>FSWU01000412.1_pt1 | contig 42273 bp, 54 predicted proteins | sample 1638061 | NCBI WGS metagenome assembly FSWU01 (sample SAMEA3914788, study PRJEB12502) | metagenome | biome: forest; material: soil | place: Canada | collected 2011-07-03 | depth 0.1 m
CAGGGACCCCGAGCGCGAAGATCGCCGGGTCGAAATCCGGGGCACCTTCTTCGTAAACGCTCGACGGTCCGCCGGACAGGACGATCGCCGACGGGCGCTTCGCGGCGATATCCGCTGCCGTCACCGTGTGAGGCACGATCTCGGAGTAAACTCCCGCTTCCCGAACGCGGCGCGCGATCAGCTGAGCGTATTGAGCCCCGAAGTCCACGACCAGAACCGGTCCTGTGAGGTCCCGCACCGGGACTGTCGGGTCGAATTCACCACCCTCGACCGGGCTCGACGGAACGACTGAACTCAGCTGGTCTGCGCTAATGGGACCCCTCCACCGGACTCGCTTCGCTGCGCCTCTTGCGCCTCCCGCTCAGCCATGTACGCCTTCACCTGTTTCGAGGTGTAACCCTCGACGAAGAACGACAGGAACGGCACGACACCACCTAGCGCGATAAGGATGAACTTGAGTCCATTCCACCGCATTAGGCTCCAAAGCCAGAAATCGGAGAACAGGTAGAGGACGTACAGCCAGCCGTGCGCGATCAGCACGGCGGTACTGACGTCGACGCCGGTGGTGTCGCCGATCGTACCGGCCGCGGACCACGGCACGAATGCCAGCGTTCCGTGGTTCCCGAACGCGTACAGCGAGTACCCCAGGCCGTACTTGACGATCATCTCGAGGCACAGCAGTAGGAGCATGACGCCGGTGATGTAGGCAGATACACCGTAGAGCTTGAGGGCCTTGCGGATCTTCGGGAAATCGCTGATCTTAGCCTGGAGAGCCATGCGTCTAGTCTACGTTCACCGATGCTGTGCCTGCGCCGAGAGCTGCGACCCGCTCGGCACGTGCCTCTTCCCGTTCCTGGTCTTCCTTCTCCTTGGCGTCTTTGACGAGCCGGTACCAGAAGAACAGTGCGAACCCGGCGAAGATCGCCCATTCTGCCGCGTAGAAGATGTTCAGCCAGTCGAGGGTCGCGGCCTCGATCGGCGGCGGCGAATAGATCTGTTGCAGGCCTGCCGGAGCGCCCTTCTCGACGACGTAAGCCTCGTAGATGTCCGTGTTCTGCACGTTGGTCCACAGGTTGTAGAGCGCGGCCGAAGACATGTCCTGCATCGTGTGCGGATTCACGTCCGCGGCGGGCGGCGTCGGTGCCTCGGTCGGCAGGATACGGCCGTTGATCGTCACCATGGTCGCCGGGGCCGTCTTGAGCCGGTCCACCGCCGCAGCGGCTTCGGCGTAGTCGGGAGCCCAGCCCCGGGCGACCGCGATCGCAACGTTCTGGCCGTCGGCGCCCTTCTGGCTCAGCGTGACGTGAGCGACGACCCAATACCCCGCCTTGCCGTAGTTCAGGCGACCCTGCAAGAGCTGGTAGTCAGTGGGACTGAAGGAACCAGTGAAGGTGACCTTCTGACCGGTGGCGTTGACGGTGATCGGCCCGCTCGGCTGGGCCACCCGATCCAGGGCCTGCGCCTTCTCGGTCGGAACGTCGACGACCGTCCCTGAGGCTATTGCCCTGCCGAGCTGCCATTGTCCGAGCAGGGCGAAGATCGCTGCCAGGAGGAGCGCGAGGAAGAGCATGCCGATCCACTTGGGACGGCGCATCACTTGGAAGAGAGTCGCCTCGAGGTCGTCGTCATCGTCATCGAGTTGGATGTTCGTCAATCCGGGTTCCGATCCGCGCTCGTGTCGCGTTGCTGCTGCATCGCCTGTTCGACCGCGGAATCGATGTCGCGCTTCTTGCGCCCACCTGGCCTCGGCCCCTCACCGGCGTCGGAAGTAGCCGCATCGACCAGCGCGGCCTCTTCCTCGAGCATGGGGTTAGGGGCGCGGGCCGTCCTCAGCTTCTTGTTCCGACGATCGGTCCGGATAATCATTGCACTGATCTTCTCGGAATTCGCTGCGAGCACAGGTCCGAGGATGGCCATGATGAGCACGTAGAGTCCCGCGAACGCCTGGATGCGCGGATCCAAGTGGGCCGCGATCGCGAGAGTCGCGAGAATCAACGCGAATTCGCCTCGATTCTGGAGGATCACAGTCGTGTTGATCCCCGCGCGCACGCCCAGTTTGTTGATCCAGGCCACGAATTGCCCAGCCAGGACGTTGAGCACGATGGTCAGGATGACGCCGATGATGACGACCTTCGTCACGGCGGGGAATTCGCCGATGTTGAGTGCCAGACCGAAGTTGAGGAAGAAGAACGCCGCGAACACGTCTCGCAACGGAATGGCGATGTGTTCGATTCTCTTGGCGTACTTGGTTGCGCCGAGGATGAGGCCGATGAGGAATGCCCCGATCGCGTCGGTCACCCCGAGTTCCTCGCCGATTCCCGCGAAAAGCACCGCCAATCCGAAGAACAGGATCGTGAAGAGCTCGTCGTCCTTGGTGCGGAAGAGCCGCGAGACGAATCTCCCGCCCCATCGCGCGACGGCGAACATCAGCACGAGGAATACGAACGCGATCACCATCTTGAGGACGACGAGCCAGAAGGCTGTCTCCCCGCTCAGGACGACCGAGACGATGGCGAGGTAGATGGCGATGAAGATGTCTTCGACAACCGTCACCCCGAGGATCATCGGGGTTTCCTTGTTCGCCAGACGGTTCAGCTCGATCAGCAGCTTGGTCACGATCGCGCTCGACGAGGTGGCCGTCATGCCCGCGATGATCAGCGCCTCGCGAGTGCCCCAGCCGACCCAGAAGCCGAAGGCGAGGCCGACCCCCATGTTGATGGCGATGTATGAACCACCGGAGATGATCAGCCGGCCGAAGTTTCCGAAGAATTCGTCCTGATCGAACTCGAGACCGAGGTTGAACAGGAGCAATATCAGCCCGAAGATCGCGATGAGTTCGATGTACTCGGACTTGAAGTCGAGCGGAAACCAACCCGTGTGCGGGCTGGCCAGCAACCCGACGATCATGTAGACGGGAATTGCGGGGAGACCGATCAGCTTTCCCAGCCGCCCCAGCACGTAGGCCACGAGCAGGAGCAGCCCGAGGATGACGAGGTCTTCTCCGACGTGCATGTGCTACCCCCCGGGAGGCGCGTCAGCGGCGGCTTGGCTGGACAGGACTTCACCCGATCGGAAGAACGTGAACGCGCGCGCCACCTTCTCGGGAGAGCCGGCGACCACGAGGGTGTCTCCGGGGAAAACCTTGAAGTCCGGCGAAGGAACCGGGTTCGCCGAATCACCACGGACGACGGCAACCACGGTGAGGCCGGAGAATCCGCGATCCGCTGGTTTACCGAGCGATTGCCCTGCGATGTAGTCCTCATAGTCGACCGTGAACCAGTCGATGGACAGGCCCGGAATCCGGTCGAGCGCTGAGAGGGACTCCGTGATCTGGGTCCCGCCCAGGAGTTCGGCTAGTGTGTGAGCCTCTTCTTCGCTGAGGCGGAGCGACACCTTCGTGACGTCGGTGCCATCTTCGTCGTCTGAGAACGTGATCAAGTCGCTTGGCCCGGAACGGTGGGCGATCACGCCGACCTTTCCGCCGTCTTCGGTTACGAAGGTGTGAAGCACCCCGACACCGGGGAGCTTGACCCGCCGTACGTCAATCATTAATCCGTCTCCAGACCTGCCTGCAAGGTAACCCTTCAATCGTACCGTCGGTCTTTCCCACAACTCGTAGAAGATGTAGAAGGTTACATGGTAAGATTTTAGTTGCCGTTGAGAACCCAGTCGATGTCCGGGGCCTCCAGCCGGATCCGATCAGCCGATTCATCATCCAGCTGCTGCTGACTCGCTCGCTCGGCCTCAACTCGCTCCAGGTAGAACTTCACCTCTCGCTCCTCGCGTTCCGGGCTCCAGCCGAGTACGCCCGCCATCAACGAGGCGGCCACGGGAGCAGCAGACACGCCACGATCCCACGCTTCGATCGAGATCCGGGTCCGGCGGGCCAGCACATCGTCGACGTGCTGAGCGGCTTCGTGCGAGGCCGCGTACACCACCTCTGCGCGGAGGTAATCGTCCGCACCGGGAAGAGGTTCGGCAAGCGACGGATCGTTGGCGATCAGGGCGAGCAGATCCTCCGCCAGGTCACCGTAACGATTGAGCAGATGTTCGATGCGAGCCGGGTGCAGTCCCGAATCGGCCGCGATCTTGCGACGCCGGTTCCACGCGGCGCGGTATCCCTCCGCGCCGAGCAATGGGATGTCCTGCGTGGCACTCGCGGGAATGCTGCCGTCGAGGGAGTCGACCGCAGCATCGACGGCATCCTTCGCCATGATCCGATAGGTCGTCCACTTGCCGCCCGCGACGACGACAAGCCCCGGAACCGAATGGGCGACGACGTGCTCCCGCGACAGTTTGGAGCTCTGCTCGGATTCGCCGGCCAGAAGTGGGCGCAACCCTGCGTACACTCCCTCGACATCCTCGCGGGTCAGCGGGATCGATAGCACCGAGTTGACGTGCTCGAGAAGGTAATCGATGTCGGCGGCCGTCGCTGCTGGATGCGATTTGTCCAGATTCCAGTCAGTATCCGTCGTGCCGATCAGCCAGTGGCGCCCCCACGGGATCACGAACAGAACGCTCTTCTCGGTCCGAAGCAACAGCCCCATCTTCGACTGGAACCGGTCTCGCGGAACCACCAGATGAATCCCTTTCGAGGCGCGCACCTTGAACTGTCCGCGCTCGCCGACCATCGACTGCGTGTCATCCGTCCAGACACCCGTCGCGTTGACCACCTGTTTCGCGCGGATCTCGAAATCCTCGCCGCTCTGCACGTCGTGCGCGCGGACGCCGACCACTCGCTCGCCGACTTTCACGAATCCTTCGACGCGTACACCCGTGGCAACGGTCGCGCCGTAATGGGCGGCGGTCCGCGCCAGGTTGACGACATAGCGCGCATCGTCCACCTGAGCGTCGTAGTAGGTCAGGCCCCCCACGAGGGCGTCGTTCGCCAGCGACGGGATCGCACGCATCACCTGGCTCTTGGACAGGTGGCGGTGGTGCGGTACTCCCGGAGGCCGGAGGCCGGTATAGGAGAACGCGTCGTACAACAGCATTCCGGCTCCGACGTACGCCCGCTCGACCACGTGCTTCTTCAGCGGGTAAAGGAACCGGACCGGCTTCACGAGATGCGGGGCAAGCACCTGCAAGAGCAGTCCGCGTTCGATCAACGCCTCCCGCACCAGGCGGAAATCCAACTGCTCCAAGTAGCGGATGCCTCCGTGCACGAGCTTCGACGATCGGCTCGAGGTCCCCGACGCGAAATCCCGCATCTCGACGAGTCCGACGTTCAATCCTCGGGTCGCCGCATCCATTGCGCATCCGACGCCGACGATTCCGCCGCCGACCACCAAGACGTCGAGCTCGGCGGACTTGAGTCGTTCGATCGCGGCCGTGCGTTCTGCCGGCCCGAGCCGCGACGAATAGGAGATCCGTCCGTTCAGAGCCGCATGACCGGCTGCCGTCGTGGTAGCGCTGCTCTGCGCCGCCCGGGAAGCCCCAGTCGCTGCCTTCTTCGTGCGTGCCGCAGCCGGTCCAGCCGGCCGCGCCTTTCCCGCCGTTCCTCCGGCTGATTCGTTCGCGCTCACCGTGCTCCCCTTTCGGCTGTGCCCTTTTCCCGTTTCGGCATCCGCTCCCCCGAACCGATGCCAGTTCTGCTACCGCACCGCGTACGGAGCGACGACGACCTCGACCCGCTGGAACTCCTTCAGATCCGAGTATCCGGTCGTCGCCATCGAGCGGCGGAGCGCACCGACCAGGTTGGTCGTTCCGTCGGCGACGGTCGCGGGACCGTAGAGGATCTCTTCGAGTGGGGCGACGCTGCCCACTCGAACGCGGTTGCCACGCGGCAGTTGCGCATGCTGCGCCTCCGGCCCCCAGTGCCAACCCCCGCCCGGAGCATCAGTAGCTCGCGCCAGGGTCGTGCCCAGCATCACGGCATCCGCTCCGCACGCGATCGCCTTGACGATGTCGCCAGAGCTTCCGAGGCCTCCGTCGGCGATCACGTGAACGTATCGCCCCCCGGACTCGTCCAGGTAGTCGCGCCGGGCGCCTGCGACATCCGCTACGGCGGTGCCCATCGGCGCGTGGATCCCGAGCGTCGCCCGGGTTGTGGACGCAGCACCCCCGCCGAACCCGACGAGCACACCGGCTGCGCCGGTTCGCATCAGGTGCAAGGCAGCCGTATACGTCGCGGCGCCGCCGACGATCACCGGGACGTCGAGCTCGTAGATGAACTTCTTGAGATTCAGCGGTTCGACCCGCTTGGAAACGTGCTCCGCCGATACCGTCGTGCCCCGGATCACGAACAGGTCGACGCCTGCCTCGACGACCGTGCGATACAGCTCCTGCGTGCGCTGCGGGGACAGCGCACCGGCAACGGTCACGCCTCCCTCGCGGATCTCCGCCAGTCGCGCAGTCACGAGCTCGGGCTTGATGGGCTCGGAGTAGATCTCCTGCATCCGGGAGGTCGCGCGGTCGTCCGGCAGGTTGCGGATCTCCTCGAGCACGGGCTCCGGATCGTCGTAACGGGTCCATACCCCCTCGAGGTCGAGAACGCCGAGGCCGCCGAGCCGGCCGATCCGGATCGCCGATGCGGGCGACGCGACCGAGTCCATCGGCGCCGTCAGAAACGGGATCGAGAACTGATAGGCGTCGATCGACCAGGACACCGAGACGTCCTCCGGATCGCGTGTCCGGCGGCTGGGCACTACGGCCAGGTCGTCGAAGGCGTACACGCGACGGCCCCGCTTGGAGCGGCCGATCTCAATCTCCATGCTCACCTCGCCAGTTTAGGGTGTGCTGACACTTCCCACACCCGGACGACGAGCGCCACGTCGCGTTCCGGCCGTGACAAGCGCTCGCTGCCGTCGGAGGCATAGGGCAGGGTGGAGGCATGGATATCACGGCTGACCCGCTGGAGGTCTTACGCACCCGGACGAGCGAGAAGTGGCGAACGTACCCGGACGATGTCCTTCCCTTGTTCGTCGCCGAGATGGACTATCCACTCGCACCGCCGATCGCCGACGCGCTGATCGCAGCAGTACGCCGCTCCGACACCGGTTACGCGGGCCCGGGCGATGATCTGCAGCGTGCGTTCGCCGGATTCGCCGAGCGTCGCTGGGGCTGGCGGGTGGATCCCGCGCAAGTCACGACCACGACGGACGTCAGCGTCGTCATCGTCGAAGCGCTCCGGAAAGCGATCAGGCCCGGGGACGGCGTGATCATCACACCGCCCGTCTATCCGCCGTTCTTCGATTTCATTCCCGAGGCCGGCGGGCGCGTCATCGAGGTCCCGCTCCGCTTCGAAGGGCCGGCTGGGCGGGGCGCCGCAACCGCCTGGTCCCTCGACCTGGCCGGCATCGAAGCGGCACTCGCCGCCGGCGCCCGAGCGATCCTGCTGTGCAATCCGCACAACCCCCTCGGGTTGGTGCACTCGCGCGAGGAGCTGGCCGCTGTCGCAGAGGCGGCCGCGAGGTTCGGTGCCATCGTCGTCAGTGACGAGATCCACGCTCCCCTGGTGCATTCCGATGCCCGGTTCACGCCGTACCTGAGCGTGTCGGATGCCGCGCGCCGCAACGGGATCGCGGCACACGCGGCGAGCAAAGCATGGAACCTGGCCGGACTGAAGTGCGCCATGTTCGTCACCGCCGGGGACGCGATGTCAGCGCTGGTCGGATCGATGCCCGACGAGGTCGCGGTCCGCACCAGCCTCTTCGGCCGCATCGCAAGCACGACCGCCTACCGTGACGGAGGCGAATGGCTGGAAGATCTGCTCCGGTCGCTCGAGTCGAATCGCCGGAGGCTCACTGGACAGCTCGCCGCGGAGCTGCCATCCGTCGTTTTCGACGAGCCGCAGGCAAGCTACCTCGCCTGGCTCGACTTCAGATCGCTCGGCTGGGGAGACGATCCAAGCGCCCGGATCCTGGACGAAGCGCGCGTCGCCGTCAATCCGGGGCTCACGTTCGGCAGCGAGGGCGCGGGTTTCGTCCGGCTGAACTTCGCATGCTCGCCCGAGCTACTGGACGAAGCCATCGCCCGCATCTCAGCGGTCAGCCGCAGCAGTAGCCGTCAGCGACGGTATTAGCAGTCAGTCGCTGTAGTAGCGGCAGTAGCGGTCAGCGACGGTAGTTGGGCGCTTCCACGACCATCTGGACGTCGTGGGGGTGGGATTCCTTGAGGCCGGCCGCCGTGATCCGCACGAAACGACCCCGCTCTTTCAGTTCCGGAATCGTGCGCGCCCCGACGTAGAACATCGACTGCCGCAGACCACCGGTCAACTGGTATGCGACCGCGGACAGCGGCCCGCGGTAAGGGACGTGTCCCTCGATGCCCTCGGCGATCAACTGCTCATCACTCGGAACGTCGGCCTGGAAGTATCGATCCCGCGAGTACGAGGTCTTCTTGCCTCGAGTCTGCAGAGCGCCGAGGGACCCCATGCCGCGATAGTTCTTGAACTGCTTGCCGTTGACGAAGATCAGTTCGCCCGGGCTCTCGTCGCAGCCTGCGAGCAGTGACCCGAGCATGACCGTGTCAGCTCCTGCGACCAACGCTTTGGCGATGTCTCCCGAATACTGGAGACCACCATCGGCGATCACGGGAACGCCCGCCTCTCGCGCCGCGAGCGACGCCTCGTACACAGCGGTGATCTGCGGGACGCCGACGCCCGCCACAACGCGCGTGGTGCAGATCGAACCCGGTCCGACCCCGACTTTGATCGCGTCCACCCCGGCGTCGACGAGCGACTGCGCCCCGCTTCTCGTCGCGACGTTTCCGCCGACGATGTCTACGTGGGCGGCCCGCGGCTCAGACTTCAGGCGGCGAACGATGTCGAGGACGCCCGCGCTGTCGCCGTTGGCGGTGTCGACCACGATGACATCGACACCCGCGTCGACAAGCGTCATCGCGCGATCCCAGGCGTCACCGAAGAAACCGATCGCGGCCCCGACCCGCAGACGCCCCTCCTGGTCCTTGGTCGCATTCGGATACTTCTCGCTCTTGTCGAAGTCCTTGACCGTGATGAGCCCGCGGAGCTTGCCCGCGTCATCGATCAGGGGGAGTTTCTCGATCTTGTGCTGGGCGAAGATCGCGACTGCTGAGTCCGGGTCGATCCCGACGGGCGCGGTGATCAGCGGCATGCGCGTCATGACGTCGCGGACGAGCGTGCTGTTCTTCTCGAACTGCGAGACGAAACGCATGTCGCGGTTCGTGATGATGCCGACCAGGGTTCCGTCACCCTCGACCACCGGAAGACCACTGACCCGGAAATGACCGCACAGCTCGTCGACCTCGGCCACGGTCGCGTCCGGAGTCGTCGTGACCGGATTGGTGATCATCCCGGACTCGGATCGCTTCACCTTGTCGACCTGCGCCGCCTGGTCTTCGACCGACAGGTTGCGATGGACGATACCGATGCCACCCTGGCGGGCCATTGCGACGGCCATGCGCGATTCGGTGACGGTGTCCATCGCGGAGGACAGAAGAGGAGCGGAGACGCTGATGCGCCGGGTCAGGCGGCTCGAGGTGTCCGCCTCACTCGGGATGACGTCTGTGTGCCCCGGAAGAAGCATCACATCGTCGTAGGTCAGTCCGATGAGTCCGAACGGGTCCGCCTGCTCCATCAACTTCCTCTCTCGCCGTGCGCCGCCGGCAAGGCCGGATACCCAGTTTAACCCGCCGATTGCTCGATAATTCCCGTGTGCCCGGGCGACGGCCGTCCGCCGCGTGATCGGCGCCAAGCGCGCACCATGTCGATGCTCAACATCGCCAGGGCCAGCCACACGATCGCGAATCCGATCCACCTGCTGGGCGGCATCGACTCGTGAAGGAATGCAACACCGACGACGAGCTGGAAGACCGGCGTCAGGTATTGGATGAAACCGATCAGCACCAGCGGAAGCCGACGGGCGGCACCGGCGAACAGTAGCAGCGGTATCGCGGTCACGATTCCGGCGCCGGCAAGCAGCAGAGCGTGGCCTGGACCGTCGCTCGCGAAAGTGACGCCGGAGACCGACTGCACGACGATCAGCTCGACGATTGCGACCGGTGTCAGCCACATCGTCTCCAAGGTCAGACCGCTCAGCGCGTCGACGTCGCGGCCGACCCGTTTCTTGACCAGGCCGTACAGCCCGAAGCTGAACGCCAGAACGAGTGCGATCCATGGGACCTGTCCATAACCGAAGGCCAAGACCCCGACGGCCACAAGACTCACCGCGACTGCGCACCACTGCATGATCCGCAGCCGCTCGCCCAGGAACACGACCCCCAGTAGCACCGTGACGATCGGGTTGATGAAGTAACCGAGCGCGGCCTCGACCACGTTTCCGTTCACCGTTGCGAGGATGTAGGTCTGCCAGTTGATGAAGACCAGGATTCCGGCGACGCCCAGGGTCAGGACCACACGCCTCGTGGTGATGATTCCGGCGAGCCTTCGCCAGCCCCTCGTGGCGCTGACCAGGATTGCGCAGAAGGCGAGCGAGAAGAGGACCCGCCACGCGACGATCTCGAACGCGTTCGCCGGCGCCAGCGCGACGAAGTAGAGCGGGAGACCACCCCACAGGATGTATGCGGCGACCGCCTGCACGGCTCCGACCCGGACCGACGCCGCGTGGTTCACAGTGCCCGTGCCGGCGCCGGACGTTCCGCTCATCGTCACCTTTCGAGTTCCCCTTCGAGCCTACGCGCGGCCACTGACGGCGACAGCGGACCAATCAGGAACGGGTGGACCGATTCTCCGGCATGATCTCCCAGCCCGATCTCCCAGCCCGACCCCTCAGCATGATCTCCCAGCCCGACCCGCAGCATGATCTCTCTGTCCGACCACCCATCCCGACCTCGCCGCACGAAGCGGGTATGCGAAAGGGCCCGGGTGCTTCAGCACCCGGGCCCCCCGATGTTCGCAGATCGTCAGCGGACGACGACCGCCAGGACGTCGCGCGCGGACAGCACGAGGTAGTCCTCGCCGTCGAACTTGACCTCGGTTCCGCCGTACTTCGAGTAGATGACCTTGTCGCCCACGGCGACATCGAGCGGCACGCGGTTACCATTGTCGTCGATGCGGCCTGGGCCGACGGCGACGACTTCACCCTCCTGGGGCTTCTCCTTTGCGGTGTCAGGAATGACCAGACCGGACGCGGTGGTCTGCTCAGCTTCAACCTGCTTGATAACGATGCGATCCTCGAGCGGCTTGATGGAGACCGACACGTTTGACCTCTTTCTTACTTAAGACTGGAGTTAGCACACTCACACTGAGAGTGCTAAGTCGAGTTTAGATGCAGGACTAGCACTCATGCAAGGCGAGTGCCAGCACTCGGCATCCACGGCCGCACTTGGTAGGTTGGCGGCATGCACCGTGACGACCTCGTGGAGCTCCTGTCGCCCGAGGGGCTTCGGCTGCTCGACTCCCTCCCCAGGTTCGAGTCGAATGCCGACGTCGTCAAGACGGTGAGCGAGCTCCGGGCGGCGGGTCATTCGCCGAAGCTCGTCGCCACCGTTCTCACCCAATCCCGGCTCCGCGCGAAGGCCGCAGCGAAGTTCGGCGATTTCGCTACGCGGATGCTCTTCACCGAATCCGGTCTCGAGCAGGCGACCCGTCTTCGGGTCGCGGCATTGCACGCGGGCCGCTTCGCTGCCGCCGGCGCGCGAAGAATCGGCGACCTGGGATGCGGGATCGGCGGAGACGCCATGGCCATGGCGGCGATCGACCTCGATGTGGTCGCCGTCGAGGCCGACGAGGTGACCGCAGCGGTCGCCAGCTACAACCTGGCTCCGTTCCCCAACGCACGCGTGGAGCAAGCGGATGCCGCGGAAGTCGATCTCAGCGACATCGACGCGGTGTTCCTGGACCCCGCGCGACGAACACACGGCCATACGGACACGAGACGCCTGACCGATCCTGCCGATTATTCGCCGTCTCTGGATTTCGCCTTCGGCCTGCGGTCGAAACGAGCGGTCGGGGTCAAGCTCGGCCCCGGATTCGACCGGTCCCTCATCCCCGATGAGGCCGAGGCGCAATGGGTCTCGGACAACGGCGATGTCGTGGAGCTCGGACTCTGGTTCGGTGTACTGGGAAGGCCTGGCGTCCGCCGGGCCGCACTCGTACTCAGCTCGGCCGGCGCAGCCGAACTCACTGCGCAAGAGGACAGCCCCGATGCGGAGACCGGACCGCTCGGCGAAATCTTCTACGAACCGGATGGCGCGGTGATCCGGGCGCGGCTCATCGGCGACCTTGCACGTTCGTTGAACGCACGGATGCTCAGTAACGGGATCGCCTATTTCAGCTCCGACTCGGACATCCCTACTCCCTTCGCGACGAGATACCGGGTCCTCGAGACCCTGCCGTCCAAGGAGGCGGAGCTGAAGCGCGCCCTGCGCGATCGCGGTATCGGCACGCTCGAGATCAAGAAGCGCGGCGTGGATGTCGACCCTGCGGCCCTGCGCAGACGCCTCGCGCTGCACGGCGAGCGGAGCGCCACGATCGTCCTCACGCGCGTGCAGGGACGCCACCGGGCGCTGCTCGTCGAGCGGCTCACCGCCTGAACGCCAGCGCAACTGATTCAGCCGTAGCGGATGTCCTGGCCACGACGCGGAGGCAGCGTGAACTCGGCCAAACAGGACTCGGGCACGCCCCGCCGGCACAGACCGGAGACGGGCAAGTCCGACCGGATCAGGCCGGCCGAGGCCGAGGGTTCAGTAGTTGTAACCGTTGACGTGGTGCGTGCCAAGAAACGCGACCAGGATCACGGCGAAGATGATGACGATGATCGTGAGTGCAACGCCGACGAAACCCGTGATGATCCCGGTCAGCCACATCCCTTTCGCGGCCGGTTCCCGGCGTCGAGCGATGAAGCCTAGCACCACGCCCGCCGCGCCGAGCAGGAAACCGACGTAGAAGAACGCGGTGAGGATGCCGAGGATGCCCGTGATCAGCGAGACGATGCTGAGGACGGGCGTCTTCGCCTGCGGCAGTCCGGCATACTGCTGCGCGTACGGCCCGGGGGGCGGTGCGTACCCCGGCGGGACAGGCTGACCGTACTGGCCGGAACCAGGCTGACCGTACTGCCCCTGGCCGGGACCGTACTGGCCCGGGCCCGGCTGACCGTACTGGCCCGGCTGACCGTACTGGCCCGGCTGACCGTACTGGCCCGGCTGACCGTACTGGCCCTGACCGGGTTGGCCGTACGGCGGTGGAACGGGCTGGCCGCCTTGATCGGGACCGGCCTGATCCTGCTGACCGTAGCCTTGCGAAGGCTGCCCGTACGGCGGAGCAGGAGGCTGCTGTCCGTACTGCGGCGCCTGCGGCTCCTGTCCGAAATGCGGAGCCTCCGGCTGCGTATGCGGTGGCGGGACGGGAGCGCTGGGCGGCGTGGGCTCAGCGGGCGGCACCGGAGCCCCGGGTGTCTCGCCTTCGCCTTCCGGAACGCCTGGTTGCGGAACCGGCGGCACCTTCGGCTCGTCCGGCTCCTCTGGGCTGTTCGTGTCCGACATTTCGCGGTCTCCCCCCTGTCTCACTGACATTTCTGAGAACCGTGCCCATAGTGACAGCCGCGCGGACGGGTGTCAATGCACGGACGGATCTCAACACGCGCACGGATACCGATGCGCGCACGGGCACACCTCGGCGAAAGGACGGGCGCGTCGCGGTCAGCGGATGACTTGGATCTCCGTCGCCGGAAGCGTGGAGTCTGCGCCGAATTCGAGGGTCGACGGAGCGTGGCCGGCCATGATCAGCTGCGACGCGAGTGCGGCGATCATCGCGCCGTTGTCGGTGCAGAGCGAGAGCGCCGGGATGCGCAGCGCGACACCCGCATCTGCGGCTCGCTCCGTCGCGAGGTCGCGGATCCGTGCGTTGGCGACGACCCCTCCGCCCAGGAGAAGACGCGGCACCCCGCGGTCGCGGCAGGCAGCGAGCGCCTTGCCGATCAGCACATCCGCGACGGCTTCACGGAAACTCGCGGCGACGTCCGCGACCGGTATCTCCTCGCCGGCGTCGACGTAGCGCTCGACCCATCGTGCCACCGACGTTTTGAGACCGGAGAACGAGAAGTCGTAGCGGTGGAGCACGAGATCCTTCGGATGCGTCAGACCGCGCGGAAAACGGATCGCGCGCGGATCGCCGTCGCGGGCGACCCGGTCGATCTGGGGTCCGCCCGGATAAGGCAGACCGAGGACCCGCGCGACTTTGTCGAACGCCTCGCCCGCCGCGTCGTCGATCGTCTCACCCAGCAGTTCGACGTCCGAGGTCAGGTCGCGGACGTGCAGGAGCGAGGTGTGGCCGCCGGAGACGAGGAGGGCGATCGTGGGCAGCTCGAGTTCACGTCCCGGGCCGCCGTCGGCATCGAGCAGGTCCGCGCCCACGTGCCCGACGAGGTGGTTCACGGCATAGATCGGCTTGCCGAGCGACACGGCGAGCGCCTTCGCTGCACCGACGCCGACCATCAGGGCGCCGGAGAGGCCAGGGCCGGAAGTGACGGCGATCGCATCGAGCTCGCCGAGGTCGATCCCCGCCGTATCGATCGCCGATCGGAGGGATGGCGTCAGCGCTTCGAGGTGTGCCCGGGCGGCCACCTCGGGGACGACACCCCCGTAGCGCGCGTGCTCGTCCATCGATGACGCGATCGTATTGGCGAGCAGTCTGCTGCCGCGGACGATGCCGATGCCCGTCTCATCGCAGGACGTCTCGATTCCGAGGACCAAGGGTTCCATGCGGTTCATCGCTGATCTCCTGGGGCTGCGGCGGTTCCGAGATCGGCCCCAAGGTGGGCGCGCATCACAAGCGCGTCGACGTCATCCGGCTGGTAGTAGCGGGCACGTACTCCGATCTCCTCGAAACCGAGCTCCCGGTAGAGACGCTGAGCAGTCGGGTTGTCGGCCCTTACCTCTAAGAACAGTTCCTTCGCTCCGCGGGCGACGGCTTCGTGCATCAGGGTTCGCATCAAGGTCCCGCCTATGCCCGATCGTCTGGCTTCCGGAGCGACGGCGATCGTCTGGATGTCGGCCTCACCGGAACCTCGCGGGGCGAGCAGTCCGGCGTATCCGATCACCTCGTCCGGGTCGGCGGACTCGGCGCCGTCAGCACGGACTCCCGCAACCGCCACGAGATACACGCAGTTCGGATTCTGCAGCTCGCGACGCATCGAATGCGACGACCATGCATCGTTGGCGAAAATACTCGACTCGAGCACCATGATCGCGCTCAGATCGCCGACCGTCGCCCCCCTCAGCCGCGGCTGTTCAATGCTCATCGCGAAACCCGTTTGGGTCCGGCCGAGAGCGTCACGTCGGGTGACCGCAGATACAGCGGCGTGTCGGCCGGGAACGGCCGACCGTGAAAATAGAGGAGCTCGGCGAGCATTCCCAGCGCCCCGGCATCCACCAGCAGGTCCTCCACCCGCGTGAGCCCCAGATGCGGAAGGGCATCCGGCTTGGCGAGTCCCGGACCGTCCTCGCGGATCGGCAAGCCGTAGTCGTCGCATCCCGCATAGGCGCTCCAGTAGCGCTCCCGCCGGCGCGCGTCGGTGACCACGAGCATCCCACCCAGGTGACCGGCACCGTACCGTTCGAAGGCGATCGCGTCATGGCTGACCACGGGCACGACGGGCTTGCCCGCTCCGAGGGCGAACGCTCGCGCAGCCGCGATTCCGACGCGCAACCCCGTGAACGGCCCGGGCCCCATGCCGGCAGCGACCCCCGACAGTGCGCTCGGCGACACGGCCGCCTTCTCAAGGGTGTCCGCGATCAAGTCGCCGATCACCTCTGCATGACGCATCGTGTCCACAACGGAATTCGTGGCGAGCACACCGCCTTCCCGGTCTACGACGGCGACACTCGTGCCGGCCGAGGTGTCGATCGCGAGAAGCATGCATCCAGCCTATTCGGCCGCAGCCCAGCGAGGACCGCGAGCCGCGATCGTCACCAGCCGGGGCTCGACCGGCTCGTCGGCTGCGGTGAGCTCCGACGCGCCGGTCGGCCGTTCGATGTCGACTTCGAGCCACGACTCGACGACGCCGTCGAGCATTCCCGCGCCCCACTCGACGACGACGATCGAACGGCCGAAGTCGATGTCGAGGTCGTCCAGCTCTCGAGCATCCGCGAGCCGATAGGCGTCCACGTGCACGAGCGGCGGACCGCCGATCAGATTCGGGTGGGTCCGAGCCAGCACGAACGTCGGGCTCGTGACGGGGCCGCGCACACCGAGTTCCTCGCCGATCCCACGCGTGAGGGTCGTCTTGCCCGCGCCGAGCGGGCCCGACAGCACGACGACGTCGCCCGCCCGGACGACACGCGCCAGTTCGCGGCCGAGACGGTGCATGTCCTCCGGGGTGGCGATCCGATGCTCACCGAGGACCCGGCCGAACGCGGATCGATCAAAGGCCATGCGATGCTGTGCCTTCGCCGCCCACATAGGTGCGCACGATCCTCCCGCCGAGGCGTGTGACGATCTCGTAATTGATCGTCTCGCACTCGGATGCCCAATCGTCCACCGTCGGATAACCTGCCTCGGCATCGCCGAACAGCACGACCTCGTCGCCGACAGCGACCTCTGCGTCCCCCACATCTACGACGAATTGGTCCATCGCGACGCGGCCGCTGATCCGGAAGACCTCGCCACCGATCCATACCGGCGCTTTGCTGGAAGCGTGCCGTGGGATGCCCTCCGCGTAGCCGAGAGGGACGAGCGCGAGTGTCGTCTCCTGCGCAGTCCGGTAGGTGTAGTCGTATGAGACACCCTTGCCGGTCGGCACTCGGCGCACTGCGGCCAGCCGCCCGCGCAGGGTCATCGCGGGCCGGAGTCCCAGCTCGGCTCCCGATTCGTCCGCGAACGGCGACAGCCCGTAGATCGCGATCCCGACACGGACGAGGTTGAAACGCGTGTCCGGCTCACGCAGGGCTGCGGCGGATGCGGCCAAGTGCACCACCTCCGGCGACAGTCGCGCGGTATGCGCCGCCTCCAGACCCTCCCGGAAGAGCGCGAGGGCTGCGGCATCGTCTTCCGCGGACGCATTGGAGACGTGGCTGAAGACGCCTGTGACCGCGATGATCCCATCGATCTCGAGGACCCTCGCCTCGGCGAAGGCGCCGAACCAGTCGGACGGGGCCAGCCCGTTCCGGCTCAGCCCGGTCTCCAGCTTGAGCTGCACGCGGGCCGGCCGCTGTGCACCACTTCGCGCGTGCGCCTCCGCGACCTGTTCCAGCTGTGCGCGCGAGGAGACTCCGATGTCGATACCGGCCTCGATCGCCGGGGCGAAGTCGGCATCCGGCGCATGCAGCCACGCGAGCATCGGCGCGGCGACGCCTGCCGAACGCAACGCGACCGCCTCGCCCAGGTCGGCCAGTCCGAGCCAGTCCGCCCCGCCAGCGAGCGCCGCCCGCGCGCACTCCAGAGCACCGTGACCGTAAGCGTCCGCTTTGACGACGGCCATGAAGTGCTGAGTAGGGATGCGGCTTCGCAGCACCCGCGTGTTGTGCGTGATCGCATCGAGGTCGATCACGGCTTCGCGGAACAACGGCTCGCTCATCGCGCGGTCTTCTCCGCGACGATCTGCTCTTCGCCAGCCCGCGCCGCGCCGCCCCGCTCTGCGACGACGAAGGCACAAGCGACACCGCCGTCATGTGTCAGGGACAGGTGAACGGAGTCGATCCCGCGCGAGGCGACGAGTTCGGCGGCGACACCGTGCAGGCGGAACGCCGGACTGCCATCCGCATCGGTGACGACTTCCATCTCCGTCCAGCGCATCCCGCCGAATTGGCCGATGGCTTTGACGAGAGCCTCTTTCGCGGCGAAGCGAGCCGCGAGCGAGTGCAGAGACAGGTCGCGTTCGCTCTGAGCGAACAGGCGTTCGATCAGACGCGGCGTCCGCGTCACGGCGCGATCGAACCGGCCGAGATCGACCACGTCGACGCCGATACCCACGATCACGACGCGACGCTACTCGACTGTCACGGATTTGGCGAGATTGCGGGGCTGATCCACGTCGAGGCCTTTCGCCGACGCCAGCTCCATCGCGAAGATCTGAAGCGGTACGACCGCAAGCAGCGGTTCGAACAGCGGAGCGGCCAGCGGGATGGGCACCACCTCGTCAGCGAACGGCAGGACCGCCGCATCGCCCTGCTCGGCCACCGCGATCACGCGCGCACCCCGGGCGCGGATCTCCTGGATGTTCGAGACGACCTTGCGGTGCAGTTCGATCGACCCGCGAGGGCTCGGCACGACGACGAAGACCGGCTGCCCGGGCTCGATCAGTGCGATCGGCCCGTGCTTGAGCTCCCCCGCGGCGAATCCCTCGGCATGGATGTACGCGAGTTCTTTGAGTTTGAGCGCTCCCTCCAGGGCGATCGGATAGCCCGCCTGCCGTCCGAGGAAGAGCACCGCCCGGGTGTCCGACATCCACCTGGCCAGCTGACCGATGTCGTCCGAGGACTCCAGCACCCGCTCGAGCTTCGCCGGGATCGCCGTCAGCTCGGCGACCTGCTCCGCCTGCTCACGGACGCTGAGGGTCCCCCGGACCCGAGCGAGGTGCAATGCGAACAAGTAGAGGGCGGTGATCTGGGCTACGAATGCCTTCGTCGACGCCACCGCGACCTCGGGTCCGGCGTGCGTGTAGACCACGGCGTCCGACTCCCGCGGGATCGTCGCACCCTGCGTGTTGCAGATCGAAAGGACCCGCGCGCCGGCGGCACGGGCGAACTTCACTGCCATCAGCGTGTCCATCGTCTCGCCGGACTGGCTGATCGAGATCACCAGCGTCGTCGGGCTGATCACCGGGTCGCGGTAACGGAACTCGTGGCTCAGCTCCACCTGGACCGGGACGCGAGCCCACTTCTCAATCGCGTAACTCCCGACCATCCCGGCGTACGCCGCGGTCCCGCAGGCGATGATCGTGATGCGATCGATGCCGGCGAGTACCTCGTCGCCGATCGAATCGAGCGAGGGTATGACGACCTGACCATCGCTCACGCGCCCGATCAGGGTGTTCGCGACCGCGACGGGCTGCTCGCTGATCTCCTTCGCCATGAAGCTCGACCAGCCGCCCTTGTCGGAGGCGGACGCATCCCAGGCGACCTCGAACTCCTCGAACTCGACCGGCTGACCCTCGAAGTCGGTGACGAGGACGGAGTCGGGGGTGATGGTGACCATCCTGTCCTGTCCGACCGCGACCGCCCGGCGGGTGTGCTCGATGAACGCGGCGACATCCGAACCGAGGAAGTTCTCGCCCTCGCCGAGTCCGATCACGAGCGGCGAGTTGCGGCGCGCACCGACGACGACGCCCGGCGCATCCTGGTGCGTCGCGAGCAGCGTGAAGGCACCGTCGAGGCGTGCGACCACGCGGCGGAACGCATCCTGCAGATTCCCGGTCGCCCGGAACTCGCGACCGAGGAGGACCGCGGCGACTTCCGTGTCAGTGTCGCTTGTGAAGGTGAATCCTTCAGCCAGGAGCTCGTCCTTGAGCGGAGCGAAATTCTCGATGATGCCGTTATGGATCACGGCCAGCTTGCCGTCGTCGCCGAGATGAGGGTGAGCATTCCGGTCGGTCGGGCCGCCGTGGGTGGCCCAGCGAGTGTGGCCGATCCCGGTCCGTCCCTCGGCGATCGGATGCGAGTTCAACTCGTCGGTGAGAACCTGGAGCTTTCCGGAACGCTTGACGGTCCGGAGGACTCCGTCGTCGCCGATGACCGCGATCCCCGCAGAGTCGTAGCCACGGTACTCGAGCCGTTTCAGGCCGCCCAGCAAAACGTCGGTCGTCTTGCCTGGTCCGACATAGCCCACGATTCCACACATGGACTCGATGATAGCGGGGAACGTCTGAGGCTCTCCCAGCAGCAAGAGCGCGATGCGCGCCCGATAAACTGGTCCCCTATGGCTGAGACAGGCACCGGCTCGCATATCGGACAACTCTCCCCGTTCGTAGAACTCAGCCGGTCCGACTGGGCCGAACTCGCGCGCTCCACCCCGCAGCCGCTCGAGGAGACGGAGATCGTCCAGCTCCGCGGTCTGGGCGATCCGCTCGACATGCGCGAGGTCACCGAGGTCTATCTGCCGATCAGCCGCCTCCTGAACCTGTATGTGTCGGGCACTCAGCGGCTGCATCGCGCGACGAGCGAATTCCTCGGCGAGCGTGCCGAGAGCACGCCCTTCATCATCGGAGTGGCGGGCTCGGTCGCGGTCGGCAAGTCGACCATCGCCCGGCTGTTGCGCGAACTCCTGTCCCGTTGGCCCGGCACGCCGCGGGTCGAACTGGTGACGACGGACGGGTTCCTGCTGCCCAATGCGGAATTGCAGCGCCGAGGGCTCATGGAACGCAAAGGCTTTCCTGAATCGTACGATCGCAAAGCACTTCTGCGGTTCGTCACGGCGGTGAAAAGCGGCGTTCCCGAAGTCCGCGCACCGTTCTACTCGCACCTGAGCTACGACATCGTCCCGGGCGCTCAGATCGTCGTCCACCAGCCGGACGTATTGATCGTCGAAGGGCTGAACGTCCTTCAGCCGCCGCGCGATCCGAACCGTCTCGCGGTCGGAGACCTCTTCGACTTCAGCATCTACGTCGACGCGCGGACACGAGACATCGCCACCTGGTACGAAGAGCGGTTCCTGAAACTTCAGCGCGGCGCGTTCGCCAATCCGAAGTCGTACTTCCATCGATACGCCAGCCTCACCGACGCGGAAGCGCGCGAGCGGGCGAACCAGATCTGGCGGAGCATCAACGAGCCGAACCTGGTGGAGAACGTCCGTCCGACGAGGTCCCGCGCAAAACTCGTCCTGCGCAAAGACGCCGATCACACGGTGAGCTCGGTATTGCTCCGCAAGCTTTAGTGCTTTAGTGCGTGAGCTGAGTGCGGACGACCTCGGCCAGATCGTGGGCAAGACGATCCGCAGTGTGCTGATCGGCAGCCTCCACCATCACCCTGACCAGCGGCTCCGTCCCCGAAGGCCGGAGCAGGACACGGCCCGTCTCGCCGAGTTCGAGCTCGACCCGGCGGATCGCTTCGGCGACCAGATCGTCAGTGTGCACGGCGTGGTGGTCGACACCGCGGACGTTCACCATCACCTGCGGATACACGGTCATGACAGATGCCAGATCGGCGATCGTGCGCCCCGTGCGTGCCATCTCGCTCGCCAGGTGCAAACCGGTCAGGATGCCGTCGCCCGTCGTCGCGAACTCGCTCATGATCACGTGACCTGACTGTTCGCCGCCCAGAGAATACTTGTGCTCGTTCATCTCTTCGAGGACGTAGCGGTCGCCCACTCGCGTCTCGACGACGTCGATCCCCTGCTCGCGCATCGCGATCTTCAGCCCCAGGTTGCTCATCACCGTGGTGACCAGCGTTCGCTGAGCCAGCTTGCCTCGGTCGGCCATGCCCACGGCGAGGACAGCCATGATCTGGTCACCGTCGATGATGTTCCCGTTCGCGTCCACTGCGAGGCACCGATCGGCGTCACCGTCGTGAGCGATGCCGATATCGGCTCCGCGATCGAGCACGGTCTCCTGCAGACGCTCCATGTGAGTGGAGCCGACGCCGTCGTTGATGTTCAGACCGTCGGGATCGACGCCGATCACGGTCACATGAGCGCCCGCGTTGACGAACACCTCCGGTGACACGCCTGCGGCCGCACCGTGGGCACAGTCCAGGACGATGCGCACACCATCGAGACGATGAGGAAGCGTGCCGAGCAGGTGGACGACGTACCGGTCCTCGGCGTCCGCGAATCGGCGGATGCGGCCGACACCGCTGCCGGTCGGCGCGAGCTTCGGCGCGGACATGGCAGCCTCGATGCGGTCTTCGACCACGTCCGGAAGCTTGGTGCCGCCGCGCGCGAAGATCTTGATGCCATTGTCCGGGGCGGGGTTGTGCGATGCAGAGAGCATCACTCCGAAGTCCGCATCCATGTCGGCGATCAGGAAAGCGGTCGCCGGGGTGGGGATCACACCGGCGTCGAAGACGTCGATTCCCGAACTGGCGAGGCCAGCGGATACGGCGGCCATCAGGAACTGGCCGGAGACGCGGGGGTCACGGGCGACGACAGCGGTCGGCCTCTTCCCCTGGGCACGCCGGGAGTCGGCGTAGTGCCCTTGGGTGAGGACGACGGCTGCCGCCTGCGAAAGCTCGAGGGCGAGGTCCGCGGTCAGGTCGCCATTGGCGAGACCCCGAACGCCATCGGTTCCAAATAGGCGAGGCATGAACCGCAGCTTACGACGAATACGCCGAGATCAGCGCTTCGAGTACTGCGGAGCCTTACGCGCCTTCTTGAGACCGGCCTTCTTCCGCTCCTTGACGCGCGCGTCACGGCTCAGGAAGCCAGCCTTCTTCAGGGCTGCACGGTTGTTCTCGAGATCGATCTCGTTCAGCGCGCGCGCGATGCCGAGACGAAGCGCGCCGGCCTGACCGGACGGGCCGCCACCGGTGATCCGCGCGATCACGTCGTAGCTGCCGAGAAGGTCGAGCACCTTGAACGGGTCATTGATCAGCTGCTGGTGCAGCTTGTTCGGGAAATAGTCTTCGAACACGCGGCCGTTGACCTTGATGGTTCCGCTGCCGGGAACGAGGCGGACGCGTGCGATGGCCTGCTTGCGGCGGCCGACCGCTGCGCCGGAGACGTTGAGAACGGCCCGGGGAGCGGCGGTGGTGGTAGCCGTCGCGGGCGTCTCGGTCGTGAAATTGTCCAGGGCCTCCGCCCCGGTTTCGATGCTGTCGGAGATTTTCGCCACGATGGTGTGAATCCTTTGTTTGAAGTCTGAAGGTCTGTGAAGGGATGTGGCCCGGACGCCTACTGCGCGACCTGGTCGAACACGTAGGGCTTCGGCTGCTGGGCTGCGTGCGGGTGCTCGCTGCCCGTGTACACCTTCAGCTTGGTGAGCTGCGCACGGCCGATGGAGTTCTTCGGCAGCATGCCTCGCACGGCCTTCTCGACCGCACGCACCGGGTTCTTCTCCAGCAGTTCGGCGTACGTCACCGAGGAGAGGCCGCCCGGGTAACCGGAGTGGCGGTAAGCCCGCTTCTGCTGAGCCTTCGCACCGGTCAGCGCGACCTTGTCGGCGTTGATGATGATGACGAAGTCGCCGGTGTCCATGTGCGGGACGAAGGTGGGCTTGTGCTTTCCGCGGAGCAGGACCGCAGCGTGGGTGGCTAGGCGGCCGAGCACGACGTCGGTGGCGTCGATGACGACCCAGTCGCGCTGGATCTCGCTGGCCTTCGGGGTATAAGTGCGCGTCACAGTAGTGGCTGCTTTCTGTTTCGAACGGAGGTGTTCGTGAATCCCGCTCCCTGGCGGTTGTCGGAGATACACCCGGCAACGCATCCCTCGGAGGGCTCACGTTCGTGTGTCGCGCAGGAGCGCAGACACCAAAGAGCAATCATACGCGAGCGACATACCCCGGTCAATTCGCCGGTCAAACCGGGACCGGTTGATGCGGAACCTGTCGACTATTGACCGGTCAACCCGGGAGGAGCGTTCGCAGCGCCCTCGTCTGCTCGGCACGTGCGGCGAGCGCGCTATCCGCCGGGTAGCCGACCTCGACCAGCGTCAGGCCACGGGCAGGCATCACCGCGAACGAGCTCGTGCGCTCCCCGGCGTCCCGCAGGCTCACCACGTCGTCCGCCGTCAGCTTGCCTTCGCCGACCGCGACGCACGCGCCGACCAGTGCGCGGACCATACTGTGGCAGAAAGCATCGGCTTTGACCGCGGCGACCAGTACGCCATCACCGTCTCGCGACCATCGGAAATCCTGCAGAGTCCGGATGGTCGTCGCCCGCTCCCGCGGACGGCAGTAAGCGGCGAAGTCGTGAAGGCCGACGAGCGCATCCGCCGCGTCTGTCATCTGAGAGACGTCGAGCTCGATGGGAACGCGAGCGGTCCGATGTCTTTGCAGCGGATCGTTGACCGCCAATGCGTCGCCGACCCGGTACTCGTAGCGTCGCCAGAGCGCGGAGAATCGCGCGTCGAACCCTTGAGGCGCGCGAAGGGACTCGATCACCACTACATCGGAATGCTGCCCCAGTATGCCGTTGATGCGCTTCGTCAGAGCACGATCCGGCGTGTCGTCATCCCCTCGGTCGGGCGCTGATCGTCCGCGACGTCGCAGAAGCGCTCGCTCCTGGTCGGGAGTCAGGTCGACGTGCGCCACCTGGCCCGTCGCGTGCACTCCGGCGTCCGTGCGGCCCGCGACGATCAGGCGGGGCGCCGGTGGATGGCGACGGAGGATCGTGGCAAGGGCGTCTTCGATGACCCCTTGGACCGTCCGGTCACCTGGCTGGCGCCCCCAACCGTGGAAGTCGGTCCCGTCGTATGCGATGTTCAGGCGGTAACGCGACAGCTCCGACAACTCCGCTCGCGACGCCGGTTCCCCGGCGTGATCCTCGCACTCCGACACTCCGTTCGCCTCCATCACGCCTGACATTCTAGGTCGGCTGGGCATCCCCTCCGACGACGAAAGTCCCGCCACCCGATGGGGTGACGGGACCTTCGTTCGGTTATCGAGAACTACTTGTCATCCGTCTCGGTGGACTCGGCGTCCGCCTCCGCAGTGTCGGACTCGGCGCCCTCGGCCTCAGCAGGCGCGTCGTCGGCGGCCGTCTCAGCAGCCTCGACCTCAGCCTCGCCGGCTTCGGGAGCCTCTTCGGCCTCGGTCTGAGCGTCCGCGTCAACGAACTCGGAATCGACGTCGGTCGCCTCAACGGCCTCTTCCGCCTCGGCTTCTGCTTCGGCGTTGGCCGCAGCTTCCGCCTTGGTGGACTTCTTGGCAGTGGCCTTCACCTTCGGCGTAACCGGCTCGAGAACGAGCTCGATCTGTGCCATGGGGGCGTTGTCGCCCTTGCGGTAGCCGAGCTTGGTGATGCGGGTGTAGCCGCCTTCGCGTTCCGCCAGCAGCGGTGCGATCTCGGTGAAGAGGATGTGGACGACGTTCTTGTCCTGCACGATGCGCAGGACACGGCGGCGAGCGTGCAGGTCACCGCGTTTGGCGAACGTGATCAGACGTTCGGCCACGGGCCGCAGCCGCTTGGCCTTGGTCTCCGTCGTCTTGATGCTCTTGTGCGTGAAGAGGGCGGCAGCCAGATTGGCGAGCAGCAGGCGCTCGTGGGCCGGTCCGCCTCCGAGGCGCGGGCCCTTGGTTGGCTTGGGCATTTTCGGTTTACTCCAGTATCAGAAGGGGAAGGGATCGTGATCGTGTCCGGCGCGGGATGCCGGCGACGCGTCAGATGCTGTCGTCGTAGCCGCTGTAGAAATGAGCGCCGTCGAACCCGGGGACCGAGTCCTTCAGCGTCAGGCCCATCTCGGTGAGCTTGTCCTTGACCTCATCCACTGACTTCTGACCGAAGTTACGGATGTTCATCAGCTGCGTTTCGGAAAGCGACACCAGTTCGCTCACGTTGTTGATGCCCTCGCGCTTGAGGCAGTTGTAGGACCGGACCGACAGGTCGAGGTCTTCGATGGGCATCGACAGCTCAGAGCTGAGGACAGCGTCGACCGGCGCCGGGCCGATCTCGATGCCCTCCGCCTGGTTGTTCAGCTCGCGCGCCAGGCCGAACAGCTCGACCAGGGTGCGACCCGCCGAAGCGATCGCGTCCCGCGGGCTGATCGCAGGCTTCGACTCGACATCGACTACCAGCCGGTCGAAGTCGGTGCGCTCGCCCGCACGGGTCGCCTCGACGCGGTAGGTCACCTTCAGGACGGGCGAGTAGATCGAGTCGATCGGGATCTGGCCCGCCTCGCTGTACTCGTTGCGGTTCTGGGTGGCCGACACGTAGCCGCGACCGCGCTCGATCGTGAGCTCGACCTCGAACTTGGCCTTGTCGTTGAGAGTCGCGATGACCAGCTCGGGGTTGTGGATCTCCACACCCGCCGGAGCCGAGATGTCAGCGGCGGTCACCTGACCGGCGCCCGTCTTGCGCAGGTACGCGGTGATCGGCTCATCGTGCTCGCTCGAGACGACCAGTTCCTTGATGTTCAGGATGATCTCGGTGACATCTTCCTTGACTCCGGGGACCGTGCTGAACTCGTGCAGCACTCCATCGATCCGGATGCTCGTCACGGCCGCCCCCGGGATGGAGGAGAGCAGTGTGCGGCGCAGGGAGTTTCCGAGGGTGTAACCGAAGCCGGGCTCCAGGGGTTCGATGACGAACCGCGACCGGAACTCCGAGATGTTCTCTTCGGTGAGGGTTGGGCGCTGTGCAATGAGCACTATTGATTCCTTTCGGCTAAGTGTCCGCTATATGGCACTTGCGATAGAGATATTGAGTTATGCGCTGAAACGGCGGGATCGCATCGCGAACCCGCCGAGCCGGAGCCGTCGGAGCAGACATCGCTCCGCCGGCATCGGCATGGTGTGAACTCAGACGCGGCGGCGCTTCGGCGGGCGGCACCCGTTGTGCGCCTGCGGCGTCACGTCGTTGATCGAGCCGACCTCGAGGCCGGCGGCCTGCAGGGAGCGAATTGCCGTCTCGCGACCCGACCCGGGTCCCTTGACGAAGACATCCACCTTCTTCATACCGTGCTCCTGCGCCTGGCGAGCGGCCGATTCGGCGGCCAGCTGAGCGGCGAACGGCGTCGACTTGCGGGAGCCCTTGAATCCGACGCCGCCTGAGGAAGCCCAGCTGATCACTGCACCGGTGGTGTCGGTGATCGAAACGATGGTGTTGTTGAAGGTGCTCTTGATGTGGGCCTGGCCCACAGCAATGTTCTTCTTCTCTTTTTTGCGCGGCTTTCGTGTGGCCGACTTCGGTGCTGCCATTCTGTCTCCTGAATCCTGTTGTTAGGCGCTCGGGCGTCGGCCTAGCGAGCCTTCTTCTTACCGGCCACTGTGCGCTTCGGTCCCTTACGGGTACGCGCGTTGGTCTTTGTGCGCTGTCCGCGCACCGGGAGTCCCTTGCGGTGGCGGATGCCTTCGTAGCTGCCGATCTCGACCTTGCGGCGGATGTCGGCCGCGACCTCACGGCGGAGGTCACCCTCGACCTTGTAGTTGCCCTCGATGTAGTCGCGCAACTGAATGAGCTGGTCGTCGGTCAGATCCTTGACTCGGATGTTCCCGTCGATCTCGGTGTCGGCGAGGGTCTTGAGCGCCCTCGTGCGGCCGATGCCGTAGATGTAAGTCAGTGCGACTTCCACGCGCTTCTCGCGGGGAATGTCAACGCCGGCTAGACGTGCCATGGTGGCTTCTCCTGTGTATGAGTGGAGGTGTGGAGCAGCACCGGTGCCCCGGCCTCCGACCGAGGGTGTCCCCCGCGAGCATGACACTCACGGGATCTGATGCTGCCTTTATCGATATTCAGTTGTGTCTGCAGGGTTGGCTCTGCGGAGTCTGCTGTGCGGTTCTAGCCCTGGCGCTGCTTGTGGCGCGGGTTCTCGCAGATCACCATTACGCGACCGTTGCGACGGATCACCTTGCACTTGTCGCAGATCCTCTTGACGGAGGGTTTGACCTTCATGTTCTTCCTTCTTCGCTGTCTTCGTACCTCGCCGACTCAGGCGGACCGTCGTGCGTCCTCCCGGCCGTCGTGGCCGTTACTTATCCAGCAGAACCCTTACTTGTAGCGGTAGACGATCCGGCCACGGGTCAGGTCATAGGGGCTCAGCTCCACGATCACGCGGTCCTCTGGGAGGATGCGGATGTAGTGCTGGCGCATCTTGCCCGAAATGTGGGCAAGAACCTTATGGCCGTTGGTCAACTCGACGCGAAACATCGCGTTGGGCAGAGCTTCCACCACCGAGCCTTCGATCTCGATGACGCCGTCTTTTTTGGCCATAGCCTCACTGTCGCTACTAGTATTGTTCGCTGGTCATGCGTTGGATTGCGGTGCAGAACAGGCGAACACACGTGTACGCACAAAGCACCAAAGATCGAGCTTATGCCATCCAGGGCTTCTGCACCAATTGACGTCAACGTTGAGGTCGAAGAGCGTATTCCCTGGCGGTCACGGGTAGGTCGGGCGGCAATGCCCGGCGTCGACGGGCATTCATCCGAGCGGGACGGGCCGGATTCCGAACTGATCGAGTCCCGCGGCGCCGCCGTCCTCCGCAGTGAGCACCCAGATCCCGCCCGCGTGGACGGCGATCGAATGCTCCCAATGCGCGGCTGCCAGACCGTCCTCGGTGGCGACGGTCCAGCCGTCGTCTCGCACAAAGGTCTCGGGGGAGCCGAGCACGACCATCGGTTCGATCGCAACGACCAGCCCGGGCTTCACCTCGGGACCCCGCGTACTCACGTGGTAGTTGAACACCGGCGGCGCCTCATGCATGCTCCGGCCGATACCGTGCCCCACGTATTCCGTCAAGATGCCGTATTCGCCCTGCGACCGGATGTAGTCCTCGATCGCGTCTCCCACCTCGTTGAGGTGTTTCGCGTGCGCAAGCGTCGCGATGCCTTCCCAGAGTGAGCGTTCGGTGACGTCCGAGAGCTTCTGTCGTTCGGCGACCAATTCGGGTCGTGTCGGGTCCGGCACCACGAAACTGCGCGCCGCGTCGCCATTCCATCCGCCGACCACAGCGCCGCTGTCGATTGAGACCAGGTCACCCGGTTCGAGTACGCGATCACCCGGGATGCCGTGCACCACGTCTTCGTTCACCGACGCGCAGATCGTGTTGAAGTATCCTCGCTCGAGCTTGAAGTTCGAGCGGCCGCCGGCGGCGAGAATGGCCTGCTCCGCGAGCCGATCGAGCTCGCCAGTCGTGACACCCGGTCGGATCGCCTTTTCCACCGCGTCGAGGGAAGCGGCCGTCGCCAGCCCGGGTGCCTTCATCAGGCGGAGCTGGGCGGGAGTCTTGTAGATCGAGCGACGGAGGCTCATACCGGACCTGCGGGTCGCCTCAGGCGACGGATTCCTCGTCGGAACCAACCGGGCGAATGCCCCGTTCGGCAAGCGCTTCGGCGATCCGTGCTGCGACGACGTCGACGTCGCCCAGGCCGTCCACCTGGACCAGCAGGCCGCGATCGCGATACACGTCGATCAGCGGAGCCGTGTCCCGCGCGTAGACCTCTTGACGGTGGCGCATCGCGTCCACGGAGTCGTCAGCGCGCCCCTGCTCACCGGACCGCTTCGTCAGCCGAGAGACGATCTCATCCTGATCGGCGACGAGCTGGACCACCGCGTCGAGCGACTGCCCTTTGCTCGCCAGCAGCGCATCCAGGTAATTCACCTGTTCGAGTGTGCGCGGGTAGCCATCCAGCAGGAACCCTCGACGCGCATCGTCTTCGAGAAGCCTGTTCTTCACCAGTTCGTTGGTGAGGCTGTCCGGGACGTAGTCCCCCGAATCCACGATCTTCTTGACCTGGACACCGAGTGGAGTCTCGTTCTTGATGTTCGCGCGGAAGATGTCACCGGTCGAAATCTCAGGGATCCCGTACCTCTCCTTGATCCGCGCGCCCTGCGTGCCCTTGCCGGACCCGGGAGGACCGACGATGAGGAGCCGGGGCCCCTGCTCGCCGGTCACCGAAGCAGTCCTTCGTAGTGCCGCTGTTGAAGCTGAGAGTCGATCTGCTTGACGGTCTCGAGACCGACGCCGACGATGATCAGGATCGAGGTGCCTCCGAACATGAAGTTGCTGCTCGCCCCGAGCGCCGCAATCGCGATCAGCGGAATCAGTGCGACGAGCCCGAGGTAGATCGAACCCGGGAGCGTCACACGGGTGAGGACGTAGTCGAGGTATTCGGCGGTCGGCCGTCCAGCACGGATGCCGGGGATGAAACCGCCGTACTTCTTCATGTTGTCGGCGACCTCTTCCGGGTTGAACGTGATCGCCACGTAGAAGTAGGTGAATCCGATGATCAGGAGGAAATAGATCAGCATGTAGACCGGATGGTCGCCGTTGGTGAGATTGTCCGTGATCCAAGTGACCCACGGGGCAGCGGTTTTGCCGGCTTTGGGCTGATTGAACTGAGCGACGAGCGCAGGAAGATACAACAACGACGACGCGAAGATGACCGGCACGACTCCCGCCATGTTCACCTTGATCGGTATGTACGTATTGTTACCGCCGTACGTTCGCCTGCCCACCATGCGTTTGGCGTATTGGACCGGTATTCGCCGCTGAGATTGTTCGACGAAGACGACTGCCGCGACGATCAGGAGCCCGATTGCGATGATCACGATAAGGGTCTCGATGTTCTGCGACTGCGCGATCGCGATCAGCGAGCTCGGGAACTGGGCTGCGATCGAGGTGAAGATCAGGAGCGACATGCCGTTGCCGATGCCGCGCTCGGTGACGAGCTCGCCCATCCACATGATGAGACCGGTACCGGCGGTCATCGTGATGACCATGAGCATGATCGCGTACCACGAGTCGTCGGTGATCAACTGTGTGCACTGGGAGACCGTGGTCGTGCCGAACAGTGCGCCGCTTCGCGCAACCGTGATCAGCGTGGTCGACTGCAGGATCCCCAGGGCGATGGTCAGGTACCGCGTGTACTGGGTCAGCTTTGCCTGACCGGACTGACCTTCTTTGTACAGCGCTTCGAAGTGAGGGATCACCACGCGCAAGAGCTGCACGATGATCGATGCCGTGATGTACGGCATGATGCCGAGCGCGAAGACCGACAGCTTCAGCAGCGCGCCGCCGCTGAACAGGTTGACCAGCGAGTACAGCCCGGAGGTGCTCTGGTTCGCGTTCAGACAGGTCTGCACGTTCGCGAAGTCCACGAACGGGGACGGAATGAACGAGCCGAGCCGGAAGAGCGCGATGATCCCCAGCGTGAACAGGATCTTCTTGCGAAGATCGGGTGTGCGGATGATCCGCACGATGGCGCTAATCAAACTGCGTCCTGCTTTCCAGTAAGGAGTCAGCCGGGCGACCGCGTGAAACGGTCACCCGACTGCACTACTTTACGGGGTCCGGCCGGTGTAGCAACTCCGGTCGGTATTATCCGGTCTAGTTGACCGAGCCACCTGCGGCCAGGATCTTCTGCTCCGCAGAGCCCGAGACCTTGTCCACGGCCACGTTCAGCTTAACCGCAATATCGCCATTCCCGAGAACCTTGACCTTCTCGTTCTTGCGTACGGCACCCTTGGCGACCAGATCGCCCACGGTGACGTCGCCGCCGACCGGGTAGAGCTCGGCCAGCTTCTCCAGGTTGACTACCTGGTATTCCACGCGGAACGGGTTCTTGAAGCCGCGAAGCTTCGGAGCGCGCATGTGCAGAGGCAGCTGACCGCCCTGGAATCCGGGGCGAACCTGGTAACGGGCCTTTGTACCCTTGGTACCGCGGCCTGCGGTCTTACCTTTGGAGCCCTCACCGCGACCGACGCGCGTGCGCGCCTTCTTGGCACCGGTGGCGGGACGCAGGTGGTGGACCTTCAGCACATGCTCGCGGGTGCCATCGGGCTCGCTCGCCTTCGCGGGAGCCTTTTTAGCGGCCGGCTTCTTGGCTGCGGTATCGGCGGACTTCTCCGCCGCAGCCTTGGCAGGCTTGTCCGCAGCAGCCTTCGCAGGCGCCTTCTTCTCAGCCTTGTCCGCGGCAGCCTTGGGGGCCGTCTTCGCGGCCTTCTTCTCGGCGGCGGGGGCAGCCTTCTCGGCTACGTCTTTCTCGTCGGCCATTAGTCAATCTCCTCGACCCTCACCAGGTGGGCGACGGTTCGGACGTAGCCGCGGTTCTGCGAGTTGTCCTCGCGAACCACGACGTCGCCGATCCGCTTCAGACCAAGACTCCGAAGCGTGTCGCGCTGGTTCTGCTTTTCACTGATTTTCGACTTGATCTGCGTGATCTTCAGGCGCGAGGCCATCATGCACCTGCCTTAGCCGTAGCGGCGGCCTCAGCCGCGCGCGCTTCCGCCCGGAGCAGACCCGCCGGAGCGATCTCGTCGTATGCGAGACCGCGGCGTGCTGCAACCGCGCGAGGCTCCTCGAGCTGCTTCAGAGCGGCGACGGTCGCATGCACGATGTTGATCGTGTTGGACGATCCGAGCGACTTGCTGAGCACATCGTGGATCCCTGCGCACTCCAGGACGGCGCGCACCGGACCACCGGCGATAACACCGGTACCACCGGAGGCCGGGAGGAGCAGGACGACACCCGCGGCCGCCTCACCCTGGACGGGGTGGGGGATCGTGTTGCCGACGCGGGGAACGCGGAAGAAGTTCTTCTTCGCTTCCTCGACGCCCTTGGAGATCGCCAGCGGCACCTCTCGGGCCTTGCCGTAGCCGACACCGACGAGTCCGTTGCCGTCGCCGACGACCACGAGTGCGGTGAAGCTGAAGCGGCGTCCACCCTTGACCACCTTGGAGACGCGGTTGATCGTCACCACGTGCTCGAGGAACTGGCTCTTGTCGGAGTCGCGGCTGCCACGATCGCGGTTGGGGTTGCGCTCACGGCTCCCCCGCCGAGCCTCACGAGGCTCGTTCTGACCGGCGCTCGAGGACGCAGCGTTCTCGACTGGTGCCTCTGCGGCCACAGTTTGCTCCTTGTTGACTTCGTTTTCCGGCACGTTGCTCACAGGTTCAGCCCGCCCTCTCGTGCTCCTTCGGCGACCGCGGCTACGCGACCGGCGTACTTGCTTCCGCCTCGATCGAATACCACTGCCTCGACGCCTGCAGTCTTGGCACGCTCGGCCACCAGCTCGCCGACGCGGCGCGCCTTGGCGGTCTTGTCACCGTCGAACGTACGCAGGTCGGCCTCCATCGTGGACGCCGATGCGAGGGTACGACCCTCGCTGTCGTCGACCACCTGAACGAAGACATGCCGCGATGAACGCGTGACGACCAGGCGCGGACGCACAGCCGTTCCGGAGATCTTCTTGCGAAGACGCGAATGCCGACGGTCTTTCGCCGCGGAATTGCTCTTCCCTCTGGTTCCCAGGCCCATTGCTACTTACCAGCCTTTCCGGCCTTGCGGCGGACAACTTCGCCTGCGTACCGAACGCCCTTGCCCTTGTAAGGCTCAGGCTTGCGGATCTTACGGATGTTTGCGGCGACTTCGCCTACCGCCTGCTTGTCGATCCCCGAGACCGTGAGCTTGGTGTTGCCCTCGACCGTCAAGGTGATGCCCGCAGGGGGCTCGACCGTCACCGGGTGCGAGAAGCCGAGCGCGAACTCGATCGCGCTGCCCTTCTGTATGACGCGGTAACCGGTTCCGACGACCTCCAGGCCTTTGGAATAGCCCTGGGTGACACCGATGATCTGGTTGCTGATCAGCGTGCGGGTGAGCCCGTGCAGCGAACGCGAAATGCGCTCATCGTCCGGACGGCTGACCAGCACCTGGTTGTCCTCGATCTGAACTTCGATCGGGCTCGCGACCGTGAGCGACAACTCGCCCTTCGGCCCCTTGACGACGACACCCTGGCCGTCGATCTTCACATCGACCCCAGCAGGGATGTCGATGGGCAGTCTTCCAATACGTGACATGGCCGGATCACCATACGTAGGCGAGGACTTCTCCGCCTACGCCCTTCTTCTCGGCCTGCCGGTCAGTCAGAAGACCGGAGGAGGTTGACAGGATGGCCACACCGAGTCCGCCGAGCACGCGAGGGAGCTCCGTCGACTTCGCGTATACACGGAGTCCGGGCTTCGATACCCGCTTGATGCCGGCGATCGACCGCTCACGGTTCGGGCCGTACTTCAGGCTGAGCGTCAGGGTCTTCCCAACGCGTGCATCCTCGACGTCCCAGCTCTGAATGTAACCCTCGGACTTGAGGATCTCCGCGATGTGCGACTTCAGCTTGGAGTGCGGCATCGAAACGCTGTCGTGGAACGCGGAGTTCGCGTTCCGCAGTCTGGTCAGCATGTCTGCGACCGGATCTGTCATTGTCATAAGGTTTGGTTTCCTTTGTTCACCAGGTTTCGTTCAGCCGTTACACGACTGACGACCTTCGATGGTCGGCCGACCAGCGGCCGGGGGTTAGTTTGCAGACTCGGTCGCTTGGAACGGGAACCCGAGCTGCTTCAGCAGCGCCCGGCCCTCGTCGTCGCTCGCTGCGGTGGTCACCACTGTGATGTCCATGCCGCGAACACGATCGATCCTGTCCTGGTCGATCTCGTGGAACACGGACTGCTCCGTGAGACCGAAGGTGTAGTTGCCGTGACCGTCGAACTGACGGGCAGACAGCCCGCGGAAGTCGCGGATGCGGGGAAGCGCAAGCGAGAGCAGGCGGTCCAGGAACTCCCACATCCGGTCGCCGCGCAGCGTGACGTGCGCACCGATCGGCTGGCCTTCGCGCAGCTTGAACTGGGCGATCGACTTGCGGGCCTTGGTGACCTGCGGCTTCTGACCCGTGATCAGGGTCAGGTCGGCCACAGCGCCATCGATGATCTTGCCATCGCGGGCCGCCTCACCGACACCCATGTTAACGACGATCTTGACAAGGCCGGGGACCTGGTTCACGTTGACGTAACCGAAGTCCTTCGTCAGCTGTGGCTGGATCTCGTCCTTGTACTTCTGCTTCAGACGCGGTGCCGGGCGGGGAGCGGACGCGGTCGCCTGAGTGGTTGCCGTGTCGGTCATTACAGCTCCTTCCCTGACTTCTTGGAGTAGCGCACGCGCTTGGTCTTGGTGACGCCGTCCTTGGTGACCGGCTCGTTGCGGAAACCGACGCGAGTCGGCTTCTTCGTGTCCGGGTCCACCAGCGCGACGTTTGAGACATGGATCGGGGCCTCACGGGTCTCGATGCCACCGGTCTTCGAGCCGCGCTGCGTCTGACCGACGCGCACGTGCTTGGTGACGAAGTTCACGCCCTCTACGATGACGCGATCCTTCTCGACCTGGACCTCGATCACCTTCCCCTGCTTGCCGCGGTCTCCGCCGCGGCTCTGGCTGGGTCCGGTGATCACCTGAACCAGGTCGCCTTTCCTGATCTTGGCCATGACTTAGATAACCTCCGGTGCCAGCGAGACGATCTTCATGAACTTCTTGTCGCGGAGCTCGCGACCGACCGGCCCGAAGATGCGGGTACCACGGGGGTCACCGTCACTCTTCAAGATCACTGCGGCGTTCTCATCGAACTTGATGTACGACCCGTCGGAACGACGGGTCTGCTTGACGACGCGGACCACGACCGCCTTGACGACGTCGCCCTTCTTGACGTTGCCGCCCGGGATGGCGTCCTTGACGGTCGCCACGATGACGTCGCCCAGACCTGCGTAGCGACGGTTGGACCCGCCGAGGACGCGGATCGTCAGCAGCTCTTTGGCACCGGTGTTATCGGCGACCTTGAGCCTGGACTCCTGCTGAATCACTTGGCCTTCTCCAAAATCTCTACGAGGCGCCAGCGCTTGGAGGCGCTCAGCGGACGGGTCTCGTTGATCAGGACCAGGTCGCCGACGCCGGCGGTGTTGCCCTCATCGTGGACCTTCACCTTGGACGTGCGGCGGATGACCTTGCCGTACAACGGGTGCTTCACGCGGTCTTCCACCTCGACGACGATGGTCTTGTCCATCTTGTCGCTCGTGACGTAACCACGACGGGTCTTGCGGTAACCGCGGACGAGGGCCGCGGTCGCCTTCTCATCGGCTTTCGCCTGAGTGGTCGGCTGTGCCATTATTCGGCCTCCTCCTCGGTCTTGGCGGGCTCGGCATCGGCCGGCTCGGCCTCCGCCTCGGCGGCAGGAGCCGCCTTCTTGGCCCGGGTCTTCTTCTCGGCCTTGGGCGTATCGAGCACGACCGGAGTGGCTCGGATGCCGAGCTCACGCTCGCGGATGACCGTGTAGATCCTCGCGATGTCGCGCTTCACGGCACGCAGCCGTCCGTGGCTCTCGAGCTGGCCGGTCGCCGACTGGAAGCGAAGGTTGAACAACTCTTCTTTCGCCTTACGCAGCTCTTCGAGGAGACGCTCCTCGTCGAAAGTGTCGAGCTCGCTCGGAGTGAGCTCCTTGGATCCGATCGCCATTACGCGTCGCCCTCCTCGCGCTTGATGATGCGTGCCTTGAGGGGCAGCTTGTGGATGGCACGGGTGAGTGCCTCGCGTGCCAGCGTCTCGTTGACGCCGGCGACCTCGAACAGGACGCGGCCCGGCTTGACGTTCGCGATCCACCACTCGGGTGAACCCTTACCGCTACCCATGCGGGTCTCGGCAGGCTTCTTGGTGAGTGGACGGTCCGGGTAGATGTTGATCCAGACCTTGCCGCCACGCTTGATGTGACGGGTCATCGCGATACGAGCGGACTCGATCTGACGGTTGGTCACGTAGGCGGGGGTCAGTGCCTGGATGCCGTACTCGCCGAAGCTGACCGTGGTGCCACCGGTCGCCTGACCGCGGCGACCGGGGTGGTGCTGCTTACGGTGCTTGACTTTGCGTGGAATCAGCATGATTAGACGCTCGCTCCTTCTGCGACCGGAGCCGACTCGGGGGCCTGTGCCGCCGCACCGCGCGGGGCACCGCCACCGCGGCGGGGACGATCGTTGTTACGCTCCGGGCGACTCGACTTGGCCGAGGCCTGCTCGCGAGCAAGTTCCTTGTTGGTGATGTCGCCCTTGTAGATCCAGACCTTCACACCGATGCGGCCGAAGGTGGTCTTCGCCTCGTAGAAGCCGTAGTCGATGTTGGCGCGCAGCGTGTGCAGCGGGACACGGCCCTCACGGTAGAACTCCGAGCGGCTCATCTCGGCGCCGCCGAGACGGCCGGACACCTGGATCCGGACACCCTTGGCACCGGCACGCTGAGCACCCTGCAGGCCCTTGCGCATCGCACGGCGGAAGGCCACGCGGGCGCTGAGCTGTTCGGCGATGCCCTGAGCGACGAGCTGGGCGTCGGCCTCGGGGTTCTTGACCTCGAGGATGTTCAGCTGGATCTGCTTGCTGGTGAGCTTCTCGAGTTCGGAGCGGATGCGCTCGGCCTCGGCGCCGCGGCGCCCGATCACGATGCCCGGACGGGCGGTGTGGATGTCGACTCGGACCCGGTCACGGGTGCGCTCGATCTCGATACGGGAAACACCGGCGCGGTCCAGGTTGGACTGAAGCAGCTTCCGGATCTTGACGTCCTCGGCGACATAGTCGCTGTAACGCTGACCCTTCTTGGTGCTGTCGGAGAACCAACGCGACACGTGGTCGGTGGTGATCCCCAGACGGAAGCCGTATGGATTGACTTTCTGACCCATTACTTGCTCGCCTTCTTCGAAGCCTTCGCGAGATCTGCCTCGTCCGGTGTCGCCAGGACGACCGTGATGTGGCTGGTCCGCTTGTTGATGCGGAAGGCACGACCCTGCGCACGCGGGCGGAAACGCTTGAGGGTTGCACCCTCGTCAACGAATGCCCGGCTCACGTACAGGTCTTGCTCGTCCAGGTAGGTGTTCGAGGCATCCGCCTTCACGCGAGCGTTCGCGATCGCCGAAGCAACGAGTTTGTACACCGGCTCGCTCGCGCTCTGCGGCGCGAATTTCAGGATGGCCAGGGCCTCCTGTGCTTGCCGTCCGCGGATGAGGTCGACAACGCGACGAGCCTTCTGGGGGGTCACACGAATGTGTCGCACGCGTGCGATCGACTCCACCATTTCTCTCCTCCTTTTCGCCCCCGCTTTAGCGGCGGCGACCCTTCTTGTCGTCCTTCACGTGTCCACGGAAGGTGCGGGTGGGTGCGAACTCGCCGAGCTTGTGGCCCACCATGGTCTCGGTGACGAACACCGGGATGTGCTTGCGACCGTCATGCACCGCGATGGTGTGACCCAGCATGTCCGGGATGATCATCGAGCGGCGCGACCAGGTCTTGATCACGTTCTTGCTGTTGGCCTGATTCGCCGCGACCACCTTGCGAAGCAGGTGTTCATCGACGAAGGGGCCCTTCTTGAGGCTACGTGGCATCTTCTACAACTCCTACTTGCGCTTCTTGCCGGCCGTACGGCGGCGGACGATGAGCTTGTCGCTTTCCTTGTTCGGGCGACGCGTGCGGCCTTCTTTCTGACCCCACGGGCTGACCGGGTGACGACCACCCGAGGTCTTGCCCTCACCACCACCATGCGGGTGGTCGACCGGGTTCATCGCGACACCGCGAACGGTCGGACGTACACCCTTCCAGCGCTTGCGACCTGCCTTGCCCCAGTTGATGTTCGACTGCTCGGCGTTGCCGACCTCGCCGACCGTCGCGCGGCAGCGTACGTCGACGTTCCGGATCTCGCCCGACGGAAGGCGAAGCTGAGCGTAGGGCCCGTCCTTCGCGACCAGTCGGACCGAGGCACCGGCGGAACGCGCCATCTTGGCGCCGCCGCCCGGGCGGAGCTCGATCGCGTGCACCACGGTACCGGTGGGGATGTTGCGCAGCGGCAGGTTGTTGCCGGGCTTGATGTCCGCGCCGGCGCCCGACTCGATGATGTCGCCCTGTGACAACTTGCTCGGAGCCAGGATGTAGCGTTTGGTCCCGTCGACGAAGTGCAGAAGCGCGATGCGCGCCGTGCGGTTCGGGTCGTACTCGATGTGCGCGACGCGGGCGTTGATGCCGTCCTTGTCGTCACGACGGAAGTCGATCACACGGTACTGGCGCTTGTGGCCACCACCGATGTGACGCGTGGTGATCCGGCCCTGGTTGTTGCGGCCGCCTGTCTTCGGCAACGGCCGGAGCAGCGACTTCTCAGGAGTCGAACGAGTGATCTCGGCGAAGTCCGCGACCGAAGAGCCGCGACGACCCGGAGTGGTCGGCTTGTACTTACGAATAGCCATGTGTTTATTCCTCTAATCCGTCGCCGTCAGCCGACTGCCGTGAAGATGTCGATGGAACCGGACTTCAGGGTCACGATGGCGCGCTTGGTGTTCTTGCGCTTGCCCTTGCCGAAACGGGTGCGGGTGCTCTTGCCCTGACGGTTCAAGGTGTTCACCGATGCGACCTCGACCTTGAAGATCCGCTCGATCGCGAGCTTGATCTCGGTCTTGTTCGAACGCGGGTCCACGAGGAAGGTGTACTTGCCCTCGTCGATCAAGCCGTAGCTCTTCTCGGAGACGACCGGCGAGATGATGATGTCGCGGGGGTCCTTGTTGGTCGCGGTCATGCGCGAACCTCCTCAGCTTCCTTGGCAGCGCCGGAGACGCCGGTCTCGCGCGCGATGAAGGCATCGAGTGCGGCCTTCGTGAACACGATGTCATCGGAGACCAGCACGTCGTAGGCGTTCAACTGGTCGAAGGTCAGAACGTGCACCTCGGGAATGTTGCGGACCGACTTGCGGGCCGCTTCCTCGTCGCGCGTCAGAACGACCAGCACGTGCCTCGAGCTCGCGATTCCTGCAAGGAAGTCGCCTGCGGCCTTGGTCGACGGGTTGTCACCATCGGTGAGTGCGCTCACCGCGTGGAGACGAGCTCCGCGGGCGCGGTCGGACAGCGATCCGAGCAGAGCCGCGTGGATCATCTTCTTCGGGGTGCGCTGCGCGTAGCTGCGCGGCGTCGGTCCGTGGACGATGCCACCACCGGTCATCTGAGGGGCGCGGATCGAGCCCTGGCGAGCGCGACCGGTTCCCTTCTGCTTGAACGGCTTGCGACCGGCGCCGGAGACCTCACCACGGTTCTTGACCTTGTGGGTGCCCTGACGCGCCGCGGCGAGCTGGGCCACGACCACCTGGTGGATCAGCGGAATGTTTGTCTGGACATCGAACAGCTCGGCGGGGAGCTCGATCGAGCCCGCCTTCTTGCCGGCGAAGTCGACGACGTCGAGCGTCTGTGTGTCGGAACCTGCGGTTGCCATTGACTACGCCCCCTTCACTGCGTTGCGGACGAAAACGATGCGGCCACGGGCACCGGGAACGGCACCCTTGACCAGCAGAAGGTTCTTGTCGGCGATGACCGCCTGGACCTTCAGGTTGAGAACGGTGACTCGCTCGCCGCCCATACGGCCTGCCATGCGCATCCCCTTGAAGACACGACTGGGCGTCGATGACGCACCGATCGAGCCGGGCTTGCGGTGGTTGCGGTGAGAACCGTGCGAGGACGAAACGCCCTTGAAGTTGTGGCGCTTCATGACGCCGGCGAAGCCCTTACCCTTCGAGGTGCCCACGACGTCGACCAGCTGGCCGGCCTCGAAAGTCCCATCGACGGTGAGCTCCTGGCCTGCCGAGTAATCGGCAGCGTCCGGCGTGCGCACCTCGGTGAGGTGGCGGCGAGGCGTGACGCCTGCCTTTTCGAAGTGTCCCGCGCTCGGCTTGTTGACCTTGCGGGGGTCGATCTGGCCGTAGGCGATCTGGACGGCGTCGTAGCCGTCCACCTCGGGAGTGCGGACCTGGGTCACGACGTTGGGCGTGATCTCGATCACAGTGACGGGGATGAGCTTGTTGTTTTCATCCCACACCTGGGTCATGCCGAGCTTCTTGCCGAGCAGACCCCTGACGGTCTTGGTATGAGTGGACATGGATACCCCTAGAGCTTGATCTCGATGTTGACGTCGGCAGGGAGGTCAAGGCGCATGAGCGAGTCGACCGCCTTCGGCGTCGGGTCGATGATGTCGATCAGGCGCTTGTGCGTGCGCATCTCGAAGTGTTCCCGGCTGTCTTTGTACTTGTGGGGAGAACGGATGACACACACCACGTTCTTCTCTGTCGGGAGCGGCACGGGGCCGACGACGGTGGCACCCGCCCGGGTGACTGTGTCGACGATCTTGCGCGCCGAGGTGTCGATGACCTCGTGGTCGTACGACTTAAGTCGAATGCGGATCTTCTGTCCCGCCATGTCGGACTCACTCTCTGTTTCTGGCGTCATACGGCCTGACGGCCGCATTGGACGCGCTTGCGTACCAAACGCTGGGCACTACTTGCTCGAAGCACCACTGTTCTGCTGTCAACTTCTCCGACCCGCGACTGAGCCGTGTGGCCTCGCCGATGTTCCGGAGTTCGACCCCCGTACTCGGGCCTGCAGCCCGAACACGAGACATGGAAGACCCACGTCTCTCGGTGTCGATTAAGCTTTGTCCTGCTGCCCGCGGCCTAGCCTTTCACCCGAAACAGGTGGCTATGCACTGCCTGGCAGTGATCCGGTCGAAGCGCGCACAGGCACACTTGTCACGAAATGTTGAACTAGACGAGTTTGCCACATTCCGGGCCTCCGTGCAACCCGGGCGTGTCGCGATCGCTCACGGCCCACCAGACAGTACCTCAATCGGCGCGCCTGCGGTCCGCAGCGATGAGGGTGAGCGCCCCTCCGGTGAAGATGATCGCGGCAGCCAGGAGGGCGGGAGGGCCTCCCTGCCAGTTGACCAGGAGTGCCCCGATGGCCGCCCCGACGGCCATCGTGCTCACCGCGAGAAGACGGACAACCCACTTGTTCTGGTGCCCGCGCGCCAAGCGGCTGTCGCGCGCAAGGTTGCCGAGAGTGTTCGTGACGACGATCGTCGTCACGTCGGCGTTGCCGATCGGCCGGACGGCCGAGAGCTGTCCGCCCATGATCACAGCGAGCAGGAACGTGATGACGAGCATCGCCGGACCCGCGATGGTGCGCACGACGATCCAGTAGACCGCGAGTGCGATGATGACGAGGATCGCCACGGCCAGGACGTACACGCTTTGCCGGGGAAGGCCTTTCGGCTGGTCGTGACCGATGAGCCGGCCGCTGAAGATGGTTCCCGCGACGAAACCCAGAAGTGCGATGGCGTTGTTGACGAACGGAATTCCCGCCGTACCCACGATTCCGAATCCGAGGAAGAGGATATTGCCGGTCATGTTGCCGGTGAATACGTGATCCAGCGCGAGATAGCTGACGGCATCGATCGTGCCCGTGGAGGCGGTGAGAACCAGCAATCCCAGAGTGAAATGTTGTTCGACGGACAAGCGACCCTGAAGCACGTCCTCAGAATATCGGCACGGCGTCCCGCGCCGGCAGCCGTGGCCCGGCGGGTGGCGGAGCTGCGAGCAGGCATGAAAAAGGGACCGGATCCGAAGATCCGGTCCCTTCGCGCAGCCGAGGCCGCGTCAGTAGCGTGAACTACTTGATGATCTTGGTCACCGTTCCGGCGCCGACGGTGCGGCCACCCTCACGGATCGCGAAGCTCAGTCCCTCTTCCATGGCGATCGGCTGAATCAGCTGAACCGACATGTCCGTGGTGTCGCCGGGCATGACCATCTCGGTGCCCTCGGGCAGCGTGATGACGCCGGTGACGTCCGTGGTACGGAAGTAGAACTGCGGACGGTAGTTCGAGTAGAACGGGTTGTGGCGCCCGCCCTCGTCCTTGGACAGGATGTACGCGGTACCGTCGAAGTCCGTGTGCGGCGTGACCGAACCCGGCTTGGAGACGACCTGGCCGCGCTCGACATCTTCACGCTTGGTGCCGCGGAGCAGCAGACCACAGTTCTCGCCGGCCCATGCCTCGTCGAGCTGCTTGTGGAACATCTCGATACCAGTGACCGTGGTCTTCTGCGTCGGACGGATTCCGACGATCTCGACCTCGGAGTTGATGGCGAGGGTTCCGCGCTCGGCGCGGCCGGTGACGACGGTTCCACGACCGGTGATCGTGAAGACGTCCTCGATC
>FSWU01000156.1_pt1 | contig 42158 bp, 39 predicted proteins | sample 1638061 | NCBI WGS metagenome assembly FSWU01 (sample SAMEA3914788, study PRJEB12502) | metagenome | biome: forest; material: soil | place: Canada | collected 2011-07-03 | depth 0.1 m
CCTCGGCGGCACCGTCGCCAGCAGCGTCGCGGCCCGCAATCTCCTCCTTCTCGGCGACCCGCAACAGCTCCCCCAGGTCAGTCAGGCGTCTCACCCGGAGCCCATCGACGAGTCCGCCCTCGGCTGGGTCAGCGCGGGCCACGACGTCCTGCCGCCCAGATTCGGCTACTTCCTGCCGGAGAGCCGGCGTATGGATGCCGCGCTGGTCGAGCCCGTTTCCGAACTCGCCTACGAGGGCCGGCTTCGCGCCCATCCGATCACCGCGACCCGCTCGTTGACCGGCATCGCTCCTGGACTTCACCCGGTGCCGGTCGACCATGCCGGCAACTCGACCGAGTCCATTGAAGAAGCGAGCGTGATCGTCTCCCTGGTCGGCGGCGTGATGGGGACCGAATGGACCGATCCGGCTGCAGGTCGGTTCGCCGATCCTTTAGGCCAGCAGGACATCATCGTCGTGACCCCCTACAACGCGCAGGCGGCCGCGATCCGTTCGGTCCTGGACGCGGCGGGATTCTCCGCTGTCCGGGCCGGAACCGCCGACAAGTTCCAGGGCCAGGAAGCGGTCGTCACCATGGTGAGCCTCGCCGCATCGTCGCCGGCGGAGGTTCCTCGCGGGATGTCGTTCCTGATCATGAAGAATCGCCTCAACGTGGCGATCTCGCGCGCTCAGTGGGCGGCCTACTTCGTCTATTCCCCCGAACTCGCCGAATACCTGCCCGGTACGCCGTCCGGCGTAGCGGAGCTGAGTTCGTTCATCCGGCTCATCGAATAGGTCCGGACTCAGCGCTCGCCGGGTCCGCGGATTCTCAGCGCCCCAGACCTGGGACGATCTGAGCGCCGGGAAGCTGCCCGAGAAGAGCACCCGGGAGGATGAGCTTGGATCTTCTCACACCCGAACCGATTATCACCGCGGGCGAGTCTGCCACAGCCTGATCGACAAGGATCGGCCAGCTCTGCGGCAGCCCGACCGGCGTGATGCCGCCGTACTCCATCCCGGTCGTCTCCACCGCCCGATCCATCGACAGGAACGACGCCTTCCGTACATCCAGAAGTCTTCTGACCGTGCCGTTGATGTCCGCACGGGTCGTGGCGAGCACCATGCACGCCGCAATCCGCTCCTGCCCGTCACGCCGCCCGGCGACGACCACGCAATTGGCGAGCGTCTCAGGTTCCAGCCCGTAGGTCGATCGCGTCGCGTCGGTATCCGAGACCGTCGGATCGATAGGAACCACTCCGACACGGGATGCCCACGCGGAGTCCTGCAGCGCCGCCGCAGTGGGCGGAGCAAGCAGGTCGAGCCGATCGAGCACAGGCACGGTCGTCAGTTCACCCAATGTGTAGACACCCATACGATCCATTCTTCCCCAACCTGCGCCGCTCCCGTGCGGGTGCGATCCTCCATCCAGGCAACCTTGCGGACCGCTCATGCTTGACCCGTGTCTTCCCGCTGCGCTGCGACAGGATTGACGTTCAGCCTGCGGCGGCCGGCGATGTATCCGAACACGAAGGTGACGAGTGCCGCCACGCCACCGATCAGGATCGGCAGGCGGGCTCCTGCGATATCGGCGATGAAGCCGAGCAGCGGTCCACCGATCGGTGTCGTACCAAGCTGGAGGACCGTCTGCACGGCGACCACGCGCCCGACGATCTGAGGATCCGCTCGCAGCTGACCGAGGGCTGTCGTCGCCGTCATGTAGGAGATGGAGGTTCCCCCGACGACGGCTGCGACGAGGTAGCCGACCGGCACGTTCGGCACGAACGCCAGCGCGGTCAATGAGACGCCGAAGGCGCCGGCGCTCAGGATGATCGTGCGAAGGGTGATCGTGGAACGCCGAGCAACGAACATGGTGCCGATCAGTGCACCGATGCTGAAAGAGGAATACAGCAGTGTGTACTGCTGAGCGTTGCCGTCGAGTCCCTTCTCGACCAGAAGCGGGAAGGTGACATTGAAGTTGTAGCTGAAGAGCCCGATGATCAGGAGCATCGCGAACGATAGCGCCAGCTCTGGAGTGTGCACGATGTATCGCAGGCCGGCGCTCACCTGCCCCATGCCTTTCTGCGCCTTGGGTGGCCGCCTCAACTCGGATCCGCGCATCGCCACAAGTGCGGCGATGACGACGAGATATGACGCGGCGTCGATCGCAAAAGCCCAGCCGAAGCCGAGCGTTGTGACGAGCACTCCTGCAATGGCAGGGCCGACGATTCGTGAGAGATTCACCATCGAGCTGTACAAGGTGACCGCGTTGGAGACGTCTTTGGGGCCGACCATCTCGCGCACGAAGGATCGCCTGGCCGGGTTGTCGGCGGCCAGCAGGCATCCTCCCGCGGCGGCGACGATGTAGAAGGTGAACAGCGGGGTGTGCGGGAGGAACGCCAGAACTGCGAGCGCGGCCGACTCGGCCATCTCGAGCGACTGCGTCCAGTAGAGCAGTTTGCGCTTGTCGACCCGGTCGGCGAGCGAGCCCGCCCAGATCGAGAAGAGAAGAATCGGTCCGTACTGGCACGCGACGAGCCAGCCCACAGCGATCCCGCTGCCTGTGCGATCGAGGATCAGCAGAGTGATCGCGACGTTGGTCAGCCAGTTGCCGCTGTTGGATACCAGCTGTCCGAAGAAGAAGAGCCGATAGTTGCGCGTCCGCAACGAGACGAATGTTCGGGAAACGCCGTCTGCAAACCTTCCCTTTGCTGGCATCCGCCCCGCTCGCCATGTGATTGCCGATAGTTACTTAGCCATACTAACAATCTTGATACGGGTACGGGGCGCTCACCATCCCGCGCCACTGCGGCGACAAGCGAACAGTCAGTGCCTCGAGGTATTGGCAGCTGCGGCCGCACCCGCGAGAGACGCGAGGAGCGGCGGCACATCCAGACGCGGGACAACGACCTCGATGAGCGTGAGGTGGTCGGGGCGTCCCTCCCCGACCGAGTCCAGCGCATCGGTGAGTTCACCCACGGTCCTCGCCGTAATGCCGACGCTCGTCCCTTCGGGATCGAGGGCCCCCAGGAGTGCGGTCCAGTTCCACGAGGCGATGTCGTTGTAGACGGCATCCGGTCCGTGAATCGCCCGCTCGATCGTGTATCCGTCGTTGTTCACCACGACGATCGTGGCCGGCACGCGATTCCGGATCAGGGTGCCCAGTTCGGCGACCGTCAGCTGCGCCGCGCCGTCGCCGATCAGCAGGATCGGGCGAAGCTCAGGAGCGGCCAGAGCCGCGCCCAGCAGTGCGGGAAGCGTGAACCCGATGGCGGCCCAGAGCGGTTGCCCGACGAAGGTGAGGTCCCGCGGGAACGAGTGGGCGCTGATGCCGTAGAACGCCGTCCCCTGATCGGCGAGAACGAGGTCGCCGGACCGGAGCGACCCTGAGACCGCTTTCCAGAGGCTTTCCTGCGTGAGGCTTCGCGTCGGATCGCCGGGCTCCAGATCGGGCGCCTGCAGCCGTGCGATCTCCGGTCGGCGAAGCTGTCCGTCGAGACCGCCCACAATCTCTGTGAGAGCGTCGATCGCATCCGACATCGAGATCGGTCCGTACGTTCGCTGACCGATCCGCGCGCTGTTCGCACCGACATCGACGGTCCGTTCCTCGGAGAGACGTTGGGTGAAGAACGCGCTGGTGAGGTCCGTGAACTCGACACCGACCATGATCAGCACGTCGGGATCCTCGATCGCCGCGCGTACCGGCTCCGCACTGACCGCGCCGACATAGGCACCGACGTAGGTGGTGAGGCTCTCGTCGACGACCCGTCTTCCCCAGAGGAGCGTGGCGACAGGCAGCCCGTACGCGAGGAGGCGCTCCAGTTCGCTCCGCGCACCCATCCGCTGGACCAGGATGTCGGCGAGCACTGACACGGTTGAGGCGTTGCCGAGCAATGATGCGGCGGCCTCGCGGAACGCCTTGAGACTGTTCGGATTGGTGATCTGCGGATGCAGGTGCATCGCCGACTGCGGGCGTTCGGTCTCGGACATGGCGACGTCGGCCGGGATCAGCAGATATCCCGGAAGGCGTCGGTCGATCGCCTCCGCGATGACCCGGTCGATCTCGCTGGTCGCATTCTCGACGGTCAGATAACCCTGCGCGCAGGTGACCTCCGTGGTCATCCGGGCGAAATGGCGGAAGTCTCCATCGCCTAGCGTGTGATGAGTCGCGCGCCCTGCGGTCTGGGTCGCGATCGAGGGCGAACCGACGACGTGGATCACCGGCACGTGCTCGGCGTAACTGCCCGCGACCGCATTGATCGCGCTGAGCTCGCCGACCCCGAACGTCGTGCATAGCACGCCGATGCCTCGCATCCTGGCATACCCATCGGCGGCATAGCCCGCGCCGAGCTCGTTCGAACATCCCACCCAGTCGACGGTCGGATGGTCTTCAACGTGGTCGAGCATGGCGAGAGTGAAATCACCGGGAACGCCGAACATGCGGTCGACGCCGGCTTCGGCCAGTCGGTCGAGAAGGTAGTCGGTAACCGTGTAGGAGGTCATGCGATCAGCCAATCACTTAATCACTGTATGAATAAAGGAGCAAAACGGATGGATCCGGCCGCCGCTAAGCGATGGAGGTCGTCGACAGGGGAACAGCGCGCGACCCGGTTTCAGCCTTCTTCGTGTCCTCAGTCTCCGGCAGCGGCGTGTAGCCGTAAGGATCACCGGCGGCTGCGAACCCTTCGAGCGTAGCCGCGCCCAGGTAGCTCAGGGTACGTGTGGTCCAGCGCCCGAGTCGGCGGATCCGGCCCGTCCCGCCGGCAGCAGTGGACTTCCCGCCGGCTGTAGTGAGCTGAGAGACGGCGACGTGGGTGGATGCCGGGCGGGTTTCGATCGTTGCGGTCATGATTTTCGTCCATTCTCATCGGTGTAGCGGCTTCCGCCGCCTGATGAATACAGACTCGCTCGTGACCGCCCTCAGCCGTACCCGCCGATCGGTCGAAGAACAGTACGAGCCGGCTGTCCCCCGATCGGCTCAGCGAGGATCGTCCGCCGGCCTTGGGCCGACCCGGTTGGCCCGCCGGGCCCCGGCTGAGCGCCGACAGAGACCGGCACGGCACACGCCCAACCCTCGGAGATTGGCGAAGGGCCCTCGGACATTCCACCGCGGGCCCCTCTGGTGCGGCAGCTGCGCCGTTCGAATCATACGATCCGGCGCACAAATCCGCCTTGCCCTGCCCACGTTACCATTTCGTTATCCTCAAGGGACCGCGAGGAACGAATCTCCTACTCCCCCAAAGCTTGGACCAGCTGAATCGGGTGGCCGTCAGGATCTTCAACCCAGGCGATCAGAAGCCGGTCCAGCCACGGCTTCGGCTCAGCGATACCGGGAATTCCCGCCTCGATGAGCACGGCATAGGCGGCGGTCACGTCGTCAGTCCATAAGGTGACGGTGGCCCGATGACCCTTGCCTGCGGGGTCGAGCCCGTGATCGTCCCGCGACGAGACGGTCGACGCGAACCCGATCCTGTAGCCGTCGAGCTCGAGGTCGACGTGTATCGGGGGTCCTTCGCTCGGCACTCGGAAGACCTCCGCGAATCCGAGGCTGCGATAGAACGCGGACGCTCGCTCCACGTCGGCGCTGAACAGAATCACCTCCGGCTGGCTGAAAGTCCCGCCCAGGCCGGCTGTCGCTCCCATAGCTGTCGAGCCTAAAGTCTGGGCGGACGTACTTCAAGAGCGCCGTCCACCCTCGAAGAGTGTCGTCGGTGGACGTTCGCTGGCGCTGGATCGCTCACGGCGGAGCGCCGCCCAGTCCACAGGATCATGACAGGTAGGCTTCTTTCGTGATTCGCTCCGCAAAGGGAACCGCCGCTCGTCCGCGTCTCCGTCTCCTGATCCTCGCTCCGGTCTTCGCACTCATCGCGCTGGTGTGCTGGTCTTTCGCCTCCCCGATCGGAGCAGCCCCTGACGACAACTTCCACCTCGCGAGCATCTGGTGCGGGCTGGGAGATCGCGCCGGACTCTGCGAATCGGTTCCCGGGCAATCCGACGAGCGGAAGGTGCCGATCGCGATCATCGATTCGAGCAGCTGCTATGCGGGAAAGCCTGACCAGAGCGCCGGATGTCTGACCAAAGGGGTGACCGACAATGACCGGCTCGCGGCGACGAGTCGCGGCAATTTCAACGGCACATACCCGCCGGTCTATTACACGTTCATGAGCCTTTTCGCCTCGACGAACATCCCGGTCTCCGCGGTCCTCATGCGGGTGATCAATTCGGTGATCTTCCTCGGGCTCACAAGTCTTCTCTTCCTGCTGCTGCCGTTCTCCAGGCGCTCCACGCTCGTCTGGGCTTGGCTCGCGTCCATCGTTCCGCTCGGCGTCTATCTCCTCGCGTCAACCAATTCGAGTGCTTGGGCCATCATCTCCGGCGGTTCCCTGTGGATCGCCCTTCTCGGGTACTTCGAGTCGACCGGCCGGCGAAAAGTGTCACTGGGGGTGATGTCCCTGGTCTTCGCGCTGCTCGGCGCCGGGGTCCGGGCCGACTCTGCTGCGTACAACGTCGGTGCCGTCGTGATCGCGCTCCTGCTCACGGCTCGGCGAACCCGTGAGTACTGGCTGAGCGCGTTACTGGCCCTCGGGGTCGTCGTGCTGTCTGTTGCCCTGTACTTCTCGGCATCGCAGTCGAGCGTGTCGATCACCGGGTTCGGGGGCGGAAACGCACCCGCCAACATGCCGGGACTGGTGCTGTTCGCGAATTCGCTCATCAACGTGCCGTCACTGTGGGAGGGATCTCTCGGCGCTTGGGGTCTCGGATCCCTGGATGTGATCTTGCCGCCGATCGTGCTGACCGGATGTCTGGTGGTCTTCGGCGCTGTGCTGTTCACGGGACTCCGCTCGTACAACGGGCGCAAACTCCTCGCACTCGGGCTCGTGTTCCTCGCCGCGTGGCTGATCCCGTCGTGGGTCCAGACGACGAGCAGATCCCTGGTCGGGACGAATGTCCAGCCTCGATACATCTATCCGCTGCTGATCATGCTGGTCGGTGTGGCCATGCTCGTGGTGGCACCGCGACGAATACATCTCAATCGACCTCAAGCCGCACTCGTCGGAGCCATCATCATCGTGGCGAACTCCGTCGCGCTGCACGTGACCATTCACCGTTACACAGCCGGCCAGCAGTACTTCGGATTCGATCTCAATCACGGCGAAGGCTGGTGGTGGCCGGGCCTGCCCATCTCTCCGATGGCCGTCTGGATCCTGGGCACCCTCGCGTTCACCGCCGCAGTCGCAGTCGTGATCTGGCAACTCTTCTGGTTCGACGACCGTGACGATGCCCCTCTGATCGCGGCCTCGCCTTCGACCGATCCGACCGACGGGGTCGTTACGTCGACACCTGCCGCCACCGAACTCGATTCGCCGGTCGATGGACTCCAGGCGCCCGCGACCGCATCGGCCTCGACAACCTGACCTCGCTGACACGTTCGAGCGACGGGCTATTCCGTCTCTAGAGCGTCAAGTGCTGAGCGAGCGCGGCGGACCGTGTCCGCATCGGTGACGAAGTGCGAGGCGCCCGGATCTGCAGTGCCGAGCGGCACCGCAGATCCGCCGGCCATCCCGTCTTCGAGGACGGCCTTTTTCGCGGAGAGGTGTACCGAAGTGGCCCCCGCGGCGACCACTGCTCCGATCGACTCGGGCGCAAGGCCGCCGCCCGCCATGATCTCGACCGCACCACGTACGTCGGCCATCCGCCGGAGGACGTCCGTTCCCTCCTGCGCCGCGGGTGCCGCGCCAGAGGTCAGTATCCGATCGATGCCCATCCCCGCCAGCGTCCCGACCAGCCGGATCGGATCGGCCGAACGGTCGACCGCACGATGAAACGTCACTTGGACGTCGTCGGACCCCTCTCGTGCGCTGTCGGATAGCGCGCGCGTGGCGTCCCGGTCGAGCGCGCCGTCATCAAGGAGAGCGCCGATCACAACGCCCGCGACACCGGAACGAACGAGCAGCTGAACATCGCGCCGCATTGTGGCCAGCTCCTCGGCGTCGTAGACGAACCCGCCGGGCCGACACCGGATCAAGGCGTGGATCTCAGCGCCGGTCGCCATCGTTTGTTCGACGAGTCCGAGGGAAGGCGTCAGGCCGCCGAGTTCGAGTCCCGTGCAGAGCTCGACGCGATCGGCTCCGTTCCGGACGGCGATTGCCGATCCGGTCGCGGACGTGACCGCGATCTCGAGTCGCCGCGACCGCATCAGTAGAACTCCGAGTCGTCCTGCAGCGCGTCTGCGGACGGAATCATTCTCGCCGAGAGGTCGGGATCAGCCATTTCAAGGTCGAAAGGGAACATCGGACGGCGGATGCGTCGGTGGCCGAGCCTGAGGAGGTCTTGATCGACTCCCCCGGGCGTCAATGCCAGCCGCCAGCCGGCAGCCATGTCGAACAGTTCGGGTTCGAGGTAGCCGATCTTCACGATGACGATATCGGAGGTCCGCGGGTCCAGGTCGAGTTCGGTGAAATCGGCTTCGTGATGGTAGGGCTTCCGCAATTCGGTGACGATCACGAACACGCTTCCGACCTGGATCACGACCTCCGTCACCGCATCCTTGTCGCCGTGACGGATCGCGTGCACTCGGCCCGTGAAAGTCACCGGACCAGCATGCCGGTCGTCGACGGCCGCTCCCGCCTTCACCGTCACGGTTGCACCGATGCCGGCATCGACCGCGGCGACCACGGCCTCGGGACCGGGGATCGAGGCATAGAGCACGGTCGGCCCGTCCGGATGATGGAATTCCGGACGCGACAACAGTCTTTCCAGGCTCCACGTCACGTCTCCGGCGCCTCCGGCAGTCGGGTTGTCGCCGGAGTCACTGATGAAATATGGCCGTGAGCCACGCGTCAGCGCCTCATCGATGCATTCGTCGAGGGAGCCGGTCGGTGCCACGAAGGTGAATTCGTCACGCACCCGCCAGAACTCGGCCGCAAGCTGTTCGGCGCCGGCCGAGACCGCGGTCGGCGACGAGCCCGTCACGACCACGGCGGCGTGGTTTCTGGGTTCGTCGGCCCAGGCATAGCCGATCCAGATCGCCGCATCGAGTACACCGTCGCGCTTCTCGATCTCGGGAACCTGCGCGTAGAGACTCTTCGCGGGCTCCACTCGGGTGGACGTCTGTTCGCCCGGGAGGAGGATCGGAATCGGCACCCAGGCCTTGCTCGGTCTCGGCCCGTCCGTTCGGAGGAACTCGACGAGATTCCGGACGGCACGTTCCTTCGTCTCCATGTGATCTTCGTGCGGTGCCATCCGGTAGCAGGTGATGAGGTCGGTGAGCTGGACAAGGCGCGGCGAGACGTTCCCGTGGAGATCCATCGACGTCGAGATGATCACCTCCGCTCCGACAACGCCCCGGATCCTCTCGAGGAGGACCGACTCGGCGTCGTCGATGCCCTCGACGCTCATCGCACCATGGATGTCATACCAGATTCCGTCCAGCTGAGGCATCGCGAGAAGGCGATCGACGATCTCATCGCTCAACTCCGCGAAAGCCGATGCGGTCACCATCCCTCCTGGCAGAGACTTGCCGACGAGAGCTCCGTGCCATTCGGCCGACTCCCTCAACGGCTCACCCGCCGCCATGAACGGATACCGGGTGAACACCTCGGCACCGCGCAGAGGATGGAATGCCCCGGCACACGTACGTGCGGGCGAGAAAGTGCTCGCCTCTATTCCAAGCCCCGCGACCGCGATGACGGGACGGGCGATGGCGGTGCGATTCTCAACGGATTCCGGCATGGTCCCTCACTGCGTTCGATGCGGACGAATTGGCACTCTGCAGGGCGCGCGTGAGTGCGAATCCGAGAGCAGACACCCCGGCGCCGATCATCCCGGCGTCCGCTCCGAGCGACGCGCGCGCGATGGTCAGATGTTCCGTGACGAGCGGATGGCATCCTTCGTAGAGCTGGCTGCGAACCGCAGCGACGAACGGATCGAGGGTCGAAAGGATCCCGCCAAGGTAGACGGCGTCCGGATTGAAGAAATTGACGTTCGCAGACAGGACCTCGCCCAGATACTTCCCGGCACGACGGACAGCCTGGGTCGCGCGTGGATCGCCTTCGGAGACCAGACGCGCGACGTCCTCCGAGCTCTCGAGCGCCAGACCCTGGGATTGCAGGGTTCCGACCAGGGCAGCACCGGAGGCCAGGGTCTCGAGGCAACCCGTATTGCCGCACGAACACGGTGCGTCGCCGGCGGCATCGATTCGAACGTGGGTGATGTCGCCCGCAGCGCCGGTCGCACCTCGATACAGATGGCCGTCGACGACGATGCCTGCACCGATGGCCGAACCGGCCTTGACCATGATGAACTGGCGCCGATCCGACGGCTGGACGGTGAGTTCAGCCAGTGCCATGCAGTTCGCGTCGTTGTCCACCGCCGCCGTCACTCCGAACCGCTCCTCCAGCCACGACGCGACGGGGAACCCGTTCCATCCGGGCATCCGGGATGGGCGGTCGACCTTCCCCTCTTCCACATTGACCGGTCCGGGCAATGCGACACCGACGCCGCGCAACGTGCCGGTGCCACGCGCATCCGCGACGGCTGTCAGCGCATCGGCGAGGGCAGCGAGCGCGCGCTCGGGTCCGCTCGAGATGTCGAACGCCACCGTCGAAACGTCTGCCACGGCGCCCCCGGGGAGTACGGCACCGATTCGAGCGTGCCGGCCGCCGAGGTCTGCGGCGATGGCGAATTCATCCACGCCGCCCAGTCTGAGCGTCTTGCGTGGCCGCCCACCCGTGGATGCCTGCGTACCGTACTCGGCGACAAGACCGCGATCCACCAGCTGGCCGACGGCGAGGGACACGGTCGAAGCCGGCGCTGCCAGCTCGCGGGCGAGCTCCGTGCGGGTCGTGGCCTGGCCAGAAGCGATCAGCTCGAGCACACGCGCCTCCATGGTGGTCGCGGTCGAGCGGCGATGACGCATCGGACTTATTTCAAAAGTGTGCAAACTATCTTCGTCCATCATTCGCAATCATCTCGGATTCTCGGAGAATATCGCCGATTCAACCACACGTATTGGCCGCCGGCATGCGAGACGTGTCAATACTCGCATGAGCAAGTTGCTTCAGATTACAGCGATTCTCTGGCGAAAGTGGCTTTGAACAGAAGCGCAGAAACATTCTTTTAACATTCTTCAACTTGTTCTTTCATCTTTTGGACGGTTTACTAGCCCAATCACCGATAGGTCCTGCGGGTTCTCACCCGAGAGCCCCATTCCCGTTCCTCGAAGGAGAGATATGCATCCCGCTCGAATGGCGACGCCCCGGCGTCGCTGGGCGCTCGTCGCTGGCGTGGTCCTCGCGACCAGCGCGCTCCTGGCCGGCTGTGCCGGCACAAGCGGCTCCTCGTCCGCGTCATCCTCCAGCTCCGACAGCATCAACTACGCGCTGCCGGCCAATTTCACGCCGAACTGGATCCTTCCGATCGGCACGGCCGCGCATCTCAATACGAACAACATCTCCATCGCCGCCTCCCTCTGGGAGCCTCTCGTCGAGTACGACGGGTCGAGCGGGAAGATCAGCTGGAACAAAAAGGGGTCGATCGCGACTGCCGTGACGTTCGCGTCCGATGACAAGAGTGTCGAGGTGACGCTCGGCAATCGAAAGTGGAGCGACGGCCAGCCGATCACCTCACGCGACGTCGAATTCTGGTACAACCTCATCAAGGCGAACAAGACCCAGTGGGCCAACTACAACGCCGGCCAGGCGCCGGACAACTGGACGAGTTTCACGACGATCGACGCGCACCATTTCAAGCTGACCTTCGACAAGGCATACAACAGCCAGTGGATGCTCGCTAACGAGCTCAGCATGATCACGCCGCTCCCTCAGCACGCGTGGGACAAGACGAGTTCATCGGCGAAGGTCTCCAACGCCGACGAGACCGCTGCGGGTGCGACACAGGTCTGGAACTATCTCAACGATCAGGCCAAGAACATCTCCGACTACGCGACCAACCCGCTGTGGAAGGTCGTCAGCGGTCCGTACGATGTCGACTCGTTCTCGACCTCCGGCAAAGTCGTCCTCACCGCCAACAAGAACTACGACGGCGGCGAGAAGGCAGGGATCCACACCGTGAACCTCATTCCGTTCACGACTTCGGACGCCGAAGAGAACGCTCTGCGCGCCGGAACGGTGGACTACGGGTACATTGATCCGACCGACCTCGATCAGAAGGCATCGTTCACCTCGAAGGGCTACAAGATCGAGCCGTGGTCCGGGTGGGCGATCACCTACATGCCCTACAACTTCAACAACCCGACGATGGGGGCCGTTTTCAAGCAGCTCTACGCGCGGCAGGCCGTCCAGGAGTCGATCGACCAGAAGAGCATCTCGAAGGTTATCTTCAACGGGACTGCGGTGCCGACCTATGGCCCGATCCCGCAGGCCGAGCCATCCGACTTCGTCTCGACGACCCAGAAGAACAATCCGTACCCGTATTCGATCGCACACGCGAAGAAACTGCTGACAAGCCACGGCTGGACCGAGAAGAGCGGGGTGATGACCTGCACCGATCCGGGCACAGCCGCGTCGCAGTGCGGAGAAGGCGTAGCAGAGGGCACGAAGTTCCAGATGCAGGTCCTTTCACAATCCGGGTCATCTGTCACCAACAACATGATGAGCGCGATCCAGTCGTCTCTCTCGAATGCCGGGATCGGCTTCTCGATCAAGACGGCGCCGGTCAACACGGTGCTTTCGCAAACTCCTTCGTGCACCGCGGACCAATCGATCTGCTCATGGCAGCTGTCGTTCTTCGGCACGGCCGGAAGCTGGTATTTCTCCGCCTTCCCGACCGGTGACTCGCTGTTCGAAACCAACGGCGGCGCGAACTTCGGCAGTTACTCGAACCCCGCGGTCGACAGCCTGATCGAGGCGAGCACGACGTCCTCGTCGACGAGCGCGATCACCGACTACAGTGCCGCGTTGGCCAAGGATCTGCCGGTGATCTGGCTCCCCGAGCCCGACTACCAGGTATCCGTCATCAAGACCGGGCTGACCGGTTTCTCGCAGGACCCGCTCGCGAACTTCCACCCCGCTCAGTGGAAGTGGAGCAAGTAGGTATCCGACGATGACCACCGCCCTCTACCTGACCAGGCGCATCCTCCAGGCCGTCTTGGTGATCTTCATCGTGACGGTGGTGGTCTTCTGCCTCCTGCACTCGCTCCCCGGGGGTCCCGCGCGCGGGATCCTCGGGGCGCACGCGACAGCCCTCCAGATCGCCGAGTTCAATCGCCAGCAGGGACTGGACAAGCCGTTGGTCGTTCAGTACTTCTACTACTTGTCCACTCTTTTGCACGGGAACCTCGGCACTTCGTACACGCTCAACGAGCCGGTCTCGGAATTGATCGCGCAGCGGCTCCCCAAGACCCTGGTCCTCACCGGAATGTCGGCGGTGGTCGCACTCGTCATCGCGATCCCGCTGGGAATGTGGCAGGCCGTCCGCCGGAACAAGCCGTTCGACTACGTCTTCACGACCTTGAGCTTCGTCGCCTATGCGACCCCGGTGTTCTTCCTCGGTCTCATCGCGATCCTGGTGTTCAGCCAGATACTGCCGTGGTTCCCGCCTCAGGCACCGAACGGCAGCACGCTCGCTCAGATCTTCTCCGATCCGATCGCACTCGTCCTCCCCGTTCTGACGGGCGCTGCGGCGATGGTCGCGGTGTTCAGCCGGTATATGCGATCCGCGACGCTCGAGAACCTGAACGAGGACTACGTGCGGACCGCGCGCGCAGGCGGCTCCTCGCAGGGAGAACTCCTGAGGAAGCACGTCTTCCGCAACTCGCTCACCCCCGTCATCGCGATGCTCGGGTACTACGTTCCCGTGCTCTTCGGCGGAGCGCTGGTGATCGAGCAACTCTTCAACTATCCCGGCATGGGACTCCTCTTCTGGAGCGCAGCGCAGTCCTCGGACTACCCGGTCCTGCTCGGATGCGTCCTTGTCATCTCGATCGCCACGGTCATCGGCACCCTTCTCGCCGACGTCGCGCAGTCGATCGTCGATCCTCGAGTGAAAGCGAGCGGCTCGTGAGCGCGGTATTACGCCCGGAGCAGATGCCAGGGGGACCATTCCCCATCGACCTCGTCGAGGCCACGAGCACGACCGGACTCCGGCTGGCGATCCGACGGTTCTCCCGGAATCGCCTTGCGGTGATCGGACTCTTCGTCGTCATCTTCTTCATCCTGTTCTGCTTCGTCGGGCCACTGGTCTACCCCAACGACCAGCTGCACACCTTCCTTTCGCAGGCCAACCAGGGACCGAGCCTGAAGCACCCTCTCGGCACCGATGCCGTCGGCCACGACGAGCTCGGCCGGCTGATGTTCGGCGGCAAGATCTCGTTGCTCGTCGGCCTCGCAGCAGGCGTGCTCGCGACCCTCATCGGCACGCTGTGGGGTGCGATCGCCGGTTATACAGGCGGCTGGGTCGACGCAGTAATGATGCGGATCGTCGATGCGGGCATCGCGATCCCGGCACTGTTCATCCTCTTGGTGATCTCCGCGATCGCCAGCCCGGACGAGTACGGCCTCATCGTGATCCTCGGCTTCGTCTCCTGGCTCGTGCCTTCCAGGCTCATCCGGGCCGAGACGCTCACTCTGAAGAGCCGCGACTACATCCTGACCCTCAGGGCGATCGGAGGCGGTCACGCGCGCGCGATCGGCCGCCATATCCTGCCCAACTCGATATCCACGATCGTCGTGGCGGCCACGTTCCAGGTCGCCGACGCGATCCTCCTCATCGCCTACGTCTCCTATCTCGGCCTCGGTGTCCAGCCTCCGGCTACCGACTGGGGAGGGATGCTCACGGCCGGACTCGACGCGACCTACTCAGGACGGTGGTGGCTCATCCTTCCGCCGGGTCTTGCGATCATCATCGTCGTCTGCGCTTTCAATGCCATCGGAGACGGGCTCCGCGACGCCTTCGACGTGAGGGGGCGCTCGTGACGGACCTGGCACCTGACCTGCTCGCCTCGGAGCAGCTCCTGCGCATCGAGAAGCTGAGCGTGAGCTTCGCGACCGAGTCGGGGACCGTGACCGCTGTCGAAGGCGTGTCCCTCGAGGTGAGCCCGGGAGAGACGCTCGCGCTCGTCGGCGAGTCGGGCTCGGGAAAGAGCACCGTGGCCCTGGCCGCGATGGGCTTGCTCCCCGGAAATGCGACTGCGGAGGGAGTTGTGGCCGTCGCCGGTGTGGACATCGTGGATGCGCCTGAGTCGACGCTTCGGGGCCTTCGGGGCCGGACGGCGTCGATGGTCTTCCAGGAACCCGCGACCGCGCTCGATCCGCTCACCCGAGTGGGAACCCAGATCGCAGAGGTCATCCGCAATCACAGGGAGGTTTCGGCCGCCGAAGCCGCAGCAGAGGCGGTCGATCTGCTGCGCCGCGTCGGAGTGCCGAATCCGGAGGCGAGGGTCTCCTCGTTCCCGTTCCAGCTCTCCGGCGGACAGCGTCAGCGCGTCGTGATCGCGATGGCGATCGCGAACCAGCCCCGAGTGCTCATCGCGGACGAACCGACGACTGCACTCGATGTGACCGTTCAAGCCGAGATCCTCGACCTGTTACGGCGGCTGGCCGCCGAAACAGGAACCGGAGTGCTCCTGGTCACGCACAACATGGGTGTCGTCGCGGACTTCGCCGATCGGGTCGCCGTGATGTACCGCGGGCAGATCGTCGAAACCGGCCCGGTCGAAGACGTGCTCTTGCGACCGACGCACGACTATACGAAACGCCTCCTGGCGGCCGTGCCACGTCTCGACGTGGCCGAAGTTCCGTTGCCGGAGGCCGGTGGCGCGGCTGCGCGCGAGACAAGCGCCGATCGCGGAGACCCGGTGATCGAGCTCGCAGAGGTCTCCGTCACGTTCGGGCGCGGTCGCAACGCTGTCCACGCCCTCGACGACATCTCCGTCACGGTCCACGTGGGCGAGACCGTCGGGTTCGTGGGCGAATCGGGTTCGGGAAAGTCGACGGCCGCCCGTGTGGCGCTCGGTCTGATCGCGCCGGACTCCGGTCGGGTCTCGCTGTTCGAAAAGGATCTCCGGAAAACAGGAGTGCGCGCACGGAAGGCCTTGAGAGCGGGGATCGGAGTCGTGCTGCAGGACCCTGTCGCCTCCCTGGACGCGCGCATGAGCGTCGGCGAGTGCATCGCCGAGCCCCTTCGGGTGCACCGGCGACGCATGTCGGCGCGAGACCGTGACGCGCGCGTCAACGAAGTCCTCGAGAGCGTCCGTCTGCCGCGAAGCCTGGCGAACCGCGCCCCCCGCGAACTCTCGGGGGGTCAGCGTCAACGAGTGAGCATCGCGCGCGCCCTCGTACTCCAGCCCCGGCTGCTCGTCGCGGACGAACCGACCAGCGCGCTGGACGTGAGTGTTCAGGAGACGGTGCTTCAGGTGCTCGCCGAACTCCAGGATGCCATCGGCTTCGCATGCATCTTCGTCTCGCACGACCTCGCGGTCGTCCAGCATTTCGCCAGCCGCGTGTTCGTCATGCGTTCTGGCCGCATCATCGAAGAAGGACCCACGGAATTGACATTGGTGCATCCCGAGACCGATTACACGCGCCGGTTGCTGGCCGCCGTTCCGGTCGCCGACCCGATCCTTCAGCGCCGGAGGCGTGCGGAACGACTCGCGGCCCTCGCGGCCGGCGTCGAGACGGGGCGGGAGTGAGCCCGATCGAACCGGGCCGGACCGCTTCACTCGCTGCCGAGACTTCGTACATTGCGGGAATCGACATCGGCGGAACGACCACGCAGGCGGTTCTGTGCACGCCCGACCTCGAGATCATCGGCCGCACCGAGATGACAACACCTGCCAGGCGCGGCGGAGAAGCCATGATGGACGCAGTCGTCGGAGCGATCGATGCGCTGAGGGGCGAGGTGGACGGACGGCTCGTCGGGGTCGGCGTCGGTGCGGCCGGGGTCGTCGACTCGCGACGCGGACGCATCCTCGTGGCCAGCGATTCTTTCGTGGACTGGGCAGGGAACGCCGTGACCGATCGGATCGAGGACGCGTTCGAGGTACCGGCGTTCCTCGACAACGACGTCAACGCGTTTCTCCGCGGAGAAGTATTCGCCGGCGCGGTTCGCGGCGAACCATACGCTCTCGGGGTAACGCTCGGAACCGGGGTCGGCGGCGCACTGTGGATGGACGGCAGGCTGTACGAAGGTCCGCACGGTGCCGCCGGTGAGATCGGGCATTTCCCTGGATTCGGCGAGCTACGTTGCAGTTGCGGAGGGCGCGGACACCTCGAGACGCTGGCCTCTGGTCGATCGATTGCCGCGCGCTACGCGGAGGTCACGGGAATGTCGCTGACCGCCCGCGAGATCGCCGCACGAGCGGTCGACGGGGACGCGGCCGCCTCAGCTGTCTACTTCAACGCCGGTCGTGCGCTGGCACGCGCGATCGTGGTCACGGCAGACATCATCGACGTGGTGACCGTTGTGGTAGGCGGCGGCGTCAGCCGGGCGTGGGACCTCCTCGCTCCGGCGCTCGCCGAGGGAATCGCCGACGAGCCGCCCATCAGCGGACGCGAGATCCGCGTCACTCCGGCGAGGCTCGGCTCCGACGGCGTGGCGCTCGGAGCGGCCGCGCGCGCTCTCACGGAATTGGAGTCCCCGCGGGGGTAGCCGTCCGGACGGTGCCCCGGTGTCTCGACGGCGGCTCAGCCCGGCTCGCCGACCGATAAGGAAGCCGAAGGCCCGAACCGGGTGCCGTCGGAATATCGGAGGGCGAGTGGAGAGGAATCCGCCACGGGCATCACCCACCAGCACCATCCCGTCCACACGCCGGAATCATCCAAGGTGAGGAACCAACCCGGACGCGTTCCGCTGCCGGTCAGGACTTCGACGTTCGCTCCCGGCACTCCGGTCACCGTGAGGTTCATCCCACGGCCAACGACCGAGGACACTGCTGCCGGACTCGCCGCCAACGCGAAGTCGCCGCTGATAGCCGCTGGTGACGTGTTCCCGGCGGAATCGGTCTGGGTGACGGTGATGGTCTGATCCGAGCCCGCCGCGAAACCGGTCAGCTGAGGACTGCTCCAGGTTCCCGCGGACGAGACGGTCACAGATGCCGGCGGCCCGTCAGCGTCGCTGAGCTCGACGCGGTCTCCAGCAACGCCGGTTCCGGAGACGATCGGGTAATACAGTGCTTCCGTACCCGTGTCCACGGTCGTGATCACGGGGGCCGGGACACTCCGATCGATGATCACCCTTCGCGTCGTCGCTGCCGAGGTTCCCCCCGGTCCGGTCTGCGTGGCCTCGATCGCCCACGCTCCCGACGAGAGGCCGCCCAGCGGGACCTGGACAGACCAGCTTCCCGTGGATTCGACCGTCGTCCGCGCCACCACGTCGGGATCTGTCAGGTTCACTGCGGTCAATTCGATGGAGTCCCCGGGGACTCCGGTGCCGGTGAACAGCAGCGATGCCGCATCCGTGTTGAGGATGGAATCGGACGGACTCGTGACGGCGGGCGCTCCCGGCGCTGCGGGAGGCGACGGTGCGACCTGCGGTGAAGGTGTCGTCGTCGTCGCCCGGCGAGGCGACGACGGAGTGGGCGTCGCGGTCGTTTCGGCGGCCGGAACCGACGGCTCCGGTGACAGTGGAACCCGAGAGGTTCCGGCTGTCGATGTCGATGAAGAACTTGCCGTGGGCGGCCGCCTCGCGTGGACAGCGGAACGGCCGGCCGCTGCGTGACGCGCGGTGGGTTCGTGGTTGAGCGTTGCGGCGACCGCCGCTCCGGCGACGACGAGCGCACCGGTGACCAGCGCTGCGACGACTGCGCCCGCACTGAGTCCACCGCCTGCCGCACCTGCTCCGCCGACAACACCGACGGAGTGGCCCGCCGTCACCGAGGCGGGCATCGATGCCGCTCCATTGACGCCGAGTGCATACACTCCGGCTGATGCTCCGTGCTGGAGATATGCGGAGTATGCCGCAGCGCCTCCGATACCGGCCACCAACGGCAGCAACACCAGTGGCAGTCGCGAGTTGACCTCTCCGGCCTCCTCGACCACGATCAGACACTTTGCGCAGTGCTCCAGGTGCGCGTCCATCCGTGAGGTGTCGCGCTTGCTCAAGCGCTTTCGCGCATACCCGCCGACGTGCTCGAGCACCCACCGGTGCTCTGATCCTTCTGGCACGCTGGAAATGTGCGCTTGAATCCACGCACCCCGCAACCCTTCACGCGCGCGGTAAGTCAGTGCGGCCACCGCGTTCGCCTTCATGGCAAGCAACGGCCCGATCTGCAGCGGGGTCATCTGTTCGACCTCGCTGTACCAGAGCACTTCCTGCCATCGGGTCGGAAGGGTCCGGAATGCTTGCACCGTCAGCGACCGGTCCAGTGCAGCGAGAGAATTCTCCTCGCTGAACCGGTAATCCTCGATGCTGTCCGCGTCCTCGATCGGGGTCTCCCTGTTCTGGCGCCCCCAGCTGTATGCCGTGTTCCGCACCGTCGTGAACAGGTACGGGCGAAACGCTCCCGTCGGGCCTCCACCCTCACGAATGACCTTCAGGATTCGGGTGAACGCCTCGGCCACGACATCATCGGGGTCGAAGGTGCCCGTCACGGAAGCAGCTACAACCATCGCCGACGGCGCGTGGCGCTGCCACAATTCGCCGTACGCCGTGGAATCGCCTGCGCGGGTGTATTCGATCAGATCGGCGTCAGACCGCGAATCGTTCGTTCGCGCGGCCACAGCTCACCTCCCGCTATCCGTTGTCGTGAACGGCACCGCGCGCAAAGCGGGCACCAGTAAAGAGAGGTCGGCAGACAGGGATTATGACGCGATGTCACGAAATCAATTCGAGATCCTCGTCGAGCGACGCGAGGCGATTTCGAGCTCTTCAGGCAATCGCCGCCGCCACCCGCTCGCGGAGTACCGGCACCAAGTCGCTCACGAACCAGGGATTTCGGTTCTGCCATCCGAGATTCAGTGGGGACGGGTGCACAAGCGGGATCGCATCGGGCAGATAATCACGGAACGCACGAACCGTCTCTGTGAGATTTCTTGTCGCCGGAGCATCGAGGTAGTACCTCTGCGCATAGGCACCGATGACAATGGTGAAACGGATATCGGGCATGAGGTCGAACAACTGTGGATGCCAGCGCGCAGCGAAGCCTTTTCGCGGCGGCAGATCGCCACTGACAGCTTTGCCGGGATAGAAGAAGTCCATCCCGATCAGAGCGAACAGCGTCGGATCCCTGAATTGCTGCTCGGTGACGCCGAGCCAATCCAAAAGCCTCCGGCCGCTCGCGTCATTCCATGGGACCCCGCTCCCCTGCGCTTTGATGCCAGGGGCTTGGCCGATGACGGCTACCCGGGCACGAGGGCCGACCGAGTAGATCGGCGCATATCCACGCTCGCGCGCCCAAGCGTTATCGCCGTCATCGATGATCGCCTGGCGGATCGTTTCGAAACTCACTGGGTGTCCGTTGCCTTTCCGTGTAATCACGGTAGTCGTCGAGCCGATAGATCCATGCACGACCGACCAGTGTAAGACCGACCCCGGACGACCGACCCGTGCAAGAATCGTCTCGGACGGCTGATCCATTTCCGCGATGGCAGCGCACGCTAGGACCGAGGATGTTTCGTACTCAGCGAATCTATGAACCCGCAACCCCAGCCGACGGCTATCGAGTCCTAGTCGACCGGATCTGGCCGCGCGGCGTCTCCAAAGAGCGGGCCCACCTGGACCTTTGGCTCAAGGACGTCGCTCCCAGCAGTGAATTGCGTGAATGGTTCGCACACCGATCGGAACGCTTCAACGAGTTCGAATCACGCTACGAATCGGAGCTCGAGACCAATCCTGCCGTCGATCGATTACGAAAGCTGGGTGGCGAACACCCGGTCGTGACCCTCCTCTTCGGTGCCAAGGACGAGGCGCGGAATCAGGCTGTGGTACTGGCGCGATACCTCGGCTGATCGAGATCCAGGCCGCACGCTGTCCGTACTTCACCCTCCTTACTTCACCCTCCTTGGGTGAGCCGACGAGCGACCGACCGCGAGAACCTGATCGCAGAGATTCGCGTCATGCGAGAAACGCGCGGAGCAAGGGGGATCGGCCGTGTCAGACGAAACTGCATTTCACCGTGATGTGCTTCCTATCCCGGATATCCCGCCCGCCGGCCTTACGACCTACGACGCCAAGGATCCCGATACGAGCTATCCGCCGATAGTCCCTTTGCGTCCGCCCAAAGGGGCGCCAAATGTGCTCGTCGTGCTCATCGACGACGTCGGTTTCGGAGCATCCAGCGCGTTCGGCGGACCTTGCCAGACGCCGAATTTCGAGCGATTGGCGGCCGAAGGGCTCAAGTACAACCGCTTTCACACAACCGCGTTGTGCTCGCCGACGCGATCTGCGCTGCTGACCGGACGTAATCACCATTCCGTCGGCATGGGCAATATCGCGGAGTTGGCGACATCAGCACCGGGAAACAACTCGATATGGCCGAACACGGCAGCTCCACTGGCCAAAATCCTGCAGCTCAACGGCTATTCCACTGCTCAGTTCGGGAAATGCCACGAGGTCCCTGTGTGGGAGACGAGTCCAATGGGCCCATACCGGCAGTGGCCGACCGGGATGGGATTCGAGTACTTTTACGGCTTCATCGGCGGCGAGACGAACCAGTACTATCCGGCGCTCTACGAAGGGACGACGCCTGTCGAACCCGACAAGTCACCGGAGGACGGTTACTACTTCAACGACGACCTGACGAAGCACGCGACGAGGTGGATTCGTCAGCAAAAATCGCTGATGCCCGACAAGCCGTTCTTCGCTTATTACGCTCCGGGCGCGACACATGCGCCGCATCATGTGCCCAACGAGTGGTCCGATAAATACAAGGGGAAGTTCGATCAAGGCTGGGATGCACTGCGTGAAGAGACCTTCACGCGACAGAAAGAGCTGGGCGTGATTCCGGCGGATGCGGATTTGACGGAACGCAGCGCCGGAATCCCAGCGTGGGAAGACGTTGCCGAGGACATGAAGCCGGTGCTCGCCAGGCAGATGGAGATTTACGCGGGATACCTCGAGAACACCGACTACCACGTAGGCCTCCTGATTGACGCGCTGGACGATCTAGGCATACTCGACGAGACGCTCGTGTTCGTCATCATCGGAGACAACGGCGCGTCCGCGGAAGGCTCCCTGCAGGGCACGTTCAACGAGATGATCACGCTGGGTGGTTACGGCGCGCTGGAGACCCCCGAATTCATGTCTGAGCGCATCGACCTCTTCGGCGGCCCGGACGCGTACAACCATTACGCCGTGGGCTGGGCGCACGCGATGGACACGCCTTATCAGTGGACCAAGCAGGTCGCCTCGCATTTCGGCGGCACCCGAAACGGAACGATCGTGCGCTGGCCTGCCGGCATCGACGCTCGTGGCGAAGTCAGAACCCAGTTCCACCACGTCATCGATATTGTGCCGACCGTTCTGGAGGTCGCCGGCCTGCCTGCGCCCGTGCTCGTCAACGGAGTCCTGCAGAAGCCGCTTGAAGGAGTCAGTATGAAGTACTCCTTCAACGAGCCCGATGCTCCGGATCGCCACGAGACGCAGTACTTCGAGATGTTCGGAAACCGGGGCATCTACCACAAGGGCTGGACTGCCGTCACAAAGCACCGGACCCCGTGGGAGACGGGAGCGGACGTCGTCACTCCGGCGTTCGATGACGATATCTGGGAGTTGTACGACACGAAGACCGATTGGACTCAGGCACACGACCTGTCGTCAAAGTACCCGGACAAACTTCATGAGCTCCAGCGCCTCTGGTTGATCGAAGCCGTCAAATACAATGTCGTGCCACTCGATGACCGGTTCGCGGATCGGGCGCTCCCCGAGACATCAGGGCGCCCCGCCCTTGTTCAAGGGAAGAAGCAGCTCTTGTTCGGTGGCATGGGCCGACTTACCGAGAACTCTGTCCTGTCGATGAAAAACACCTCGTTCTCCATTACCGCGGAAATCGTGGTGCCCGATCGAGGTGCGGAGGGTGTCATCGTCGCGCAAGGTGGTGTGACTGGCGGGATGACCTTGTACCTGAAAGACGGCAAGCCGAAATTCTGTTACAACTTCTTCGGGCTCGACCGCTATTACGCTGAGGGTTCGGAGGTCGTGCCACGTGGCACGCACCAAGTTCGGATGGAATTCGCCTACGACGGTGGTGGCATCAGCAAGGGAGGCACCAGCGAACTCTTCATCGACGGTGTCGCTGTGGGCAGCGGCCGAATCGAGCGGACGGAAGCATTCCTGTTCTCATCCGACGAGACTTGCGACGTGGGCGACGAATTCGGCTCACCGGTCACGACCGACTACGAGACCACGAAGTTCACCGGCGAAGTCAATTGGGTCGAGCTCGAACTCGGCCTCGACGACAACAACCACTTGATCGACGCGAAGGATCGGATCCGGCTCGCCATGGGGATCCAATGACCGATTGCCGCTTCAGGTTCGCGCATCCCCTGGGACGAGTGCGCTCAGATACTCGGCGTACCCGTTCCGGGCCCGACCGACAAGACGGGATGAGGTGATCACCGGTTCATCCTCCGACTCGCGGATGACAGCGCCGCCCGCTCGCAGGCGCCGAACCAGGTCGACATCCTCGTCGACGTCGAGTGGGCGAAAGCCACCGGCTCGCCGATAGGCGGACGCCCGGATACCGAGATTGGCGCCGTGGACATGCCCGAGTGTCGAACCGGGTGAATGAGTGGTCCGCCACGCGTGAGCACGCGCGTCATCGAGATCGGCGATCATGGGGACCACCGCTCCGACGTACGCATCCATGCCCTCGTGTGCTGCCCGCTCGTGTTCACCGATCCAGGCGGCCGAGACGAGACTGTCCGCATCCGTGTTCGCCAGCCACACCCTCTGCGGATCGAAGCGGCTGGATCGAAGCGCGTGCGCGACGCCGAAAGCACGCGCCGCCCCTACGCTCGGGCCGGATACGGTCAGCGTTGCGACTTCGGGGAAACCCGCCGCGACAGCGGCCGAACCGTCACTGCATTGATCCAGCACCACAATGGTCCGAACGGGTGCCGCTGCGTTGGAAGCGGCTGCTGCCACTGAAGACAGGCACGCACCCAGCAGTTCCTCTTCGTCGTGCACGGGAATGACGACGATGATCTCGGAAAGCGGATTCTTCCCGTTCATCGCTCGAACACCTCGAGGTCGAACGACTCATCGTGATGTACGACCGACCGCTTCATCCCGGATACCTCCGCGAATCGCGAATGAGCCGCTTCCGCTGATTGAAGGAAGTCCGGCTCAAGGGCACGCCAATGGCAGAGTAGAACCATGCCGTCATCCGACGAACTGGACAGGCAGCGTTCGATCACTGCCGTCCAGACGTCGGGACGGAAATAGTATGCAACCTCTGAGAGCACTACCAAGTCGAACTCTCCTTCCGGCCACTGTTGCGGTACGCAAAGCTGTCGTGCGACCGCGTTCGGAAAGCCTGCGAGGCGGGCGCTCGCCGATACGACAGCGCTCGCAGAAGCGTCGATGGCGGTCAGGCGGTCGCTACGTTCAGCGAGCGCGGCGCTGAGCTCCCCCACGGAACAGCCCACTTCCAACGCTGATCGGACGTGCTCGCGAGGTATGGAGGCGAGCGTTACGGCGCGCTTGCGTCGCTCGTACCAGCGCGTCCGCACCGACCACGGATCGTCGGAGTCGTGGTGGAGTCGTTCGAAGTGCTCGAAAGCGCGATCATCGATGACGTTCTGTGCTGGCTCAGCGGTCGGCGACACCGCATCACCGTTCGGCGAGGATCGGATCAGCACCTCTCGGCCTTCTCTAGCATTCCGGACGAATTCCTCGGTGAGTACTCCGCCAGCGTCGACGGCACGCAGTTGGCTGCGGAAGATCGCGATCGCCTGGTTCTTCCGGGCTCGGATTGCTTCATCCATCGGCACCGTCTGCACCGAGGACCACGGCACATCATCGGGGCGCCCCCACTGCCAGAGCCAGATCGGATAGAACATCACCTCGACACCACGTCGCTGTGCAACGCTCGCGAGCGTGTCGCCCAGTGTGCGGTGGTCGCCATGGCGGTCCCCTGCCCATGTCCCGACCACGAGCGGGTGCGCCACATTCGCGCTCTCCAGCACCCCTTCGATGCCGTCCGCGAGAGCGGCCGCGGAGTGTTTGAGTTGGCCGTCCTGGAAGCCCAGAAATGTCACACGCGCGTCGGGGTTGAGGATCGCCATGGCGTCGACGACCTCCCTGCGGCGGCGCGGATCGTCACCCGTCGCCACGATTACTCTGGTCGCGACCCCTGCGAGTCCGGCGAGAACGATCAGGCCGCCTGCACCGAGCGTCTCATCGTCGGGATGCGCCGAGAACACGATCAGCTCGCCCGCGGCCTCCAATTCGGCCGGACGAAACATCTCGACGTCGCTCCACCGCGGGTTGGCGGCCCATTCGTCCGCCCGCGTCACCGCGACCGAAGCATCGAAGCTCACCACGGTGAAACATCCGGGTCGAGACGCCGCCCGAGCGACGAGTTCTCACGTCCGCGCCGAAATTGCATAACGTACAGTTGAAGGTCAGCGCACCGTCTGGCGATGTCTTCGTCGAACGCCAGCACTGCGGGGCCGAGTACGTCGTCGACAGCTTTCAGGACCTCTGCGACCGCATCTGCCACGGCGCCTCGGACCGCATGCGCGAGGACCGGAGTCTGCTGAACGTCCACCCCGTCATCGATGCGGTGGGCCGTGTTTTCGAGAAACACACGCGTCGATTCGAGCAGACGGAAGATGCGGCCGGCTTCGGCCAGCGCCGCGGTGTCGCCGTCGCGTCGCCGGGCGGATCCGATCACCAGGCGCGCAAGCGGGACCGCTCCGCCCCACCAGCAGGCCGCTACGCCGATTCCGCCCCATTGGAACCCCGGGCGCGATGTGTACCATTCGTCGGCGCCGACCGGTTCAGCCGGCACGCGATCGAATTCGAGCGGTCCGCTCGGAATGTGGGCCAATCCGCGTGCGACCCACGGCGCGTCGATCGACCGCACACCATCGTTGCGAAGGGACACGCGGAACAGTCGTCTCGTCGCCTCACCGGTGTATGCGGTCACCAGCGCGTCGGTCAACAGCGTTCCGAGTGAGCACCACGGCTTCTCGCCCGAAAGCGTCCACGAACCGCCGTCCAAGTGTGCGGACAGCCGACCATCCGGGCCTTCCGCAGCGAACACTCCCCAGGTTCCGGACGGCGTCTCTGAACATCCGGATTCGGCGAGTATCGCGAGCGCATCGAGGTGAGGTTCGGCGGTGCGTGCAGCAGCCACGTCGATTGCGGCGAGATCGGCCAGGAGGCAGAACCGGGCAAGCGTGTCCCCGCGGCCCGGGACAGGAATGGATCCGGCGTCCAGTTCCGCGAGCGTGTCGAGCATCGGCTCCGGCCTGCCCGCGCAGGACGACGCGGCCCGGACCATCGCAGACTCAGCCGCGCTGTAGTCCTCGCGGTTGAGCTTCAGTGTGTGCGCCATCGAAATCCCGTTCGTCGCGGGAGTCTTGGTGTCCCGGAGTAACGACGCTACTCAGATCGCACATTGTCACCAGGGGGTTGCAATTGACGGCGATGTACTGCATGGGTTGTGTTGCCGAACGGCGATAGACCGCCTGGTGCTCAGCGAGATCGTACGGAGAAGACGGTGCGACGAAGCGCCAGAAGCACAACTCCGGCGAGGAGGAGGCCTAATCCACCCATCAGGGGCAGCACGATGTTGCTACCGGTGTCCGCCAAGCTCGTAGTTGAGCTTGCGGCCGGCAGCGCAGTCGAGCCCACGGGGGCGGCAACGACCGCGGCCGCGGCGGTATTGACGGTGTAGATCGCCGACACGCTCGGGGCCACCCCGTTGCTCGCCGTGACGGTGAACGTCGAGGATCCAGGCGTTGTCGGCGTTCCCGAGATCACGCCGGTCGTCCCGTTCAGGGTCAGACCCGCGGGAAGAGCGCCGCTGGTGACGGTGTAGGTCGGGGCAGGCGTACCGGTCGAAGTGACGGTGAACGAGTACGGTGTTCCGGCAGTCGCCGCCGTCGGCGTGCCTGAGGTGATCGCAGGACTCGCCGAGCTCACCGGCGTGCCGGTCGCCCCACAGGTTCCCGGAACGGTGATCGTGTTTGAGTCCAGGGTGACAGCAGCCGTGTTGGCAAGCAGACGCCCCTGAATGGTCGCGCCCGTGTCCGCGGTGATGGACTGCTTGGCGAGGATCGTTCCCTGGAACTGGGCCGTGGTGCCCAGCGTGGCCGAGCTGCCGACCTCCCAGAACACGTTGCACGAGGTCGCGCCGCCGGTGATGATGATCTGGCTGCCGGAACCGATGGTCAGGCTGCTCGCCGCCTGGAACACCCACACCGAGGTAGCACTTCCGGCGAGGGTCAGCGCCCCGCCACCGGCAAGCGACAGTGCTCCACCCGAATACACACCCGGAGTCAACGAAAGGCCGTTCAGTTCGGTCAGCCCAGAAGTCGTCGGGGTCAGCGACGCCGCGTCGTTGAATGCTGTCGTCAGATCCCCTTGCGCATCCGCAGCTGCCGTATTGTTATCGTTTTCGGCACCCGTGAACGTCCCGTTGCCGACACTGAAGCCGGTGATCGAAGAACCCGGGCTGACACCGATATCACCGTTGACAACGGTCGGACCCGTGTTGGTGACGGTGCTCGCACCGAGCACACCGTAGGTCGACGCCGTGCCGAGATCGACAGGTCCATTGATCACCGTCGCTGCGTCGGCCCCGGCACCGGATGCCACGAGCAACCCCAGCGCAAGAAGAAGCCCGATACCGGTGACGCCTGCACCGCGTTGAAGTAAACGTGAATCGGCCACCGATGGCCCCCGCCCTGGATCCGAGAGGGCGAGTGACCAACGGTGTGGTCAACGCTGTCTACCTCTACCCTCAATGCATAGCACGAATGGGGCGCTCGAAACGAAAGCGGGACACATTGACAGTCGGATCGTCACCCGGCGTGTTCAGCGGGGACGCGCACGGACAGGCTCCGGCGAAGGATCGTGATCCTGGCCGCCATCACATCGCCGAAGCTGTCGCCGTCGAGTTCGATCGCCTCGGCGGTCTCGAACCGGACGACCAGTTCACGAGCCTGAACGTACTGAAGGGCCTCGAACGCCGGGGCCGCTTGCAGGATCAGACGACCGCCCTTGCTCCGATGCAGAACGCCGCCGATCGCGAGCCGAGTGCCGATTCGCGCCCAACCGCCGACGCCCTTCGGTCTCAGCACGATCACGTCGAGAAGTCCGTCGTCGACGACCGCATCCGGCAGAAGCAGGATGTTGGCGGTGAGGGTACCGCAGTTGCCGACGATGACGGTGTGAGCGCGGATCGAACGTACGCGAGATCCGTCGATCCGGTACCGCATGGGCAGTTGCCGATTTCGGATCACGGACTGCGCGATCGGATGCGTATAGGCCAGCCAGCCGACCCGCTTCTTCAGCACGCTGTTCGTGTTGACGGCCATGTTCGCGTCCAGCCCGATGCCCGCCATCACCAGAAACGCATGCCGGGTCGTGCTGTGATCCTCACGCTCGAATTCAGCGAACGCGATATCGATCAGCCGCTCCGACCCCGCGAAGGCGGTGTGGACCGAGTCCTTCAGATCCGACAGTTTGAGACGAAGGTTTCGCGCGAGCAGGTTCCCCGTTCCTGCCGGAACCAGCGCCAGGGATACTCCGCTCGAATGGACTTCCCCTGCGACCGCTCGAACCGTCCCGTCGCCTCCGGCCACGATCACGACGGACGGATCGGCGGCAAGCGCGTCGCGAGCCGCCTTCTGCCCGGCATCCTGTGACGAGGTCTCGAACCAGACGGTCGGACCGTAGCCGCCCCGGGTCTCCTCGTCCGCCACCGCCGCTCGCAAGGCGCTGAGATCGACCTTGACCGGGTTGTAGACGACAGCCGCCACGCGCCGGGCGGCCGGGGCGGTCGCGCTACCGTCCGTAGCCACTTCGACCAGATGGGTTCTCCTTGGGAGTGCCGTCGGGATCGACCGTTTTGGGATCGACCGGTGTGTCCGGCTGGGGCTGTGGGTCTTGTGGATTGCTCATCGTAACCGTTCCGATCATCAAGCCGAGTTCAGGATTCGCGAAGTCCGCATCGACAGCTGACCCCACTATCGGCGCACTGCGACATTACGCGCTACCCCGCCTTCTTCAAGTCACCAGCGTCGGCACCAAGCGCGCGGATGTAGGAGACTGATGCGAGGTGGGACGAATTCAGGATTCGAAGGAAGCGGGCATGGTGACGGAAGTGGGCGCGGTGACGGAACCTCAGATCGACGCACCGCTTCTGCTGGATCGGTATCGTCCGCACCATCTGCTCGCGCGAGGCGGCTCATCTCTCGTTTTCCGAGCACGTGACGAGAACCTGGGCCGCGACGTTGCGATCAAGCTCTTCGGGGCCGATCGGGACGAGGACGAGGCGCGCTTCCGGGCAGAGGTACACGTGCTCGCAGGTCTTCGTCACCACGGCGTGGTCTCCATCCTGGACGCCGGCGTCGATTATTCGACCCCGGCCGATCCACGTCCGTTCCTGGTCTTGGAACTCGTCGAGGGCGACACGCTTCGAGCCGTCCTCGATCGCGGCGACCTATCGACGCGCCAAATCGGAGAGATCGGGTTCGAGATAGCAGAGGCGCTCGAATACATTCACGCCCGGGATGTGATTCACCGTGACATCTCGCCGACCAACATCATGCTGGTCGACTACGGAACGCGCTTCTCCCGGCCACGGGCGAGACTGACCGACTTCGGCATCGCGATCGATTCCACGAAGCCTCAATCCGTAGACGGTCCCGCCGTCGGAACCGCTGCGTATCTCAGCCCGGAACAAGTGCGCAACGAACCGCTGACCACGGCGTCCGACATCTACTCACTCGGGTTGGTTCTGCTGGAGTGCTTCACGGGCACGCTGGCGTTTCCCGGCGACAAAGTCGCATCGGCCATGTCACGACTCGAAGCCGATCCGGCTATTCCGGGCAGTATTCCGAAGCGGTGGCGGCGACTGATCCGCTGGATGACCGAGCGCGAACAGTCTGAACGCCCCTCGGCGTCTGACGTCGCGTCGACGGCGAGAGAAGCCTTACGAGCCAAGCGCACGACACAATAGATCAGTCAGCAGAGAAGATGGGAACCATCAGAATGGGCAGTCTCATTTACGGATCGCCGGGTTCCAGCCTCGAGATGGACGACCGGCTGCTCGCCCATCTCCAACTCGTCATCATCACGAAATTGCGGCGCAACGAGCAATTTCTCCTGTCCTGGGATCAAGACGAAGCGTACGACCGCGGTCACACGGCGATATGGATCAACTCGGCGATCCCGCTGCACTTCAAATACATCGGCAGCAGACGACCGGTGCTCAACCGCGTCTGGACAGAAGCCCTGATGGACTCGGCGAACAGTTCGGGCGGACTTCGTGTCATCCCGGAACCCGCGGAACACTGATGGGGACCCTGTTCTACGGCGCGTCCACGTCGACCATAGAATTCGACGACCGGCTGCTGGCCCATTTACAGCTGGTGATCGTGACGAAGCTGCGCCGCGGCGAGAGCTTCGTCTTCTCGTGGGACAACTCCAGAGAGAACGGGAGCGGTTCCAACTCGATCTGGATCACGCCGACCATTCCCGTCCGCTTCAGCTATCACAGTGGTCGACGTCGCCTGATAAATCGCACATGGGTGGACGCGCTCGTGAAGACAGCGAACAGCGTGGCAGGCCTGCGAATAGTCGCTGAGCCGGCGAGCGTAGAGTCGTCCTCGCGAACCGAAGATCGACCGACAGCAATGACCGATAGAACGGACCGAACGTGATCGTGCACAGACTCACCGTCGACGGACGGGACTATTTCCTTCCCGACCCTGTAACGGAGCTGCGCGCCAAAATCAAGGCAGCCGTGCAGGCCGGCGGAGATTACGTCAACATCCCTCCCCTGCGCTCGGGACCGGGCATCGACATCTTGTTCTCTCCGGGAATGCCGGTGGTCTGGTCGCAGATCGACGTCGGAGGCGATACCGAGGCAGAGCCTGAGGTCGCGGATCCTTCCGACTCAAGCATCGACGAGGACAGCTACGGCGCCCTGTGAGCGACGCGGGGTAGCCCCTAGCCGAGCACCATCGCGTCGATCGCGGCTTCTGGCACGGGGCCCGAAAGGTAAAAGCCCTGGACGCGGTCGCAGCCGAACTCTCTCACCCGATGGAGTTGCTCCAGGGTCTCAACACCCTCCGCCACCACCCTCACACCACGGTCGCGAACCAACCCGATAACAATTCCCAAGAGGGAACGCGTGGTAGCGCTTTCATCTTGGACGAGACGCTGATCGATTTTCAGTTCAGTGAACGGAAGTTCTCTCAGCCGTGACAGCGACGAGTGTCCGGAGCCGAAATCATCGATCGAGACGCCGACTCCCAGATCGCACAGTTCTCTCAGCCGTGCGGCTGCGTTCGGAACATCCCGGATAAGCTCCGACTCCGTTATCTCGATCGTCAGCAGCTTCGGAGGCATTGTGCCGAGGCGCAGTGACACCGCCAGGCCGTCGAGAAAAGCGGCGTTCGACAGTTGCGAGGCCGAGACGTTGACGGCGACTTCGAGATCCAGACCATTTTGGTGCCAATGAGCGCCGCTAGCGCACCCTGTCTCCATCATGAACTCGCCGATCTCGTGAATGAGGCCGTTCCTCTCGGCACGGGGAATGAACTCTCCGGGGGTCAGCATTCCGCGCGTCGGGTGTGCCCACCTCGCCAGCGTCTCGACGGCAACGATGCGATCGGTGTCCAGATCGATCTGCGGCTGATAGTAGGCGATCAGCTCGCCGCGAGCGACGGCGTCCTCCAGATCGTTGTCCAAGCCCATTCAGCCACTTTCGGTCTGCGCCACGCTCGGCGACGCCACGTATCGACGATCCTGGGAAAATCGCCGTCTCGTGCCCATGGTTAGACGCATATGACGCAAAGTCAATGCTCGACCTTGTCACGCGCATAGCAATATACTTACCCGCCGCGCAACCCCCTCCCGTCATGTTGTCGCACTGATGACCGCGAACTAGTCTGGCTGACGCCGGCCTTCGACTGACTGTCGAGAAAATGCTGCGCACACGAGACCAGGAGCAAGATGATATTCGTGATGCGTCAATCGCTCGACGCTCGCAGCCGGAACAACGTCACCGTGTCGGGGCGGAGCGGTGCCCGTCCCATGATTTTCGCTCACGGATTCGGATGCAGCCAAGAGATGTGGCGCTTCGTCGCACCGCATTTCGAGGACGACCACGAAGTCGTTCTCTTCGATCACGTCGGCTCGGGTGCATCGGACGTCGCCTCATACGATCGTTCCAAGTACGACTCGTTGCATGGATACGCCGAAGACGTCATCGAAATCGTCGAAGAGCTCGACTTGCACGACGTGATCTTCGTCGGCCACTCAGTCAGCGCGATGATCGGCGTTCTGGCAGCCAACGCCGACCCGACACGGTTCGGAGCAATGGTGCTGGTCGGACCGTCGGCGCGGTACATCGACGATGAGGGGTATCAGGGCGGGTTCTCGAAACCCGATATCGAAGCCATGCTTGACACACTCGACGCAAACTATCTGGGGTGGTCCGAAGCGATGGCCCCGGTCATCGTGGGCAATCCAGATCGGCCAGAACTGGGCGAGGAACTGACGACGAGTTTCTGCAGCATCGACCCGCAGATCGCCCGACACTTCGCGCGCGTCACCTTTCTGTCCGACAACCGAATCGACCTCCCGGATGTGGTCACGCCGACCCTTGTGCTCCAATGCACCGACGATGCGATCGCGCCTCTACCCGCCGGAACGTACGTTCACGACAACATCGATGGAAGCGAGATGGTCGTCTTGTCCGCGACCGGCCACTGTCCCAACCTCTCCGACCCGGAACAGCTTGTGAAGGAGATCCGGGCATACCTGAAATGACCGAGCCGGCTTCGCTTGAGGAGACACCAGAGGAGTCCTCGCTGGCGGAGCTCTACGAGCGAGCGCCCTGCGGGTTCCTGTCGACCACGGCAGACGGACTGATCGTCAAGGTCAACGAGACGCTGTTGACGTGGATCGGGCGCCGACGTGAAGACGTGATGGGCTCCTCATTCAGCGATCTTTTGGACTCAGGTAGTCGGCTCTTTCACGAGACGAGGCAGCTGCCGGTATTACGCCTGAAAGGCGAGGCGCACGAAATCGCATTGACGATGGTTCGAGCCGACGGAAGCTTGCTTCCCATCCTGACGAACTCGGTAGTCGTCCCGGATGAGACAGGGCATGCCCGGCTCACACGTTTCGCGATCTTCGACGTTACGGAGCGCCAAGACTATGAGCGCCAGCTGCTCGCCGCTCGCAGGAACGCAGAAGAGTCTGAAGCACGGGTGCGGGTGCTGCAGGATGCGGCCGCGGCGTTCAGCGGCTCGGACAATGCAACAGATGTCGACGACGCCATCGTCTTCAGCTTCCGCGCAGCATTCGACGCGTCGGCCGTGGTCTTATTCGACGTCGACGACAGGGGCGCGCTTCGTCTGAAGTCGGAGAGCACCCCCTTGGACCCGTACTTGGGCGATGAGCCTGAGCGGCCGATAGCAATGGCCGCGCTTTCCGGCGAGATCGTGACGGTCTCAAATCTGGATGAAGCGGAAGTCCGTTTCCCAGGATCGGCACGCGCGATGCGCGCTGCCCGGTACGGTGCGGTCACAGCAACACCCATGATTCATGACGGCAAGGTGCTCGGCGTTGTCGCGTGCCTGTTCCGACGTTCACGCGATTTCGACGAGCGCACCGTGGACCTTCAATCGGCCCTCGCCAGACAGGCCGCACAGGTGCTGGTGCGCGTACGCGTCCAGCGACAACTCGAAGAACTGGCTCTGCACGATCAACTCACCGGCCTCGGCAATCGCGCTCTCCTCGAAATGGCCATCCAGCAGGCGCTGGACGGGTCGACGAAGAACCGGCATCCCGTGGCGCTGATATTCATAGACCTCGACGGATTCAAGACAATCAACGATGAGCTGGGTCACTCGGCCGGTGACGGCGTCCTCCAGGAAATCACTCTCCGGTTACACGAAGCCGTCCGACACCAGGACACTGTCGGCCGACTCGGCGGAGACGAGTTTCTGATCGTCTGCGAGGATGCGGACCGCTTTGCGGCGAGCGCGATAGCGGAACGCGTGTGCGCTGCGATCAGGCAGCCGTTGACCGGCGCAGCGAGACGGTACCCCGTGACCGCCAGCGTCGGCATCGCGGTAACGCAGATGGAGACTGGCAGTCCTGTCTCGCCGTCGACCCTGATCGGGCTCGCAGACACAGCCATGTACGACTCGAAGCAGGGTGGAAAAGACCGCATCACCCTGGTGACCGCGTAGTCCGCACCGCGCAACTTCGGCGGTGTCGTCCAGCTAGCCCTGGCCTAGGGCGGTTGCGACGGCTTGTCGCAGTCGCTTCTTGCGATCGATGTCATTCGTCTTACCGCGTGCCGCTTGCGGGAGCGCCTGAATGGCACCTGATACGGCACCGATGAACGCACCGACAAGGGCAGTCGCGTCCACGTCGGTGAAGCCGGGATAAGAATTCGTGAGCGCCGTACTGATGTCATGCTGCGCTTGCAGTTGCAGGCGGAGCGCGCGAGCCTGCACCGCGGGTACATCCCGGATGAGCCGAAGTCGTAACTGCGCGAGCGGGCTGATCATCTCATCGTCGGCAGTGGCATCGTCCAGGGCTCGCAGGAGCACCTGGGCTGGGGTCTCGGTCCCGACACGCGAACCGATCGCATTCAGCGCGGCTTGCACGCGCCAGTCGGACGCAGGAAACAGGAGCTGCTCTTTGCTTTCGAAGTAGTGGAAGAAGGTGCGGGTGCCGATCTCCGCGGCCTCTGCGATGTCCGCGATGGTGGTCTCGTCGTAGCCTCGTTCCTCGAAAAGTCGCCCTCCAGCTTCGACGAGCGCGGCACGCGTGCGGCGTCGTCTGCGTTCCCGAAGGCTGAGGGGAGGCTCGTCAGTTCTTGGCACGAGGACATTATTGCGCATGGACCGCAAAATGGCATTCGACGCATATTGGCATTCACTGCAATAATGTTGTCATGGCCATTCGAACAGCGCTCATCTCAGGCGCAGGCATTGCAGGCTCCGCCGTCGCCTATTGGCTGGCGCGAAGTGGTTGGGAGGTGACGATGGTCGAAAAGGCGCGTGGCACGCGCTCCAGCGGGAACCCGATCGATGTGCGCGGTGAAGCGACGATGATCGCCAACGCGATGGGAATCTGGCCCAAGCTCGCCGCCGCTGCGACCGGCGTGACCCGCCTCGTGTTCGTAGACGGCCGAGGCCGCCATCGCGCGACCATCGATACACGTCAAAGCGCTAGCGATCGGGACGAGGTGGAAGTCCCTCGAGCGGACCTTGCTGCAGCTCTCCTCGAAGCTGCCACGCCCGATGCGGAACTCCTTCAAGGGGATTCCATCGCCACGCTCCATCAGGACGCGGACGGCGTGGACGTCGAATTCGAGACTGCCACGCCCCGGCGCTTCGACCTGGTATTCGGCGCCGACGGACTGCACTCCAACGTCCGCCGTCTCACGTTCGGAGCCGAAAGCACATACTCTCGCCCGTTGGGCATGTTCGTCGGGACGGTTCGCACAAACGTTGATATAGAGAACCAGCGTCACGTCCTGATGCTCAACGAGCCGGGCCGGTCGCTGTCCGTCCACCCGGCAGGAGGCAGTCCGCTCGCCGCTTTCATCTTTCGCAGCCGCGAGCCCTTTGACTATCGCGATTCCGCGGCCGGTAAACGCCTGGTCGCGCACGCATACGCTGACGTGGGCTGGGTGAGCGATCAGGTTCTCGCGGAGTGGCAGGCCTCAGAGGATATCTACTTCGACGCCGTCTCCCGAATCACGATGCCCACCTGGACAAGAGGACGCATCAGTCTTGTCGGAGACGCTGCCGACTGCCTCTCGCTCTTCGGCGAAGGGTCAAGCAACGCCATCGTGGCTGCGAAGACACTCGCCGACGCGCTGATGTCTCACTCCGGTGACCACGCGATCGCACTCGCGCTCGCGGAATACGAGGCAACGCACCGTCGCCGCCTCAGCCGCTTCCGGCGAGGCGCATACATCGGCTCCCATTTCCTCGTCCCTGCGTCCGGTCCCGGTATCGCTCTTCGCAATGCCGGAGTAAGGATTGCGAACCGGCTCATCCGAAAATAGGGCCGGTCACTCGCCTTCAGGGTCTGAGCGGCGTTCGCCACGCTCCCGTCGCCGCCGCCATCCGCTCGCATCCGGCCGAACGTGAAGGGCAAGGGCCAGGCAGATGAAACCGAACCCCAGCCAACTTGCGAGAATCGAGAGGCACGCGGCAACGGCGAACAGGCCCAGCGCGAACAAAGATCGGCGACGAGTGGCGCGGTATTCAGCCTTCGAGAATTCGGGCGAATTCCGCAGAATCTCGTTCTCGAAAAGGTTGTACATGCCGTCCGTGGCCACGAATAAAGCAGCGTAGACAATGACCGGTACGCGTGCCAGTTCGGTCTGCGCAAGCCATGCGGTAGAGAACGGCAACAGCGAAACGAAGAAGAGGTGCCCGAAGTTCAGCCAGATCAGTCGTAGCGACGGATCGGCGATATAGCCCATCAGATAGTGGTGGTTGATCCAGATGATCGCGACGAACGCGTAGCTCACGATATAGCTCACGACGGTCGGCCACAGTGCGAGCAATGCCACGAAATGCGGAGATGCCGGCGGCCGTAACTCCAAAACCATGATGGTGATGATGACTGCGAAGACCGCGTCGGTGTACGCCGACAATCGGCCCGCCGTGCTGGGACTCATCTTCGACATAGCCGTACAATACTTCCACTACACAACGGCGTCATATTGACCAGTGAACTCAGTCGGTGCGGCTGCGCAGGAGGAACGAGAGCACGATGAGCTGGTTCTACACGTGGCCTACCTGGGTTTCGCTTCCGCTCTTCGTCATCCTGTTCCTCGCAGGGTCATGGGCAATTCTCCTTCTTGCGCGGCCATGGGTTCAGCGCGCTGCAAAGAATCGCAAAGAGTGGGACCGTGTTCTCGGCTACTCGATAACCACCTACGGGCTTTTCTATGGAATCCTGCTCGCTCTCGTAGCCGTGGCCGTTTATCAGAACTACTCTTCGGTTCGTGAAGTGGTGCTTGCAGAAACGTCGGCTCTCGCCGCGCTCTACCGCGACGTTTCAGGTTTATCCGAACCTGCGTCGGGACATCTGCAGTCCCTCCTTCGCAGCTACACACAACACGTGATCACCGTCGACTGGCCATTACAGCGCGCCGGGATCATTCCGGGCGACGGAACCGCCCAGGTGACCGAATTTCAGAAAGTGCTCTTCGCGTACCAGCCGAAAGGCAGCGGGCAGCACGCGATATACCTGCAAACCATCCAGTCGTTCAATACCTTCGTCGGCGCCAGACGCGACCGAATAAACGAAACCACGCTCGCAGTCCCGAACCTCCTGTGGGCCGTGATCTGGGTCGGCGCCGTGGTCAACGCGCTCCTGATCTCACTGATCGACGTCAGGAAGCTGCCCATACACCTCGTCATGTCCGGTCTGATCGCCGTCTACGTCGGCCTGCTGATCTACGTGACCGCAAGCCTCGACCACCCCTATGCGGGAACCGTGAGCATCGGACCGGAAGACTTCCGCACCCTGCTCGAACAGGTGATGAAGTAGCTCGAGCTCTGGAGTCGTAGGTTGCTTATTCGTGAAGTGCGCATCGGGTGCTCCGACCCGGAGGCCGCCGACGAGTTCTACGGCGGACTCCTCGGATTGTCGACTGCGCGTGCCAACGAGTCGGTGCGCGTAGCCGCCGGCTGGACGAAGTTGACATTGACCCGGGCGGAGGTCATTCCCGGCGCACAGCACCTGGCGTTCACGATTCCTCGGAACCGCTTCGCCGAGGCCAAAGACTGGTTGACGGATCGGCTCACGCTCCTGCGCACGGACGAAGCCGACGAGTTCGAATGCGCCCCTCACTGGAACGCCCGATCACTGTACTTCGAGGACCCGGACCGCAACATCCTTGAGTTCATCATCCGCCGCGAGCTCCCCAACGAATCCACCGGAACTTTCAGCGGAGCCGACATTCTCGGCGTGAGCGAAGTCGGAGTCCCCGTGTTCGATGTATCGGCGTTTCAAGATGCCACCCGAACGACGTTGGACTTGGAAGCCTACGGCCAGGGCGGACCAGCGTTCCGGCCGATCGGCGACGTGGGCGGGCTTCTGATCGCCGTGGAACGCGGCAGATCGTGGTTCCCCACTGATCGTCGCGCGGAGGTTCAACCGCTCGAAGTCACCATCGAAAGTGGTGTTCGCGCGGAACTGAGGGCAAACGATTCCTGCGTGATCCGAGCGCGCTGAATTCAGTGCAGTGCGAGCGGAGCGGAGGTCGGCTCAGCAGGGTTCGGCGATGCGGGTGGTACCGGTCGTGGGAGCAGCTTCTGCCGTCGCGCCGGCGGGCATGAGTGCGTTCGATGGCCGCAGGCCCAGGCCGATCAAGACCACGGCCCCGACAACCGCGATCCCGCCCGAAAGCCAGAAGTCGGCCGTCAAGCCGAACGAGGACACGGCCGCGCTGCCCAGGACGGAACCCGTGGCGACCGCCAGCTGGATGGTGGTGACGAACAGCGCGAGCCCGCTTTCCGCACCACCGGGCGATGCTGCGGCCATCCAGGTCTGCGTGCCGAGGGGCAGCGCACCCCAGACGAGACCCCAGACGACCAGCAGCACAAACACACCGGGTACGGAATGGGCCAGGATCGGCAGCAAGACGACAGCCCCTGCCAACAGGAACTTCGAGACACCAAGCGTCCCGATCACGCTGCGGCCGAGCGTCACACCCGCGACGAAATTGCCGAGGATTCCGGCGACGCCGAAAACGAGCAGAGCTAGCGTGACAGTGTCCGGTCCGACATCGACGAGCTGTTTCAGGTAAGGCGCCACATACGTGTAGGCGGCGAACTGGGCGACAAAGACGAAAGCGGTGGCGATGAGGCCGACTCGCGCGCGCCGGATCCTGAGCAATCCACCCAACGTCGCGAAACGAACTCGATGGATCGCCGGAATGCTGGGCAGCATTGCGAGCTGTAGGACGAGCGCCACGATACCGAGTATTCCGCCGATCACGAACGCGAGTCGCCAACTCGCCACCGACGACACGAAGGCGCCGAGCGGCAGGCTCACAACCGTCGCCACCGAAATACCGGCCGTGATGAACGATGTGGCGCGGATCGCCGACGACGATTTCACGAGACGTCCGGCGATTCCGGCACCGATGGCCCAGAAGCCGCCGATCCCGATGCCGAGAAGCATGCGCGCGATGAACAGGATCGCGAACGATGGCGCGACGGCAGCAAGAGCGTCGGCCAAGATCAACAAGATCGTGAGGCCGACGAGCACCACTCGCCGGTCGACGCGAGACGTGGCGACAGTCACGACGGGAGCCGCAATCGCCCCCGTCAATGCCGTCCCGAACACCATCAGCCCCGCGGTGCCGATGCCCACATGCAGGCCGGACGAGATGGAGGGCAGCAATCCGATGGGAAGGAATTCAGAAAGGACAAGGACGAACGAGCCGAGTGCAACCGAAAAAACACCCAACCATCCGCGACGTTCCGTTGACGAGCTCACAGAAAGGTCAAAGTCGTCGGTGTCCTATTCCATTCCCACGGAAGGCGCGCTCGCGCGCGTAGGGGCTATTCGCCTTTCGATCAGCAGCCGTCTTCGGCCGGAAGCCCGGCTCAGTCGGTTTCGACTCGGAACCCCAGCTTCACCGTGACCTGCCAGTCGGCGACCTCGCTCCCCTCGATATGCCCACGAACCTCCGTTACGGTGAACCAATCGAGGTTGCGAAGCGTCTTCGCAGCTTGAGCGACAGCATTCGAGACGGCTGCATCGATTCCATCCGGCGAACTGCCGACGAGCTCCGTGACGCTGTAGATGTGATCGGCCATAACAGATCTCCTCTTCTCCGAGGACGCGTACTGCGCCTGGATGCCACACTAGGCTCGGCGAGACTGCCGGTCGAGGGTTTTCACATCGCCTCCGCCTTGGCACCAGCTCCTTGATCAGCCCTGCGCGGTTGGACGCACGACGATCTCGCCAATGTCCACACGGTCCGGCTGCTCAATTGCGAACGCGATCGCGTGGGCGATCGCCGAAGGAGGCATTGCAATCGCGTCTCCCTGAGCAAGCATGGCGGCGGCGATCTCCGGGCTGCCGCTTTTGCCGATTCCTTCGGTGTGCGCAAACCCGGGTGAGATCAGGGTCACCCGAAGGTTCGGTCCGGCCTCCTGACGCGAACCCTCTGTGAGCGCTGTCACAGCCGTCTTGGTCTCAGCGTAGACGGCCTGCGTGGCCGCCACCTTTGTGCGCGGCGGTCGACGCAGTGTGCACGAAGTGGCCGCTTCCGTGGGCGCGGAACACCGGAAGTGCTGCAGCGATACCATTCAAGGCGCCCTCGATGTTGCGCTGGTCAGCTTCCTCTGGCAACTCGACACCAGCCGAGACACCCGCATCCCCCACCTGCTAGACCTCGTCGTCGACGGACTGAGGTCGACCACGGACGACTCTGCTCGCCCATCTCTAGTTGAAGGGATCAGAGACGTACGTTGCTCCCTGATCGGAGATATCTGTTATCGCCCCGGCAATAACGACGGGAATCGGCGCCGCTGATGCGAAGATACCCTCGTCTCCCGCAGGATCATGGGCGACCGCGACGAACGAAGCAGACCCAGGCTCGGTCGTCCACACCTCCCAACCGGAATTCCAGGACGAGTCGATCTCGAACGTCGGCGTGGTGTCGAGCGTCCAGTGCTGTTGCGAGAAGTTCGTGCTCCCGTCACTATCGACCACTCCGAAGCTGCACCCCGTCGGTTGGAGATCGGTCGATGCGACGCATGCGGACAACCAAGTGTTGACCGCGGCGGTGGCAACGGTCATCCCTGCGGTCGTGAGATTCGCCGTCACGTGCGCCGACTGATCTTTGGACGAATCGAGTCCGTTGACCCACGCCGTTCCTGTAGTTGCCGAGTACCAGCTGTTCGAATTGGCCAGCGTCACCATGTATTCACCCGGGAAGGCCGACAGATTCAGGGATGAGCTCGCGCCCGATCCGGGAATAGCCTGCCCATTGATCGCGAGGTTCTCCCCCGGCGGAGCGTCGATCGTCACTTTCATGTGCCCGAGCGTGACCGGTTCCAGCTGCCAGGTATTCACGAATGGCACGACCGAGCCGGCCTTCACGAGGTCGAAGCGTTCGGTCGAGTAGAGTCCCACCTGAAGCAACTGCGCAGTCACCACCGCATGATCACCCTTGATCGTGACGCTCTTGATCGAATAGGCGGAAATGTGTCCTTTCGCCGCACGATACGCCTTGTCGGTGAGCAGCGGATCGGAGCCGTTCGATGACGTGTGGTCTAAACGCAAAGCCTGAGACGCATCACCACGCTCGAGCGCATTCAAGTAGTTCTGCACCGGGCTCGCCGTCGCGATTACTTGCGTCAACTGCAGGTACCAGATCCCACCGGCGACGAACGCTGCCAATACGACAACTCCGGCGCCGATCAGGACAGTCAGCCGGGCCGTTCGGCGCGACTTCGCCGGTGGTGGAGTGGCCGGGACTGTACTAACCGAGTCTTGCTGGTCGAGATCATTGGGCCGAGGACCCAGCGGACCGGGCCTTACTGTCGGATCGCTCACATTTCCCCCGAGAGGTGATTGAGTTTTCGGGTTGGCCCGGTCGAGTCGTCGATGAGCATAGCGGATGGGAAGGCGTCGATAGCGACACCGCGTCACTCACCGCGTTTTTCCTTTTGTGCGGTTACTCCAGGTCAGCTCACCCTTAGGAAACCAGGATGACCGTCTTGCCCGGACGGGGTTTCGGCAAAGAACCGCTCTCGTAGGCGTCCCTTCCGGCCGACAGAGGAAACGTCTGAGCAATCGCGACCTCGACCTCGCCCGCGGCGATCAGAGATGCCAGTTCCTCCAACCTGTCACGGCGTGTGCTGACGACGAAGGTGGCCTGCTGATCGTCCAACTTCGGTCCTCCATTTGCCCGGTCTCGGTCACAGGCACCGGGACTGGCGTGCTCCGGCGCGGGCACTCGGTCTAGTCCGGATGTCCCACGATATTGAGGACGGTGCCGTCCGGAGCTCGGACGAAGAACCTGCGCGGCCCCCACGAC
>FSWU01000055.1_pt1 | contig 40981 bp, 33 predicted proteins | sample 1638061 | NCBI WGS metagenome assembly FSWU01 (sample SAMEA3914788, study PRJEB12502) | metagenome | biome: forest; material: soil | place: Canada | collected 2011-07-03 | depth 0.1 m
CCGTCGGGCTCCTCGCCTCTCAGCCGGCGCAGCACGGCGGGGAGCTGCTCCGCGGTGACCAGCACGTCCCTCGCCTTCGATCCTTCGGACGGACCGACGATCTCACGGGACTCGAGCAGGTCCATGAGGCGCCCGGCCTTGGCGAACCCGACCCTGAGCTTCCGCTGCAGCATCGAGGTCGAACCGAACTGGGTCGAGACGACCAGCTCTGCCGCGGCGAGCAGGAGCTCGAGGTCGTCACCGATGTCGGAGTCGATCTGTTTTCTCTCGGCTGCGACCTGGATGTCCTGCCGGTACTCGGGCCGCGCCTGGCGAGTGACGTGCTCGACGACCTTCTGTATCTCGGACTCGTTCACCCATGCGCCCTGCACGCGCACCGCTTTGGACGTTCCCATCGGAAGGAAGAGGCCGTCGCCTTGGCCGATCAGCTTGTCGGCGCCAGGCTGGTCGAGGATGACGCGAGAGTCGGTCACGCTCGTCACAGCGAATGCCAGTCGGGACGGGACGTTCGCCTTGATCAGCCCGGTCACGACGTCCACGGATGGCCGTTGCGTCGCCAGCACCAGGTGGATTCCGGACGCCCGCGCGAGCTGTGTGATGCGGACGATCGAATCCTCGACGTCGCGCGGGGCGACCATCATGAGGTCTGCCAGCTCATCGACGACCACGAGGAGGTACGGGTACGGTTTCAGGACTCGTTCGCTGCCGGCGGGCAGCGTGATCTCGTTACCGACCACCGCTTTGTTGAAGTCGTCGATGTGGCGGAACCCGAAACTCGCCAGATCGTCGTATCTCATGTCCATCTCTTTGACGACCCACTGGAGCGCTTCCGCCGCCTTCTTCGGGTTCGTGATGATGGGCGTGATCAGGTGGGGTACTCCCGCATAGATCGTGAGTTCCACTCGCTTCGGATCGATCAGGACCATGCGCACGTCGGCCGGCTTCGCACGCATGAGCAGGCTCGTGATCATGGAGTTCACGAAGCTGGACTTTCCCGATCCGGTCGATCCGGCGACCAGGAGGTGGGGCATCTTCGCCAGATTGGCGACGACGTATCCGCCGCCCACATCCTTGCCCACCCCGATCGTCATCGGGTGTTTGCTCTTTGCCGCCGCCGTGGAACGCAGAACGTCGCCGAGCGAGACGATCTCACGGTCGCTGTTCGGAATCTCGACGCCGATGGCGCTCTTCCCGGGGATCGGGGAGAGGATTCTGACCTCGTTACTGGCGACGGCGTAAGAGAGGTTGCGGGTCAGGGCCGTCACCCGCTCGACCTTGACGCCGGGGCCAAGCTCGATCTCGTATTGCGTGACCGTCGGCCCGCGCGAGAAGCCTGTGACTCGCGCGTCGACCTGGAACTGGGTGAGGACCTCGGTGATCGCCCGGACTATCTCATCATTGGCAGCGGACCTGGCCTTGGGCGGCGTGCCGGGCGCAAGGGTCGCGATGGGAGGCAGGTTATACGGCCCTGCGGGAACTGCGTCCGGCACGACGGCATCGGTCGCATCCGCCGTCTCGGCGAGCCCCATGCCGGGCAGAGTCGCCGGGACTGTCGGCACCTCATCTGCTCCGGATCGCGGCTGAGCAGGTGCGATCTCTCCCGTGAAGCGCTTGACGGCATCCTCCGCCTGCATAAGCTCCGAAAGGACTTCGGTACCGTAATGCTCAGAAGACGGATCGAGATCGCCGAGTGAACGGGTGAGATCCTCGGCGACCATCGGCGTGTCGAACGCAGGGTCTTCTTCGCGCTGGCCCTTGTTACGGCGCCACCACGGCAAGGACGCCTCGGCAGCAGTCGTCTCATCGGACGTGCCGGAACCCTCTGGCTCGGCCTGACCCTCTGCCTGTTGACCCTCGAGACCGAAAAGATATCCGTAGAGCTGGCGGATTCGAGTGACGGTCTTGTTCGGCGGCGTCTTCGTGATGATGAAGAGACTGAGCACGATGAAGACGGCCATGACGACGGTGGCGCCGATGCCGGTGACGATGGCCGACAGAGGAGCGGCCACCAGCCATCCCAGGACGCCGCCGGCCTGGGCGAGCGCACTCATCCCCTCGACCGGGGACGGACGGTCGCTGTAGACGTGGCACAGCCCGGAGACGCCGAGAATCAGGATTCCGAGGCCGATGCCGATCCTCGTGTTGTCGTGCACAGAGCTCGGATGCCGGAAAAGCCATGCCGCGAACAGAACCATGATCACGGGCAACGCGTACGCGACCCGACCGAAAAGTCCGCCGAACGTCCAGGCCGCGAGCGATTGAGCCACTTCGCTGTCGACGAGGAACCATTGCACGATCGCACCGGCGATCGCCAGCAGCAGGATGAAGAAGGGAGCGCCGTCACGGCGTTCCGACTTCTCCAGCTTCTCAGGTCCGAGGATCCGGAACGCGCCGCCCGCCAGATGGGCCAACCCGAGCCACGCTCGCACGAGCAGACCTGGTTTCGCGTCCGCAGCCGGATAGGCCACCGTCTTCTGGGCCGCCGTCTTGCCGCCGGACGACCGCGTCGAGCGGCTGCCGCCCGACGCCGAGCCGCGCCCCGACGAGCCGCGGGCGCGCGAAGTCGACTTGGTGCTCGTTGCCATAGCTACACGCTACTTGGGGGTGGCGACAATGCTCGGGAAGGCGCCGGGGTGTCAGCTGACGCGTCACCGAGCCTGTCGTCGGCCGGCCCACTCAGCGAAGGACGCGAACCATGGTGTCCGAGGTGCTGGACGAGGACACCGTCACATAGCCTTCGCTCACGTAGAGGCGCTGCGCGTAGTTGCCGTGGCCCACGTTCAGGCTCAGCCGAAGATGGCCGGACGACGACGCTTGGCGAGCGATCGCCTGAAGGAGCGAACGGCCGACACCACGAGCCCTCCAGAGTGGGTTGACGCCCAGGATCAGCTCTGGCACTCCCGTCGACACGAAACCATTGCCGGGAGCATTCTCGGGGAAGAGACGCGCCCAGCACGCTCCGATCGGCGTTCCGCGTGCATCGACCGCTACCGAACCGAAGTCGCCCGGCCGCGGCCAGCCGACGACATAGCGCTCGACGCCCGGGTCATCGAGAAGAGCCACTCTCGCGCGCGGCCTCGAACCATCCCAGTTCGCGGCTTCGATCAGCATGTCCGTCAGGAACCGGGAATCGGTCGGTGCAGCAGGCCTGATGGAGAACCAGGATGCACCCCGGTCCTCCGTGATCGCAAAGCCTGCCGATCCGCCCGCCATACCCGGATGCTACTAGCCGCGCGACCGGGGAGCGAATCCGTGATCGAACCGAAATCGAAACGCACCCGCAAGTGCCGGTCGCAAACGAGGGTCGCGCGCTATGCCTCGATCACCAGGGGCACGATCATCGGGCGCCTGCGATAGCTCGTGTTGACCCAGCGGCCGATCGTGCGGCGCACAACCTGGCTCAGCGCGTGCGAATCCCGCACTCCGTTTCGTGCGGCGTCCGCGAGCGCGGCCGCGATCATCGGCTTGACGTTGTCGAACACGGCGTCGTCTTCGGCGAAACCCTTGGCGTGGATCTCAGGGCCGGTGATGATTCGGCCAGTGCCCGCTTCGACCACGACGATGATCGAGATGAAGCCTTCTTCGCCGAGGATCCGCCGATCTTTGAGATCGGCATCCGTGATCTCCCCGACACTCGCACCGTCGACGTAGACGAAGCCGAGATCGAGCTGGCCGACCACACGTGCCACCCCGTCGCGAAGGTCCACCACGGTGCCGTCCTCGGCAAGTATCGTGTTCGCGTCTGGCACGCCCGTGTCGCGCGCCAGCTGGGCGTTCGCGAAGAGGTGCCGGTATTCGCCGTGCACAGGCATGACGTTCCTGGGCTTGACGATGTTATAGCAATAGAGCAGCTCGCCCGAGGCCGCGTGCCCGGACACGTGGACTTTCGCGTTCGCTTTGTGGACCACGGTGGCTCCGAGCTTGGTGAGCCCGTCGATGACGCGGTAGACCGCGTTCTCGTTTCCTGGGATCAGGCTGGAGGCGAGGATCACGGTGTCGCCGGAACCGACCTCGATCTGGTGGTCGAGATTGGCCATGCGCGCCAGGACAGCCATCGGTTCGCCCTGAGAGCCGGTCGACATGTAGACGATCTGGTCGTCCGGAAGATCCGCGGCTTTCTTGTAGTCGATCAGTATGCCGTCGGGGACCTTCAGATATCCGAGTTCGGCCGCGATCGTCATGTTCCGCACCATCGAGCGTCCGAGCAGCGCGACGCGGCGCCCGTTTGCCGCCGCAGCGTCCATCACCTGCTGGACCCGGTGAACGTGGCTGGAGAAGCTCGCGACGATGACGCGGCGCGGCGCACGCGCGATCACCTCATCGAGAACCGGCCCGATCGACCGTTCGAGAGGAGTGAATCCCGGAACGTCGGCATTGGTCGAATCCACCATGAAGAGGTCGACACCCACCTCGCCGAGGCGCGCAAAGGCGCGGAGATCGGTCAGCCGGTGATCCAGCGGCAGCTGATCCATCTTGAAGTCACCGGTGTGCAGGACGACGCCGGCCGACGTCTTGATCGCGACCGCGAGCGCGTCAGGAATGGAGTGGTTGACGGCCACGAATTCAAGGTCGAACGGGCCGAGCCTCTCATGCTGCCCTTCGACGACCGTCAGGCTGTAAGGCTGGATCCGGTGTTCTTTCAGCTTCGCCTCGACCAGCGCGAGCGTCAGCGTCGACCCGATCAGCGGAATGTCGGCGCGCAACTTCAAAAGATATGGGACGGCCCCGATGTGGTCCTCGTGACCGTGGGTGAGAACGACGCCCACGACGTCTGCCAGACGATCGCGGACCGGTTGGAAGTCCGGCAGGATCAGATCGACGCCGGGCTGCGTCTCCTCGGGGAAGAGCACCCCGCAGTCGACGATGAGGATCTTGCCGTCGATCTCGAAGACGGTCATGTTCCGGCCGACCTCTCCGAGGCCGCCTGTCGGGATGATTCGGAGAGTCCCCGGTTCGAGCGGCGCGGGCAGCGAGATGGCGCCGGGCATCAGCGAGTCGTCCCGGCGACTTTGGGCAGCGCGCCGCCGGCGGCCGCGTTGCGATCGGGGCGGAAGTTGCTGAAGTCGACGCCCGGTACCTTGTGGACCAGGTCGATCTCCGCCTCGATCAGAGCAGCCTCCGTCTCTTCCGGGCCGACCAGGGGAAGCCTCACCCTGGGGCTCCCGATCCGGCCGAGCCCGTGCAGGACGTACTTCGCGGCGACCGTGCCCGGAACATGGGTCATGATCGCCCGGACCAAAGGCTCCAGCATCCGATGGGCGGCCGTCGCCGTCTTCAGATCGCCCGCGTTGACCGCATCCACGATCTGCCGGTACGGAGCCGCCGTGATGTTCGCCGTCACGCCGATCAGTCCGCTGGCGCCGATCGACAAGTGCGGTAATACGTTTGCGTCGTCCCCGCAGAAATAGAGCAGGTCGGTCTGGTTCAGCACTCGGCTGACCTCGCTGAAATCGCCCTTGGCGTCTTTGATGGCACGGATGTTGGGGTGCTTGGCCGCGCGAAGAATGGTCTCGTACTTGATCGGCACGCCGGTGCGCCCCGGGATGTCGTAAAGGATGACGGGAAGATCGGTGGCATCCGCGATCATCCGGAAGTGCGTGAGAATGCCGGCCTGAGTCGGCTTGTTGTAATAGGGGGTGACGATCATGTTGCCGTCGGCACCCGCTTTCGCGCTCTGCTTGGCCAGCTGCATCGCGTGCGCGGTCTCGTTGGAGCCACCGCCCGTGATGATCTTCGCGCGACCGGCGGCGACCGACTTGCCCACCTCCACGAGACGGATCTTCTCGGCGTCCGTCAGAGTCGACGTCTCGCCTGTGGTTCCGGTGACCACGATCCCGTCGGCGCCCGCCGCGATGACGTCGTCGATGTGCTTCTCGACGTCATCCCACGCGACCTCGCCTTCGGGCGTGAAAGGGGTGACCAGGGCCACCAGGACCTGGCCGAAAGGGTTCGCTGCCTCAGACACGCTCTCCAGGCTAGCGTGTCGCGGAGGCCGCTAGGCTGAAAAGGTCCCCGCTCGACCAACGGAAGGAAGTGCCATGGCAGTCACAAGCCAGTCCACCACGGTTTGGAACGGTGTCCTCACGGCGGGCAGCGGAACCGTGCGCCTCGAATCGTCCCACGCAGCGGAGCTGCCGGTCAGCTGGAAGGCCCGCTCGGAGGGATCCGACTCGGTCACGACGCCCGAAGAACTTCTGGGCGCGGCTCACTCGTCGTGTTTCTCGATGGCGCTCGCCAACGCTCTGACCTCATTCGGCACCTCGCCCGAGCAGATCATCACGACGGCGGCCGTCACCTTCGACCCCGCCGCAGGGATCACCGGAAGCCACCTCACCGTCACCGCAACCGTGCCGGAGATCAGTGAAGAGGACTTCCAGCGGATCGCCGACGAAGCCAAACGTACCTGCCCGGTGTCCCGCGCCCTCGTAGGAATCCCGATCACGCTCGAAGCAACGCTCTCCTGAGCATGCGGAAGCCCGCCCCCCTGCGCGTCCTCATCTCGGGTTCCTCAGGGATGATCGGAAGCGAATTGTCACGGCAGCTCGCGGACGCCGGGCATACGGTCGTGCGGCTCGTCAGACGCCAGCCTCAGAAGGACGATGAGGTCAACTGGGCTCCCGCGGCGGGCATCATCGATTTCACAGTGATGGAGCGCGTGGACGCGGTCGTGAACCTGTCCGGCGCGTCGCTCAGTCGGCTTCCGTGGACGACGCGCTACCGGAAGCAGATCCTCGACTCGCGGGTCGGCTCGACCAGGACGCTGGCCGATGCGATGCGGATGGTCACCCGGCCTCCCGCCGTCTTCGTGAGCGGGTCGGCGGTCGGGTTCTACGGAGACCAGCCCGGCCACACTCTGACCGAAGACTCTCCGAAGGGGCAAGGCTTCCTGTCCGATGTGGTCGGAGCGTGGGAGGCGACAGCACATCTGGCGCCCGAGGCGACCCGAGTGGTCACCGCACGCACGGGACTCGTCCTCGGCCGCGGCGGCGCGATGAAGCCCCTTCTGCCCGCCGCCAAGCTCGGACTCGCCGGGCCGATCGGCACCGGCGGCCAGTATTGGCCGTGGATCGGTCTCCACGATGAGGCCGCGGCGATCGTCCACCTGCTGACGAAGAGCGACCTCTCGGGCGCGGTGAACCTTGCCGGTCCACAGCCGGCGACGGCCGACGCACTGCTGAGGGAGCTGGCGAGCCGGCTGCACCGTCATTACGGCCTGCGTGTGCCGGAACGACTGATCGAGACGACGCTCGGGGACGCCGGACACGAGCTGCTGCTGTCAAGTCAGAAAGTGGTGCCCAACCGGCTGACCGCGGACGGCTTCGAATTCCGCGATGGCACGCCGGCTCAGGCGATCGCGTCGCTTCTTCGTCCCTGACCTCGAATCGACGACCTCGAATCGATCACGTGCGGTGAATCGATCACGTGCGGTACAGGCGAATCGCCTCGCGCAACGCGCGTCGTGCCCGGCGACGATCCCCGGAGGCGTCGTAGGCGAGCCCGAGCCGGAACCAGGCACGCCAGCTCCGTGGCTCCGCTTCGACCTCGGCCCGGTACTTGGGGAACTCGGCGTCCGCCGCGTCACGCAACGGACGTCCGCTCGCCCGGTGAGGGAGATCCTCGATCGGGAGATTCCCCTCACTGTCCAGGATCTTGACGAGCCGTTCGGTTCGGACGCCGAACAGGATCTCGCGCGCAATCGCCCAGACAGCGATGAGAGGAAGGATGAGAAGAGCGATGCCCATCACGATTCCGACCACGTTGCCGGCGTCGAAGAGGAGAAACGAGCGCTGAACGACGATGCCCAGGTAGATGACGAGCAGGATCGCCATCACGATCGCCCCGACGCGGTGCTTCATGCTTGGGTGTCGCCCGTCCCTGAACCGGTCTCGCGGACCGAAGGAACATCGCCCTCCCGCGGTTCCGAGATCCCGAGATCGATCAGTTTGTCCAGTCCCACGGTCACTCCGGTGGCATGCGCGGCCGCACGGATCGCCACCAGGATGCCTGCCTCATAGGCGGCCGGACCGGTCGTGGCGTGAGTGACGGTGAGAGTCTCGCCGGGACCGCCGAAAATCACATCCTGCTTCGCGATCACACCGTGCATGCGCAGACTGTGGACCGGGACGCTCGCCACCTGCTGGCCGCGGGCCCGCTGGTCCACGTGCGGAGCCTCGACCGGACCGCGGGTGCCTCTGGCCGCCGCGATGAGCTCCGCCGTACGTACTGCAGTACCGGACGGCGAGTCGAGCTTCGCGGCGCCGTGCGCCTCGACGATCTCGATGGAATCGTAAAAACGGGCGGCGACCGTGGCGAACGCCGTCCCGAGAACAGAGCCGAGGGAGAAGTTCGGGATGATGATCACGCCCGCATCCGGTCGGTCGCGCATGCGGCTCTCGAGTTCGCGGATGCGATCCGCGGACCACCCGGAAGTTCCGACGAGCACGTTCAGGCCGTGTTCGAGAGCGAACTCGACGATCTGCGGACTCACCGCGGGAACGGTCGTGTCGACCACCAGATCGGCACCCAGAAGATCCTCGAGGGGCGACCGGGAGTCAAGTGCGGCCGCGAGTTCCAGATCCCCGGCCTCCTCGACGAGTCTGACGACGACCGATCCCAGTTTGCCGGTCGCACCGACCACCGCCACACGAATTGTCACTACGACAATCTATCGCGCGGTGGTCTGAGCTTCGCGCGCGAGGGGCGGGGGCATCGTACGCTGGGGGCATGGTGTCCGTCATCGAAGTCCCCATCTCGGACGTGCGGGTCCAGAAGCTCCTCACCGACTACTTCGCAGCGCGGGCGGAAGAACTCCAGCCCGAACTCGGCGCCTACAAGACGGTGTTCCCGGTCCCTGCCGACTTCGAGCCTCCGGAAGGCACCTTCGTGATCGCGCTGGACTCGACCGGCGAACCCATCGGCTGCGGCGGAATCCGGCGCGTTGCGGCCGAAGTATCGGGCGGCGAGCCGGACGCCGTCCGCTTCGAGGTCAAGAATCTGTGGATCGTTCCACGCATTCGCGGGACAGGCGCGGGACGCGTGCTGCTCCTTGAACTGGAACGACGGGCGCGAGAGCTCGGGGCGACGGAACTCGTTCTGGACACCAATGTCAGCCTCGTCGCGGCGACGCGCCTCTATCGATCGGGCGGCTACGAAGAGATCCCGCCTTACAACGAAAATCCGAACGCGACCACCTGGTTCTGGAAGCGGCTCTGAGGGAGCCGTCACAACTCAGACCGGCTGGACTCAGACCGGCTGGACTTCGGGCAGTCCGGTGCGAAGCTCCACCGGAAGATGGCCCAGATCGTTGTGCACCACGAGCACGGGCGGTTTGGCAGAACGCACACGGATGATGGTCAACCCGCAATTGGCCTGGTTCAGCCCGAGCCATCGCCACTCCGGTGCGTCGAAGACGTGCCTCACGAACCATCCGATCACGAAGTTATGCGTGATCAGCAGGTCGTGCCGGTCGCCTCGCGCCGGTGTGAGGAACTCACCGACGGCGTCGTCCATCTGGGCCCGCCCCGCTTCGATCTCGGCTTCGGTGACCGCGCCGAAGAATGATTCGAACGCTTTAGGCATGTCAGGCGTGGGACCGGACGGGATGCAATCGAAGAGCAGGCTCGATGGTTCCGGCGTCAGCGCCGGCATGCGCTCTGTCATGATCGCGGCCGTCTCTGCCGCCCGCCGCAGCGGCGAATGGTAGGCGCCGGTGAACGGGACACCGCTCAAGCGCTCCGCGATCAGCTGAGCTTGGCGCTTTCCGCGAGCGGACAAGGGCCCGTCCTGCATGCCGTACTCAGCATCCTGCTGTTCGCCGTGTCGGACGAGGTAGATGTAGTGAGGCACATTTCCACTTTCTGCGAATCCAGTTCGATCGCATTACGACACGAGGGTAGCGAAAGCGTCTTCGCTCACGCTGCCCACGACCGCGATCGTTGAAGGTCTGCCTGCCAGGTCGGCGGCGAGTTCTTGCACGTCGCCCACCGAGACGAGGTGCAGTCTTCGGAGGTTCTCGTCGAGGTCGCTGAACTCACCCAGCGTGATCTCGCTTCGGCCCAGGCGTGACATTCTGGTGTCCGAATCCTCGAGTGCCAGGGCTGACGCCCCCGACAATTGACCGATCGCACGCCGCAACTCTTCCGACGTGACACCGTCGCTGGCGATCCGCTCGAGTTCCGCCTTCATCAGTTCTGCGACAACGCCGGCCTTGGCCGGCGAGCACCCCGCGTAGAGACCGAAGACGCCGGCATCCGAATAGCCTGCCCCGAACGAATAGACCGAGTACGCGAGCCCCCGCTTCTCGCGGATTTCCTGAAACAGACGGCTCGACATCCCGCCGCCCAGGACTGAGTTCAGGATGCTCAGGGTGCTGCGCCGGTCATCGGAGGCGGTCAGACCCGGCATACCGATGAGCAGGTTGGCCTGTTCGGTCGGCCGCGAGGAGATCACGAGCGGGGAACCCTGTTCGATCGATGCGGGGACTCCGGAGCGGCGGGCGACGGGCGCGCTGGAGACATCGAGGTTCCAACCCGACTTCACGAGGGCCGCCCCGACCGTGTCGACGAGCGTGTCATGGTCGACGGCACCGGCCGCTGTGATCACCAGATCCTGCGGGCGGTAGTTCGCACCATAGTGCGCCCAGACGGCCTCTCGGGTCGCTTCGCGGATCGTCTCCGGGCTCCCGCCGATCGGACGTCCGAGCGGATGAGTACCGAAGACTGCCTCGAAGAAGCGCTCGTTGACGACATCGGCGGGATCGTCCTCGGCCATCGAGAGCTCTTCCAGGATGACGCCGCGCTCGTTCTCGAACTCCACGGGATCGATGAGCGATGACGTGAGCATGTCCGCGATCACTTCGACGGCCATCGGCACGTCACGGTCCTGGACCTTGGCGTAGTAGCAGGTGTACTCCTTGGCCGTCATCGCGTTGTGCTCGCCACCGACCGAATCGAATGCGACCGCGATGTCCAGAGCACTCCGGAGGGCAGTGCCCTTGAACAGGAGATGCTCAAGAAAATGGGTCGAACCGTATGTCCCCGGCTGCTCATCGCGGGACCCGACCGCAACCCAGAAGCCGATCGTCGCGCTCCGCGAACCGGGAACGTGTTCGCTGAGAACCCGAACACCGCTCGGCAGAACCGTGCGACGCACCAGCGCGTCACCGGAAGCCGCGAACGAGAGCTCGGCCGACTCGAGAGGGAGTTCAACTGCGCCGTTCATCGTGCCCAAGCCTACGCCAGGGCACTCGTATTCGCGGATGTCCACCATTATGCGGACAAACAGACTAGTCTGTCTCTTTGTAGAGACTTCTGGCCGCGAGGACAGGAACGTATCACCCGGTACGAGCACTCCCCCGGTACGACTTCACCAGCACGACTACACCCGGCACGACTACACCCGGCACCACCCCACCTAGCACGACCCGCCCATAACCGCCCTGCACACCCGCACCGCACGAAGGAGAACTTGCGAATGGTCGCCAGCGCCCGAACCTCGATCCGACCGCCCGCGCCATCCAAGATCAAGATCCTGGCTACCGCTGACGAACTCTTCTACGAAGAGGGGATCCACACCGTTGGCGTTGACCGCATCATTGCGAGCGCACACGTCACGAAAGCGACGTTCTACAAGCACTTCCGGTCCAAGGACCTCCTGATCATCGCCTATGTCGAAGGTCGCGACCAGCAGATCCGCGCCTTCTTCGACGAAGAGGAAGCCTCGGGCGAGGGTCCCGAAGCAGTCTTGCGCTCGCTCATCGAGCAAATGGAGAACGAGGCGGCCAGACCCGGATTCCGTGGTTGCCCGTTCATCAACGCGGCAGCCCAGTTCGCCGATCCCAATCATCCCGTCCGCATCGCCGTGACGGCTCACCGCGACTGGTATGCACGTCGGATCGAAGGGTTGATGCGAGACCTCGGACACCCGCAGCCGGGTGACGCCGCTGACGATCTGATCCTGGCCCGCGACGGTGCCCTGTCCGGCGGATACGTCGGCGATCCGATTGCCGCGGGCGCCGCACTGCGACGCTCGGCAGACCGGCTCATCGCAGAGGCCGTCGCGGCCTAGCTCTCGTTACTCGGAGACCCGGTCGAGCTCGAGCATCTGAGCGCGCGTCAAACGGATCTTCGCGGCGTCCATCAGGACGTCGACCTGATCGGGATCGCTTGCACTGGCCACCGGCGCCACCACGTTGCGCTTCGCCAGCAACCACGCGATCGCGATCGTCGCAGGCGGGACGTTGTGCTCGCCGGCGACTCGATCCAGCGCCGTCAGGACCTTGTGGCCTCGACGGTTGAGGTGCTCCCCCGCTTTGCTTCCGCGCACCGTGAGACCGAGGTCATCCTTGCTGCGGTATTTTCCGGTCAGGAATCCACCGGCGAGTGCCTGATACGGCATGACTGCGAGATTCTGCGCGGAGGCGAGGATGCGTAGATCGCTCTCGAACCCCATCCGATGCACGAGGTTGTACTGCGTCTGAATGCCGATGAACTTCGGCAGACCTGTCGAGGACAGGATCCGCGCCTCCATCAGGCGATCCGCGCTGAAGTTGGACGCCGCAAGATAGCGGACCTTGCCACGTTCGATCAGCCACTCGACCGTCGCGAGGCTGTCCTCGAGAGGGACTTCGGGGTCCTCGTCGTGGAAATAGAGCAAGTCGATGTAGTCCGTGCCGAGCCGCTCGAGCGAACTCTCGACGGCCCGGATGATGCTCACTGGCCCGAGTCCCGGGCTGTCCAGATGACGGCCGACCTTCGTGGCGATGACGACCCGTTCGCGGTTCGAGTGCTGACGCATCCAGGTCCCGATCAGGACCTCGCTGCGACCTCCCGCGTAATTATCCGCGGTGTCGATGAAGTTGCCGCCGAGCTCGTGGTAGCGGTCCAGGATGCGCAGTGACGCGTTGCCGTCGGCCGTCCAGCCGAACACGCTGCCCCCGAGAGCCATCGGGTAGACGACGAGATCCGACTCTCCGAGACGGCGAGGTGCGATGAACGGAAGCGGGCGGGTGAGATCGAGGGTGGACTCGTACACAGCCGACGCGGCGGCGGGTTCGGTCACTTCCTCGGCTGGCGCCGGGTCGGCGGCCCTCTCGGACCCCTTACGATCGGCTTCGCGTTCGGGCGACAGGGTGGCCAGGCGCGCCACGCTGAGCAGCGCTGCCGGCAATGCCCGTGCCATATCCCCTCCCACGTATCCGCGCCCCCACTGGCTGGTGACTGAGTGTTTCCTCTCACCTAATCCATACAGTAAGCCCTGTCACTGACACATTCGGGCCCAAAGCTGAACTCCGCTCAAAACTTTGGTCACAATTCAATTACGAGGTGACGCATGAGCCGTTTCGCGTGGTTTCGCGCCCCCCGAACAGGTCTGAAGAGACCCCCGAACGGGTCCGAGGCTACGAAAGTGCCCGCCCCGCAAAGCACGGGACGGGCACATTTCACGGGATGACCCGAACGATCAGACGACTGCGCCTTCGGCCGGCTCGGCCGAGCCGTGGCTCGCCGCGTCGCGCCCTTGGGTGTCGGCCTCGTCTGCGATCACAGGGGCCAGCGACAGCTTGCCGCGGTCGTCGACCTTGGTGATCTCGACCAGGATCTTCTGCCCGACGCCCAGAACGTCCTCGACATTCTCCACGCGCTTGCCGCCGGCGAGCTTGCGGACCTCCGAGATGTGAAGGAGGCCGTCCTTACCGGGAAGCAACGAGATGAACGCACCGAACGCAGCGATCTTGACGACCGTTCCGAGGAACTGCTCGCCGACCTCCGGGTTGGTGGGGTTCGCGATGGCGTTGACCTGAGCACGCGCAGCCTCGGCGCTCGGACCGTCGGTGGCGCCGATATAGACGGTGCCGTCCTCTTCGATCGAGATGTCAGCGCCGGTCTCGTCCTGGATCGCGTTGATCGTCTTGCCCTTCGGGCCGATCAGCTCGCCGATCTTGTCGACGGGGATCTGGACCGAGATCACGCGAGGCGCGGTCGGGGCCATTTCGTCCGGCTGGTCGATGGCGGCGTTCAGCACGCTCAGGATGGTCGTGCGAGCATCCTTCGCCTGCTGCAGCGCAGCGCGGAGCACTGACGACGGGATGCCGTCGAGCTTCGTGTCCAGCTGGATTGCCGTGACGAACTCGCTCGTGCCCGCGACCTTGAAGTCCATGTCGCCCAGCGCGTCCTCGGCCCCCAGGATGTCGGTCAGAGCCGCATAGCGCGTCTGACCGTCGACCGTGTCGGAGACGAGGCCCATGGCGATGCCGGCGACGGGTGCACGAAGAGGCACGCCAGCGTTCAGAAGCGACAGCGTCGACGCACAGACGGAGCCCATCGACGTCGACCCGTTGGATCCGAGCGCCTCGGAAACCTGACGAATCGCGTAGGGGAACTCCTCACGGCTCGGAAGCACCGGCACGAGCGCGCGCTCCGCCAGGAATCCGTGGCCGATCTCGCGCCGCTTCGGCGTGCCCACTCGACCGGTCTCACCGGTCGAGTACGGCGGGAAGTTGTAGTGGTGGATGTAGCGCTTCTTCGTGACCGGCGACAGCGAGTCGATCTGCTGCTCCATCTTGAGCATGTTCAGCGTGGTGACGCCCAGGATCTGGGTCTCACCGCGCTGGAAGATCGCCGAGCCGTGCACGCGCGGGATGACCTGCACCTCTGCGTCGAGCGGACGGATGTCGGCCAGGCCGCGCCCGTCGATGCGGACGCCGTCGCGCAGGATCCGACCGCGCACCACTGACTTCGTGACGGACTTGTAGGCCGCCGAGAACTGCTCGAGCGTCTCGGACGGGATCGCACCGGCTTCGACCTTTTCCGTGAGCGTGGCCTTGACGCGCTCCTTCAAAGCGTCGTCAGCCTTCTGACGCTCGATCTTGTCTGCGATCTGGTAGACGCCGACGAGTTCGTCATGGGCGAGGCCCGAGACGTTCTCGTAGGTGGCTTCGCTATACGGCAGGAACACCGGGTAGTCGACGATTTCCTTTGCAGACTGCGACGCGAGAACGTTCTGCGCTCCGACGAGCTCGCGGATGAACGGCTTCGCCGCTTCCAGCCCCTCGGCGACGATCTCTTCGTTCGGCTTCACGGCGCCGCCCTTGATGAGGTTCCAGCTGCCCTCGGTCGCTTCCGCCTCGACCATCATGATCGCGACGTCCTCGTTGCCGTTGGCGTCGGTGACGACACGGCCGGCGACCATCAGGTCGAACACCGCCTCTTCCAGCTGGACGGCGTTCGGGAACGCGATCCACTGGTTCGGGTGCTCGCCGTCGCCCGGCACGAGGGCCAGACGCACACCGGCGATCGGACCGCTGAACGGCAGTCCCGAGATCTGGGTGGACGCGGACGCAGCGTTGATCGCAAGCGCGTCGTAGAACTCGTTCGGCGAGATGCTGAGCACCGTGACGACGATCTGGACCTCGTTGCGGAGGCCTTCCACGAACGACGGGCGCAGCGGGCGGTCGATCAGACGGCAGACCAGGATCGCCTCTGTCGAAGGCCGGCCCTCGCGCCGGAAGAACGAGCCGGGGATCTTGCCTGCAGCGTAGCTGCGCTCCTCGACGTCAACCGTCAGCGGGAAGAAGTCGAAGTTGTCCTTGGGGTGTTTGCTGACGCTGGTCGCGCTGAGCAGCATCGTGTCTTCATCGAGATAGGCGACAACAGAGCCTTGAGCCTGCTGCGCGAGTCGGCCGGTCTCGAACCGGATCGTGCGGGTGCCGAAGCGGCCGTTGTCGAGCACGGCTTCGGCGAACTTGATTTCTGGACCTTCCAAAAGGTCATTCTCCTTAGATCGTGAGCCCGGCCGCACCGTTCGCGGCATTCAGGGCTCCTCCTTCGGAGCGCGGACGCAGGCAGAACTGAGCCTCACGGGCTCGTGCTGGCCACCAGTAGAAAGACTCGGACCCCATTCGAGGTCTTCCGAATCCCACCACCGAGGACCAGCTTCCTGCCAGCCGCGCTCCTACTTGTCCGGCACATTGTTGCACCGAACATCCTCTGGGCATCAGATGCCCGAGCAAAGTTTACCAGAGCGCCTGTTCAACTCGTGAGAAGCGACACGACGGGGAGGTCCCCCATCCGCGAGCGGCCGCCCAGGTCGGAGAGTTCCATCACGACTCCGAGGCCGACCACCGTGCCGCCGGCCCGAGTCAGGAGGCGCCGCGCTGCATCCGCAGTCCCACCTGTCGCAAGCACGTCGTCGAGGATCAGGACGCGGCTGCCGGCCGGGACGATACCCTCACCGATCTCAAGTTGCGCCTCGCCGTACTCGAGCACGTAACGCTCGGACAGCACGCGGCCGGGCAGCTTCCCGGCCTTGCGCACGGCGGCGACACCGGTTCCGGTCGCATAGGCGGCAGCCGCCCCGAGCAGGAATCCGCGAGCTTCGATGCCCGCGATCAGATCGAATCGCCCGGAGAACCGTCTGACCAGTTCGTCGATCACCGCGTGCAACCCGACGGGATCAGCGAAGACCGGCGTCAGGTCTCGGAACAGGATCCCCGGCTCCGGGTAGTCGGGTACCGTCCGCACTAGTGCGGAGACGATACCCACCGCTGTCTCTTCAGTCACCCGTTCACGCTACCGCGGCCGGTCCCGGCGCGGGTTCACGAGACTTCGAAACCGCCGATGGATGAGGCGAAGTCCCCCGTCAGCTCGAACGGATCCAGAACCCGGGACGAACGGTCCGAGTCGGCGACCAGAGCGCCGAACTCGAATCCGGCACGGTCGATGCGCTCTTTCAGCGCACTCGGTGCTCCGGCACCGCCGTGCGCTCCGGCCCAATCGGCCGACGAGGCGTACACCGCAGTGGGGACCACCACGCTGTGCAGGTAGGTGAACAGCGGCCGCATCGCGTACTCGAGCGCCAGCGAGTGGCGTTCGCTCCCGCCCGTGGCGCCGATCAGAACAGGCATGCCCGCCAAGGACTTCGGATCGAGGATGTCGACGAAGGATTTGAAGAGGCCGCTGTAGCTGGCCGAGAAGACCGGAGTCACGGCGATGACTCCGTCTGCGCCGGTGACCTTTGAGATGACCTCGTCGAGCGCGGGGCTCGGAAAGCCCGTCAACATGTTGTTCGTGACATCCCGCGCGATATCGCGTAATTCGATCGTCTCCACCCGAGCGGTCAGACCGCGCCGATCAAGATCTCTCACTGCCGCTTCTGCGAGCCGGTCCGCGAGCATCCGGGTCGACGACGGCTGGGACAGGCCGGCCGCGACGACAGCTATCGTGCGCTCGTTCATCGTGCAGTCACCTTTCCGGACTCCGCGGCCGTCCGGTCGATGCCGCCCTCGGCGTCCTCGGCGTCCTGAGTCTCGCCGGCATTCTGAGTCTCCTCGGCATGCTCGGCCGTATCCCGCAGAGCGACGAGCGCGTCGTGGGTCGGTCCATCCGGTACGTGGGCCGGACGCAAGGCGTCGAACTCGCGGCGCAGAACGGGCACGACCTCCTCGCCGAGCAGGTCGAGCTGCTCGAGTACCGTCTTCAGCGGAAGGCCCGCGTGGTCCATCAGGAACAACTGACGCTGGTAGTCGCCGAAGGTCTCCCGGAAACCGAGCGTGCGGTCGATGACTTGTTGCGGGCTGCCGACGGTGAGCGGTGTCTGCTCGGTGAACTCCTCAAGGGACGGCCCGTGCCCGTAGACGGGCGCGTTGTCGAAGTATGGACGAAATTCGCGGACGGCGTCCTGAGAATTCTTCCGCATGAAGACCTGCCCGCCGAGACCCACGATCGCCTGGTCCGCGGTGCCGTGCCCATAATGCTCGAACCGCTGACGGTACAGCTGTATCAGGCGCTGGAAGTGCTCCTTGGGCCAGAAGATGTGGTTGGCGAAGAAGCCGTCGCCGTAGTACGCGGCCTGCTCAGCGATCTCAGGGCTCCGGATCGAACCGTGCCAGACGAACGGCGGGACTCCGTCGAGGGGTCGAGGGGTCGACTGGAATCCCTGAAGCGGCGTGCGGAACTGACCTTCCCAGTTCACGTAGTCCTCGCGCCAGAGCCGATGCAGCAGCTCGTAATTCTCGATCGCCAGGTTGATGCCTTGGCGGATGTCCTTGCCGAACCACGGATAGACGGGTCCCGTGTTCCCGCGACCCATCATGAGGTCGACTCGCCCGTTCGATATGTGCTGGAGCATGGCGAAGTCTTCCGCGATCTTGACCGGGTCGTTCGTCGTGATCAGAGTCGTCGACGTCGACAGAACGATGCGGTCGGTCTTCGCGGCGATATAGCCGAGCATGGTGGTGGGGCTGGACGGAACGAAGGGGGGATTGTGATGCTCGCCCGTGGCGAAGACATCCAGTCCTACCTCCTCCGCCTTCTGCGCGATCGTGAGCATCGCCTCGATGCGGTCGTGCTCGGTCGGAGTGACGCCCGAGACCGGATCGGCCGTGACGTCTCCGACGGTGAAGATTCCGAACTGCATTCTCGTCTCTCGCTTTCCGTGGAAGCTTCTGGGCAGGTACCTTGTGAGTGCCTTTTCCATGCATTTGCATGGACAGTCTGAGAAACGATGCTCCGCCCAGAACTATTCCCGCCGACGGGCGCCCAGTGACTGCCGGCCGTGTACGGGCCCCTGAACAGCGGAAGGAGTGAATGGGCGCGATAGCCGGGCCGACCGTGGTTAAACGCATCCAGCCCGCCACCGGAGTGACGGGCTGGATGTGAAGAAGATCGCGTGGGCACCGAAGAGTGCCCGCAATCGACTCGCCGCTAGCGGCGAAGGCCGAGACGCTCGATCAACGAGCGGTAACGGTCGATGTCGATGTCTGCCAGGTAACCCAGCAGACGGCGGCGCTGGCCGACCAGCAGAAGCAGGCCACGACGTGAGTGGTGGTCGTGCTTGTGCTCTTTCAGGTGTTCGGTGAGATCCTTGATCCGCTTGGTCAGGATTGCTACCTGAACTTCGGGGGACCCCGTGTCACCAGGGTGGGTCGCGTATTCTTCGATGATCGCCTTCTTGGTATCTGCATCAAGTGCCATAGATGGGATCCCCTCTCTCTCGTTGCGCGGTGCCCGGGGCAGAATGCCTGGGCTCTCTTCATCCGCGGCCGTTACACGGCAACCGAACAATCTTAGCAGAGCCCACTGCGAGCCTGTCGCGCCTCGATCCAGCAGAATATCCGGTATGGCGGCGACACCCGGCGGGACCGAAAACGAACGTCTGACGCAAGCGAATCGCGGTGAAGAAGCGTGGCGCGACTGGGGTCCGTACGTCGCCGAGCGCGCGTGGGGATCAGTGCGGGAGGACTACAGCGCAGACGGCGACGCATGGCAGTCGTTTCCGCACGATCAGGCACGGAGCCGGGCATATCGCTGGAACGAAGACGGGATGGGCGCATTCTGCGATCTCGAGCAGACATGGTGCCTCGGGCTGGCCCTCTGGAACGGCGTCGACCCGATCCTCAAGGAGCGCATGTTCGGGCTCTCGGGACCGGAGGGAAACCACGGCGAGGACGTCAAGGAATATTGGTGGTACCTCGACGGCACGCCGACCCACTCTTGGAACTCGTGGCGGTATCACTACCCGCAGCGGGCCTACCCGTATGAGGACCTGATCGAGACCAATGCGCGTCGGAGCCGCGCCGATCCTGAATACGAACTCGCCGACACCGGGATCTTCGACGACGGCCGCTACTGGGTCGTAGGCGTCGACTACGCGAAGGCCGGCCCGCACGATCTTCTCATGAGGATCGAAATCGAGAATGCGGGACCCGACGAGGCGACTCTGGACGTCCTCCCGACCCTCTGGTTCCGGAACACGTGGTCCTGGGGTTACGACGACGGCCCGAAGCCCGAGCTGACCGCCGAGGACGGGACGATCCTCGGTCATTCCGTCCGCAGCGGCGAGCTGCGCCTGAGCGGCGACGGTCAGCCCGAGACGCTGTTCTGCGAGAACGAGACCAACGTGCGCCGGCTCTATGGCGCGAACGACGGCCCGGCGTATCCGAAGGACGGGATCAACGACCACGTCGTCACCGGCGCGGACACCGTGAACCCGGCGGCGACGGGGACCAAAGGCGCCCTGCACTACTCCGTGACGGTCCCCGGCGGCGGTAGCACCGTCATCCGAGTGCGTCTCACTCAGACGGATCCCGGTACCGATCCTGCGCGACCCCGGAGATCTTCCGCGGCATCCGATCCGACACCCGCTCCGGCACGTACTGCGGCACCTGCTTCGGCAGCGGCTTCGACGCCCTCTGCGGCACCGGCTTCGACGCCCTCCGCGGCACCCGCCCGCGTCGGCGAGGACTTCGACACGGTGATCGCTTTGCGCCAGAGCGAGGCGGACGACTTCTGGTCCCGTCTCACACCGGCCGGTTCGAGCGACGATCGGGCGAAGGTCCTCCGTCAATCGCTCTCGGGCCTCCTCTGGTCGAAGCAGTTCTTCCACTACAACGTGCAGCAGTGGCTTGATGGCGACCCCGGAATGCCGCCGCCCCCGCCCGGCCGCGGGAAGATCCGAAACGGCTCGTGGAGGCACCTGAACGCCCACGACGTGATCCTCATGCCGGACGCATGGGAGTATCCCTGGTTCGCGGCGTGGGATCTGGCCTTCCACTGCGTCACGCTCGCTCACATCGACCCCGAGTTCGCCAAGGCGCAGCTCGTCCTCATGCTGCGCGAGTGGTACATGCACCCGAGCGGGCAGTTGGCTGCATACGAGTGGAACTTCTCGGACGTCAACCCGCCGACGCACGCGTGGGCAGCACTTCGAGTCTTCGAGCTCGACGGCGGCCGCGACTTCGTCTTCCTTGCGCGTGTCTTCCACAAGCTGTTGATGAACTTCACCTGGTGGACCAACAACAAGTCGGACGGATCCGACAACCTCTACGAGGGCGGGTTCCTCGGTCTGGACAACATCGCACCGATCGACCGCTCTGCGATCCCGCCCTCGGTCGGCACCCTGGAACAGGCGGACGCGACCGCCTGGATGGCGATGTACGCGCTCGACCTCCTGGCGATCGCACTCCGCCTGGCCGCTCGGGACACCTCCTACCAGGACGTCGCCATCAAGTTCGTCGAGCATTTCCTGCGGATCGCCGCGTCCGCGAACAGCTCCGGCATGTGGGATGAAGCCGACGCGTACTTCTACGACGTGCTCCACACGGTGGACGGCCAGGACATCCCACTGAAGGTGCGCTCTCTGGTCGGGTTGGTCCCGATCGTGGCCTCGATCGCCTACGACGATCCACGTGTCGAGAGGATGCCCGAACTGCGTGAACGCGTGGAATGGTTCCTGGAGCACAATCCTGAGATGCGGGATGCGGTCCATACCCGCAACGACGGCGACAACCGCACGGTCCAGCTGGCGCTCGTATCACCTGAGCGACTCCAACGAGTACTGACGCAGGTCTTCGACGAAAAGGGGCTGCTTTCGCCGCACGGCATCCGCGGAATCTCCGCCTACCACCGGGATCACCCGTTCACCATCTCCGTCGCCGGCGTCGAGATGAGCGTCGACTACGAGCCTGGAGAATCGACTACCGCCCTCTTCGGCGGGAACTCCAATTGGCGCGGACCGGTCTGGTTCCCGCTGAACACACTGCTGATCGAAGCGCTGCGCTCGTACGGAGCCAACAGCGTCGACACGGTCCGGGTCGAGTTCCCGCTCGGTTCAGGGTCGATGCTCAGCACCGTCGAGGCGGCCGATGCGATCGCGGAACGTCTCATCGAGCTTTTCGTACCTGGCCCCGACGGCAAGCGGCCGTCGGACGCCAGATACCCGCTGCTCTCCAGCGACCCACGCTGGCGCGATCAGCTGCTGTTCTACGAGTACTTCCACGGAGATACCGGTCAGGGCCTCGGAGCATCCCACCAGACGGGCTGGTCCGCGCTGGTCGCGCACCTGATCCTCACGCTCGGGAGCGACGGAAGCAGTGGGAGCAGCCTCAGCTGACCCCGAGCAGGTCGATCACGAAGATGAGGGTCTTGCCGCTGAGGCGATGACCGGAACCAGCCGGCCCGTATGCGAGCTGAGGCGGCACCACGAGCTTGCGACGGCCGCCGACCCTCATTCCGGGAATCCCCTCCTGCCAGCCCTTGATGAGACTGCCGAGCGGGAAATCGATCGAGTCGCCACGGCTCCAGGAGGAATCGAACTCCTCACCCGTTTCGTACTCGACGCCGAGGTAATGCACGTCCACCTTGGAACCGGGCTGAGCCTCGGCGCCGTCCCCGACGATGAGGTCTGTGACCTCCAGCTGGGTCGGAGCAGGTACCTCCGGAGCGTCGACTTCGGGCTTCTCGTGCTTGGATTCAGTCATACCGACCATGATATTGGCTCTTGATTTTGTCGCTGTACAGCGGCACCCTGGAATTACTTCGGTAAACACCGATCGACCTTATTCAAGGCCAGTTCGTCGCCCGGGAGAGCTGCCGGCATCGCCGCACCGCCGGGCGACGAGCGTTTAATCGTCTCCATCCGCCTCGTACAAGTGGACGGCATCTCCTACGATCGGCTCGCGATGTCCGATTTCCGCTAACGAATGTCGGCGGCACGTGTCAGAGTCGAAGCGTGACCACGAACCAGCGGCAGGCGGAAGACGAGAATCCGGCGCAGAATGTGAACCCGGCGCATGACGAGAACCCGACCCACGCCGAGAACCCGACCCACGCCGATAAAACGGATCTCGCCGAGAAATCGGATCCCGACGACCGGCGGAACGATCCGGTGTTCGTCGAACGGTATCGCGCCATCTCCGCCCGGGACGCCCGATTCGACGGGCAGTTCATCGTCGGCGTCCACTCCACCGGCATCTATTGCCGTCCCAGCTGTCCGGCCGTGACTCCGCGCGCCGAGAACGTGTCGTTCTATCTCACCTCCGCCGCCGCCCACGAAGCCGGTCTGCGCGCCTGCAAACGGTGCCTGCCCGACGCCGTGCCCGGCTCACCGCAGTGGAACCTGCGGGATGACGTCGCAGCGCGCTCGATGAGGATGATCGCGGACGGACTGGTCGACCGCGACGGGGTCGGCGGACTCGCTGCCAAGCTCGGATACACACCCCGCCACCTCGGACGGATCCTCACGAACGAACTGGGTGCAGGGCCGCTCGCGCTCGCGCGCGCACACCGCGCTCAGACCGCTCGGCTGCTGCTCACCGGCACCGATCTCCCTGTCACCGATGTGGCGTTCGCGGCCGGTTTCGGAAGCATCCGCCAATTCAACGACACGGTCCTCGCCGTCTACCAGACGACGCCGTCTGCGCTCCGGGAGGTGGCTCAGGCCAGACTCGCAAGGAAGGCGCGCCATCCGGTAACGGCTCAGACCCACAACGTCCACGACACAGCCCTGACACTGCGGCTGCCCGCGCGGGAACCATTCGACGCGGAAGAGGTGTTCGGGTTCCTCGCGGAACGGACGATCGCGGGCATCGAGTCCGGCGACCGGACCCACTACGCGCGGGCACTCCGGATGCCCAACGGCACCGCGACCATCGACGCTGCGCCGAACGCGGAGACCCCGGGAGTCGTCTGCGATGTGCGAGTGTCGGATGTCGCAGATCTGGCACCGCTCGTGTCCCGCATCAGGAGGCTCTTCGACCTCGACGCGGATGCACGAGCCATCGACATCGCCCTCTCGTCCGACCCATCGCTCGTCGCGAGCGTGCGGGAGCACCCCGGCGTCCGCCTGCCGGGAAGTCTCGACCCTGACGAGATCCTGTTCCGCGCACTGATCGGCCAGCAGGTCTCGGTCGCCGGGGCACGCACTGCGCTCTCTAGGCTCGCCGCCGCTCTCGGTACGGAGATCGAGACTGTCCCGATCGGCCGGGAGACGACCGGTTTCACGCGGTTGTTCCCCACCGCGGAGCAGATCGCCCGCGGTGCCGCCGAGATCGTTCGCGGACCGCGGAAACGGACCGAGACCATCGTCCGGGTGGCCGAGCGCCTGGCGGCGGGCGAGCTCAAGCTGGACGTCGGGATGTCTCGCGACGAACTCAACGACTCGCTGCTCGAGATACCCGGAATCGGACCCTGGACGGCCGGCTATGTCGCCATGCGCGTGCTCGGCAGCCCGGACGTATTGCTCGTCGAGGATCTCGCACTCCGTAACGGGGCGGTTCGTCTAGGGCTTCCGTCCGAGCCGCGCGCACTGGCTCGACGCGGAGCGGAGTGGGCGCCCTGGCGGAGCTACGCGGGCATGCATCTGTGGCGTCAAACCCGGGCGTAGGATCGAAAAAGCCGGGTCGAGCACCCGGCAATTCGCTGCTGATCCACTGATGGGAACCCTCATTGACCTCTATCACCGTGGTGATACCTGCGCTCAATGATGCACCGATGCTTCGAGAGTGCCTGGCGCTGCTAGCGGCGAGCACGCGCAAGGCGGACGAGATCATCGTCGTCGACAACGCCAGCACCGACGAGACCGCAGCCGTCGCCCGGGACGCCGGAGCGCGGGTCCTCACCCAGCCGGTCCGCGGTATCTGGCCGGCGGCATCCACCGGCTACGATGCGGCAAGAACAGACGTGATCGCTCGACTGGACGCCGATTCCAGGCCGCCGGCGGACTGGCTTGCCCGTATCGATGCCGCGTTCACGAACTCGCCCGAACTCGATGTCATCACCGGTCCCGGGGATTTCTATGACGGAGGTCCGGTCGTGACCTTCCTCGGCAAGCACCTCTACATCGCCGGATATTTTTGGTCGATGGGGATCTGGCTGGGCAATCCTCCGATCTTCGGCTCCAACTTCGCGATCAGGCGACCGGTGTGGGAAGAAGTCCGAGGACTCGTCCACCGGGACACGCGCGAGGTACACGACGATCTGGACCTCAGCCTTCACCTCTCCCCGCGTTTCGACGTCCGCCTGGACAAGAACCTCCGGGTGGGGATCTCAGCGCGGCCCTTCGGCAGCTGGGGCGGCCTCGGGCGGCGCATCGACTGGGCGTTCCGGACTCTCGGCATGCACTTCCCGCAGGCGACACCCTGGCGTCGGAGTGCGCAGCTCCGGGCGGAGGCGAGAGAGCACAGCCAGGACTCCGGCCCTGGATCGCAGTTCGGGCAGAGCGGGTCGGACGACGCACCGGACGAGGACGGGCTCCGAGGGACCGCTTCCTGAGTCAGTCCGTCTCGGCGAACAGTGAAAGCATGTCGCGCGCCAGCTGATGCGGAGCAGTCTCGCACGGGCTGTGGCCGGTCTGATAGACCGACAAGCGCGCGCCGATCTGACGCGCATACCGCTCGTGGCGGGCGGCGGGCCATAGGTCGTGATTTCCGACCGCGACCAGCTTCGGAAACGGGAGAGCCCGGACATCATCACGGATGTCGGGCACATGCCTCATCAAGCCGATGATGTCGTTCACGCTCGACCGCCGTGTCCACGCGAAACGTGCGCGAACGAATTCGAGCCTGCGCGGTTGCACCTGATTCTTGTTGGTCACGATCCCCCAGACCATCAGGCTGGCGCCGATCCGCGCGGTGAAGAACCAACTGAGCCAGCCGATGATCCGCATGCCGCGAAAGGATTGGCCGACCTCGGGGGGTGTCGTCAGGAGAGTGAGGCTCAGGCAGAGGTCCGGTCGGGCGACGGCGACGATCTGCGCCACGATCCCCGCGAAGGAGTAGCCGAGCACATGCGCAGGAGACCCCGCGGAAAGAAACGCGAGCAAGTCCTCGGTGAACAGGGGATAGTCGTAGTGTCCCCGGCCTCGAGGTCCCGCGGAAGCGGATTCGTATTGACCCGCCAGGTCGAACGACTGCACATAGTATCCGGCGTCGACCAGCAGCGGCGCCAGCAGGCTGAAGTCCTCCTTCGACCCTGTCGCGCCGGGAACGAGCACGACGCGCGTGTCGGCGGGGTCGCCGAGTGCGAACGTCGCCAGCTGCCCGCTCGGGGCCGTGAACGACGATCGAACGGCTCCCTCCGGCAGAACCGACCAGTCGAAGTCCCGCAACTGACCGTCGAGACGGACGGCATCCGCTCCGTCTCCGTCGGCGATCTCCCGACGCCACTCCCCTACAGACACCGTTCCAAACTACCAACTCCCGGGGAGTTGCAGGTTGCAGTTCTCTGTCGACCGGTTCGATCGGTCGTTTCCCGTTCGGCACGATTCATCCGGTTTTCGGATCGAGCCGGCCCAGGATGTCAGGACAGCCCGATGGGCGGCTCCTGCGCGCGGGCGGTCTTCGGCGTGATGATCGGGATCGCGGAGGTGATCGTCTCGAGCCCGCTCAGACGTGCGGGAGACAGCAGCCTCGTGACCTCTTCACGACTCATCAGCTTGGCGTCGACGACCATGTCGGCGACGTTCCCTCCTGTCAGCAGGGCCGTCTTCGCCAGCGCCGAGGCCGTCTGGTAACCGATGTAGGGCATCAGAGCGGTGATCACACCGACCGAGGCGCCGACCATCGCATCCAGGCGCTCCTCGTTGGCCGTGATCCCGTCGACGCAGTTGACGCGAAGCGTGTTGAACGCCTGGGTCATCCAGGTGATCGACTGGAGAAGCGAATGGGCGATCACCGGCTCGAACGCGTTCAGCTGCAGCTGGCCGGCTTCAGCCGCCATCGTTATCGTCACGTCCGAACCCGCCACGGCGAAGGCGACCTGGTTCACGGCTTCCGGGATCACCGGGTTCACCTTGCCCGGCATGATGCTCGATCCGGCCTGACGCGCCGGCAGATTGATCTCGCCGAGGCCAGCTTGCGGGCCGCTCGACAGCAACCGGAGGTCGTTGCAGATCTTGGACATCTTGATCGCACTCCGCTTCAGTGACGCGCTGAAGGACATGAAGGCTCCGGCGTCGCTGGTGGACTCGATCAGGTCGGGGGCCGTCATCAGATCCAGCCCGGTGATCTGACTCAGATGGCGGCAAACGACAGCCGCATAACGCGGATCCGCATTGATGCCCGTGCCGATCGCCGTCGCGCCCAGATTGATCTCGCGCAGCAGGCGACGCGATTCGGTGAGGCGTTCGTGGTCTTCCCCGACGGTCGTGGCGAATCCGTGGAACTCCTGGCCGAGCGTCATGGGAACCGCGTCCTGGAGCTGAGTGCGACCGACCTTGAGGATGTGCTTGAACTCCTCGCCCTTCGCGATGAAGGAGCTGCGCAAAAGATCCAGTTCCTGCAGTAGCCGTTCGAGAGCGAACCAGAGCGCGATCTTGATCGAAGTCGGGTAGGTGTCGTTGGTGCTCTGACTGTGGTTCACGTCCTCGATCGGGTGCATGAACTCGTATTCGCCCTTGCGATGACCGTCGAGCTCGAGGGCGATGTTGGCGATGACCTCGTTCGCGTTCATGTTCGTCGACGTTCCGGCGCCGCCCTGCATCACGCCGACCACGAACTCATCCTGGAATCTGCCGTCGATGATCAGCTGGCACGCCCGGTCGATCAAGGCAGCCTTGTGCGGATCGAGCGCACCGAGTTCCAGGTTGGCGCGTGCCGCCGCCTGCTTGACGCTCGCGAGTGCGACGATCAGATCCGGATAGACCGAGATCGGCCGTTTGGCGATCGCGAAATTCTCCAGGGCACGGGAAGTGTGAACCCCCCAGTATGCCGATGCGGGAATGTCCCGCGACCCGAGTGAATCGGTTTCCGTCCGGACGGGGCCATCCCCTACGGACGGCGTCGGCACATCGCGGACGTTCGACGATGCATCGATCAAGATGGGTGCTGTTGCGGGGATACTCACGTGCGACTCCATGGTTGTTCGGTTCGGCTTCATTGCCGGCGCGTTTCGGCTTGTGGCCCGCGCATCACCGAGCCTACCTCCGCCACCTGGGCGACGGCAGGGCAGCCGGGGCGTCGCCCAGGTGGCGCTGTCGGCGGCGCTCAGCTGATCCGGCGGAAGATGCCGCGTACGAATCGATCCTTGCTCTCCGTATACGGCGGGTAGATGAGACGCAGAGTGTCCGGCCTCATCGGCTTCGACAGGATCGCCTTGTCATGGCTGAAGACATCCATGCTGCGGACGCCATGGTAGCTGCCCATCCCGCTCGGCCCGATCCCCCCGAACGGCAGCCCCGGGACGCCGAGGTGGATCACCGGGACTCCGAAGCCGATCGCGCCGGAGCTGGTGCCCGTGATGAACCGCCGACGGACTTTTTCGCGCTCGCTGAACACATACAGTGCCAGAGGCTTGTCCCGCTCAACGATGAAGCGGATCGCCTGTTCCGCCCCGGCGACCTCGAGGATCGGCAGGATCGGCCCGAAGATCTCCTCCTGCATCACAGGCGAATCCGGAGCGACATCGGTCAGAACGGTCGGAGCGATGTAACGGCCTTCGCGTTCCGATTCGCCACCGGCGGCGACGCGGCCATCCCCGAGCATCGGTTCGAGACGATCGAACTGCGCGTCGCTGACGATGCGCCCGTAGTCCGGGCTGCCGGCCGGATCGGCGCCGTACAGCTCCCGGATGGCGACCGTCAGCTCGGACGCCAGCTTGCGGCCGGCCTGCGGAGTCGCCAGTACGTAGTCCGGAGCGACGCACGTCTGGCCCGCGTTGACGAATTTGCCCCACGCGATCCGTCGCGCTGCGAGCGGGATGTCGACCGATTCGTCGATGAACACCGGCGATTTTCCGCCCAGCTCCAGCGTGACCGGCGTGAGCGTCGAGGCCGCGGCTTCGAGCACGATCCTGCCGACTCGTCCGTTCCCGGTGAAGAATATGTGGTCGAAACGCTGCGCGAGAAGAGCGGTCGTCTCCGGCACACCGCCCTCGATCACCGCGATACCCTTCGAGTCGAGGTAACGCGGGATCAGCTCGGCGACGAGTGCGGAAGCCGTCGGGGCGAGTTCGCTCGGCTTCAGTACGACGGCATTGCCTGCGGCAAGCGCTCCCACGAACGGAGACAGCAGCAGGAGAAGCGGGTAGTTCCAGGGAGCGATCACGAGGACGACGCCCAGCGGCTCCCTGACTATGGAAGCACTGGCCGGTATCGCGGAGCCGGGGACGGAGACGCGACGCGGGCGCACCCACCGCTTCAGATGCTTCAACGTGTAATCGATCTCGCTGAGGATCACGCCGATCTCGAGGACCTGTGTCTCGGTCGGCGCCTTGTTCAGGTCCGTCCTCAGCGCATCCTCGAGCCGCACACTGTTCTCGAGCAGCAACGCCCGCAACGCCTTCAGCTGAGCGCGTCTCCACTGCACCGGCTTGGTCGCGCCGGTCCCGAAATATTTCCGCAGTCCGGCGACACTGCCGGCGATCTGACCGCTATCCACGCCCTCATCCTATGCGCCGACGTGGAGTCGTCCCGCAGAGATCTGCACGAACGGTCAGTGAAGCGACGGAATGATCAGGTAGATGCCGTAAAGGGTCCCGGCCCCGCAGACGACGAAACAGGCGTATCCCCCGACCAGCGCAGCTCTCTTCTGACCAGGGGTGAGCGGATTCCTCTTCTCGGCCCGGCGCGCGCGCTTGGCCGCTTTCGCCGCCTCGGTTGGACTGATCACGGTGATGGCGTCCGTGAACTCGACAGGTTCGACAAGCAGATTCCGGTCGGCAAGGGCGATCAGACGCGTGCCGAGCGCGAACAGGGACACGATGATCGACGCTGACACGATGGACGCCACCGCGACCACGACGAATGCGATCCAATCGATCACGGCGCCTCCGTCCCATCCTTCTTCCGCCGCTCCGGCTTGGTGAGCGGCTTGACTTTACGGATCTTGACGGCGCGCGCCGATTCCGCCACTTCGCTGACACCCTGAACCGCGTCCACGGCATTTCGGGCGTTGACGGCGTTGCGCCCCGAGATCACGAAGATCGCGACGATGACGGCGACACCGAGGATCGTGTCGATCAGGATCCCGATCACGCCGAAGTCGGCCGCCCACGCGGCGAGCGCTCCGACAACCGCTGCCGACGGCAGCGTCAGCAGCCAACCGAAACCGATCCGCCGCGCGGTCTTCCATCGCACGGACGAGCCACGGCGGCCGAGGCCTGAGCCGATCACCGAACCGGAGGCCACCTGGGTCGTCGACAGTGCGAATCCCAGATGGCTCGACGCCAGGATGGTAGCTGCGGTACTCGTCTCAGCGGCGAATCCCTGCGCGGGCTTGATGTCTGTGAGTCCGGAACCGAGCGTCCGGATGATGCGCCACCCACCCGTGTACGTCCCGAGCGCGATGGCGGTGGCGCACGCGGCGATCACCCAGACCTCCGGGTCGGCACCGGTCGGCTGCACTCCGGCCGCGATCAAGGTGAGCGTGATCACCCCCATCGTCTTCTGGGCGTCGTTCGTGCCGTGGGACAGCGCGACCAGGGAGGACGAGAAGATCTGGCCGTATCGGAAGCTCCCCCGGCCATCCGGCCTGCCGTCGTACCTGCGCGTAATGCCATAGGCCAGTTTGGTCGTCACATAGGCGACCACTCCGGCGATGAACGGGGAGGCGAGCGCAGGCAGGATCACCTTGTCGAGAAGCACGCCGAAATCGACCGCATGGAAACCGATCCCGACGATTGCCGCGCCGATCAGGCCGCCGAACAGCGCGTGCGATGAGGACGAAGGCAGTCCGAACAGCCAGGTGACCATGTTCCAGATGATCGCGCCGACAAGGCCTGCGTAGATCAGCGTGGGCGTGATCTCGACACCTTTGCTGCCTTCGCGGATGATGCCGCCCGAGATCGTCTTGGCGACCTCCGTCGAGAGGAATGCCCCGACGAGGTTCAGAACGGCCGCCAGGGCCACCGCGACCTTCGGCTTCATCGCCCCGGTCGCGATAGGTGTGGCCATCGCGTTCGCCGTGTCGTGGAACCCGTTGGTGAAATCGAAGAAAAGGGCCAGCAATATCACCAGCACGACGATGACTGTGAGATCCACCCGCGCCTTTCTCCTCGGGGCACACCATGCGTTGGTCACGTTCCACCACGGAAGGGATGTTCACCGAGATTTCACGCATCGGGGGTGGTGCTCTTAAGCTGCCACGAAGATACTCACATGCCTCCCCGTCGAGGTCAACTCCGCGCCTACGCCGTCAGAGACGGTCGAGTGCCGTGATCCTCACCACCGCAGCGCCGGCCTCCGCGGAGGCCAGGAGGTCGACCGATCCCCTGATCCCCCAATCGTGGTCGCCCGCAGGATCCGCCAGGATCTGGCGCACCTGCCAGCTCCCCTCGGCGGCGGACGACTCGTCGACGATCACCATCGCTGCACTGCGCGCATCGGCATCGGTACCGATCTGATCGTGTTCGAAGTAGTAGCCGTCGAGAGCGGCGCTCCATTCAGCTTCGTCCAGGGGCGGCAGGTCCGAGTAGCGGGTTCCGGCATCCACTGAGGCTGCCGCCGCCGCTGCATCCAGTTCCGCGAGCTCATCCGGACGGTCCAGCGCGGCCGCCTGCACCCTGCGGAAGAGTTCGTTGCGAACGAGCACGGTGAACGCCCGGCGGTTCGTCGTCACGTCGCGCGGAGCCGGTGGGGTGATCTCCCGTTCCTCCTGCTCGTGGCGCTCGGGATCGGGGTGTGCGAGCTCCTCCCATTCGTCGAGGAGGCTGGAGTCGACCTGCGCGACGAGTTCCCCAAGCCATTCGATCAGGTCGACCAGGTCGTCGTTCTTCAACTCGTCGGGAATCGTCTGACGGGCCGCACGGTATGCGTCCGAGAGGTAACGCAGAACGACACCCTCCGACCGGGCGAGCTTGTACTGCGCGACGTACTCCCGGAAACTCATCGCGCGCTCGTACATGTCACGGACGACGGATTTCGGCCGGAGTTCGAAGTCGGCGATCCACGGCTGACCGGAGGCGAAGGTCTCGAAGGCGTCGCTCAGAAGCTCCTCGAGCGGTTTCGGATAGCTGATCTCGTCGAGCAGCTCCATCCGCTGTTCGTACTCGATCCCTTCCGCCTTCATCGCCGCGACAGCCTCGCCCCGCGCCGCGAATTCCTGGGCGGAGAGGACGGGCCGAGGATTGTCCAAGGTCGCTTCGATGACCGAGATGACATCGAGCGCGTACCCTGCACGGGGCGTCTCGGCGGTCCCCGGCTCGAGGAGGTCGAAGGCCGCGAGCGCGAAGGGCGAGAGCGGCTGATTGAGCGCGAAATCGGGCTGCAGGTCGACGGTGAGGCGAATCCGGTCGCCCTCCTGCTCCACGACCCCGGCGGTCCGCAGCGTGCGATAGATCCCGAGCGCGCGCCTGGCCAGCCCCAATTGCCGGTGGAACGCCTCGTGGTTGTCGAAGATCAGCGATCTCATATGCCCGAAAACGTCGCCGCCCCGGCCGATGACGTTGATCATCATCGCGCTGGTGATCTGCATGCTGGAGGTGAGGGTCTCAGGCTGCGCTGCGATCAGGCGCGTGAATGACGGTTCGCCCCAGGACACGAATCCGGCTGGAGCCTTCTTGCGGACGATCTTCCTGCGCTTCTTCGGATCGTCACCGGCCTTCTCGATCGCCTTCAGGTTCTCGGTCTCGTGCTCGGGTGCCAGCGCCACCACCGTGCCGGCCGTGTCGAATCCCGCCCGCCCGGCTCGCCCGGCGAGCTGGTGGAATTCGCGCGCGTTCAGCTGCCGCATCCGCGTGCCGTCGTACTTGGTCAGGGAGGTGAGCAGCACCGTACGGATCGGAACATTGATCCCGACACCGAGTGTGTCCGTACCGCTGATCACCCGCAGCAGACCCTGGCCGGCCAGCTGCTCGACGAGACGGCGGTATTTCGGAAGCATTCCGGCGTGGTGGACACCGATTCCGGCGCGCAGCAACCGTGAGAGCGTCGTTCCGAAGGCCGTGGTGAAGCGGAACCCGCCGATCAGCTCGGCGATCCGGTCCCGCTCGTCACGGCTCGCCACTTTGCTGCTCGCCAGGGCCTGCGCGCGTTCGAGCGCGGCGGCCTGCGAGAAATGCACGATGTAGATCGGCGCCTGCCCCGTCGAAAGCAGATCCGCGACCGTCTCATGGATGGGCGTCGTCTCGTAGTAGTAGTGCAACGGAACCGGGCGCTCGACGCCGGTCACGCACGCCGTCTCCCGACCCGTGCGCCGGGTCACGTCGGCAGCCAGCCCGGTGACGTCGCCGAGAGTCGCCGACATCAAGAGGAACTGGACCTGGGGCAGCATGAGCAGCGGTACCTGCCAGGCCCAGCCGCGATCCGGGTCTGCGTAGAAGTGGAATTCGTCCATGACGACCTGGCCGATCGGGGCGTCCGCTCCTTGCCGCAGGGCGTGGTTGGCCAGGATCTCCGCCGTGCAGCACACGATGGGGGCGTCCGGGTTGACGGAGGAGTCACCGGTCAGCATCCCGACGTTCTGCGGACCGAAGATCTCGGCCAAGGCGAAGAACTTCTCCGACACCAATGCCTTGATCGGCGCGGTGTAGTAGCTGCGCACGCCCTGGGCGAGGGCAGCGAAGTGGGCGGCCACCGCGACGAGCGATTTTCCGGTGCCCGTAGGGGTGCTCAGGATCACGTTCGATCCGGTCAGCAGGTCGACGATCGCTTCGTCCTGAGCCGGATAGAGTGCGAACCCTCTCCCCTCCGCCCAGGAAACGAAAGACTCGTACACAGCGTCCGCCTCGAAGGCGTTTGGCAGGCGTTCAGCAAGAGACATGATCGGTTCGATCATGCCCTACTCGTCTGACAGACTATGCGCATGTCGATCTTGCGGTCGGAGCCGTACCCCGGTCCCGGACAAGTCCAGGAAGCGCCCGGGGTGTCGAATCGGTTTCGCCGCTGGCTCCTTCAGGGTCTCGTCGACGACAAAGGCACCCATCAGGGCCCACACGGAAAAGCGACGGAGCGGACGCGGTCGTGGTGGCAGGTCATGTGCCTCACCGGCCTCGACTACTTCTCCACTCTCGGCTACCAGCCGGCGATCGCAGCCCTCGCCGCCGGCCTGATCTCCCCGTTCGCGACGATGGTCCTGGTCACGCTCACCGTGGCCGGCGCCCTTCCCGTCTACCGGAGAGTCGCCAAGGAGAGCTTCCGCGGATCCGGCTCGATCGCGATGCTCGAGCGGCTCCTGCCCTGGTGGGCCGGCAAGCTCTTCGTCCTCGTCCTCCTCGGATTCGCCGCGACCGACTTCATGATCACCATCACCCTGTCGGCGGCAGACGCTTCGGCGCACGCGATCGAGAACCCGTTCGCGCCGACCTGGTTCCACGGCAACCAGGTCGGCATCACGCTCTTCCTCATCGCACTGCTCGGCGCGGTCTTCCTGCGAGGCTTCCGCGAGGCGATCAACATCGCGGTCGTCCTGGTCGGCGCCTACCTGATCCTCAATCTGATCGTCGTCGGGGTCGCGGTCGTCCACGTCTTCCAGCACGCCGTCGTCATCAACAACTGGTGGACGGCTCTCAACACGCAGCACAGCAATCCGCTGCTGATCGTGGGGATCGCGCTGCTCGTGTTCCCGAAGCTCGCGCTCGGGCTGTCGGGATTCGAGACCGGCGTCGCGGTGATGCCCCAGATCAAGGGACTGCCGACCGACACCGAAGACAAGCCCACCGGGCGGATCCGGGGGGCCGGACGGCTTCTGACGACCGCGGCGATCATCATGAGCGTGTTCCTGATCAGCTCCAGCTTCGTGTGCACCCTGCTGATCCCGCAGAAGGAGTTCCAGGAAGGCGGCCAAGCGAATGGCCGCGCCCTGGCCTACCTCGCCCACCTGTACCTCGGCAACGGCTTCGGCACGGTCTACGACATCAGCACCATCTGCATCCTCTGGTTCGCCGGCGCCTCCGCCATGGCCGGTCTGCTCAACCTGGTCCCCCGCTACCTGCCCCGCTACGGCATGGCCCCTCAGTGGGCACGGGCCGTGCGCCCACTGGTCATCGTCTTCATCGCCATCGCATTCCTCATCACCATCGTCTTCCAGGCCAATGTGAACGCTCAGGGTGGCGCCTACGCGACCGGCGTGCTCGTCCTCATCACATCCGCGTCCTCGGCTGTGACACTGTCCGCTCGGCGCAAACGACAGAAGAAACGCACCATCGCTTTCGGCATCGTGTCGGTCGTGTTCATCTACACGACCATCGACAACATGATCGAGCGGCCGGACGGTCTCCGGATCGGTGCACTGTTCATCCTGGCCATCCTGGTGATCTCGCTGATCTCGCGGATCGGTCGCTCGTTCCAGCTCCGGGCGACGAGCATCGCGTTCGACGTGGATGCGGTCAATGCGATCCTCGAGGACGCCGCACACGGCGAGATCCGGCTCATCTCACACGAGCCGTCTCGAACGGACACGGAAGCGACGTATCAGCACAAGAACGACGACGAACGCAAACACTCCCACATCCCGCGGCAGTCGCCCACGATGTTCCTCGAGGTTCTGCGGTCCGATTCCTCCGACTTCGAAGAAGACCTCACCGTTCACGGCCTGAGCAAGCACGGCTTCCGCGTGCTGCAGGTGCGCAGCGCCAACATCCCCAACACGATCGCGACGATCCTGCTGGAGATCCGCGACATCACAGGAGTCGTGCCGGCGATCTACTTCCAGTGGAACGAGGGAAACCCCGTCTCGAACATGCTCCGGTTCCTCTTCACCGGCACGGGTGAGATCGCGCCGGTGACGCGCGAGGTGCTCCGTCAGGCAGAGCACGACAAGAAACGACGGCCCACCGTTCACGTGAGCTGAGCCCCCGCGGGGCTATTCCGACGAGCGGGCGATGAGCGCGATGAGCGCCCTCGCGTAGGCGGACTCCGGCGTCTCGCCCGCGAAGTCTTCAAAGCTTCCGTCGACCGCGGTGACGACCGTGTAGCCGGGCGACGCGACATCGCGAGTGCCCGATCCGCCGGCGACGGGCGGTGTCGTCGCTCCGTCTCCACGTCGGAGAGCGCGGAAGGCGCTGCCGAGACGAGTCCGCAACTGGTCTTCCCGCGGGAGCCAGAGCGTGTCCTCGATCGCGACCGAATCGAGCGCCCACTCCGTGGTGCCGTTGAAGCCGAGAATGGTTCCGGTGTCGAATTCGTGCGCCTCGATCGTCATATCGCTGACCGTGAAGGCTTCGCCTTCGAGCTCTGGACGGGTAATCGTGAAAGCGTCTCCGGAGGCGGGATGCCAGCGCAACCCGGCGTCGCGGAGCGCACGCGCGTCATCGACAGTGATCATCCACCGGATACTACGCCCCGGTCTGGACACCGCTCGCAGAATCGCCCATGGATGGGCGTGCAGGAGCAGCCCGTCGGCACGCCGCGCAGGGGCGGCCGAGGGGCCGGCGCAGATCAGCCGAAGAGCAGCTCGGCCTCTTCGTAGCGGTGCTGGGGAACAGTGTTCAGACCGACGGTCGCTTCGGCGATGCTGACGGTGATGACATCGGTGCCGCGGAGAGAGACCATGGACCCCCATTTGCCGTCGACGACCGCGTCGACCGCCGACAAGCCGAGGCGCGTCGCGAGAACCCGGTCGTACGCACTCGGGACGCCGCCACGCTGCATATGGCCGAGGACGGTCGCGCGGGACTCGATCCCGGTGCGCTCCTCGATCATCGGCGCGAGCATCTCCCCGATGCCGCCGAGCCGAGGCCGGTTGAACGCGTCCAGCCCCTTGTGGGAGTGCGCCTCCTCCATCACGTCCAGCCGGAATCCTTCCGAGACGACGATCACGGGTGCCCGTCCGCGATCCCGGACCGATTCGACCCAGGCGCAGATCTGCTCGATCGACTGCGGCTGTTCCGGGATCAGGATCGCGTGAGCGCCACCCGCCATTCCGGAGTGCAACGCGATCCATCCGACATGGCGGCCCATCACCTCGAGCACCATGCACCGCTGGTGCGATTCGGCGGTCGTACGCAGCCGGTCGATCGCCTCCGTGGCGATCTCGACTGCAGTGTCGAACCCGAACGAATAGTCGGTCGCGGCCAGATCGTTGTCGATCGTCTTCGGGACGCCCACGATCTTCAGCCCCTCGTCGGTCAGGCGCCTCGCAGCAGTCAGGGTGCCCTCACCGCCGATCGCGATCACCGCATCGATCCCGTTCTCGTCGAGCATCCGCTGGATGTTCTGGGCACCGCCCCCGTCACCCTCGTACGGGTTGGTGCGGCTCGACCCCAGGATCGTCCCGCCCTGACGGGACAGCCCACGGACGCTGTGCCGGTCCAGAGGCATCAGATCGCCCTCGACGACGCCACGCCATCCGTAACGGAATCCGACGAACTCCGCGCCGTACACGACCACGCCTTTCAGCACGGCTGCGCGGATGACCGCGTTCAGTCCGGGACAGTCGCCGCCGGACGTGAGAATGCCGATCTTCATGGTGCTCCTTCAACTCACACGGATTCGTGATCCCCCGATTGTGGTGGCGGCGCTGCCACACGAATCCTAATGCAGGTTGGGACGACGACTCTGCCAGCCCTCGCAGGCTCGGATCGCAATGTTTCAGAGCGCTTCCGTGAGGATGTGGATCAGAGCGTCGAGCTGCACCGAATCGGCCGAGCCGACCTCCGCGTCCGAGCCGTCGAGTGCCCGCGCGGCGAGACCCTGCTTGGCATCGATGAGCTCGGCGATCTTCGCGTCGATCGTCTGGGCCGCGATGATGCGCCATGCGGTCACAGGCTCCTCTTGCCCGATCCGGTGGACCCGGTCGATCGCCTGGGTCTGCTCGGCGGCCGTCCAGGACAATTCGGCGAGGACGACATTCGATGCGACCTGAAGGTTGAGTCCGACGCCCGCGGCCGTCAGCGAGGCGACCACGACGGCGACCTCCGGGTCGTTGTTGAACGCGTCGATCTCTTTCTGGCGTGAGAGCGCGGTCTGGTCGCCGCGGATCGAGACGCTTCGCAGGTCGCGGGACGCGAACGCCGCCTCAGCCTGGTCCATCACGTCGATGTGCTTTGCGAAGAACACGACCTTGCCGACCGAGTGCGCCAACTGAGCTGCATAGTCCGCGGCTAGGCCGGCCTTCGCCTGGCCGATCTTGCGGACCATCGTGAAGACGTTCTCCCCCGTCTTCTGCGACTTCGACTCCTCGAGCTCGGCACGCGCGACGGTTCGGATGAGCGCGGTACGGCGCTCCTCGTCGTCGCCGTCGAAGGAATCCCCGGTGCCCTTGGCTTCGGCGCGCCGGAAACGCTCCACCAGTCGCGCGGCGAGCTCGCGCTCGGCCTGCCGTATCGAACGGCCCAGATCGTCGTCGAGTTCGACCGGCAGGTCGACGACCCGGCGGCTCGGCAGATCCGCAGCGACGTCGATCTTGCGGCGACGGACGATGCCCATGTCGATCACAGCTTCCCGGGCCGCCGCATAGAACCCGAAGTCGGCCGGCGTCAAGCCGGTGTCCTCCAGTCGCTCCATCAGCGTCTGGGTCGGCTTGTTTCCATCGATCCAGCCCAGGAACTGCCAGATCGCCCGGAAGTCGTCGATGTCGTTGATCAGCGGCGTTCCGGTCAGGGCAAGGAGCAGTGGCTCCCCCGCCGGCGAAGAGGATCGGATCGTGTCGGCGAGACCCAGCACGTATTTGGAGCGCTGAGAATGCATGTTCTTGATGAAATGCGCCTCATCGACCACCATGCCCTTGAATCCGAGCTTGCTGATCCAGGAGAGGTGACGGTCCAGGACCTCGTAGTTGACCACGACGATGTCCGCGAAGGCGTCCAGCCCTTCTCCATCCCCGTGGATCACGGTGGCACGGCGCTGGGGCGTCCACTTCTCGACCTCTCGTGCCCAGTTCACCTTCACGACGTTCGGGACGACAGCGAGCAGTGGGTAGGCGCCGGCGACGGAAGCCGCCAGCACGGATTGAGCCGTCTTACCGAGTCCCGGCTCGTCCGCGAGAAGGAAGGTGCGATGCCCCTGACGCACACTCTCGAGGAAGCGCGCCTGATGTTCCATGAGCACGTCACCGGGCGGCGAATAGCGGTCGATCGCCGGAGCGGGAGGCAATTCCATGCTGGCGGCCTGTCCGCCCGAGCCGTACTCGAACGATTTGAACAGCGGCCCGAGCAGCTCCCACGAATCGAGACGGCGACGAGGGGCCGACATCGACTGTGCGCCGCGCGAGAAATCGGGGGGCAGGAAGGGATTCGAAAGCTGACGGGCGCGTACCGAGGCGGGTACGACCTGCCGCTCGGCCAGTTCCGGCGGGAGCTCGACGTCAGCCGTCACGGTCGGTCGCTCGGTGGTGATGATCAGGTCGTCCGGGCTGAGTTCCGTCCCGGACTCGAGAAGCCAGTCGCGGCGAAGCTTCTGCGCGGTCGCGCTCGGCGCAGACGCACTTTCGAGAAGCGAGATCAGGGAGGTGTCGCGAGCGGCGGTCTTCGCAAGGATCGTTGCGATCCCGTCGAGCCGCTTCAACTGCTCCGCCCGCGCCGCGTCGGTCAGCGACGTGTCCGCCTTCGCGCGGGCTCGTTCCTCACGCATGAGGAACGCGATCACCTGGAACTTCGTGCGATTCGTCGGGCCGAGCTTCTTCCCGTCGGCGACCTTCGCCTCGACCTCCCTGACCTTGCGGGCGAGAACGGGGATGAGGCCGTCGTTGTTGGCATGATGATGCGTGCGCGCGCCCTGACGGCGCTGCGATGCATTCTGGGTCTGCACAATGCGCTGACCGGACCGGGACAATGATCCTCCTGACCGAGCGGGCGGCCGGATGGCCGGCCGTGCTGAAGCGTTGTCGTCCGCGAGCGAAGCGGCCCGGAGGCCGCCGGTCTGCACCGGGCTACGACGCTCGCCGTGACCTGCAGCGGAAGAACCAAAGCCGGCAAGGCTCCGTGGAGCCCGGACGGACCTGCCGCCGACGACGGTCCGCGCGAACACAACGACGGTGCCATTTTACGCGTCTCGGAGCGGTTTTCCGACGAGACGCACGATCAACCCTCATTGCAGCTTGCAGAAATCCACGCGGATTGCGGAATAATGCCTCTGAACCATGCGTTTTCACGGGTGGCAAGGGCGCCGCGCAGATACTCATCATCGATCAAAGGAGGCGGCGCGTGTCGCTCGCTACTGAAGTTCCCGGGCGTTTCGCCCAGACCAGCACCCCCATCCATCCGGTCCTCGCCGAGCGCTGGAGCCCGCGCTCGTACGACACCAGCGCTCCGATCGACGAGCAGAAGCTCCAGGCTGCTCTCGAGGCAGCGCGCTGGTCGGCCTCCGCGGGCAACACGCAGCCGTGGCGCTTCATCGTGGCCCGCCGCGGTAGCGCTGCCTTCGACAAAGTGGTCGCGGCGCTCATGGGCTTCAACACCGCCTGGGCCGGCACGGCCGGCGCGCTGATCGTCGGACTCGCCGAGAAGGCCGACGCGGAAGGCGCGCCCCGCACCTGGGCTCACTACGACGTGGGTCAGGCGTTCGCTCACCTCTCCGTTCAGGCGCACCATGATGGCCTGCACGTCCACCAGATGGGCGGTTTCATCGCCGACGACCTGCGCGCCGCGTTCCAGATCGACGAGCGATTCGAACCGGTCTCGGTCGCTGCGATCGGGGTACTCGGAGACGCGGAGGCCCTGCCGGAGCAACTGCGCGAACGCGAACTCGCTCCTCGCACCCGCATTCCGCTTGACGAACTGATCATCGTCAACGAGTAGGGGTCTGCCGCGCGCCTAGCGCTTGGGTCGTCCGCCCCCTTGCGGGCCGACCCGGCGCTGGGCGCGGTTGCCCTCGTCGGCTCTGTGAATGGGGATCTTGATCGAGACGGCGGTTGCGATGAACACGACGGCACCGGCGAGCTGCATCAAGCGCCAGGCCAAGTCCGGGATACTGATCGGCCAGACGGGATTCCAGAGCACTGCGATCGGGATGAGTCCGATCAGCCACCACCACTGACGGCCCTGCCAGGCGAAAACGCATTGGATCAGCGCCAGGATCGCCGCCGCGTACAGGACGAACGTCTCCCACGACGTTCCAACCAGCGCGAGACCGGCGAGCAGGATGATCGCGCCGAGGAGGCCGGGCGCCAGGGCGGATCGGCTGAACTGCGCTTCCGCGGGATAACGAGACATGTCGCGTGCAGTATACGGGACTGGATCCTGCCCCGCCTGTGTGGCGGCCGCCTTCACGGACGGCCAGCACACCCGACGTCAGAGGCAGCAGTACGGTCACACCCCGGCCGTGTAGCAGTCTCCCTTCCGCAGCGCGAACGCGCAGGGTGGAGCGTCAGAGCCGACGCGCACCGTGACCACGGCTTCGC
>FSWU01000354.1_pt1 | contig 40511 bp, 42 predicted proteins | sample 1638061 | NCBI WGS metagenome assembly FSWU01 (sample SAMEA3914788, study PRJEB12502) | metagenome | biome: forest; material: soil | place: Canada | collected 2011-07-03 | depth 0.1 m
CGACGGCGTCTGAGGTTCGCGTCCGGTGAGAACGAAGACGTTCACGCCGTTGCCCCACTTGATCACGGTCGCCGACGACGTCTCGGTGAAAGCGTTGTAGACGTAGCGATTGGTGGACACGTCCACCTGCCCCATCACCCAGGACGCGGGAGTGTCACCGAGGTAGAAGGAGGCAAGGTCGATGATGTGCGTCCCCCAGTCCGGAAGGTTGGGACAGTAGCCCTCGACGCTGATGATTTCTCCGATCGCGCCGCTCCCGAGCTGCTCCCGCGCGAAACGATGAACGGGCTCGAATCGGCGTTGGAGATTGAACGTGAGCTGAACTCCCGCCTCGCGGGTGAGGCGATCGATCTCGAGAACGTCACCGTACGAGAGCGCGATGGGTTTCTCGCAGTGGATGGCCCGGACTCCCGCACCCACCGCAGCTTTCACAACTTCCAGGTGGTAGGCAGGCGGAGTGCAGATGCTGACGACGTCGGGCCGGACCGATTGGAGGGCCGCTCGATAGTCGTCGTAGACGCTTCCGACCCCGAACTCCGAGGCGAGCGTTTCCGCAGCGGAACGGTCGACATCGACGATGGCGGCCAGTTCGACGCCTGGCGTCTCGCGGTATCCGTTGGCATGCACCCAGCCCTGAGAGCCGGCCGCTACGACCATTGCCGAATACCGCTTCGCCATTGATACGCCTCTCAAGCCGATATACCGGAATAGCCCAAATAGATACCACTTGCTGCCAGCATAAGACAATGATCGAAACCCGGCAAGCGCTATCCCTGAGGGAGCGCGACATCAGCGGTTTTTCCTTGTATACATTCAGGTCACCGTGAAGTCCAAGACTTTACCAGTTGAAACCATTAGCCTACACTGGCCAAAACCGACCGTCGCGTAGAAGGGAACCGCATATGCTCGGCGATTTGACCGGCTGGCACATGATCATCATTTTGGCCGTCGTACTGCTCCTGTTCGGAGCGACCAAGCTTCCGGCTCTGAGTAAGAGCGTGGCTCAGTCGGCGCGGATCTTCAGGACCGAGATGAAGGCGAACAGGGACGAGGCTGCAGCGCAGACCCAGGCTGATGCCGCGCAGGCGTCGCTCGACTCCACACAGCCGACGGGGGATACCGCGCGCACGACGACGAGTTCCGTTCTCACATCAAGCAACAGCACCCAGGATCACTGATCGGGTGGGCGGTACCGACGCCGCCCGCCCACCCGCCGAATCAGGAGACAACGATGCTCGGACTCAGTTTCGACAAACTGATCATCATCGCCTTCATCGCGGTCGCGCTCGTCGGTCCGAAACGGCTGCCCAGCTACGCTGCCCAGCTCGCCAGATGGGCGAAGGTCGCTCGAGACCTGGCCAACGGCGCGAAAACACGTGTCGCCGCCGAACTCGGGCCAGAGTTCGAAGAGGTCGACTGGAAGAAATTCGATCCTCGGCAATACGATCCCCGCCGGATCATCATCGATGCACTGTCGGCTGACGACGGCGCTCCGGCGGCGGCCCATCCGGCGGCGGCGGTGCGGAAGCCCTCCCCGCACGACGCAATCGGATCGCTCGATTCGAATCATTCGGACCCTGACGACCTTGCTGACGCCCTCATCGAACCCGAATCGGATGTCCCCTCGCTCGGCGGGCCTCCCCGCTCGGCCGTCCCCCGGAGACGGCATCCTTCCCTCGCTGTCCCGCCTCGTCCAGAATCCTCCGGATCGCCGGCCCACCTTGACGGATCCGTCTCTGAACACGAGACGTCCATTGAAGAACCAGCCGCAGTCCTTACGAAACCAACCGCAACCGTCGCAGAATTCAAGGAGACCTAGACCGTGCTCAGCAGTCGCGTGATCGCCCCCAAGACCTCGGAGGTCGTGACCCTCCCCGATCCAGTGCCGTCACCCAGCCAGGTGCTGGTCGAGATCGAGGCGTGCGGAATCTGCACCTCGGACTTGGCGCCGTGGCAGCGCGGACCAGAGGACGGCAAGCCGCCTATCCGCCTTGGGCACGAGATCGTCGGGATCGTGCGATCCACCGGCGATCGCGCCGGTCAGTGGCGTCCAGGCGATCGGGTGACGGGACTCGGCGATCTTGGATTCTCGACGCTCGCAGTCATGGATGCCGATTCCGTACTCCCAGTCCCTGCGGGAATCGACCCTGCGCACGCGATCGGGGAGCCCATCGCGGACCTGGAAGAAGCGCTGGCCCGGACGTCCCTCACCGCCGGTGACAGAGTCGCAGTGGTGGGGCTCGGCTTCATGGGCCTCGGCCTTGTGCAACTCGCCCGAACTCGTGCGCCCGGACTGCTGGTCGGTGTGGACCCGAGCGAATCGGCACGGGGACGCGCCCTGCAACTCGGTGCCGACCTGGTCTACCACCCCGACGAGGTGCCCGCCGAATTCGACGGCCGGGGTCCCCGGGCGAGCGAGAACCGAATGGACATCGTCCTCGAGGCGACTGGTGTCACACCCGGACTGCGGACGGCATCCCAGCTGGTGCGCCCATTCGGCACACTCTGCGTCGTCGGATACCATCACGCCGGTACGGCTCTTATGGACATGGACCTCTGGTACAAGGCCGCGACGATTGTCAACGGCTTCTGCCCGGACCGCACTCGGCTCATGGCAGCGATGAGCGATGCGCTCGCTCTGATTGCAAGCAGGCGCGTGAATTACGCACCTTTGATCACCCACGAATTCGCACTCGAGGATGTGGACGCGGCTTATCGGCTGATGGAAGACCGCAGCCCGGAATTCGTGAAAGCGGTGCTCATTCCGAGCCGATGACTCCGGACGGGCCCGCTGGCTTCAGTCGAAGGCTCGCGTGGTCGAACGCGTGAAGAAGGTACGCAAGCGGTAGCGTTCGCCCACATACTTGATCGTCGAGACGAACAAGTGCCGTTCAGAGCGGTCGATCACCGTCTGGCGCATGATCAGCAGCGGCTTGCCAACGGCGAGGTTCAAACTCTGTGCGGCGAACTCGTCGGCCTCGACCGCCTCTATCGTCGTATCCGCGCGCAGCGGTTCGACACCCGCCGCAGCGAGAGAGTCGTAGAGCGACTCCGCCGTGAAGTCGATCACGGGAAGTCCTGGCGCCACCGACAGCGGAACGTTGGTGCTGTCCAGCGCGATCGGGACATCGTCGAGCCGGCGCACCCTCACCAGGTGGAACAGCGGCGTTCCCGGCGCGATCGTGAGGCCCTCTGCTTCATCGAAAGTGGCCGGCGCGACTTCGGCGCGCAGAACTGTCGAGCTGGCGACGAGTCCCATCCGCGTCGCTGTCTCACTGAATGACTCGAGACTGTTCGGCCACTCGGTGCTGGCCGGCCGGGTGGCGACATACCAGCCGCGACCGTGGGACGCCGTGAGGGTTCCCTCCTCGACGAGATGGTTGAGGGCCTTCCGGAGCGTGACCCGGGAGATGTTGAGCTGCAGGCAGAGTTCGCGTTCGGGCGGCAGGCGCATCCCCGGTTTCAGGACTCCGCTACGGATCTCTTCCGAGATCAGATTGACAGCCTGGATCCAGAGCGGCTCGGGATAGTCCGCACGGATCGCGGTCGAACCGACTTGCGTCTCGGCCACCTCGACTCCTTCGCTCGGCATGGCCCGGACGCCCCATACCACCTGGTCCGGCCTGTATTAAGTGGTCACATACCGATATCAGAGTACAGATATTGCAACGCGGAGAAGGACGGCAGACCGAAGTCGGCCGTTTCCTCTGCGTGGCGACGGGTGAGAGTCAGTAGGGGTACTGCGGCCGTCCATGCTGCGAACTGAACCACCGGCGCTCCGTGAATTCCTCCAGGTTCGCCTCGCCGCCTGCGCGGCCGCCGAGCCCGGATGCGCCGATCCCACCGAACGGCGCGGTCGCCTCGTCGATGCAGGTGGCGTCGTTCAGGTGAACCATTCCGGCATGGAGCCGTCTTGCCAGACGCTGGCCGCGCTCCTCGTCGGTGGTCAGGATCGAGTTCGCCAGGCCGTAGGCGGTATCGTTGACCAGTTCGACGGCCTCGTCGTCCGTGCGGAACGACATGACGGGCACGATCGGCGCGAACACCTCGTCCGTCCACAGCGGCATCGTCCTCGTCAGGCCGGTGACCACGGTGGGGCGGAAGAACAGACCATCGCGTGTGCCGCCTTCGACGATCGTCGCGCCCTGCTCGACCGATCGCCGCAGCAGCGATTCGCCACGCGCAGCCTGGCGCTCGTTGATGATCGGGCCGATCCCTGTCGAGGGGTCCTCAGGGTTTCCGACGGTTATCCGCTTCGCGCGTGCGGCCAGCCGTGCGACGTAGTCGTCGAACAAGCTCTCGTGGACAAGGTGGCGACCGGCGCTGATGCAGGTCTGGCCTTGGTAGTGGAATGACGACCAGGCTCCGATCACCGACGCCTGCTCGACATCCGCGTCGTCGAGGACGACGATCGCGTTGTTTCCGCCGAGTTCGAGGGACACTTTCTTGAGCAGGCCGCCCGCGGTGGACGCGATTCGCGATCCGACCGCCGTCGATCCGGTGAAATGCACCATGTCGACACCGGGATGGGTGGTGAGCCCCTCGCTGAATTCCTGCTCGCCGCAGACCGCCTGGAACACTCCGGCAGGAGCACCCGCCTCGTCGAACAACTGCGCGATCGCGAGGCCTCCGGAAAGCGGGGTCTCGGGCGAGGCCTTCAGGATCACGACGTTTCCGAGTGCGATCGCCGGAGCGACCACGCGCATCGCGAGGATGAGCGGGAAGTTCCATGGGGTGATCGCCGCCACCACGCCGACGGGCACCCGCTCGCTCACGCTCTCGCGCCCAGGATCCTGTGAGACGAGGATCTCGCCCCGCGGACGGCGGGCGAGATCTGCTGCCGCGTAGAGTTCGTCGATCGCACCGCCTACCTCGTATTCGGCCTTGCCCCGAATCGAGCCGGTCTCCCGGACGATCAGATCGGCGAACTCGTCCGCCCGCTCGGCCAGACGCGCGGCAGCGTCCCGCATCAGCTGAGCTCTCACCGAGTAAGGCTGCGCCGCCCAGTCCGCTTGCGCTGTCCGAGCGGCGGCCACGGCGTCGTCGAGGTCACGGGTCGAACCGAGCCCGGCCGTGCCCAGCACCCGTCCTGTCGCCTTTTCGAGGACGTCTACGCGATCCTCGAGGGTGCGAAAGTCTCCGGCGATATAGGCCGCAGCCTCTGAGAGATGCGGGATCGTGAGATTCTGCAGGCCGGTGTCGGTCACGAGGGCTCCTTCATTGGTAAGCGCTTTCTTCTCAAGATAGAAGGATCGAAGCGAGACGTCAACAGGAAAAATGTACCCTGAGTACAGAATCTCTGAGATCATTGCAGGCATGGGAGCGAATCAGGGTCACTTCGTCGCGGATCGAGATGCGAGCACCTCCGTCGCCGTCGGCCTCAAGGAAGAGGACGGTGAACGCGGCGTCGGCGGCCGGATCCGCATGTTCCGCCAGCTGCGGAAGCTCACTCTGAAACAGGTGGCGGACGCGGCGCGAATCACCGAGAGCTATCTGAGCCAGATCGAACGTGGCAGCGCCACGGGGAGCGTCGACGCGCTCTCCCGCATCGCGGGCGCGGTCGGGCTCACGCTGTCCGATCTGTTCACCGCCGATGCGCCGGCCCATAAGATCGTGCGCCGAGACGAGCGACCCGCGATCGCCTCGGACGGTGTCGCCAAGTCTCTGCTGACGCTCCGCCCTCTCCGCAGTCTCGAGGTCATGGAAGCGATCCTCGATCCGGGTGCGTCGATCGGCGACGCGAGCCACACCCACGGAGACTCGCAAGAGCTGCTTCTCGCTCTGGAAGGCGGCGTCACGTGCACGGTCGACGCTGTCGACTACGACCTGGCCGAGGGCGATTGCATCGAATACTCTTCCTCGATTCCCCATTCGGTCGCCAACCCGACGAGCGCGCTGGCGCGCGTCCTCTATGTGATCAGTCCGCCGAGCATCTGAATCGCGACGCGCGACAGCGCTTCAGCGTCGCGGCGCCCCAGCGGCCGGGACTTCAACGGGCTGCGCACACCGCCAGCAGGTACCACGCACTGTGCGGGATCCACTGTTCCGCCCACCGCCATTCATTGCCGTCGGCGGCTTGCGAATCGGGCAGGAAGTCGATCCCGTCCTCATCCGCGAACCCGCTCGTGATGCCGTTGACGATGCCACCGGGACTGTTCTGATACGTCCCCGAATACTCCAGATTATTGCGCCCGCGTCCTTGAAGCATGCACGCGTCGAACGGATTGAGTCCGGTCACCCAGCCGGTCAGATCCTCGCTCAAACGGTGCAATCGCGCGGCGAGGTCGAGGTCGCATTCCGGACGGCGCGCGCCGAGGACGGCGGAATACGCGACCGAGGAGATGTTCGCGTTCTCACCCTGCCACCAGTAACCGGTCTCGTTGTCGTGGGGGTAGAAGAAGGCGTCACGCGGCGTTCCGCCGAGCGGCTGGATGCGCTGACGAAAGTAGCCGAACGGATTCGGGACGGCGTCGATGCGCTGCAGCATCCCGCGGAGCAGGGCGAGCGCGGTCTCGACGGCGGCACCGGCGAGTTCGTCTCCGGGAAGGACTTCGGCGAACCTGAGCAATCCCACGATCGGGAGGCCGCTCTCGGCCGCGTGAAAGTACGGCGTGCCGAGGTGGTCACCCAGGAGGTACTCCGCGCCATCGTCGTCGGCCCGGCGGCGCGCGATCAGCGCGGCTGCCCGGCGGCGGGCAGCGCTGGCGTACGCACCCGAAGGCTCGTCCGTCGCACGCACCAGCTCGACGGCAGCCAGCAGCGCGCAATAGTCGTCGATGACCGATTCGCGACCATCGAAGAGGTACTCCGTGTTGTGCGCTTCGAGGTGCTCGAAGCCCCGTCGTGCAGCGTGGAGGTACTCGTCGGCGCTGAATTGGCCGCTGTCGTCGAGGGTCGAGGCCCGCGCCAGCGCGGCGATGGCCAATCCCCCTCCGTGACGGTATGCGGCCTGCCAGCGTTGAGTGCGCACGCTGTCCTGGAGGGGAGCTGTGATCACCCGCTCGTCGAGCTTCTTTGTCAGCGCGTCGAAGATCGCCGTGTAGAAGAAGCCTTCCGGCGCCTGGAACCGGACGAGGAAGTCCGCCCCGAAAAGCCCCTCGTCGCGGAGTCGCGTGTGCTGGCTCGTCCGGAATTCCGGATGCTCGGTCTTCAGCTCGTCCGCGGCGGCCATCATTGCCCAGGCGCACAACGGAATCTGCTGCGGACTCATCATGCGCGTGTAGGTGAGGTGGCTGAGGAATTTGCTGTAATCACCCGAGGCGTCGAGCCAACCGCCCCGTGCATCCACTTCGCGACCGGAGTCGTCGTCGTAGAACCTGGCGTGACGGTCCTTGCGATCGATGTCGCCGCTCGACCGCGCGGAGCGGAAATACGCGGTGATATCGGCCACCGTCATCGTCTGTGCGCGATGCTCCGCAATTGTGAATCGCTCGGACCGGATGCGGTGACCGTCGACTTTCACCTCGAGCCGGTATTCCCCCGGAATCGTGACGTGACCCAAATCGATTCGCTGGTAGAGCGCGGGGCCCCAGCCGTCGACGCGCTCCGGAGCACCGAGCGTCGGGTCTCGAAGTTCTGGACGGGCGGCGGGAGCGCCAGCGCCGCCATCGGCGGGATGGGCTGCGACGCCATCGGCGGGATGGGCTGCGACGCCATCGGACAGTCCTGGCCCGTGGCCCGAGGAGTCGATACTTTCGACGATCAGCCTGCAGCCCCCGACTGCTGCGTCGCCCGGAAGCGCCAGGTAGGCGGTCTTTCCGGCCGACGTGGAATACCCGATGTGGTTCACGATGATCAGCGGTATCTCGCCCACGGTCTTCATCGCGCCTCATCCTTCATCGCGGATCGCGCGCCATCCGCCATCGCGCCGCCCGTCAACGCGCCACCCATCGACGTGCCACCCGTCATCGTGCGCCACCCGGAAGCGCGCGCCATCCACGGTTCAGACCAAAACGAGACCACATAGACCAGACAATACCAATTGCTACCTCCAAGTGCCGTGCAGGTTCCGACTCCAAGTGCGGCGCAGGTTCAGACTCCAAGCACCGTGCCGGTTCGGCCTCTAGGCACCGTGAGGGCCCGACCCCGACCGGATAAGACGCGCCAGTGCGGCCCGATCGCACATTCATCAACAGATTCGATGAATCTCTGCGATTCCAGTTGTTGGACTGGATGCACGTGGGGCTCGTACGCTAGCGAACATGACACAGACTGTTCCCCGGCTCGACCTCAACTCAGGCACCAGCATCCCCCAACTCGGCTTCGGCGTCTTCCTCGTCGACCCGGACGACACCCAGCGCGTCGTCGAGGACGCGATCGAGGTCGGCTACCGCCACATCGACACGGCGACCGGCTACAACAATGAGACCGAGGTCGGCGCAGCGATCAAGGCGTCGGGCGTCCCGCGCGAGGAACTGTTCGTGACCACGAAGCTCCGCAACGACCACCACAAGGGTCGCGACGTCGAGGGCGCATTCGCGCGCAGTCTCGAAATGCTCGGCCTCGACTACCTCGACCTCTACCTGATCCACTGGCCGATGCCCGCCAATGGGTTCTACGTCGACACCTGGCGGACTTTCGAGACCTTCTACGCCGACGGCCGCGCAAAGGCGATCGGCGTCAGCAACTTCCTGATCCCGCACCTCGAGGACCTGATCGCACAGACCGACATCGTGCCGGCCGTCAACCAGGTCGAGCTGCACCCGATCTTCCAGCAGCGTGAGCTGCGCGCTTTCCATGCCGAGCACGGCATCCACACCGAGGCCTGGGGCCCACTCGGCCAGGGAAAGTACGACCTCTTCGGTCTTCCCGCCATTCAGGCGGCAGCACACGCCCACGACGTGACGCCCGCACAGGTAGTGCTCCGCTGGCACATCCAGACCGGCAACATCGTCATCCCGAAGTCGAATTCGCGACAGCGGATGGCGGAGAACTTCGACCTGTTCGGATTCGAACTGACGGCCGACGAGATGGCTGCGATCGACGCGCTCGACGAGAACCGTCGCGTCGGAGGCAACCCCGCAGAAGTCAACTGAGCAGGCTCGCTCAGCCCGAACAAATTGACGGATTCAGCCCGAAAGCCCGGCGAACTCTGCCCGAAAATCCGGCGGACTCCGATCTGAAACCTGGTCCCGAACACAATCCCGGAGGACTGTAACAAATATGGAATTCACACAACTGGGCCGTTCCGGCCTGACCGTTTCGCGACTCTGCCTCGGCACCATGAACTTCGGTCCGGAAACCGATGAGCCCGACGCCGACGCGATCATGGATGCCGCACACGACTACGGCATCAACTATTTCGACACCGCCAACCGGTACGGCGGTCGCCTCGGCCCGGGCGCGACCGAAAGCCTCCTCGGCCGCTGGTTCGCGCAGGGCGGCGGCCGTCGCGAGCGCACGGTGCTCGCGACGAAGCTCTACGGCGAGATGAGCGACTGGCCGAACGACGGCAAGCTCTCGGCGCTGAACATCCGCCGCGCACTCGACGCCAGCCTGTCGCGGCTGCAGACGGACTACATCGACATCTATCAGTTCCACCACGTCGACCGGAACACTCCGTGGGACGAGATCTGGCAGGCGATGGAGACCGCGGTTGCGCAGGGGAAGATCCTCTACGCCGGCAGCAGCAACTTCGCGGGATGGCACATCCAGGCCGCGCAAGAAGAGGCCCGCCGCCGTAACTTCACCGGACTCGTGAGCGAGCAGTCCATCTACAACCTGGTCACGCGCGACATCGAGCGGGAGGTCATCCCTGCCGCCGTCGCGAACGGTGTCGGCATCATCGCCTGGTCCCCGCTCCAGGGCGGCATTCTCGGTGGCGTCCTGCGCAAGCAGAATGAAGGAAAGCGCCGTACAGAGGGCCGCTCCGCAGAGACGCTCGCCACGCACCGCGATGCCATCCAGCAGTACGAGGACTTCGCGGACCAGCTCGGGCACGAGCCGGGAGATGTCGCGCTGGCATGGTTGCTGCACCAGCCGGCAGTCACCGCGCCCATCGTCGGTCCTCGCACGCGCGAGCAGCTGGATGCCGCGGTTCGTGCCCTCGATGTCAAGCTCGACGCGGCGGCGCTCGGCCGTCTCGACGAGATCTTCCCGGGCTACAAAACAGCCCCCGAAGACTACGCCTGGTGATCGGAGCGACCGTCAGGACAATTTGCGGCTGGGCGATCCCCGGCCGTGCATGAAAGGAAAACCACTGTGAAGACACGAAAGATCGGCGACCGGACGGTCAGCGCGATCGGGCTGGGCGGGATGCCCATGTCGATCGAAGGCCGACCAGACGAAGAACGCTCCATCGCGACGATCCATGCTGCACTCGACGCCGGCGTGACCTTCTTCGACACGGCCGACGCTTATCACACCTACGCGAACGAGGTCGGGCACAACGAATCCCTCTTCGCCAAGGGGATCGCCTCCTGGGGCGGCGACACCTCCGACGTGCTCGTTGCCACGAAGGGCGGTCACCTCCGTCCCGGCGACGGAAGCTGGACCGTCAACGGGGATCCCGCATACCTGAAGAAGGCGGCCGAAGCTTCGCTCAAGCGGCTCGGCGGCGACGCGATCGGCCTCTACCAGTTCCATCGCCCGGACCCGAACGTTCCGTACGCGGACTCGGTCGGCGCGATCCGGGATCTGCTGGATGCCGGGACCATCCGGATGGCGGGAATCTCGAACGCCACCGTCGAGCAGATCCGTCTCGCCCAGGACATCCTCGGTGGCAGGCTGGTATCGGTTCAGAACCAGTTCTCGCCTGCCTTCCGGAGCAGCGAGCCGGAGCTCGAGCTGTGCGACGAACTCGGTATCGCGTTCCTGCCGTGGAGCCCGCTCGGCGGCATCACGTCTGCGGGCAAGCTCGGCGACCGGTTCGCGCCGTTCCAGCGCGTTGCCGACGCACGCGGAGTGAGCCCTCAGGTCGTCGCGCTCGCGTGGCACCTGTCGAAGTCGCCGTACGTCGTCCCGATCCCGGGCGCGTCTCGGCCCGAGAGCATCCGCGATTCAGCCACCGCGCCCGACCTGGAGCTCACGAGCGACGAGATCGAAGACCTGAACGCGGCGTAGCCGCGGCAGCGCAATTCTCGAGGAACCCCGCGCGACCCGCTCTCGGGTTGCGCGGGGTTCCTCGTGCCCGGCCGGCGAGTGGCGCCGGTCAGGCGAACAACTGCTGGAGGAATGCGGTCGCCGCTGGTGAAGGCTCCTCAGCGACCGCGACCGCGACCGTCCAGTCCGGGCACCCGGAACTGATGGGCACCGCGCTCAGCAGGTCCGGGCGCTTCTTCGCGAAGCTCGCCGGGACGACCGCAACGCCGAGGTTGTAGCCGACAAGGTCGAGCAGCGGATGCACGTCGTTGACCTCCATCGTCGCCCGGTAGTCGAGGCCGGCGGCTGCGAACGCTCGCCGCGTGAGGACTTCCGCGCCCCACCCCGGCTGGAACCCGATGATCGATTCGGTGCGGAGGTCGGCCAGGTCGACGTGATCCAGCGCGGCGAGCCGATGGTCCGGGTGGCACAGCACCAGCATCTTCTGGGTGTCGAGGTCGTGCAGGTGCACCCTCGGCCATTCCTGCCCCGTGTCCACGACGAGTGCGACGTCGATCCGTCCGCCGGCGACCGATTCCAGGAGCTCGACGGACCCGTCGTAACGCATGCGGACCTCGACACCGTCGTTGGCACGACGGAACAGGGCGAGCTCCGCGGGCAGGTCGACGCCACCCAGGCACGGCTCGGCGCCGATCGTGAGACGACCGCGGACCAGACCTCGGATGGCGGCCACGGCATTCTGCGCCGCGGCAGCGCTCGCGAGAGTCCGGACCGACTCGGCGAGCAGCGCCTGGCCCGCCGCGGTCAATTCGACCCGACGGGTGCTGCGAATGAAGAGCGACGTTCCGAGTTCGGTTTCGAGGGCGCGGATCGATGCCGACAGGCCGGACTGCGAGATCTGCAACAAGTCAGCGGCGTGAGTGAAATGCCGTTCTTCGGCGACCGTCACGAAATGTTCGAGTTGGCGGAGTTCCATCCAGTGATTCTACTTCACAGTCCGGGCACACTCATGACTCGATTCGAATGATCCGACCGGAACCAGGTTCGCCAAGCCACCAGGCGGCCATGGCTGTTTCCCGTATCGCAGGTTTGATTCGTTGCGCGGTCGGCACCCGCCAGGGTCGTCGCGTCATCACATCGGAGTACACGCGATGTCGCCCGGTCGGGCGATTCACGGGCGCCGGTCGAATGCGTAATGTTGAACGGGAGTGCCCGAAGGGCCACCCTGCCACCCCGACAGGCCACGGAGCGCTCGAAGAACAAGACGCGAGCGGACCGGATCGGCTCGTCGGCACTGAGCACAGGAGGACGAGTGAATTCGACGGTCAGACGCGGATTGCTGCGAGTGCCGGAGATCACTGCGTTCTTCTGGATCATCAAAGGCTTGTCGACGGCGATGGGCGAGGCGACCAGCGATTATCTCGTCCGGGTGCTCGGACCGGTGCCGGCCGTCCTGCTCGGGTTCGTCGCGTTCATCGTCGCCATGATCATCCAGCTCTCCGCCCGGCGCTACATCGCGTGGCGTTACTGGCTCGCCGTCGTCATGGTCGGTGTCTTCGGGACGATGGCTGCCGACGTCCTGCATGTCGGCTTCGGGATTCCGTACATCGTCTCGTCCGCGTTCTACGCAGTGGTCCTTGCCGCGGTCTTCATCACGTGGCGGGCCGTAGAGAAGACGCTGTCCATCCACAGCGTCGATTCCACGCGCCGGGAGATCTTCTACTGGCTCACGGTCGTCGCCACGTTCGCCCTCGGAACGGCCACGGGCGATCTGACCGCGACGACGTTCCACCTCGGATACCTCCTGTCGGCGGTCGTCTTCGCCGTCATCATCCTGATTCCCGCGCTCGGCTTCCGTTTCGCCCGCTTCAACGCCGTGTTCGCCTTCTGGTTCGCCTACGTCGTGACCCGGCCCCTCGGCGCCTCGATCGCCGACTGGCTCGGCAAGCCACCGTCCGCCGGCGGGCTCGGAGTCGGCGACGGGACGGTCGCCGTGGTGCTCACCGTTGTGATCGCGGCGTTCGTCGCGTATCTCGCGTTCTCGCGGCGGGACGTCCAAGAGGTCGCTGCGGGGCGATCAGAACCAGTGCGGGAAACGTGATCAGCGCCAGCACCAGGTGCATCGCGATCAAAACGCTGACGGCCTCGACCGGCTGGCCCTTGTAGAGGATCCAGGCATCGGGAGCGAACCCGACGATCGTCACTGCAAGGGTCAGTACGAAGAAGATCCGGCGGGCACGAGAGGAGGCCAACGTGACGACCGGCCACGCGCAGCACGCCAGGAAGACCCCGATGACCGTGAGCTTGCCGTAGTCGGCGAGCTGGAAGTGCGGATAGCCGATCGTGGACGGGAACAGGTTCGTCGCGATGACGACGAGCATGCCGCAAGCCGCGATGGAGCCGGCCAGCGACACGATGGTCGCAAGCGCCCAGCGCCAGGCAGACGGCTGCGAACGTCCGGCGGGAAAGTCCACCCGGAAGAATGCGAGCAGCCTCGCGAAGGGTCTCGCGGAGGGCGTCGCGCGCTCACCGTGCGCGGTGTCTGTCATCGCCATTCGAATCCCATTCCTTCGACGTGTGTCCGGCGGAAGCGAGTCCGCCCGACCCTTGTCCAGCAGGCTCCCCCGGCCGGATCTCTCTGAGGCTACGGCTCGCCGGACATGCTGCGAATCGACCGCAAGAGTGAATTCGCGCGTACGCACATGTGATGACGCTGTGAAAGACGACTTACCGCTCAGTCCGTGTTCTCGGACGCGGACGACCCGCCCGCGAGGCCGTTCTCGTAGGCGTAGATGACGAGCTGAACTCGATCGCGAAGGCCGAGCTTCGTCAGGATCCGGCTCACGTGCGTCTTGACCGTCGCATCGCTGACATGGTGATGGGCCGCGATCTCGTTGTTGCTCAGTCCGGCCACGATCGAGAGGAAGATCTCCCGTTCGCGCACCGTCAGCTCGTCGAGGGCATCGTCCACCACCTCTGCCGGCTTGCGGGCGAAACGGTGCACGAGTCCGGTCGTCACGGTCGGTGCGATCACAGCAGTTCCCGCGACGACCGTGCGAAGCGACGCGAGAAGGAACTCCGGGTCGGCGTTCTTGAGGAGGAAACCGCTCGCGCCCGCTTGGATCGCGGCGAACGTCTTGTCGTTGAGCTCGAAGGTGGTGAGGACCACGACACGAGTGACGCGAGACTCTCCGTCACTCCGGCCATCGTCCAGCTGCGATCGCTGCTGCGGATGTTCGGCCACGATGCGCGCCGTCGCCTGAACACCGTCCATGACCGGCATCTCGAGGTCCATCAGAACGATGTCGACCGGGTCCGTGGTGGCCGACGCGACCGCCTCCCTTCCGTTCGACGCCTCCCATGCCACCTCGAAATCGTCCTGGGATTCGATGATCATCCTGATCCCCGACCGGAACAACGGCTGGTCATCCGCCAGGCCGACCCTGATCTCACCCATTATTCGCTCCCGGGTTCGTAAGGAAAGCGGGCACGGACCGCGAATCCATTGATACTGTCCTGCCTGGGACCCGCCTCGAGCGTCCCCCCGATCAGGCGCAGCCGCTCTCTCATGCCGGCGATTCCATGCCCGGATCTGGAGGTGCTCGCCGTGACGAGGCCGGACGCGTGCCGAGGTTCTGTGGTGACCGATTCGAGCCCCACCGTCTCGTGTCCCCAGCCGATCGCGATCGCCACCGAGGTGCCCGCTCCTCCGTGCTTGAGCGCGTTCGTCAGCGACTCCTGGATGACCCGGTATACGGCGAGGTCCAGAGCGGTCGAGAGCGAGCGCCTATCGCCGCTCTCGATCAGCTCGATGTTGAGTCCGGACGACTGCATCTCGACGACCAGATCGTCGAGATCGCGCAATCCGAGGGATCTGCTTCCGGTCCCGGGCGTGCTGAGGACGTTGAGGAGCGCGTTGACGTCGTCGAGTGCTCCGCGCGCCGATCGGTTGATTGTGGCAAGCGCCTTGCTCGCAGCATCAGGGTCCCTCGCGAGCGCGTAGCGCGCCCCGTCCGACTGGGCGATCATCACTGCCAGGGAGTGTCCGATCGCGTCGTGCATTTCGCGAGTGATCCTGGTGCGCTCGCTCTCCTGGGCCACCCGCAGTTCGGCGCGCAGCCTTTCCTGTTCGCTCTCCAGCCGTTCCAGCCGTTCGACAGACAAGGCCCGGCGGTTCCGTGTCGCCACGCCCAGTGCCCAGAACAGTGCGAGCGCCGACGCGATCACGATGCTGACCGCGACGAAGTAGAGCCCGCGGGACGATCCGTTCGGCGCGACGGCCTGGTTGTCGGGCAGGAGCACGTCGCTGATCAGGACCAGCTTCACTCCCGCGACGACACCGCCGACGATCGAGGACCAGAAGCCCAGCCAGCGGACGACAGGCCGCTCGTCGAGCCCGGTGGCGAACACGACGACGACGATGAGGGCGTTCCCGAAGATGACCGACGGCTGCGTGATGAGTTGCGTGACGGCGCCTGCCCAGGCGATCGCGAGAGCGAGCGGCGGGGATCGTCTCCAGAAGACGAGCGCGAACGCGAAGATCGCATCCGGGACGAGCGCGTCGGGTGCCGAACGGAACGCATCGACGATCCCGAACACGACGAAGGCGACCACCGCCAGGAGGACGTCCCCCGTTCGCGGATGCCGTTCGAGCCACGAGATCACGTTCGACACGCTACCTTCCTGCGCGATGGAGCGCACGACAGTCGCGGGCGACCCGCCCGGGCGCGAAGTTCGTGCCCGCATCCCAACGGTGTTCGAGATCACCGCTCGAACAGGTAGATCGCTTCACTGTGGGTCCGGTAGCGAACCGAGGTCTTGTGGTATCCGTGGTCCTCCAGATCGTCGACGCCGTACGTGTCGACGTGTGCTCTGGTCGCGTATTCGACGAGCCAGACACGACTCACGCCGTCGAAGCGTCCCAGATCGTATGCCTGATCGATCGTGTAATCGCTGTCGTACCAGGTGCGGTTCTCCGTGAACGGGGTCTCGAGCGCGACATCGCGCAGTCCGGCGAAGCCCGCCGGATACGTGTGCAGGGCGAGTTGCGGTCGGCGTGAGGGCCTTGCGCTCTCGTCGAAGACGATCGCATCACCCGCGTGGGCATGTGCCCCGACGGTCGCGCTCAGCTCGGCCCAGTCACTGTTGTTCATCGCGTACGGCCCGCGCTGGGCCAGATAGATCGGCGCCGCAGCAGCGACGATCGCCGCCAGGCCGGCCACCATCATCCGGACCCGCTGGCGGGTGAGGGCTGCCAGACCCACCGCCATCAGCAGAGCGGCCGCCGGCGCACAGTAGGTGAGGTAGCGCGCGGTGAAGTCCGCGTACGCGTACTGCGTGAGGATGAGGACAGCGCTCGGGATCACCAGCCAGGCGAGCGCGACGAAGGTGAGGCTCGGAACCGCCGGAGCGTTGAATGATCGACCGGCAGGCGACACGACGCGGCCGATCCCGTTGCGTGCGCGACGCCGTCGCATGACGAGCGCCCCGATCACAGCCGAGACGATGAGCCCCCAGCCGATCACTGCGAACCAGGCGTTGCCGAACCACAATGCGGCGAAGATCGAGTTGAAGGTCACCTGCGGGTTGTTACCGAGGTAGGCGATCTGCGTGCGCTCGAGGTAGGCGAAGACGACGAGGGGCGACGTTACGAGCGCACTCGCGCAGACCATCCTCAGCCACATCCACGCGAACCTCCGTCCGGGATGCGATCGAATCAGGATCGCGAGATGCACCAGCGCGAACAGCGCGGTGTAGAGGAAGAGATATGTGCCGAACGCGAACACGACCCCGTAGACCGCCCACCAGCGCAGCCGCACATCCCGCCGACGGAGGAGCTCGATCAGAAGCAGTGTGAGCCACGATCCGATCGCCGCCGAGAACGCGTAGGAGCGGGCCTCCTCCCCCATGTACGTGATCCGCGGCAGAATGCAGGCGATGACGCCCGCCGCGATCGCCACGCGGGTCCCGCTGAGCCGCGCGGCGATCAGGACGATCGCGGCGACGGTCAGTCCGGCGCCGATCGCGCTCGGGAACCTGACGGAGAACGGCGAGGGACCGAACAGCACGATCCATTCGTGCAGGGCGAGGTAGTAGGTGCCGTGCACCGCGTCGACATGCGTGAGCATGCGGAACAGCGACGGGATCGGCCGTTCGGCGGACATCACACTGGCCGCCTCGTCGCCCCAGAGCGACGGGATCCACGAGCCGATCAGCGCGACGACCATCGCGGCGGATCCGAACATCGCGGCCGCCCCGACCGGCAGGGGCGAAGCGCGGATGACACGCTGCGCGCCCGTGCCGACCGGCGTTGCGTCCGCTAGACGTGTCACAGTGCAGTTCCCCTCGCGTGGCGGTATCGGGCCGCGGCCCGGCCGGTCGGGGCCGGGCCATCCGGGAGCACTTGGCCATCCCGGATCGGCCTCACTCTCGACGCTACGCACGCGGATCCGACACGGGATCGCCCGACCTGATGACCTTTCGTCACCTCGTCATCCTTTGTGCTGATGGGAGGTTTCAGCCCCAAGACCGATTCGCATTCCGCGGTGCGTACGTAGCGTGAAGAGTGTCGAGAGGACCAGGAGCCGAATGCCTGGGTACACGAAGATGAGCACGGATATTGCGGTCATTCCCACCTACAACGAGGCAGGGAACATCGTCGGGATCGTCGAGCGGACGCTCGAGGCTTCCCCGGACATCGACGTTCTCATCGTCGATGACAACTCGCCTGACGGCACCGGCGAGCTGGCAGATGTCCTCGCCCTCAAATCGCCCCGCGTGTTCGTCCTGCACCGCTCCGGAAAGGAAGGTCTCGGCACCGCCTACCTGGCCGGCTTCGCCTGGGCGAAGGAGGCGGGTTATCGTCGCATCGCCGAGATGGATGCCGACGGCTCCCACCAGCCCGAGGCGCTTCCAGCGCTCTTCGAGCTCCTCGAGACCTACGACCTCGCCCTGGGATCGCGATGGGTCGCGGGCGGACGCACCGAAGACTGGTCGAGACGCCGGCAGCTTCTCAGCCGTGGCGGAAGCCTCTACGCACGACTCGCACTGGGCATCCGGGTCAGCGATGCAACAGGAGGGTTCCGCGCCTTCCGGGCCGAGACGCTGGAGGCGATAGATCTGGGAGCCGTCGCTTCCGAAGGTTACTGCTTCCAGATCGACCTGCTCTGGCGGACGCTTCAGGCCGGGCTGAAGGTTGTGGAATATCCGATCGTCTTCCGCGAGAGAACCCGTGGTTCCTCGAAGATGAGCGGAGGGATCGTGACCGAAGCGCTCATCCAGGTTACGCGCTGGGGACTTACCCGGCGTCTTGACTCGACCCGGGAATTCCTCCTCCACGGACGGCGGCTCCCATCCGTACGTGACGCGTCGGCGACCATCCAGCCCGTCACGCGCGAAGTGACGCTGTAAAGTCGGCGCTCGTCGGCGCTATTTGCCCGGTTCGAATCCGACGACCGCGCCGCCGGTGATGTACACGAAGAGGTTGTACAGCCCGGCAGCGATGGCACCCAAGATCGTGACCCCGATAATGCCCAGGAGTCCGAGAATCGCAGAGACCGACAGAGCCGTCTTGAAGCTGAACAAGGAATGAGCGACGGACCCTCCGGTGGACGCGAGGTCGGAGGAGATCAGGTGCGACATCTGGGAGAGCGTTCCCGACGCAGACATCATGCCCCACGCGGCGATGAGCACAAGGAACGTGACGACGCCGAAGAGCACGCCGAGCACGAACGAGACCTTCACCGCGGACCAGACGTTGATGCGGGAGACATCGAGTCGGAATGCACGGGAACGACCGGACCCTGTTGTGGTACCGCGTGGAAGTGTCATGCGCCCTCCTCCGAGCTTGTGCGCGATCTGGATCGGGTGACGACGACTTTCACCAGCGCCGGCACCACCGAGACGACAACGATCCCGAGAAGGATCTCGTCCATGTAGTTCGAGACGAATCCTGCCACACCGGGCACGTGACCGAGGTAGTAGCCGAGCGCGACGAGCAGGATCGACCAGGCCAAAGCGCCGGCGGCGTTGAAGATCAGGAAGGCTCTGACGGGCATCCGTGCGACGCCCGCTGCGACGGGCGCGAACGTCCGGACGACCGGAACGAAGCGCGACAGGGTCACTGACGCCGGACCGAACCGGTCGAAGAATCGATGGGTACGCTCCACGCTGGCCCGGCTGAAGGCACCGGTCTCCCGGCGCTCGAAGATGGGCGGCCCGCTGACGCGGCCGATCAGATAGCCGAGCTGTGCCCCGCATGTCGCGGCGACCGCTATGAAGAGGATCGTCGCCCAGATCGGCAGCTTGATGACACCGGTGAAAGAGAGCAGACCGACAAAGAAAAGAAGGGTGTCGCCGGGGAAGAAGAAACCGATGAGCAGACCGGTCTCTGCGAAGACGATCGCGCAGACGATGAGGACGCTCCACGACCCGGACGAATGGATCAATCCGGCCGGGTTCAGGAGCCCGCCGAAAACGCTGGCCATGTGCACGCTGTCTTCCGCCTCCCCGTCGGCCTGTCGAGATCCGATCGCTCGTCCCAGGCTAGTCGCCGCGGCTGAAAAAGGAGTCCACCCCGAGGAGGAGTTCCGTCGTACGCCGAAAGGATGAGACGACCAGCCGACCACGCGATACACGGGATACCCGGATTCGGGTCCGATCGTGCGATACCCTCGGCCGCGGTATCGGGGATTATCCGCTCGCTATCGTTGCGCCTGCTCCCCACGGGTATGACATCGAATGTGCCCGCTTCCCGCGGTGCAAGCGCTAATAGTCGCCTTCTCGAATCGAATCCCGAATCAAATCCCATGCCGAGGAAATCGCTCCGAAAAAGTCATTGACATCGCATTCCGGAGCGGATATGTTTAGTGAGTCCCAATTGATCCGGAGGTGAGAACAATGCAACGCACACACATCTATAAGATCACGGTTGCGTTCGCCGCCCTCCGTCGATCCCGCTGACGCGAGTCCGCCGTCTCTGCTGATCTACGATCGGCGCAGGCCGCAGCGGCATTGCCCATCTTCCCGCTGGCATCCGTCTTGTCGAATCGCTTCGTCGTTTCGCTCTCGGTTCCCCGGGTCGTAGCATTCATCTGATTCTGCCCCTTATCGGCTTCCGCTGATAAAGCAAAACGGGTGATCCGGCGTTATCGCGCCGTTGATTCTCGTGCGTTTACGAGAACGGCGGATTGTGATTCTGCACGCCTAATTCTTTCTATAACGCTGTCGATATGCGGTATGGATCATTCGGTGATTCGTGCTGCCAAAAACAAGGAATCATAATGCCCAGCAATGAATACACCAATATCGAGCTACTTCGCCATCGGCGGAGCGAACTCGATGCGGAGCTCGCGCAGCGCCGTGTCCTCCAGCTCGCCACTGAGCAGGACGAGAGCCCGCCTGGACGACCCGACGAGGACGTCTCGATCCTCGGGAGGTTACGCCGGTCCCGGCGGAATCCCGGATCGAGTCGCGAACTCGCGAACTGATCCCCGCCATGCCGGCCCCCACAGCGCGAGCTGACGCGCCACCACGGAAGGCGCGGGGCGTGCTCACCGCACGTCCCGCGCCTTCGCCGTTCCCGGCATCGCGCCCTCGCCGTTCCGGAATCGCGCCCTCGCCGTTCCGGCATTCCGCCTTGCTGTTTCCGGCATTCCGCCATAGCCGTCGCGGACTGCATCATGCAATAGTTGTACTAGTGCATCCGGATGCGGCACCCGATGAAGAGTCTGGCGGAGGTGGGCAGGACATGACGTCGAAGTCCGCGGCGAACTCAGAGGCCGCGAACGCCGCGCTCACGGCGTCGCGCGCGTTGCTCGGCGTCGTGGCCCGGTCAGTCGCAAGCGCGCTCGACGAAGTCAGTCTTCCGCAGTTCCGTGTCCTGGTTCTGCTTCGTTCGCGAGGACCGTTGCGAACAGGAAGCCTCGCGGAACGTCTGGGCGTCAACGCGTCCACCTTCAGCCGCTCGCTGGACAAGATCGTCTCAGGCGGCTGGGTCGAGAGGCAAGCCAATCCCGGTAGCCGCCGGGAGATCATCATCGATCTGACCGACAAGGGTCGGCTGCTCGTCGACGGGGTCACCGAAGCGCGACGCCGCGACCTTCACGCGATTCTCGCGCTGCTGAGCGCAGACCAGCAGGACGCGGTCATGCGAGCGTTCGCACTCTTCAACGCGGCCGCCGGCGAGCCGTCCGCGGAGGAACTCCTCACGCTCGGCATCTGAGACTTCTGCCACCGGCGACCCCGGCCTGTTGTCGTTTTGGGACGGCGCAAGTGTTGTATTATTGCAACTGAGTGCGTCAGGGTGGGGGTAACACAACAACCCGTCGCGCCACGGCTTTCAGCCGGATAGGCGCGTTACAAACCGTACTCTGATCGTCCGGGGCGATTCGGGTTCGCCCCGGGCGGTCCCCTCCAGGTTGCAGTGCATGCATTCGGAAAGTGCTTGTAGCGTGGAAGTGAGCCCGGGCCGTCGCTGCCCCGGACCCTGGATCCCACCTACAAAGTCGGAGAAGGACTCGATGTCAAAAGTATGGTTCATCACAGGTACGTCTCGAGGGTTCGGCCGGGAATGGGCGGAAGCCGCTCTGGAACGCGGCGACCGTGTCGCCGGCACAGCTCGCGATCTCAGCACGCTGGAAGCTCTCGTGGAGCAGTATCCCGACACCTTCCTGCCCCTGCAGCTCGATGTCACCGACCGTGACGCCGATTTCGCCGCCGTTCGGCAGGCCGCCGAACAGTTCGGCAAGCTGGACGTCGTCATCAACAATGCCGGCTACGGCCACTTCGGCATGATCGAGGAGCTCACCGAGGAAGAAGCCCGCGCACAGTTGGAGACGAATGTCTTCGGCGCGCTCTGGATCACCCAGGCCGCACTTCCGATCCTTCGCGCTCAAGGCTCGGGCCACATCATCCAGGTCTCCAGCATCGGCGGCATCACCGCGTTCCCGGGCGTCGGGGCATACCACGCTTCGAAGTGGGCGCTGGAAGGCTTCTCCCAAGCGCTCGCGCAGGAGGTCGCGGAGTTCGGCATCAACATCACCCTCATCGAGCCGGGCGGATTCTCGACGGACTGGGCCGGGCCCTCCGCCAAGAACAGCGCTCCGATCGCCGCCTACGACGGGATCCGCGATGCCCGGAACTCGCGACCGACAGCGACCCAGCGGGGAAACCCGGCCGCGACGCGCGAAGCCATCCTGACGATCGTCGACGCCGAAGAGCCGCCCCTCCGCATTTTCTTCGGGCGCCCGCCCCTCGCGATCGCGACTGCCGACTACGAGTCCCGTCTCGCGACCTGGCAGAAGTGGCAGCCGGTCTCGATCGAGGCTCAAGGCGACTGAGGTAACCCTCACCTCCGTTAGGTAAAGCTCACCTGCCTGGCGGTGGAAACCGAGGGTGCCTATCTTTGCACTATGACTACGGGAGATTTCGTTCCGTCCCACGTCGACGAGCCTCACCGCCCCGACATTGCGGGACGCCTGAACTGGCTTCGAGCCGGCGTTCTCGGTGCGAACGACGGCATCGTCTCTGTTGCGGCGGTCGTCGTGGGAGTCGCGGCGGTCACCGCCAACCCGGGACCGATCTTCATCGCCGGCATGGCCGCAGTCGTCGGAGGCGCGATCTCGATGGCGCTCGGCGAGTACGTCTCGGTCAGCAGCCAGCGCGACAGCCAGCGCGCACTGATCGAGAAGGAACGTCAGGAACTCGCCGAGCAACCCGAAGAGGAACTCGCCGAGCTGGCCGGGATCTACCAGAGCCGCGGACTCACACCGGCCACGGCACGCCAGGTGGCCATCGAGCTGACAGAGCACGACGCACTCGCCGCACACCTGTCGGCCGAGCTGAACATCGACGCTCAGGAGCTCGCCAGCGCCTGGAGCGCGGCGATCGCCTCAGCGGTCAGCTTCCTGTGCGGCGCGGTGCTTCCGATGCTCGCGATCCTGTTGCCACCGCCCGCCTGGCGCACACCGGTGACGTTCGTCGCAGTGTTGATCGCGCTCGGGATCACCGGCGGTGTCGGTGCTCAGATCGGCGGAAGCTCGAGGCGTCGCGCAGCTGTCCGGGTCATCGTCGGGGGAGCGCTGGCACTCGCAGCGACGTATGCCATCGGCCGGCTACTCGGCGCTACGGGTGTCGCGTGAACTCGTTCCCCCGGGCAAGAGTGCCGTGACACCCTGTCCCACGTAAAGGGTGTGGGCGAACTGATGAGCCTCGTTGGCAGCCGCCTCGCTGTCGATGTCTGCCCGCACCTCGTGCATCAGCTTGTGAAGCTCCGCGTGTTTCTCGGGGACGCGAGCGTGACCCGAGCTGGCGTAGATCCCCGCGACGGGAAGCGTGTCCCCCGCCTGAACAGCGAGGGACCACTCCGCGGTCGTGGCGACTGCGCCGAACTCCGACTGCATGGTCACCAGAACGCTCTGGTGAAGTGCGGCCGCCGAAACGGTCCCGGCCTGGTTCACGAGGTCGATGGTGCCCGTCGCGTCGGAGAGGAACTCGACGTGGAAGCCCAGCGCGGCCGCGTCTCGCGCGGTGCCTTCGCAGCAGTGCTGCGTCATGAAGCCGCAGATGGTGACGGTATCGACCTGCCGCGAGCGCAGCCAGGCTTCGAGATCCGTGCCGCGAAAAGCCGACACGTCCGACTTCTCGATCGTGTGATCCGCCGAACGCGACGCGACTTCGTCGTGCAACGCAGCCCCGCGCGATCCACGCGCGAACAGCGGCGAGGACGCGTCCTCGACATGCTGGACAACCACTAGCGGGATCTTCCCGTCGGCCGCGGCATCCATGGCGACATCGATGTTCGGCATGGAGGTGAACAGGTCGGGGAAGCAGATTCTCAAATTACCGTCGACGTACTCGTTCTGGACATCGATCACGATCAGCGCGCGCTTCATCTGGGCTCCAAGTCTCGGGCGGTCGCCCTCACTCTAGTGCCGCCGCCAGAGCGTTCGGATCGTCGCACCGAATCACGCTGCGGTGTCCTCGTCACGCGCGGCTGCGCCCCACGAGACTGCGGCATCACCCATGTTTGCGGCATCAGGCGCGCGAGCCGAGCATCCGTTCGAGAAGGGACCGAAGGCGGTTCTGCTCGCCGGCCGTGAGCCCGTCGGTCGCCCGCGATAGGAACTGCTCCATGTCGCGGAATATCCGTTCGCCGAGTTCGACCCCGGAGACGCTCAGGAACACATCCACTGCGCGACCGTCGTCGGGATTGCGAGCCCGCTCGAGCAGCCCTCGCCCCTCCGCACGAGCAACCAGCCCTGTCATGGTCGACTTGTCGAGTCCGAGAAAGTCGGCGAGCGCGGTCATCCGCAGTCGTCGGTCCCGGAGGATGCCGAGCACCCGCAGCTGCGTGAGCGAGAGATCGTTGTCCGCCGCCAGCTTGCTCAGTGCGGACATCGTGATGAACGAGGTCTGGACCAGAGCATCGATCAGGCCGTCGTGGCCCGTTCCGACGTTCTGCTCGATCGTTTCCGAACCTCCCATCCCCTCAGACTACTTGACTCAGTTCGTATTACCAACTATTTTGGTATGTGTTACCAACTAAATCTGCAAAGGTCATCATGAAAGCCGCTGTCGTTTCCTCATTCGATTCCGCACCTCGTTACGGGGACTTCCCCTCGCCGACCGCCGAGGGTCCTCACGAGATGATCGTCGATGTGATCGCGGCCGGCCTCCACCCGCGCGTCCGCTCGCAGGCCGCCGGATCCCACTACACGAGCACCGGGGAACTCCCGCTCGTCCCCGGCGTCGACGGCGTCGGCCGGGGTGAAGACGGCCTCCTGCGATACTTCATCCTCTCGGATACGACGATGGGCACGATGGCGGAGCGGACCGCGATCGATACGCGCCGCAGTGTGATCCTCCCCGAAGACAGCGATCCAGTCGCGACGGCCGCCGCGATGAACCCGGCCATGTCCTCCTGGGTGGCACTCCGTCAGCGAGTTCAGTTCCAGAGGGGACATGACGTGCTCGTGATGGGCGCGACGGGAAATGCCGGCCAGATGGCCGTCCAGATCGCGAAGCTGTTCGGCGCGAACAGGATCATCGCAACAGGGCGGGATGCCGGGCGCCTCGCGGGGTTGCCGTCCCTCGGTGCCACCGACATCGTGTCACTGGAAGGAGACGCCGACGAGGTCGCCGACCGGATCGGACATACGGCCGCCGATGTCGACGTCGTCATCGACTACCTCTGGGGCGAACCCGCGGCATCGGCGATGGGCGCCATCATCACCACCCGGGGCGATCGCGAAAAGCCGCTCACCTGGATCGAGATCGGCTCGGTCGCGGGACCGGCGGCACCCATCCCGTCCGCCGCGCTCCGAGCCGGCCGACTTCAGATCGTCGGCAGCGGTCAAGGTTCGGTGAGCACACGCGAGATCCTCGACGAGCTGCCGGCACTCGCTCGGGAGATCACCGCGGGCGCCTTCGATATCGACGCGCGGACGGTGCCGTTGGCCGACGTCGAAGAGGCTTGGGCGGACGCGGCCACAACACGGCAGCGCATCGTCCTCGTGCCGTAGCGCGCGGGGCGCGGGGCACCGGGCACCGGGCACCGGGCCACCATCCGTCGACCCCGCCTGCTACGGGAAGAACACCTGCCGGATCACGACGAGGACCGCGACGACCGCCAGGGCGATGAGAGTCTTCGGCCAGAGCCGGTACTCCCACTTGCGATCCGCTTCGATCTCGCGCTGGACCGCGTCGGCGAGCTCTGCGCCCGCGCGAGGCCCGCCAGCGGCGCGAGACCCGCCAGCGCCGCGAGACGTGCCGGCAGCGCGATCGCCGCTGTCGGCACGATGCTGAGGTCTGCCCGTCATGCCGGCACCCTGCCCGTCTTCACCGTCTTGTCCCATTTCGCCTCCGCGTGCCTCAGCTCCTTGAGGTACGAATCGAACGTGATGGCGCAGAGCAGCGCTCCGTAGCCGGCCAGATAGACCAGCAACGGCGCGACGAACGCACCGACCTGAGTCCTCTCGACCCGGCGGGCGAGGAGTGCCGCGAGCATCGAGAACGGGAGCCAGATGTAGATGCACAGGGTGAGGATGAAGATCTGATGCGCGTTCAGCGTCGCACCGAACAGCGCAGGGATGCGCACTTCGACGAGCGGTGGGAAGAATGCGGTCAGCATCACGAACATGTTGACGATCCCGGGAAACGTGGCGACCTCTCGCCAGCAGCGCCTGCTCAACGCCGAGTCCGTCTGCACACCGAGTGCGAGCACGAAGACATAAGTGCAGGCCGCCGAGATCCAGAGCGTCCGGAAAACGACATCCGCAAGCGGGCTCTGCAGGAACAGCAGTCCGACGAGCCCGATCGACGAGAGGACCATCGCCACCGGAAGCAGCCAGAGACTGAACCAGGTGAGGCCGAACGAGATCGTCCCCAGCTTGTGAACCCGCGACGGCCGGAACCAGACCTTCCGATACCGCGATGTCACCGTCGCATTGCCGCGCGCCCACCTGAGTCGTTGCTTCCAGAGCGCTCCCACAGCGCCGGGTTCCTCGGCGAGCACGATGGCGTGCGGCTCGAAGACCACCTTTCGACCGCGCAACTGGGTCTCGAACGTCGTGATCGTGTCCTCGGCGAGGGATGACGTGTCGATCTGCCCGCCGAGGGCGACGATGTTCTCCCGCGAGTGAAGCTGCGCCCCGCCGGCGAGGCAGGCCTGGGCGCCGAGCACGTTCTGCGCGCGCCGGGCGGCCGGCTGGGACAGAATGTATTCCACACCGATGAAGCGGGTCAGATAGTTCTTGTCGGCACTGCCCTCCCGGATGTATGCGGAGACCGCCCCGACCTCGGGGTCGGCGAGGTGGCGCGTCATCCGCCGCAAAGAGTCCGGCAGGTAGATCACGTCCGCGTCCATGATGAGGAGCGCCTGCATCCAGTCGTCGGCAAGGATCTCGCGGATCCCGTGGTTGAGCGTGTGCGCCTTGCCTTCGCCGCCCTTCTCACGGCGCAGATGCCACACCTTGCCCGGAAACTGACGCGCTTTCGCGAGCACGACATCGGGCGTTTCGTCGGTGCTGGCATCGTCGACCACGTAGACACGAAGGCAGTCGGCTGGATAGTCGAGCGTCATCAGCCGGTCGATGGACGCGCCGATCACCGCGCCCTCGTTCCATGCGGGGACCACGATGGCGACACGGGGAAAATATGGATGCGCCTTCGAATAGTGGTTCCGGAAGGAATGGAACGGAATCGCCAGCGATGAGTACGCCGCGGAGACAACAGGAATAGCGCCCGTGAGCACGAAGAGCAGGAGAACGATCGCGAGGACCGGTTCGAGGACCGGCCACACCTCGGACCCGTTCACGACATCGCTCCGGATCCTTCCGGCAACGGCATTGCGGGAACCACTATCGGCAACCGGATCGAGAACGAGGTTCCGACGCCTTCGGTACTCTCGATCCCCAGGGTCCCTCCGTGAGCGGACACGATCGCCTTGGTTATCGTCAAGCCCAGGCCCACGCCCGGTACTGCGTTGCGGGTCGCCGTGGATGCTCGGAAGAAGCGCGTCGAAAGCTGGCTGAGCTCGGTCGCCGGTATCCCGATCCCCGTGTCGGACACGGTGACCAGCACATCGTCGGCGTCCCGTCCGGCGTGCACGGTCACCCGGCCCTGCGCGGAAGTGAACTTGATCGCATTCGAGACCAGGTTGTCGATCGCCTGGCCGAGGCGCTGGGCATCACCGCGCACCAACAGGTTCTCGCCCTCGATCTCGCAGCTCACCGTCACATCGGCGCCCGCCGCGATCGGTTCGGCAGTCTCGATCGACGCCCTCACCACCGCCGCGAGGTCGATCTCCTGGAGGTCGAGAGGGAACTGCCCGGCCTCGACCTGAGCGGTGAAGAGCAGGTCCCCCACTAGTCGGAGAAGCCGGTGCGCATTGCGCTCGGCGACCGCGAGGTACCGCAGCTGCTCATCGGAGAGCGGATCGTCCTCGTCGTCCCGCATGAGTTCGAGATACCCCAGAATGGAACTGAGCGGGGTGCGCAGCTCGTGCGAGATCAGGCCGACGAACTGGTCCTTGAGCCGCGCGAATTCGCGAGCCTGCGTCATGTCGGTCGCTACGAAGATGAACCCCACGCGGTCGCCGCTCTCGTCGATTCGAGGCGTCGCCGCGACCTGTACCGGGACTTCCTTTCCATCCGGGCGAACGTACGTCCAATCGCGGATGTCGGCGGCTCCGCCGCGAACCGCGTCGACCAGCGCCGAGAACCGGCCGGGGCTGGAGAGCGTGTGGCGGCGAGTGTCGATCCCGCGGATGCGCTCATCGAGCTCGGAAGGCAGGTGGAAGTCGATGACGTGCGCCTTGCGGGCGAACACCTGACTCTCGGTCAGCCCGAGCATCTTCTCGGCACCCGGATTCCAGACATCGATCAAACCGTCGAGGTCCGATCCGATCACGGACTGTTCGGTGACCGCTTTCCAGATGCTCTGGATGAGCCGGTTGGCGCTCTTCAGCCGGGCCTCGTTCAGTTTCTGAGCTGCGGACGCCTCCACCATCTGCTCGAGGAGCTCCGCACGCTCCAATGCCGACGCGCGCGCATCCTCCAGCTGGAGGCGCACCCGGTTCGCGATCTCGTTGATCACCAAGCCGACGGCGCTGTAGATGATCGGGGAGAAGATCACCCGGACGACATCGCCTGGAGCCACCACCATCCCGGTGACCAACAGCGGAAGCAGCAGCACCACGAAGACGCTCACCCCGGCGACGATCGCGTTGAATCGTCCAGGCTCAGACGCGATCCAGACGAACGGCAACAGGATCAGTGCACCGAACGGCGATGTCGACCCTCCCGTACCGGTCCGGAAAGCCCCGGCGGCCAGAAGCGACAGCACGGGCACGAGGATCACCCAGCGAGGATTGATCTTCGACCACGGGAGCGCGGCCGCAAGCGCAGACGCCACGGCGACAAGAGCGACCGCCAAGGCGATCCGCAGCTCCGCCGTGATGACCTGGGTCTCGAACGGCAGGAGCACGAGTGCCAGGACGAAAGCCGCGATCGTCGGCACCTGCTTCATCAGCGGCGTCGGCGAATCCAGCGACAACCGGCTCAGAAAGCTGCTGTGAGTACTCATTCGATCCCGTCGGTGAGCATGTCGACGATGGTCGCCGTCAAGTCGCGCGGACTGAACGGCTTCAGGATGAATCGGTCTGCAGAGACGATCCGTGACTCCTCGAATTCCGTGTCGGTCAGCAACTGGACCGAGGCCGACACGACCAGGACCCGGGTTCCGTCGAGCGCCGGATCGGCTCGGATGCGGTCCGCGACTTCGATACCGGTCATCCCGGGCATCGAGACGTCGAGGATGGCGAGATCGACGCCGCCGCCGGATACGGCCTTCCAGGCGTCCGTTCCATTGTCGACGGCGGCTCGGACCACTACGCCGGCCTTCTTCGCCGCGATCACGACCAGCTGACGGATGTCTTCATCGTCGTCGGCGACGATCACGGTCCGCGGCTCGCCCGTGACGGGATTTATCTTCACCTTGTACCTGTCGGCACTCTCGGCGCCGGCGTAAGACCCAGCCTGCATGCTCAGTCCTCCCTCGCGGCGAGGAGGATGTCCGCGACGCGCGAATACCGGCCGACGGTCGTCGCGACGTGGCTGTCCGTCGAGGCGACGATGGAGCCTCCGGCGGCGCGCACCGCGCGAATGGCGCGCGCTCCGGGGCATCCCCATTTCTCGTTGACCTCGACCAGCGTGCCGGAATCCGCTGCGGCAGTCGCCCAATGCCGCAGCTGCTCGTCGCTGAGGTCATCCTCGGAAAGCCCGACCTTGGGGAGGATGGAGAACCAGTGGCCGAGCTGCGCCCGAGCCACGAGCCGCATCGCATTCACGCTCGCCTCTACGTACATGTCGAGCGCCGTCGCCGCGTCCAGGCCCGATTCGAGACGCTCCCGGGTCTCACTCGGACTCCACGGACCGTCGTCTCCCGGGAACTGGTGGTCACCGATCACGATCGCGTCCACCCCGCCGGGCCCGACGACGAGGTCTTCCGGCACGTCGACAGCACCGGACCGGTCGAGGAGTTTCGCTTCCACCCCCGTATAGACGTTCAACGACAACGGAACGGGCTGCGCTGCGACAGCCGCCAAGAACTCGGGGACCCAGGTCGTCGTCCGCCGGACGTGGTCGACGAGGCGAAGTTCCCGAAGCCCTGCCTCCGCCGCCGCCGCGATGTTCTCCGCCAGCGTGCTCGTGGCGTCGTCGGAGAAGTCGGAGTGGACGTGGAAGTCACCGGCGAGCGGCGGCGCGACCGGCGGCCGCGCATTCCGCGTGCTGACTTCCGGTCCTGTGCTCATTCCTCGCCCGGTCCTTCGGCGTGCGCCGCGTTCTCGGAGACCAGCACATCGGTCGGATCGATGAAGACGTCTTCGAGATACCGCACATTGGCCAGTTCGATGAAGTCCACACGACTGGGAACCTCCACCCCGCGAACCAGATCGTGCAGCAGGGAGGGCATGTCGACGCCGGCCGCGATGGTGAGCGGCATCGCTCCGGGGAACCGCGGATTCACTTCGAGAAGCGCAGGCGACCCGGAGCGGTCGTAGCGCAATTGCACGTTGGCGACCCCGGTCAGGCCGATCGCGCGCGCCACCTCAGCGGCGGTCTCCTCCAGTTCGGCGCGGCGCACGGTGCGGCCGGCGATCGAGACCCCCGAATCCACCCGCTCGCGCGAGCGCGGAACGGCCGCGATGACGTTCCCGTCGAGATCGGCGAGGACATCCACCGAGAACTCGTCGCCGGGAAGATACGCCTGGATCATGAGCTTCTCATCGAATCCCAGAGCGTCCAGCTGCTCGCGCGACTCGACCAGACGGACGCCGCGCGAGCCCGCTCCGCTGCGTGGCTTGACGATGACCGGAAAACTCCAGTCGACGCCGGCTCCGTCCTCGTTGAGGAGCCGGGTCTCCGGGACGTTCACGGTCGGAGAGCACGCCTGCGCCAGCTGATACTTGTCGAGTGTCCTGACGAGCGTCGCGTGGCTGGGAGCGGCCAGTATCGTTCCGACCTCCGAGAGCTCGTCGCGCCGGAGTGCCAGGGCGGGGAGCTCCACGTCGACCGTCGAGAAGAGGACGTCGATACGGTCGCTTCGGCACAACTCGATCAGTGCGTCCACGAATCCGCCGGTTCGACCGGCCGGAACAATTCGGCGGTGATCGGCCGGGACCAGGTAGAGGGCGCTCGCCCAGCCGTCCATGTCGGCCGCGAACACCTCGATGTCGTCCCGCTTGAGAAGCGAGCGAATGACCGCAACGCCGGCCGGTCCGCCAGCTCCGGTCACGAGCACGCGGCTCATCGCGTCACACCTTTCGTCCTGGAGAGCGCCGAAGGCATTCCGGTCTGCACCGAGATGTCGGTGGTGTCCCGGATGACCTCGAGGGGTTCACAGCTGGTGCCGCCGCCGAAACGCGACCAGTAGCGTGCGGTCGCGAGCACGAATTCCGGCTCCAGGTAGTCGCGCACATCCTGCGAGGCGAAACAGCGCAGAAGATCGAGCTTCGCCTCGGTGAAGCCGTCGATCGGGACGAAGCGCGTAGGGCGGAAGTCGATGGTCGACGACGGCGACTGGAAGCAGCACACGGTACGCACGCTCCGCGTCGCGACCAATGTCGCCGCGTGAACCGCGGCATGATCCTGGTGCCGGTCGTGTGAACTGTGCGTGTAGACGATGTCCGGCTGCACCTGCGCGACCACTCGTTCGATGATTCCGACGGTCGGGTCCTCCGCTTTGATGTGGGTATCCTCCAGGTCTTCGAGGAAGAGGCGCGCGCCGAGGAGGTCGGCAGAGGCGAGCGATTCGTGTTGCCTGTTCTCGGCGTCTCCGCCGCGAGCGCCGCGCGACAAGGTGAGGATCACGACCGTGTCGCCCGCCGAACGGTGCGCGCTGAGGATTCCTCCGACCCCGATCTCGACGTCGTCGGGGTGAGCGCCGATCGCCAGCACCGTCTGGGTCTCGGACGTCTCGCGCCATGCCCGGCCGACGGGGGCGAGCCGCGCGAGGATCGCAAGAAGGTCCTTCGACGAGACCGGCTTGGTCAGGAACTCGTCGGCCTGGCCGCGCAGTGCGGTCACCGCGTATTCGACCGACACGTGGGCGGTCATGACGACCACGGGAAGCCCCGGATACTTCTTGCGCAGCTCCGTCAGGAGATCCAGTCCGCTGATGCCCGGCATCTGGATGTCGGTGAACACGAGATCCGGCTCGAATTCGTCGATCTGGGCCAGAGCGGTCTGAGGCTTCGTGATCGCGAGGACGAGAGCGTCGCCCCGCTTCTGCAGCACCGTGCGCATGTAGTCGGCGACATCCGGATCGTCCTCGATCACGCAGACGCGGTACTTCAGCGCAACATTGTGCATGTAAGGCCCCTCCCCAGGACCACTTTATGTGTTCGGCCCCTGAAATCAGCACGATTGCGACGCTTCCCAGCTGATCTCGGCAATGCGGGCCTGCTCGTGAGCCAGCGCCCGAGCCGATCCGCGGTCTGCTGCGAGGGCTGTTGCCGGCGGGCCGCCGGTCATACCATGGTCGTCTACGGCAGATGCTGAGGGGTGGAGGCGATGATGGCGCTCGTCACGCGGGGCTTCGGCGGACGGCGGCGTGACCCCGATTCGAAGCTTCCGCCCGGTCAGACACTCGTCCGCGACTGGCCGGTGCTCAGCGCCGGTGCGACGCCGCGGATCTCCCCCGCCGACTGGCGGTTCTCCGTGCAGACCGAGACGGGGGACGCCCGCGAATGGACCTGGGACGAGTTCCGGGATCTCGGACTCGAAGACGTCACCATGGACATCCATTGCGTGACCCACTGGTCCAAACTGCAGATGCCCTGGCGCGGCGTGCCACTCGACCTGGTGTTCGAGAACATCGACACGACCTATCAGTACGTCATGGCGCACTCGTACGGCGGATACACCACCAATGTCCCCCTGAACGAGCTTCTGGGCGGAAAGGCATGGATCGCCTTCGAGGCCGACGGGGAACCGCTGAGCGCCGAACACGGCGGCCCGGCCCGGCTCCTCGTTCCCCACCTGTACTTCTGGAAGAGCGCCAAATGGGTCCGCGGCCTCGTCATGATGCCCGACGACGAACCCGGCTTCTGGGAGGAACGCGGCTACCACCTGCACGGCGACCCCTGGCGCGAAGAGCGCTATTCGTGATCGCCCGAGCCTCCTGGCACGTCGCAACGGTCGCGTCGGCGAGCCCCGAGACGCCGACCGCGCGGCGGATCGTACTCGCCGTGCCGACCTGGCCAGGCAACGAGGCAGGGCAGCATCTCGATGTCCGCCTGACCGCTCCGGACGGGTACCAGGCAAGCCGTTCCTATTCGATCGCGTCCAGCGGGCCGGACCCGATCGTCGAACTCGCGGTGGATCGGGTCCCCGACGGAGAGGTCTCCCCTTTCCTGGTCGACGAGCTGCGCGTCGGCGACCAGATCGAGATCCGCGGTCCCCTGGGCGGATGGTTCGTGTGGTCGCCACCGGCCCCGGACCGGACCGACGCGGAACGACCGGGCACGGATGGACCGAGCACGGATCGAGCGGACGCGGAACCACCGGGCACGGATCGTCCGGTCCAGCTCATCGGCGGAGGATCCGGGATCGTGCCGCTCGTGGGGATGGTCCGCTCCCACGCTGCGGCGGCGGATCCGACTCTGTTCCGACTGCTGTACTCGGTCCGTACCCCGGAAGACGTCTTCTATCGTGCGGAGCTGGCGCAAGCTGCGGATTCCGGCGTTCCGCTCACGGTGGACTACATCTACACCCGACGTGCACCGGACGGCTATCCGCGTGCGGCCGGGCGGATCAGCCGAGACCTTCTGGCGGCGACGGTCTTTCCCTCGTCATCCGACCCGAGGCTCTTCGTCTGCGGTTCCACGGGCTTCGTGGAGACCGTGCTCGGCTGGCTCATCGACCTGGGGCATGAGGCCAAAGGCATCCGTGCGGAACGATTCGGAGGTGCATGATGCCATCGCATCTGGACGGAAACGCGCTGGCCGGGCCGCTGTCCGAGGTGTTCGCCTCGGACATGACGGCGTCCCGCGGACGGTGCGCCAACTGCGGCGACGTGTCGGTTCTGGCACAGGCTCTCGTCTATCCGACCGAGACAGGCACTGTGGCGAAATGCGCGGCCTGCGGCAGCGTGCTGCTGACGCTCGTCGCGGAGGACGACCGGATGTGGGTGAGCCTGTCCGGATTGTCGGCTTTCGAGGTGCCACGGTGAGTTTTCGTGGTGCCGCGGTGAGACGCCACACTGGGACGGAATGATCTTCTACGCTCTCCGCCGGCTCGGTCAGTCGGTCATCACCCTGTTCCTCGTCACGATCGTCATCTTCGTGCTGCTCCGTGCCGTACCGTTCAACAACGGCCAATCCGTGCTGCCATCGTCGGCCACACCGGTCCAGATCGCGCACTTCAACGGGGAATCCGCCTTCGCGCAGTATTTCCGCATCCTCGGCCAGTGGATCCGCGGCGACTTCGGATACTCGAGCCGGCTCAACATGTCCGTGTCCACGATGCTCGCTCAAGGTCTTGTCACGACGGGCACGCTGATCTTCTTCGTCCTGATCCTGACCGCGATCATCGCCATACCTCTCGGGCTTTTGCAGGGGGTGCGGAACGGGACCGTCTTCGATCACGTGGCGACCATGGTGGTCTACGTCGTGTACACGGTGCCGATGTATCTCAGCGGCCCGATCCTCGTTCTCATCTTCGCCATCGGGCTCGGCTGGTTTCCGCCGATCGCTCCCGACGAGCCGGGCCTCGGGCCGATCTTCCTCGGTTTCGCGGGCATGATCCTGCCCATCGTCACGCTCGCGCTGCCGAGCATCGCACGGGTCGCACGCCAAGTTCGCTCCGGTGTCCTGGGCCAGGTGGACGCCGACTATGTGCGAACAGCCAAGGCGAAAGGGGCATCCCGGACTCGCATCCTCTGGCAGCACATGTTCCGGAACTCGCTGATCCCGGTGATCACCCTGCTCGGTGCGCTGCTCCCGATCCTGATCTCGGGCGCGATGATCGTCGAAGCGATCTTCGATCTGCCCGGGCTTGGCTACGACCTCTGGCAAGCCTCGAAATACTACGATTTCCCGATCGAGATCGCGATCGTCCTCGTTTCGGCGGTCGCCACGATCACGATGAGCTTCATCGTCGACCTGGTGCTAGCGGCGGTCGATCCGCGCATTCTCCGCTGAGGTGGGCGGCTGCGCCGCTGCCCGGTCGTGGGCCACATGCTCGCGGCGGTCGATCCGCGCATCACCCGCTCAGTGGGCGCGTGCGCGGCGACGCGCGCCTCAGCTCGGCTGGTGCGTCTGACGGGCGAGGACGTCGCGCATGTACGAGACGTCGCGGTCGTAGATATGCGCCGACTTCACGATGAAGACCAGCGGGCCGACCGGGTACCCAAGTCGCCCGGCGACGATGCCCTGCAGGTCGGCGAGCTGGATGAGGTTGCCGTACCCCTTGGACCCGAAGTCGATGCTGTGCGCGTAGACGACCAGTTCGAGGGCCGAGTCGCGGATCCAGAAGTCGAGCATGCTCACGCACGGAATGTAGGTGGTGTCGAGAAGAGGTTCGAAGGTCGTGATCGTCGCCGAACGTGCCAGCGGATCCTCCTGGAGGCGCTTCACGACCCAATCGATCTGGTCGCGGCCGGACTCCGCATAGTCGAAGATCCGGCTGGCGTAGCTGCGGGCGTTCCCGAGCTCGGCCACCCGTGCGGGATCGGTGAAGTTCGCACGCATCCAGGCGAGTCGTTCGGCGTCCGCGAATTCCGCGATCACCGGGTCGGCTGGATCCGGATGGGACACGTCGAGCGTCACCCGCTCCAGCTCGGTGATCGGCATCCCGTCGTAAACGGACGGGACGCCGTCCGCGAGAATCGCGGCCGCAACGCTGAGCCAGGCCTCACCGGCCGTTCCGGCGACGATTCGGGTGTCCCGGGCCGAGACGCGGACGTCGGTCATGCGCAAACCTCCTTGGTGCTTCCCATCCCTTCAGTCTGCACCCTTGCGGTGGCGATCAGCTGAGCGAGCTCATCCATCGAAGTGAAGGCCGTCGTGTGCGGACCCTCCAGCCAGGAAGCCGGAGTGAGCCCCCCGGCGTAGCCGAGGACGGACATGCCCGCAGCGCGAGCCGCTTCGACACCGAACCGGCTGTCCTCGACGACAAGGCAGCGGCCGGGCTCGACACCGAGCGTCGCGGCGGCGTGGAGGAACAGATCGGGTGCGGGTTTGCCGTGCGCGACATCGTCGGAGCTGAAGATACGACCTTCGAACCGATCAAGCAGACCGGTCGCGGCGAGTGACGATCGAATTCGCGCGTGGCCGCTGTTCGAGGCCACGCAGAACGGGAGCGACAGCCGGTCGATAGCATCCTCGATGCCCGCGACCGCCTTCAGTTCCTGCTCGAATGCGCGCCGATACCACTCGGTATAGCGGCGATCCCAGTCCGGCGGAACGGGCGCGCCCAGGAACTCTTCCAGCTGCAGTTCGAAACTTTCCTTGGTGCCCCCGACGAAACGCTCGACGATCTCCTCCCTGGTGAGATTCCAGCCGAGGTCCGCGAGGACGCGCTGGTCGACCTCCACCGCGACCACTTCACTGTCGACGAGCACGCCGTCACAGTCGAAGATCACCAATTCGAGTTGCTCGTCCATCTGCCCTTCTTCTGTCCGCTTGGCCGTCGGCTTCGTCTGTCCGCTTGGCCGTCGGTTGGTCGTCGGTTGGTCGTCGGTGGTCGTCAGCTGGTCGGCCGATTGTCATCGGTTGATCGTTCCGCTGCTCATCGGCTGCTCGTTCCGCTGCTGGTGATTGCTCGTCTCGGATCGGTGTTGCCCATCCTGAGTCCGGTGCTGCCCATCCCGAGTCCGGCGATATCGGCCGCTCCGTTCCCAAAGAAACCCTAGAGGATCAGGGTTACTCAATTTTCGCGGTCGATTCCACCGCACCGGCGGACCGGTCCATCTAATCCGGGCCGATCCGGGCCGATCCCACCCCACGACTGGTCGATTGGGCCGATCTGGGCTCGATTCGGACTCGATTCGGACTCGATCCGGACTCGATCCGGGCCGATCCGGGTCGATTCGGGCGCACCCCGGTTGGTAATGCAGGTGATCCTGCCGGCCGGCGGCCGGCTCGATCCTCGCCGCAGTTGGGAATGCAGGTCATCCGGCGGCAGTCCCGACAGTCGAGGTCAGACGTCGACCGTCGACCACCCGGTCAGGGAGTGGTAATTACCGCACGTGCCCCCATCACCGGAGTGCTTCCCTGACCAGTCTGGAGGACGTATAGCGCGGCACGTGCCACAAATGGAAGCGACGACTTCGTTCACGAAGTCGACCATCATCGAATCAACAATCAGCAGATGAATCAGGCTGCTCAATGAGCGATGCGGATTCTTTTCCTGAATTAGCAACCGGAACGGCGGGCCGCGACCAGCTTCGTGATCCTACTTACCTGCATTGCCAACGCGGAGCGAGTGGCGGGGACGTCAGTAGTCGAGCTTGCGACTTCTGTCGGACCTGCGCTCGGCTGGCAACCGGATACGCTCCGCGACTAACGTGAGAGGCGGATGGAGCTCGAGGTCCGGCAACCCCGCCATCCCAAGCCCTTCCCGCTCCTGAACTGAAGAGAGAACTCGCGTGACCATCGCCCTCTGGATCGTCTCCGGCGTCCTCACTGCCATGTACCTGGCCGCCGGCATCATGAAAGTGTCCCGGCCCAAGGATGCTCTGAAGAAGAACCTCCCATGGGTGGAGAGCTACTCGACCGGGACGGTGAAGTTCATCGGAATCGTCGAGATTCTCGGCGCGATCGGACTCATCCTTCCGTGGCTGACGGGCATCGCAGCGATCCTGACACCGCTCGCCGCATCCGGCCTCGCGATCATCCAGATCCTGGCGATCATCGTGCACGTCCGGCGCCGCGAGATGAACTCCCTGACCGTCAACATCGTGCTCCTGCTCGCAGCACTCTTCGTGGCCATCTTCCGGTTCGCAGGGATCTAGCCGGCGCGGTCAGGATTCAGGCCTCCCGCGAGCGTTGCAATTGGACGGAGTCCGGCGCCTAGCCACCACCGCGCTCAGCTGACGGCGGGCGCCGCTCCTTCGAACGCCAGGTGAAGTCGGGCAGGAGCGCTGCGGCCGACGTGCCGCGAACCGCGCTCAGCCAGACGCCGGCACCGTAAGCGAGATCGTCGAGTCGCCGGGCGAACCCGAAACGGATCGGGTCCAGTTTCGGGCGCGTCCGGCGGTACTCGATGACCGCATCGGCGACCGCCGCCACGATCACCGCACGACGGATGCGCCGAGAGAACACACCGGCAATGACGGCGGCCGGCCACCAGTGACGGACGAGCAGTGCCGATGTCTGCGTCAGTGACGCGCCGACGCCATCGGCCGTGAGCCGCGCACCCTCAGCGAGCGGATGCGAGCTCCGAGTGAGCTTCGCGGCGATGCGGATCGCGGCACCCGCCGAGATCAGGGTGGCGACCGGAACGGACCAGCGCCGCTGGGCGAGAAGAGCGAGCACCACGGTGGCACTCCACGGCGCGAAAACGGCTGGCGCGATGTCGCGCCCGTGACGCACCGCGAGCGGGTGCGCCGACGATCCGTAGAGCACCTTGCGCGACAACCAGCCACCGACGGTCACGCGGTGGTCATGCCAGACGCGCGCGGCAGGTTCGTACCGGACCCGCCAGCCACCGTCGACGAGTCGCCAGATCAGGTCGACGTCCTCCCCCTCGCGCATGCCGGGACTGAATCCGTCGCCCAGTGCGCCGACGCGCGCGAGCAGGAATGTCGCGGGGACCCAGGAGACAGGCGACCGCTGCATGACCGTCGCGGCACGCGGACCGAGATCGAGCGAGGATCGTGCCGCCTCGTATCGGCCGATCCAGTTCGTCCGCGTGCCGTCGGCGAGCCCGAGGACGCGAGGCGCCACCACCGCGACCAGGCGATCGGCGAAATGCCGCTGCAAGCGCGGGACCACCGTCTCGTCGATCACCACGTCCGTGTCGACGAATGCGACGAACGGAGTGCTGACCAGTTCGAGTCCGGCGTTCCGCGCCCCGCCCGGGCCGACGTTCTCGGGCAGGGGGACGTAACGCGCTCCGTGCCGAGCAGCGACCGACGCGATCGAGTCCGGATCGGGCGAGCGGTCGTCTACGACGATCAACGGATGCCCGTTCGGGATGCTCGTCAGAAGCCGATCCAATGAGCCCGGCCTGCCCCAGACGGGAATGACGAAGGTGATGTCGGCGACGGGGATCTGCGGGTCGGGCAACTCGGCGAGGACCGGATCGGCCATCCCCGCGTCAAGAAGTCGTTCGGCCAGCGCTCTCGTTCCGGCGTCGATCACCTTGATCGTCCGCTCGGTGAACATCCCGCGGGCTTTGGCGCTCGGATACAGCACGCGCGTGGGCGAGCCACCGACGATCGCGCGACCGTTGTCACGGATCCGCACGTCGGAGCGCAAGCGGACGACGAAACCGTCCGGAAGGTGGGAGGGGGCGACGGGGCGGCCGACCGACGGCGCGGGCCTCCTCATCGCAGGCATCCCAGCTCGTCGACGCCGTCATCGACGACGCGACGGAACACGTCGTCGATCATTGCTTCGAGCAGCGAACCGCCCTCGCGTTCGTTCGCGCCGGAGGGATCGCCGAGGATGCCGGATTCGGAGATCGAGCGGACCCCCTTCTCCTGCAGGATCGGCAGCAGCGTGTGCAGCGGCATCGTGTTCCCGGGAGCGGCCGCGACAAGGTCGACGTTCTCCGCAGCCAGCCGGATCATGAGTGACGTCTCGGTGCGGCCGGCGTGGGCGTCGGTGCCCGGCGGCACGCACGGCGCCCAGGCGACGCGATGTCCTTCCTCGATGAGCTGAGGAATCGCGCGCCGGAGCGTCGCCACGTTGCCACCATGACCGTTCACCACGACGATGCGACCGGCCCAGGTCGACAGGGAACGGATGCATTCGATGAGGACGAGTCGCAGCGCCTCGTGGCCGATCGACACCGTTCCAGGAAACGCCTGGTGCTCGCCGCTCGCGCCGTACGGCAGCGACGGTGCGACGAGCACCGGCGAGCCGTGCGCGGAAGCGGAATCAGACGCCATCGCGGGATCAGGTACCGTGGCGTCGCGGATCAGACGCGCGGCGACGCCGTCAGCGACCGCGGTCGCCACAACGGTGTCCGTGCCGAACGGCAGGTGCGGCCCGTGTTGCTCGGTTGACCCGATCGGCAACAGGACGAGAGGCCTGACCGGAACTCTGGGCCACGAGATCGATGCGAGCGCGAAACTCATACCCTCTATTGTTTCGTCGACCGGGTCCGTGCAGTGCCGGATCGCGGCGTCGTCGAGGATGCCCGACCTGTGGTCGCTGGGGACGATGCCCGCGACCGGCCAGACGTCGTTCGCGACTTCGCCGCCGGTTTCTGCTCACCGCCCTCCGAATCGCCGCCCTCCGA
>FSWU01000130.1_pt1 | contig 39373 bp, 37 predicted proteins | sample 1638061 | NCBI WGS metagenome assembly FSWU01 (sample SAMEA3914788, study PRJEB12502) | metagenome | biome: forest; material: soil | place: Canada | collected 2011-07-03 | depth 0.1 m
CGTCTCCGACGTGCCGGGAAGTCCGAGTCCGGGGATGCTGGAGCGCTCACGTGTCGCTTCGTCGAGTTCATCGAAATCGGTGAGTGGGACCTCGAGGACATGCATCTCAGGCTCGTGCACGCGCGCCGCAGAACCATCCTCGAATCCTGACGGCGATTTCCGCTCGCCGCGCCTGCGCCGCAGTGCCTCCAGGAGATCCGCCGTCTGGTGACCGTCTCGCGGCCTCTCGTCGGACCGCTTGATCGCCTGGACCGCGATGGAGTTGTTCGCGACGCTGCCGTGACGTGCCGACGACGAGTCCGGCATGGGCGGGATGTCGGGGGCGAGGATCTCGGCTGCCTGGTCGGTGAAAGCGAACGCCCCGCTGTCGAAGCGTGAATCGTCGGATTCGCCTCCATGCGGCGCGACCGCTCGAAGGCGGGGGATGAGCCCTCCGTGCAGTTCGCCCTGCTGGGAAAGCGTCGTCGCTTCCGGATTCAAGGGAGTGAGCGAGTGCTTGCGGATGTCGTAGGACCAGCGTGCGTCGTGATCGATTCCGTCCGAGGTGAATTCGAGCTTGAGGATCCAGCCGGACTCCGGCTCTTTCCAGCTGGCCCAGCGTTCGCGTGAGGCCCCGAGCGAAGAGAGGCGTTCGCGGAGCACGACACCGAACGGTGTACCTTCTGCGGTCGGGTCGACGTCCGTGGCCGTATGGACAGGAACGCTCAAGGCCATGACGACCGTGTGCTCGCGCTCCGCGACGATGGGGCCTTCGAATCGCTGAATGTAGTCGATGGGGGCGCCGGTGATCTCCGCCACATCCGCGGCCGACATACCGGCACGGATGTGAGCCTGGATCTCTCGGGGCGATGGCTTCGGCGCTTTGCTGTCGAGCTCGGTCCGGCCCAAACGGAGGCGCGACGCGAACACTTCGTCGATCTCGATCCGGTAGCGCTCACCCTCGTCGCTCGCGGCGAGGAGAGAGCCGTTCTCGACCCCGATGACCTTCAAGTCCTGCATGATGAAATGCCTCTCCAGCTCTGCACGTCCAGACGCAAGGATGCCACGAAGAAGCCCCGAATCCCGGGAATACTCGTGGCGCGCCGGAAGTTGCACAGGCAGCGGGAATGATGCGGGTCGTACGCGGTTTGCTATTCCCTGCGGTTTGTTGCAAACTATGGCCGCCGATTTGGACGAATTCGGCGTGAGATAAGAAGTGGATGGGCATGGCAACCGATTACGATGCACCGCGAAAGAGCGAGGACGACTCGGAGTCGATCGAGGCGCTCAAGGAGCGGGTCCCGGACAAAATGTCGGGCGTCGTTGATGTCGACGATGCCGACAATCCGGGGGGCTTCGAGCTCCCGGGCGCGGACTTGTCCGATCTCGACCTCGATGTCGTCGTCCTGCCTCCGCAGGCGGACGAGTTCACTTGCGTGAGCTGCTTCCTGGTCAAGCACCGCTCTCAGATCGACCACGAGACGAAGCTCGGTCCTATCTGCGTGGAGTGCTCCGCCTGACAATATGCTGTGAGCTTCCGCGCGTGACGCGCGGGAGCTCAGCTGGCGCTCTCGGCGGAGCGCGCCCGAGCCTTGTTGATGGCTCTCATGAACTTGTTCGGTGTCCGGCTCGACAAGAGCCAGTAGGGCACCGGGTCGAGTGCGTCCAGGATCGGCACCTTGACGACGAACTGCTTGCCGCCGCGAAGCAGCAGCCAGGCGCGCGCGTCGAGACGCTGGCCTCTCTCCAAGAATGCTTCGTTGCCCGCGAAGGACTCGGGCTCGCCGATGAAGGTGACCGGGATCTGCGCCTTCCCGGCGAACAGCATCGTGTCGGTCACTCGGACCATCGGCGCGCTGGCGGCGAACCACACCACACAGCCGGCGTAGATCAGCACGGCGATCACGATGCCGGCGACGAAATTGATCGGCGCGAACACGATCAGCACGGCCGGGATGACGAGGGCGGTCGAGATGTACAACCAGGGGCTCGCCCAAAGGCGTTCCTTGTATAGCAGCATGGCTTAGTCGTTGAGCCCTATTCGTTCAGATTCTTGGTTCAGATTCGTTCAGAAATCTCTATTACGCTCGATGCGTGACTGACGCCGTCGAGATACCCATCATCGCACCGCGTGTGCCCGTTTATGCACATCAGGGTGACGCGGGCGCAGATCTTTTCGCAGCCGAAGGCGTGGTCTTGGGCCCAGGAGACCGCGCGACGGTCCCCACCGGGGTCGCACTCGCGCTTCCCGACGGCTTCGCCGGCTTCGTCGTTCCGCGAAGCGGATTGGCCGCCAAGCACGGTCTGACCATCGTGAACTCGCCGGGGACCATCGACGCGGGGTATCGTGGCGAGATCAAGATCACGATCTTGAACACCGACCGCACAGAGCCGTACGAGATCACCGTCGGTGATCGTATCGCCCAGCTGATCGTCATGCCGGTCACGAGAGCGACGTTCGTTCCCGTAGACAGTCTGCCGGAAAGCCACCGTGGTGAATCGGGGTTCGGGTCGACCGGCTATTCGGCATTGCAGCAAGCAGTGCGACAAGGAGACCAAGCGTGAGCGACGCGAGCGACGACGAAGAGCGCTGGGACAAGTCGGCCCCCGCCGACCGCGAGACCGAGGGGCCGCTCGACGAGAGCGAAGCAAACCCGGTAAGGCCTTATGTGGATCTGGGAGGGGTGAAGATCCTTCCGAGGGAAGGCCTTCACCTCCGGCTCGAGGTCGAAGAGGAGACTCAGCGTGTGGTGGCGGTGGGACTCGACTACGCGAACTCCTCACTGCAGGTGCAGCCCTTCGCCGCTCCGAAGTCGAGTGGCCTGTGGCACGAGATCCGGGAACAGATCGCCGAGCAGATCGAACGACAGGGCGGCCGCGCCGCGGAACGCGAGGGCGTCTTCGGCCCGGAGCTCGTCGCCGAGGTGCCGATCGCAACGGAGCCCGGTCAGCCGGCCGAGACCCGAGTCGCTCGATTCGTGGGCGTCGACGGCCCCCGGTGGTTCCTGCGGGGCGTCATCGCCGGTGACGCTGCTGTAAACGCAGACGCGGCCGCGCTCGTCGAGGATCTTTTCCGGAGCATCGTGGTGGTTCGCGGAATCACGCCCATGCCTCCGCGTGACCTCATTCCGCTGAGGATGCCGTCAGCGCCGGGTGCGCCCGCCTGAGCCGGAGGATCTGCCGATGATCAACGACGACCCACCCGCGTCGGCCGGCTCAGAGCCGATGGATGCGGAGAACACGCAGCGAGAGAGTTCGTTCGGCGACGACCTCGCGGCCGCAGTCGCGAAGAAGTCCGGGATAGACCAGCTGGCTCGATCCGAGGGTGCGACGGGTACGGCTCTGCTCGGTGCCCTCGGCGGCGTGCGCGGCCTCGTCGAGGCGATCCTCCCTGGTCTGGTCTTCCTGGTCTTGTTCACCTTCACGGAGGACGTTCCGCTGTCGCTCGGAGCGTCTGTTGCCGTTGCGGTCGTCTTCGTGATCGCGCGAGCGGTGACGCGATCGCCGATGACTCAGGCCGTCGCCGGACTCATCGGCGTCGGCGCCTCGGCGATCCTCGCGTTGATCACCGGCCGAGCGCAGGACAACTTCGTGCTGGGTCTGTGGCTGAACGCCGCGTACGCGCTGGGACTGCTGGTGTCCATGGCGATCCGCTGGCCGGTGATCGGGCTCGCGGCCGGATACCTGATGGGGGAGGGAACCTCGTGGCGGGAGAAGAAGAGCACCTTCCGCATCATGCAGGCGCTCACCTTCCTGTGGTTCCTGCTTTTCGCTGTGCGCTTGGCGGTCGGATTGCCGTTGTACTTCGCTGCGGCGACGGGGGCACTCGCCGTCACGACGCTCTTGATGGGCGTGCCTCTGTACTCGCTAGTGCTGATCGTCACGTGGCTGGTCATCCGTTCGCTGTATCCTGCTTCATCGAAGGCTTCCTGACGACGCTCCTTGTGCTAGATTTATCTTGATATCAAGATAAATTGATCGGGCGCACAGCGACGCTTGCGAGTGGCCTACTTAGGCTCGCCTTGCTGGAATCGCGTAGCGGCCGAACGCGAGAATTGTTCCATCGGGTCCGATCTATTTAGGGTCCGCCAACGAAGGAGAGGGCAACGTGTCCGCGTTGAACAGTTTCGGAGCCAAAGACACCCTGCGGGTCGGCCAGGACGAATACGAGATCTTCCGGATCGACGCCGTTCCGGGCTACGAGAAGCTCCCGTTCAGCCTGAAAGTGCTCCTGGAGAACCTCCTGCGCACCGAGGACGGCGCGAACATCACGTCGTCGCACGTCGATGCCCTCGGCAGCTGGGATCCGTCGGCGGAACCGAACACCGAGATCCAATTCACGCCGGCGCGCGTGGTCATGCAGGACTTCACCGGAGTTCCCTGCATCGTCGACCTCGCAACAATGCGGGAGGCGATCTCAGCACTGGGCGGAGACCCGGACAAGGTGAACCCGTTGGCGCCCGCCGAAATGGTCATCGACCACTCGGTCATCGCCGACCTCTTCGGCCAGGCGGACGCGTTCGAGCGCAACGTCGAGCTCGAGTATCAGCGCAACGGCGAGCGCTACCAATTCCTTCGCTGGGGCCAGACGGCGTTCGACGACTTCAAGGTGGTCCCGCCGGGCACGGGGATCGTGCACCAGGTGAACATCGAATATCTGGCCCGCATCACGATGACGCGTGTGGTGGATGGCGTGCTCCAGGCGTATCCCGACACGTGCGTCGGCACCGACTCGCACACGACCATGGTCAACGGTCTCGGTGTGCTCGGCTGGGGCGTCGGCGGCATCGAGGCGGAGGCCGCAATGCTCGGCCAGCCCGTTTCCATGCTCATCCCGAAGGTTGTCGGCTTCAAGCTCTCCGGATCCATCCCTACCGGGGTGACGGCGACCGACGTCGTGCTCACGATCACCCAGATGCTCCGCAAGCACGGTGTCGTCGGCAAGTTCGTCGAGTTCTACGGACCCGGAGTTGCTTCGGTTCCTCTCGCGAATCGCGCGACGATCGGGAACATGAGTCCCGAGTTCGGATCGACGGCGGCGATCTTCCCGATCGACGACGTCACGCTGGACTACCTGCGACTGACCGGTCGCTCAGAGGAACAGGTCAAGCTCGTCGAGGAATACAGCAAGGTCCAGACTCTTTGGCACGACGCCGACCGCGAGCCTGTGTTCAGCGAGTACCTCGAGCTGGACCTCGGTACAGTCGTGCCCTCGATCGCAGGCCCGAAGCGACCGCAGGACCGGATCGAACTCAGTCACGCGAAGGCGCAGTTCGAGCACGATCTGAACGACTACGCCGACGTCGAGCACGACATCGTCGATCTGACGATCGCCGAGTCTTTCCCGGCTTCCGACGCGGCCGAGCTGACCCCGCAGGACTCCCTCACGCACGTCCTGCACAGTCACAAGTCCCGTGCACCGCAGACCGTCACCAAGCCCACGGCGGTAGCCCTCGCGGACGGTACCGATGTGGTTCTCGATCACGGTGCGGTCGCGATCGCCGCGATCACCTCGTGCACGAACACATCGAACCCGTCCGTCATGCTCGCAGCCGGCCTCCTGGCGCGCAACGCGAGCAAGAAAGGTCTCAAAGCCAAGCCGTGGGTCAAGACCACGCTTGCACCCGGTTCCAAGGTCGTCACCGACTACTACGACAAGGCAGGCTTGACCGGTTACCTGGAGGAGCTCGGTTTCTACCTGGTCGGTTACGGCTGCACGACCTGCATCGGGAACTCCGGACCGCTGCCGGACGAGATCTCCCAAGCGGTCCAGGACAACGACCTCGCTGTGACTGCGGTGCTCTCCGGCAACCGCAACTTCGAGGGCCGCATCAACCCGGACGTGAAGATGAACTACCTGGCGAGTCCTCCGCTGGTGATCGCATACGCTCTCGCCGGATCGATGAATTTCGACTTCGAGAAGGACGCACTCGGTCAGGACCACGACGGCAACGACGTCTACCTGAGCGACATCTGGCCGGACGCCGGTGAGGTCCAGGCGACGATCGACTCGTCGATCAGCACGGACATGTTCACCCGCGAGTACTCTTCGGTGTTCGCCGGCGACGACCGCTGGCGCAATCTGCCGACGCCGACGGGCTCGACCTTCGAGTGGAACACGGAATCGACGTACGTGCGCAAGCCTCCGTACTTCGAAGGCATGACCCTCGAGACGACTCCGGTCACCGACATCTCGGGCGCGCGGGTCCTCGCGCTCTTGGGCGACTCGGTCACCACCGACCACATCTCGCCGGCCGGTTCGATCAAGGCGGACTCGCCCGCGGGCCAGTACCTCACGGAGCACGGCATCGACCGCAAGGACTTCAACTCCTACGGGTCGCGCCGCGGAAACCACGAGGTGATGATCCGTGGAACGTTCGCGAACATCCGTCTCCGGAACCAGCTTCTCGACGGAGTCGAGGGCGGCTACACCCGCGACTTCACCCAGTCCGGCGCTCCTCAAGCATTCATCTACGACGCATCGCAGAACTACCAGACGCAGGGTATCCCTCTGGTCGTCCTCGGCGGCAAGGAATACGGCTCCGGTTCGTCGCGCGACTGGGCGGCGAAGGGCACGAGCCTGCTCGGCGTCAAAGCGGTCATCTGTGAGAGCTTCGAGCGCATCCACCGTTCGAACCTGATCGGGATGGGTGTTGTCCCGCTTCAGTTCCCGGCGGGCGAAAGCGCGGCATCCCTCGGACTCGACGGCACCGAATCGTTCACGATCACGGGTCTGGAGCAGCTGAACGAGGGCACCACGCCGAAGACCCTTCATGTGGTGGCCGATCCGACCGACGCCTCCCCGGATGGGAAGAAGACGGTCGAGTTCGACGCGGTCGTCAGGATCGACACACCAGGTGAAGCCGACTACTACCGCAATGGCGGGATCCTTCAGTTCGTGCTGCGTTCGCTGGTCGCCTAGTCGCCGCGGTCTTGGCTGCGCATTCCGTGGGACCCGTCGACGGTTCTGTGAATTCTCACAGTCCGGAGCCTAAACTCGGCTCCATGAGTGTCCTCGAGCAGGTGTCCGGTCCGCGCGACTTGGATGATCTCTCCCTGGAGCAATTGGCCGAGCTGGCCGCCGAGATCCGAGCGTTCCTGGTATCGAACGTGTCGAAGACCGGCGGCCATCTCGGGCCGAATCTCGGAGTGGTCGAGACGACCATCGCGATCCATCGCGTGTTCGAATCTCCCCGCGACCCGATCGTCTTCGACGTCGGGCACCAGGCGTACGTCCACAAGCTTCTGACCGGACGACAGGACTTCAGCCAGCTGCGCCAGCGAGGAGGGATCGCCGGGTATCCGCAGCGCGCGGAGTCGGTGCACGATATCGTCGAGAACTCGCACGCTTCGAGTTCGCTGTCATGGGCCGACGGAATCTCGCGGGCGTTCGAGATGACAGGTCAGACGGATCGCCATGTGGTGGCGGTCGTCGGCGATGGTGCCCTTACGGGCGGCATGACATGGGAGGCGCTCAACAACATCAGCGATGACAACAGCCGCAGGCTGATCATCGTGGTCAACGACAACGGTCGTTCGTACGCACCGACCATCGGCGGTATGGCCCGGTTCCTGAACGACGTGCGCACGCGGCACGCGTACCGGAGCCTCTATCTGAGCAGCCAGAAGGCGTTCGACCGTCTGGGGAAGCCCGGCCAGGCCATCTATCGCGGCGTCCGGGGAGGCCTGCACGGATTCCTGAGCCGCTTCACGAACAACGACGCGCTCTATTCCAATCTGGACATCAAGTACATCGGACCCGTCGACGGCCACGACATCCAGGCCATGGAGGAGGCGCTCCGGCAGGCGAAGGGGTACGGCGCGCCCGTGATCGTTCACGCGATCACCCAGAAGGGGCGCGGTTACGCCCCCGCGCTGAGGGATGCCTCGGACCAATTCCACACGGTCGGCAGGATCGACCCGCAGACCGGCGAGTCGACCGAGAGTTCGAACAAGCCCTCTTGGACGGACGTCTTCTCCGATGAGATCGTCAGGCAGGCGGAGAAGAACGATCGGGTCGTCGGAATCACGGCGGCGATGCTGATGCCGACCGGACTGAACAAGTTCGCAGAGCGGTTCCCGAAGCGAGTTCACGACGTGGGTATCGCCGAGCAGCACGCGGTCGCGAGCGCCGCCGGGTTGGCCTACGGCGGAATGCATCCCGTCGTGGCGATCTATGCGACGTTCATCAACCGAGCCTTCGATCAGGTGCTGATGGATGTCGCCCTGCACAAGGCCGGCGTGACCTTCATCCTCGATCGAGCCGGAGTGACAGGGCCGGACGGGCCGAGCCATCACGGTATCTGGGATCTCGCAATACTCCAGGTCGTGCCCAATATCCGTCTGGCCGCGCCAAGGGACGGCATTCGGCTCCGGGAGGAGCTCGCCGAAGCGATCGCGGTCGATGATGGTCCGACCGCCTTGCGATTCCCGAGGGGCAGCGTAGGCGCCGATATCGGGGCAGTGCGACGCTGTGACGACGGGGTCGACGTCTTGCGCGAGGCACCGCACAAAGACGTCCTCATCGTCGCCGTCGGACCGATGGCGCAGTTAGGTCTCGAAGTCGCGGAGCGGCTCGCAGCGCAGGGGATCGGCGCGACGGTCGTGGATCCGCGTTGGGTCGTTCCTGTCCCGCAATCCGTGATCTCACTCGCGGCTGACCATCGCATCGTCGTCACGTTGGAGGACGGCATCCGCGTGGGCGGCATCGGCACCCGAGTCCGTCAAGATCTCCGTCAAGCGGGGATCGACACCGCGGTCGACGAGTTGGGCCTCCCCGACGAATTCCTCGGGCACGCCACCCGGGAGCAGATTCTGGAAGAAGCGGGCCTCACTCCTCAGCGGATCGCCCGAGATCTGGTCGCCCAGGTGCTGGGGAGTAAGGTTCCGGTTGCCCGTCCGCTCCCGGAAGATCGGCTATCGCAGGCCCGGCTCGATCCGAATCTGCATGAATTGCCGAAGTCGCGTCCGCGCGAATAGATGTAAACGCGAGTACGGATAGCGCGGTAGGTGCAAGCGCCTATACCGATAGCGCGAACAGGCGTGAACGCGATTGGGCGTAACGCCGATAGGCACGGAGGAGCACGATCATATGAAGCACATCACGCTCGGCGAAGATCTGGACGTATCTCGGATCGGTCTCGGTTGTATGGGGATGAGCGCGTTCTACACCGGCAGCGGCACGGACGATGCCGGCTCGATCGCGACCATCCATCGTGCGCTCGATCTCGGCGTCACGCTCTTCGACACCGCGGAAATGTACGGCCCGTTCATCAACGAGGTCCTGCTCGGCAAGGCACTGGCCGGCCGGCGCGACAAGGCGGTGATCGCAACCAAGTTCGGCACGATGCTGCACAGGACCACCGGGGAGCGCGGACTGGACGGCAGCCCGGAGAATGTGCGGATCTCGGTCGAAGGCTCGCTCAGCCGGCTCGGAACGGACTACATCGACCTTTACTACCAGCACCGAATGGACCCTTCGGTCCCGATCGAGGACACCGCGGGAGCTCTCGCGGAACTCATCGCGGAAGGGAAGATCCGGCACTACGGTCTATCCGAAGCGGCGCCGGCCACAATCCGGCGTGCGCACGCCGTCCACCCCGTCACCGCGTTGCAGACCGAATACTCGCTCTGGACCCGCGATCCGGAGGCCGAGATCCTTCCGACGGTCCGCGAGCTCGGCATCGGCTTCGTCGCGTACTCACCTCTGGGACGTGGATTCCTGACCGGCGCGATCCGGTCGGTCGACGAGCTCGACGAGGATGATTTCCGTCGCGCGAATCCGCGGTTCGAGGGCGAGAACCTGCGCGCGAACATCCGCATCGTCGAACACGTCGATGCGGTCGCGAATGAGGTGGGAGCGACCCCGGCGCAGGTGGCGTTGGCTTGGCTGCTCGCTCAAGGCGACGACATCGCTCCCATCCCCGGGACCAAGCGTGTGACCTATCTGGAGGAGAACATAGGCGCGGACGCGCTGACACTCACTGCGGGTCAGCTGGCAGCGCTCGACGCGGTCGCGCCGGCGCAGGGGGAGCGTTACGCCGACATGTCAGGGGTCAACCGCTAGCGGCAGATTCACCCGCAAGCACGTGTGCCGTGGCCGCCGCATCCGAATAGGGTGCGCAGACGACCACGGCACGCCGGGCTGACGGACGGGACTACTGCACTCCGCGGATCGGCGGGTGGTGGAAGGTATCCCCGAAGACACGTTCGCTCGCGCCCACGCGGTCGAGGTACGGCGTGATGCCACCCATCTGGAACGGGTAGCCTCCCCCCAGAATCATGCACAGGTCGATGTCCTCAGGGGCTTCGACCACTTGGTCGTCGAGCATCCGGTGGATTTCGTCCGCGAGACCGTCCTGCAGCTTCCGCAAGACATCCTCGGGCCTCGACGGATTCTTGCCGCCGGAGAGGATTTTGGCCGCGCCCTTGTCGAGGCCTTTGACCTTGCCCTTGGCGTCCTTCTCGAGAAGGGTTCCGTATTCGGCCAGCTCGTGCAGTTTCTCGCTGCGGTAGAAGCGGTCGGGGAATGCAGCGTGATGAGTGTCGAGGACGTGCGCACCGACCTGGAGACCGACGAGGTCGAGCAGGACCGATGGCGACATCGGCAAGCCGAGCGGCGCGATCGCCTCATCGACGACGCTGAACGGAGTCCCCTCCTCAACGGCGTGCATCACCTCGCCGAGCACCTTGGCCAGCACCCGGTTGACGACGAAGCCTGGCGTATCGGCGGTGATCACAGCGGTCTTCTTGAGCTTTGCAGCTACAGCCATCGCGGTCGCGAGGCTCGCTTCGTCGGTTCGCGGCGCCTTCACGACCTCGATCAGCGGCATGACCGCGACCGGCGTGAAGAAATGGAATCCGACGAGTCGCTCGCGGTGCTCGAGCTTCTCGCCGATCTTGTCTACCGACAGGGACGACGTATTCGTGGCGAGCACCGCGTCCGGCGAGACATATTTCTCGATCTCTGCGAAGACGTCCTGTTTGACGGTCAGTTCCTCGAAGACCGCCTCGATCACCCAGTCGGCGTCGGCGAACTGCGCCTTGTCTGTTGTGCCGCTCACGAGCGCGCGAAGCCGGTTCGACTCGTCGTGCGAGATCCGCCCCTTATCCTCGAGCTTCGCGATCTCATCGTGGATGTAGGCCACTCCCTTGTCGACGTGGGCCTGATCGAGATCGGTGATGACCACGGGCACCTGAAGGCGTCTCACGAACTGAAGGGCGAACTGGCTGGCCATGTAGCCGGCACCGATCACACCGACCTTCGTGACCTTCTTGGCAAGCGACTTGTCGGGAGCGCCGGATGGGCGCTTCGCGTGCCTCTGGACCAGATTGAACGCATAGACACTCGCCTGGAACTGGTCGCCGGAAATGAGGTCGGCGAGCACGTCGTCTTCTCGAGCGAAGCCATCCTCCTTCGACCCGCTCTTGGCGGCCTTGAGCAGATCGAGTGCCGCATAGGGAGACTTGGGTACCGGTCCGATGCGGCTTTCGACCGTTTTGCGGGCGATACCGATCGCTGCGTCCCATTTGACGAGTCGTTCCACCTTGCCCGGCTCGTTCGGCCGCTTCACGGTGATGGAGCCGGTCAGGACGCCATCCGCCCATCGGAGCGAGTCTTCCAGGAAGTTCGCCGCGGGGAAGATCGCGTCGGCCATACCAAGATCGAACGCCTCCTGGGCCTTGAGCATTCGGTTCATCTTCAGCGGATTCTCGAGTACGACCTTGAGCGCGTTCTCGATCCCGATCAGGTTCGGAAGCAGGTATGCGCCGCCCCAGCCGGGAATGATGCCGAGGAACACCTCCGGAAGCGCGATCGCAGCAGCAGAGGCGTCGATGGTCCGGTAGTCGGCGTTCAGCCCGATCTCCACGCCCCCACCGAGTGCGAGTCCGTTCGTGAACGCGAATGACGGCACTCCGAACGTCGCTTCCTTGCCGAGCACGTAGTGCCCCAGCTGTGGGAGCAGCCGCGCTGCCTCCTTGCTGGGGATCTCGCTGACTTTGCTGAGATCGGCGCCCGCCGCGAGGATGAAAGGCTTCCCCGTGATGGCTACTGCGTCGATCTCGCGCCGCCTCGCGCGCTCGGTGAGCTCGTCGTACGTCTTGCCCAGCTCGATCAGCGTCGCGGGCCCGAGCGTGTTCGGGCGCGTGTGGTCGCGGCCGTTGTCCAGCGTCACCAACGCCAGCGTCTTGCCGCTCGGGAGCCGTACGTCGCGCACAAAGGAGTGCGTGACGACCTCATCCGCTGACAGGGCGAGGAGGGGAGTGAAGTCAATCTTCGAATAGTCGGTCATCGACACATACGCCTTTCGGTTCTCGCCGGTTCCTACTTGGCCTTACGGGCCGCGGACTTGCTGAAGTGCGGGTTCTCCCAGATCACGCTTCCGCCCTGACCGAGCCCGACACACATAGCGGTCAGCCCGTAGCGGACTTCAGGGTGCTCAGCGAACTGTGCCGCCAGCTGGATCATGAGACGCACGCCGGACGCTGCGAGCGGATGACCGATCGCGATAGCACCGCCCCACTGATTGACCCGCGTGTCGGCGTCGTCGATGCCGAAGTGGTCCAGGAACGAAAGGACCTGCACCGCGAAAGCCTCATTGAGCTCGAACAGCCCGATGTCTTCGATGCTGAGCCCGGCATGCTTCAGCGCCTTCTCGGTGGAAGGGATCGGGCCGAGCCCCATCACCTCGGGTTCGACGCCAGCGAAGCCGAAGCTGACCATCCTCATCTTGGGCTCGAGTCCGAGCTCCTTGACGGCGTGCCCGCTGGCGAGCAGGCTCGCGGTCGCACCGTCGGTGAGCGGAGACGAGTTCCCGGCCGAGACGCGGCCGTGCGGGCGGAACGGCGTCTTCAGGGTCGCAAGACCCTCCATCGTCGTCTCCGGACGCATGCCCTGGTCCTCGGTCGCGAGCCCCCAGCCTTCTTCGCTGCGGATCGCCACGGGGACCAGATCCGGCTGGATCTTGCCGGTTGCGTAGGCCGCGGCGGTCTTCTGCTGGCTGCGCAGCGCGAAATGGTCTGCACGCTCCTTCGTCAATTCGGGGAAGCGGTCGTGCAGCCGTTCCGCTGTCGATCCCATGTTCAGTGCGTCGGAGCCGACGAGCTTCTCGGTGAGGAACCGAGGGTTCGGATCGGCGCCGAACCCCATCGGATGGTGTCCCATATGTTCGACACCGCCCGCGATCACAAGGTCGTAGGCGCCGAAGCCGATTCCAGACCCGAGAGTCGTCACGCTGGTCATCGCACCCGCGCACATCCGGTCGATCGCAAAGCCGGGCACCGTCACGGGAAGTCCCGCGAGGATCGCAGCCGTGCGGCCGAGGGTGAGCCCCTGGTCGCCTTGCTGAGTTGTGGCCGCGATCGCGACGTCATCGATCCGGTCCCGGGGAACCGACGGGTTCCGCTCCAGCAACCCGATCATCGCTTTGACCACGAGGTCATCGGCGCGAGTGTTCCAGTAAATGCCTTTTTCGCCGGCGCGTCCGAACGGGGTTCGCATCCCGTCCACAAAGACGACTTCAGCTCTTTCGGCCACGGTGCCTCCCAATATCGCAGGTGTCCTTCGATCCTATGTTCGCCCGCAAACGGGCAAGAATCGTTTGACCGAACCTACGAATCGCTCTCGGCGGGTGTGTCCTCCGTTTGGCTAGCATCGACAAAAGCTTGGGCGATCGCTTGTGCGGTTGCGTCGATCTGCCAGTGGCGCGCTCCGAACGATGAGAGGGCGCGCGCGACCGTTTCGCTGTCGATCGTCTCCGGCGGTGCCCATGCCACGCGGCGCAGGATCTCCGGGGTGAGCAGGTTCTCGACCGGGATGTTCCGCTCCTCGGCGATCTCCGTCACCGCCGCACGAGCCTGCTTCAGACGGCGGTCCGCTTCCGGGTTCCGATCGGCCCACGCGCGCACCGGCGGCAGGCTCTCCCCGCTGCTGCGCAGGACCGGCAGATCCGTCGTCTGCCGGCCGGCCTCGATGGCATTCCACCACCGATCGATCTCCGTTCGGCTCGCTCGGCCGGTGAATTCACGAAGAGACGCGAGATCCCGCTTACTTGCAGGCATCGCGCGCGCGACAGCGGTGAGCGATTGGTCGGGGACAAGCCTTCCAGGCGCGACATCGATGGATCGAGCGAGCTCATCCCGGGCCGTCCACAATTCGCGGGCCACGGCTAGCGACCGCAAACCCTTGATCGAATGGATCCCGGACAATCTCCGCCACGGCTCGGCCCTCGTGGGTCTCGCCTCGCGTTCGAGCTCGGCGCGGAACTCCTCCTCGGCGATGCCCTTCTTTCCTGCTTTCTCGAGCAGTTCGTCCATCGCGTTCCGGAGGTCGACCAGGAGTTCCACGTCCAGCGCGGCATACATAAGCCACGGTTGCGGGAGCGGACGTGTCGACCAGTCGGCCGCCGAGTGCTCTTTCGCCAGATGGATTCCCAGCAGCTCCTCGACGACGGTTCCGAGGCCGACCCGCGGCATTCCGAGAAGCCTCGCGGCCAGCTCGGTGTCGAAGATCTCCTTGGGAGACAGGCCGACCTCACGCAGACAGGCGAGATCCTGTGAAGCGGCGTGCAGAACCCACTCGTCCTCCACGATCGCGTCATTCAGGTCTTCGAAACTCCCGACGGCGGGTGGATCGAAGAGGAAGATGCCGGAACCCCGGCGGTACATCTGAATCAGGTACGCGCGCTGGCTGTAGCGGAAACCCGAGGCGCGTTCGGCATCGACGGCGATCGGTCCGGTCCCGGCGGCGAGTCGTTCCGTTGCGGCCAGATATTCTTCGCGTGTAGCGATGACTTCGTATTCGGCCGCCGAATCCCATCCGGCCGGGTGTTCCAGATCAGCCACGGGGAACCCGGCGCACCGGCAGCACGCTTACCCCTTCGGCGACCGGGGGAAGACCCGCGAGCATACAGAGCAGCTCACCCCAGCCCTCGACGTGTGCGGCGAGTTCCGATTCCAGAGGAGTCCACGATGCCCGCAATTCGATCTGAGCGCCGTCCCCCTGCTTCGCGAGTTCGCCGAAGCCTGTCGAGATGATCTTGGTCGCCGTGCCGGAGGCCGCGGTGTATTTCGCATTGCGCGTATCCAAAGCGTCCACCAGCCAGGACCATGTCACGTCCGCAACGAACGGGTCCAACCCGATATCCGTCTCCAGCGGAGCTTGAGCAAAACAGACCACTCGGAAACGGCCGCCCCAAGCTTCCTGACCGGCCGGGTCGTAGAGCAGGATGAAACGGCCGGTGCCGAGTTCGGAATCGCTTCCGTGCCGGGACGGACGCACATCGGCAGCGAACGCGACGGAGTAGGGGGCCAGCTGACCCGGTGCAGGGATTTCGTTCACAACCAGCTCGGGCCGAGTTGTTGCGCGATCCATGGACTCGCGAGCCGCTGCGAACTCTGCGGGAACACCGTTCGGGGATGGTGTATTCGACACGCTTCGAAGACTAGAGTTCATCCTTGGCGGAACCCGTGAGGCACGCCGCAGGACCGGTCCACGCACGGTTCCGACTGCATCCACCGCCACTGAAGTCAAGCATGCGTCGCTATGCGTGAAGCAGAGGAATGGAGCACCGTGGGCGGACTCTCGCGAACAGGGAAGGTCGTAGCAGTGGCCTTAGGAGCCGCTGCGGGGATCGCCGCCATCGGCGCCGTCACGAGCGCGTTCGCTATGGCGCGTGTCGCCCAGACCGTCGTAACCCCGGCGAAGAAGCGTAAGCAGGACCAGTCGGTTCTCGCATACGACCCCGGCCTGCGGGAGGTCACCCTGGCCGCCACCCCGGAAACGCGGGTACCGGGTCGGTACGGTCTCTGGTTCGGCAATGACAGCGGTTATGTCCGCATCGGGGACATCGTCCGGGAGGCGGACGGGACCGTCACTCGTGCCGTCGACGAGGTTGTGTTCGGAACCCTGAAGCGCGGACCTGCGCGATGGACCGGCTGGTACTACCTCGCGCCCGACGAACTCGGATACGGCGCGAGCACCGTTGAGCTCGAGTCAACCCTCGGCCAGTCGCCGGCGTGGCTTATCCCGGCCGGCGGCGGCACAGCGAGTGATAAGGCCTCTGGTGATATGGCGTCTGGTGATAAGGCCTCTGGCGATAAGGCCTCTGGTGATAAGGCGTCTGGTGATAAGTCGCCAGAAAGGACCGGCGAATCCCCTTGGGTGATCATGGTCCACGGCCGCGGAGCAGAGCGCCAGGAATCACTTCGTGCGGTGCCCGTATTCCACGAGAGCGGATACACCAGTCTGATCATCTCGTACCGTAACGACGGCACCGCTCCGGAGAGCGCCGATCGCCGTTACGGTCTCGGCGGAACCGAATGGCTCGACCTCGAATCGGGAATCCGATATGCGCTCGCCGCCGGCGCGACCTCCATTGTGCTGATGGGCTGGTCGATGGGCGGCGCGATCGTCCTGCAGACGGTGACCAGATCGCAGTCTCTCGAAAAGGTGACCGGGATCGTCCTGGAGTCCCCGGTGGTGGATTGGATCGACACGCTCGAGTATCAGGCGAAGATCCTCCACATCCCGGGACCGATCGCGCAAGGCGCGCGATGGATCATCGAGTCGCCGCGTGCGACAGGGGTCACCGGTCTGGATGCCGCGATCGATTTCACGAGCATGGATTTCGTCAGCAGAGCGCTCGATCTGTCGCGCCCCACGCTTATCCTGCATAGCGACGACGACGGCTATGTACCGTCCACCGCATCGCGTGCGCTCGCTGAGGCGAGACCGGATATCGTCACGCTGGTGCCGTTCAGCGTGGCCAAACACACGCGTCTGTGGAACTACGACGAGGATCGCTGGAACGCGTCCATTCGGGCGTGGCTCGCCGACCTCTGAGCCGACCTCCGAGCCGGCAGCTGACGAGCTGCAGATTCCACTTTCGAGGGAGGACGATGGCTCTCAGTAGCCGCTTGGCGCAGTCTCGGGTGTGCCGGTCTTCTCTCGAACCTGCCGCTTCGTCCGCCCGAGGAGAGCGTTCATCCCGCGGATGCGCAGCGGGGAGACGGCCTGCGTGAGCCCGAGCATCCCGGGGAAGTCGTCCGGGACGGCAAGCACCTCGTCGACACTCAGCCCACCGAGTCCCTGCGCGAGGATCGACGCGAAACCACGCGTCGTCGGGGCTTCGGCCGGCGCTGTCGCGTACAGATGAACGATCCGCTCATCGTTGACCTCGACGAAGATGAAAACGGGGGACTGGCATTCGACCACCCGCTCGAACAGATCGGGATGGTTCTGATACCGCTCCGGAAGCTCCGGAAGCTCATTGGAGAATTCGAGCAGCAACTGGAGACGGTCCGGCTGATCGAGAGCGAGGAAATCGTCTCTGATCTCTTCTAGCGAAGGCGGAAGGGGTGTGGCATTCATCGTGTTGTCCATTATCCAATTGGTTGGGCGCAACGGCTATCCGGCCATCCAGTGGGTTGACCGCGTGTCTGCGGCTCGTGTTTGGGTTAACGACCGATCCGGCCGACGCATTCCGTATGGAATGGCCGACCGGATCCGTCAACCGTCTGCCGGTCGTCCGTCAGAGCGAGGGAACCTCTCCGCGCTCGCTGCCCTGCACGATCGGGACCCGCACCGCGCTGCCCCACTCGGTCCAGGAACCGTCGTAATTGCGCACGTTCTCGAAGCCGAGGAGGTGGGTCAGCACGAACCAGGTGTGGCTCGAACGTTCCCCGATACGGCAGTATGCGATGACCGTGTCGTCTGGCTTCAACCCAGCGTCGCCCAGGTAGATCTCTTCCAGTTCGGCACGACGCTTGAACGTCGCGTCAGAAGCTGCAGCACGAGCCCATGGCACGCTCGCCGCCGACGGGATGTGACCGGAGCGCAGAGCGCTTTCTGTCGGATATCCGGGGATCTCGGTGCGCTCGCCGCTGTACTCCTCAGGGGAGCGCACGTCGATCAGCGGGTTGCCGAGGTGTGCGAGGACATCCTCCTTGAACGCGCGGATCGTGTGATCGTCGCGCTCGACCACCGGATACTCCACCGGCACCGGCTTGGGCGCATCTGTGGTGATCGCGCGTCCTTCGGCGATCCATTTGTCGCGGCCGCCGTCGAGCAGCCGGACGTCCTCGTGCCCGAACAGGGTGAACACCCACAGTGCGTATGCTGCCCACCAGTTGTTCTTGTCGCCGTAGATCACGACCGTCGTATCACGGGCGATCCCCTTCGATCCCAGAAGCTCGGCGAAGCGCTCACCGTCGACGTAGTCGCGTCGGACCGGATCATTGAGGTCGGTATGCCAGTCGATCTTGACCGCGCCCGGGATGTGGCCCGTCTCGTACAGGAGGACGTCCTCATCCGATTCGACGACCGCGAGGCCCGGCCGTCCCAGGTGTTCCTGGAGCCATTCGGTGCTGACCAGGCGCTCCGGGTGAGCGTATCCCGCGAACTCGGGGGACGGGTCGACATCGAAGCTCATGCTGTACCTCCTGATAGCGTTCAGCGAACGCGCAATATATGCCGCGGGCTCGGATTAGGCTGAATAACCGTAACCCGCGCCGAGCGAACTCGTTAACGAACTCGTTAAAGCGAACTTACGCACAACGTTACGTGCGGGACACCGGTCCTGTAAGACTTCGACACATAGGTGTCGTCCCCGGACCTGAACGGAACCGGAGCCCGCACGCGGCGCGGCCGAACCGACACGAAAGCGATGCCAGATGACCCTCGAGCAGACCGGATCCGTGCTGCGTTTGATCGATCGCACGCCGCGGATCACCGGGGACGAGATCATCCACGCACTCGTGCCACCTCCCCAGTTCGAGCACGCGCGATTCGACACCTACCGGCCGGACCGCGAGTACCCGTCGCAGGCTGAGGCGGTCGAGCGGTTGGAGGCGTTCGCGGAAGGATTCGAACCGGTTCGACCGAGTGGCTTCTTCCGAAGGAAGAGGAAGAAGGAGGAGCCCAAGCCGGGCATCTATCTCGACGGTGGCTTCGGTGTCGGCAAGACCCATCTGCTCGCATCCCTCTGGCATATCGCTCCCGAGCGCAAGTACTACGGAACTTTCATGCAGTACACCGCCCTGGTCGGCGCGCTCGGTTACGCGGAAGCCGTGCGTTTGTTCACGGGTGCGGCGCTCCTCTGCATCGACGAGTTCGAGCTCGACGACCCCGGTGACACGATGATGATGACCCGGATGCTTTCGCAACTGATGGCGAACGGCACCCGGGTCGTGGCGACGTCGAACACGCCCCCGAACGCGCTCGGCGAGGGCCGGTTCGCCGCGTCCGATTTTCTGCGCGAGATCCAGTCGCTCTCCAGCAACTTCGAGACGCTTCGAATTGACGGGGTCGATTACCGCAGGCGCGATCTGCAGGGTGACGCGGTCACGCTCGACGCGAGCGAATACGAGACGACCGTTGCGGCCCTCGGCCGGCGACACTCACGGATAACCAGCGACGACTTCGGTGAGCTGATCGTTCATCTGGCGACGATTCACCCGTCGAGCTTCATCAAACTGATCGACGCTGTCGATGTGATCGGCCTGACGGACGTCTTCGTGCTGCACGACCAGATGGAAGCGCTCCGCTTCGTCGCATTCATCGACCGGGTATACGACGCCGAGATCCCGATCGTCCAGACCGGAATCCCGCTCAGCGATGTGTTCGACGAGGATATGCTGCGCGGAGGGTACCGGAAGAAATACCTGCGCGCGACATCGCGCCTGATCGCGCTGACGACGGGCGAACTGCCCCCGCACGACGACTGATCACCGGAAGATTGCCTCCGCGCGACGACTGGCCATCGATCGATGGCGAAAAAGGGCGGCGCGAAACACACTCTTTACCTGGAAGCCTGTCCCGTAACATCCGCGAAACAGGCGAGGGCACCCGTGGAAACCTCTCAGCGCAAAACTTGCGGCTAACCCGAAGCGTTTTCTGAGCAGTCTTGGGGGTAGATCGCTCGGACGCATTCGGCTGAAATCCTTGTATCCAACAAGAGAGGTGCCAGTCACATGGTGGGAACGACAGTGATGGCTGACGCAGTTGCGGACGCCACCACAAATATCAACGCACTCTGGCTGATGGTCGGCGCGGCACTCGTCCTGATCATGACACCCGGAGTCGCTTTCTTCTACGGTGGAATGGTCAAGGCGAAGAGCGTCATCAGCATGATGATGATGAGCTTCGGTGCTATGGGCCTGATCGGCGTGCTGTGGGTGCTATACGGCTATTCGATGTCCTTCGGTCTGTCCGACCCGAAGACAGGCAAGATCACGGACTGGCTCATTCCGCATTTTCTGCTGAATCCGTTCGCCAACCTCGGACTCCAGAAGTTCCTTGGAATCGACCCTCATACCGGTGCGATGGCCGGCACTGTTCCTTCTGACACTTACTCGCTGGCATTCGCCGGATTCCAGGCGACCTTCGCCATCATCACCGTCGCACTGATCTCGGGCGCCATCGCCGACCGGGCGAAGTTCGGACCGTGGATGGTGTTCGCCGGCGTCTGGGCGACCGTCGTCTACTTCCCCGTCGCGAGCTGGGTGTTCAACTTCACGGACAGCCCGACCACCGGTCAGATGGTCGACGGCGGGTGGAGCGTCTTCGGATTACACGTCAACGACTTCGCAGGCGGTACTGCCGTCCATATCAATGCGGGTGCCGCAGGTCTGGCGTTAGCCCTCGTACTCGGCAAACGTGTCGGCTTCCGGAAAGGAATGGCTAAGCCTCACAACGTACCTCTCACCCTCCTCGGTGCGGCGCTCCTGTGGTTCGGATGGTTCGGGTTCAACGCGGGATCGGCAGCCGCCGTCAACACGACCTCTGCGATCGCGTGGATCAACACGCTTGCCGCCCCCGCGGCGGCGTGTATCGGCTGGCTGATCGTCGAACGGATCAAGGACGGCAAGCCGACATCGATCGGTGCGGCATCCGGAGCTGTGGCCGGCCTGGTCGCCATCACGCCAGCCTGTAACATCCTGACGCCAGGCTGGGGGATCGTCCTCGGCTTGATCACAGGTGCCATCTGTGCGGTGTCGATCGATCTCAAATACAAGCTCGGCTTCGACGACTCGCTCGACGTGGTCGGTATCCACCTCATCGGCGGTCTGATCGGAACGCTCTACATCGGTATCTTCGGAGCCGGCATCGGCCTTCTCGACACGGGCAGCCTGAAGCAGCTCGGCGCTCAAGCGATCGGTGCGTTCGGCGTCATGATCTACTCCTTCGGTATGGCTTACCTCATAGGCTGGATCATCCAGAAGACGATGGGCTTCCGGATCACCAACGAGGACGAGATCGCCGGAGTCGACACGGTGGTGCACGGCGAAGAAGGATACGTGCTCGAAGAAGCAATCTGATCCGACCGTCTCCGGCATTCCTGGAAGACACGGCGCGGGGCGCCACCAATCGGTGGCGCCCCTTCGCTTTGCCCGCGGACGAGCACGGCAGCATTGTCGTCCCCGGCTGAACGGCCATGCTGATGAGTGCCGGAGCAAGCATCCGATAGCGTGGTGACGGCAGGTCGGACTTCCGCCGGCGAAGCTGCCTAAGCGTTCTGAAGTCCGAAAGGCGGCGCGCGTGGGCGGAACGGTGCAGAACATGGATCCGGTCGCTCAACTCGCGACGCTGTTCCTGTTCATCACGGGGGCCGCGCTCATTCCGCTCATCGTCGGCACTGCTCTGTTCTACGGCGGGCTCGGCGGAACGCGTCGCGGCTCGCGGACCCTTTTCCTCGCCTTCGTGACCCTCGCCGTCGTCGTCCTGGTCTGGATCGCCTACGGTTACGGCGCAGCGTTCGGTACCCCGCTGATCGCGCACTGGATCGGAAACCCGCTTTCTCATCCCGGACTGACCGGACTGTCGTCCTACGAGATCGTCTTCGCCGGGTTCCAAGGACTCGTCGCCGCATTCGCCGTCGTTCTCGTCCTGGGTTCGCGACAGGGGATGGTCAGGCTCGGCCCCTGGGTCGCGTTCGCGGTGTTGTGGGTCAGCCTTGTCTATGTTCCGGTCGCGTACGGCGTCTTCAATGATCTGGACGGCTGGGCAGGGCAGTTGCTGCAGGTGAACGACTTCGCGGGTGGCATTGCAGTGCAGGTCTGTGCCGGGGCCGCGGCACTGGCTCTATCGCTCGCGGTCCGGCCGATCCGGTCGATCCCTTTCCCGTTCCCGGAGAGAGCCGTGGCTGATGAAGACGCCGCGTCCGAGAAGCCTGACGACGGAGCCTCCGTCTTTGCAGAGAAGGCCGGCGGCTTCGGCCGTGCAGAGGAGGCTGCCGGTGCTGCCCCCCGGGACGAGGCAGATGGCGCCGGCGCGGGGGAGCAGGCACGCGATGCGGGGCCCGGGCGGCAGGCAGACGCTCCGGCACTCCCGCATCCGACCATCAGGCTCGGAACGCCCGTGACAATGATCGGGGCGGCGTTGATGTTGTTCGGCTGGTTCGGCCTCGATGCCGGATCAGAGGCGGTCGTCGACGGTGTTGCGGCGCTCGCGTGGGTGAACACGCTGGCGGCGGCCGCAGCCGGCACGTTCTCGTGGGTTATCGTGCAGGCGATCCGGGAGCGAAAGCCGACCTTCACCGGCGCTGCTTTCGGTGCGATCGCGGGTCTGGCCGCGGTCAGTTCGGTCTGCAACGACATCGCACCGGGCTGGGCGATCGTGCTCGGGATTGCTGCTGCCACGCCGTGCGTGCTCATCGTTGAATGGCCTCCGGCTCGGTGGTTGTGCGGTTCTGCATTGCCCGTGGTCGGTATCCACCTCGTTGCCGGACTCATCGGAGCGCTCTACGTCGGATTGTTCGGTGAGGGCATCGGCCTCATCGACGCGGGCAATTTCGATCAGCTCGCCGTCCAGGGGATCGCGGCGTTCGGCGTGATGTTTTATTCGTTCGGCATCACCTGGGTCGTCGCACGAGCACTCGATAAGACGGTCGGACTCCGCATGCGCACGCAGGACCGGCGTATAACAGCGTCATGAGCAATCGAACTGACAACTGGATCGCCGGTTACCGTGCGGCATGGGAATCGAATGATGTCGAGGACATCCGCGCTCTCTTCACTGACGACGCTACCTACCTCACCGCGCCGTTCCGCGAACCGTGGACCGGTTCGGACGGGATCGTCTCCGGATGGTTGGAAGCAAGGGACGAGCCGGGAGCTGCGGCTTTCTCCTGGGAGCTCCTCGGCGAAAGCGGTGATCGCGCCTTCGTCCAGGGGAAGACCGAATACCGCGATGCGGAAACATACAGCAACTTGTGGGTGATCGATTTCGCAGAAGATGGACGCGCGTCCGCATTCACCGAGTGGTGGATGGAACATCCCGCGCCGGCGTGAAATCGGGCGCCCTCAGTCGATCGGAACGACGATCAGCTGCGGCAGCGAGTATCGGTCTCGACGCCCCTGGTAGCCGGAGAGGGTCTTCTGGAGCTCGCGCAGGTGATCGACGGTCAGCTCGAGCGAAGTCTCCTCCGGCTGCCAGGTCGCACCCGATGGGTAGTCCACGCCGGGAGTGGTAGTCATCTCGATGTGGCAGCCGAGCAGGAACGCAACGGGATGATCTGAACACCAATCCATCAAACGGTCGATCGATCGTAGGAACGCCGACCAGTCGACCACATAGAGTCGCCCGGGATAGAAAGTATCGCCGGTGAACAGCAGGCCCGTGTAGCGGTCGTAGTAGGTGACCGCCGACTCGTCGTGTCCGGGAGTCGAGAAGCAGTCGACAATCCGGCCTCCGAGATCGAGTGCGACGACTGCTTCAGGATCGAGGTCGAACCCGAAATACTTCCACGCCGGTTCGCGTGCCGCATCGACCAGGACGGTGCTGGGACGATCGGCGAACTGAGCGTCCGCGGCTCGATGATCGTGGTGAGAGTGCGTGTGGAGGATTTGCAGCCCGTATTCGCCCGCATGCGGGTGGCGGGCCAGCCAGCGGTCGATGACCGTGTCGACTGTCCGTCGAAGAGGGAAGAACTGCGGCTCTGCGGTCGCGCCGGTGTCGAGCAGCAATGCCTGAGAGCGTCCGAAGAGCAGAAACACGAACGGCGCCTCGAAGTTGACGGCCATGTTCTGCCGCAATATGTACGTGTGTTCGTCTAGAGCATGGACCTGAATGTCAGGGTCCGTGTTGTGCTTGGCCGATTCTGAACCGTGAATCCAGGCGACATTCAGATCGATCGCGCCAGTGCCGTCTACAAAAGCCAGATCCTCACTTCGCATGGCGCCCACTGTACGAGTAAGGGCCCGTCAGGGTATTCATGCCCGGGTTCACGCCCAGCCGAGTTTTTCTAGTTCCTCATCGTCGAGTCCGAAATAGTGGCCGATCTCATGCACCAGAGTCACGCGGACTCGCGCCCGGAGTTCGTTCAGATCGGCGCAAGACTCCTCGAGATTGTTCCTGAAGAGCGTGATCCGATCGGGAAGCTCGCCGAAACCGTATTCGCTCCGTTTCGTGATGGGATGGCCGCTGTATAGGCCGAAAAGGCGCGGTCTCTGACCCGTCGGCTGATCCTCGATCAGAATCGCGACGTTCTCGACCCCCTTCACCATCTCGGCCGGGAGGCCGTTGAACTCGTCATCGACAAGCTTGTCGAATTCGTCGTCGGGGATCCGAATCATATTCAATCGTTGCACGTTGCGGTGCCCGGCCACCGGATGCTGGCGTGCGGCCGGCCGAGCTGATTCCGGATTCCGCCGATCGGTGGACAGCGCATCCATCAGGAGCGCCCTCCGATAGACCGACATCGGTCGGCCCGTGCCACGAACACACTGGAATCACGAAATGCCGAAACGATGCGTTACAGAAATCGAACACCGAAGATCGATAAGGAGCCTCACGAGATGAGCGACACTCTTACCATCAGTAGCCAGGATGCACTCATCCGCGACGGATTCCCGGAGATCGTCTTGGCGGCCGGGATCTTCGTCCCACGTCACGACAACGCAGGTCTCCGTCTTCGGACAACGGACCTGCCCGAGCGCATCATCGTCACGGTCACGGATGAAGCCGTCTACTGCTTCAGCAGCACGTACCGTGGTGTGCATCTCGTCCCCGATCGTCTTCTCGTTCGCATGGATCGTGAAACGACCGCGGTTCAGATCCACCATGGTCTTCGCTTCAGGGTCATCGAACTCACCGATTCCAATACCGGCTCCGAGATCGCCCTCGAGGGGCGTCGCATGGCCGCGCACACGGGCTGCGTGATCAGCGCGCTCCGCGCGCGGGTGCTTCGTACCCAGCCGCTCGCTTCCGTCTGATGCCTGAGATGAACCGTGCGGCAGCGGCGACCCAGCGAGGGGTGGCGGTCGCCACCGGCGCGGTTGCGACTAAGACGGTTGCCGCGAGACGGGTCAGAACCGAAGTGTTGCTACTTAACCGGCGAGACGATCAGCGTTACGACGAATCCGACTACGGCCACGATTGCGAGGGCCACCGCGATCCACACGACGATCCGTCCCGTATTGGTTTGCATGCTTTAAGTCTAGAGGGCTCGACAACGCGGTCGGCATCGAGCGTGTCTTGCCCCGACTGCCATAGCCCCCGGCCACTTCGAAGGCAGCGTTCACTCATGCGGAGGTCCCGTGCCGCCTTCCCGTCGGCCGGTTGAAGAAGCAATCACCGCTCTCCCGGCATTGTCAGGTGTTCCGGGGGCGTCCCCGCTGGGGCAGAGGACCGGTCTTGCTCGGCAGTCGCCCGGCGGCTTTCAGCTGCTCACGTAGCATGACTTCGATCTGCGAATTGACGCTGCGCAGTTCGTCGTCCGCCCACCGGGCGATGGCGTCGTGGACCGCGGGATCGATCCTGAGCAGGATCTGCTTCCGCTGGCTGGCCACGGCTAGTAAAGGGTGCCTGCGTTGACGATCGGCGAAGTCGGTTGATCACCGCAAAGCACGACCATCAGGTTGCTCACCATCGCGGCTTTACGCTCGTCGTCCAGGTCGACGATCTCCCGCTCTCCGAGTTGCTTCAGTGCCATCTCGACCATTCCGACTGCGCCTTCGACGATGCGGGAACGAGCCGCCACCACCGCGTTCGCCTGTTGCCGGCGAAGCATCGCCTGAGCGATCTCCGGAGCGTACGCCAGGTGGCTGATCCTGACCTCCACGATTTCCACTCCGGCAAGGGCCACGCGTTCCGCGACCTCTTTTGCAAGCTCCCCGGCGACGACGTCCGTCGACCCGCGCAGCGATTCACCGGCGCTGTCGGCGTTATCGTACGGATGGGTGGTGGCCGTGTGCCGGAGCGCTGACTCTGCCTGAACCGACACGAAGTTGAGGTAGTCGTCTACGGCGTACACCGCTTTCGAAGTGTCGGCGACCTGCCAGACGACGATCGCGGCGATCTCGACAGGGTTGCCGTCAGCATCGTTCACCTTCAGTCGATTCGTCTCGAAGTTGCGAACCCGCACACTCACCGTGCGTCGGGTGGAGAAGGGAATCACCCACGAAAGGCCGGTGCGCCTGACGGTGCCGGAGTAGCGCCCGAAGAACTGGATGACCCGGGTCTGGCCGGGCTGCACGATCACGAGCGACGCCAGGATGATCACGAATAGCACGACCGGGACCACCGCGACCCATTGCACTGAGCCCGAGACAGCGCCGACGAATCCCGCGACGCAGATGGCGAGCGCGAGAATACCGAGGAAGCCGTTGAGCGTGCCCGCTTCGCGCTCCTTGATGCGGACACGAGCTCCATCGTGACCGACCGGTACCTTTTCGACTTGCCCGTCGATTTCTGAAGTAGTCATTGCTCACTCCTCTCGTAAAGCGATAGTAAAATGATATCACTTAAATGTGCGCTGCACTATGGAGCCCTGCCGATGTTGAGATCGCTGTGCGCCTGCCGGTTCCGATGCTCACGTTCGCGGCGCAGTATGGGTCCGGAGTTCATGACATCCCCCGCAAGTGGGGCGTAGTTCCAGATCAACGACCAAGGGAGCAGAGTGACTGCGAAACGAACGATCGGAATCTTGCTTTTCGAGAATGTCGAGGAGCTGGACGCAGTGGGACCGTGGGAGGTGCTTACGTACTGGACACGCAACCATCCGGACGACGGATTCGATGTCATGACGTTCGCTGATTCTCTCGCGCCCGTCACATGCGCGAAAGGGCTGCACATCCTTCCGGATACCACGACCCAGGAAATCCCCGATCTCGAGGTCATGGTCTACCCCGGTGGGCAGGGGACGAGACCGCGACTCAGTGACATGCCGCATCTCACCTGGGTCCGAGAGCAGCGATCCCGCGTTCCCCTCATGACGAGTGTCTGCACAGGCTCGCTCGTGTACGCGGCCGCGGGACTCCTCCGAAATCGGCCCGCGACGACCCACTGGGGATCGCTCGACCTGCTCGCCGAGCTGGATCCCACAATCGAGATCCGACGTGACGACCGCTTTGTCGAAGACGGCGACATCATCACTTCGGCCGGCGTCTCGGCGGGCATCGACATGGCGCTCCGGCTAGTTCAGCGCCTTGCCGGCACAGATCGCGCCCGGGAAGTAAGGCGAGGCATCCAGTACGACCCGCATCCGCCCGTGTAGTCGGCCGGAATGATGCCCGAACGCAAAGACTTGCCGGCTGGAGCAAAAACATGTCACCGTGGGGCATGGAAACCTTATATGCGGCCGCCGGCGGTGATGCAGGGCTTCTTCGCCTGGCCGCTGCATGGCATCGGCGAGTGATGGCCGACGAGGTGGTGAGCCACGCGTTCGAGCACGGTTTCCACCCGCAACACACCGAGCGGCTTGCCGCGTATTGGGCGGAAGCGCTCGGCGGCCCGGCCCGCTACTCCGACGCGTATGGCGACGAGACAGCGGTCGAGAAACTGCATAGCGGCGACGGCCTCCACGACGAGATGAACGATCGCGCGATCGCCTGCTTCGACCAGGCTCTGACTGACGTTGGGTTGGCCGAAGACAGCCGACTCGCGGGGGCGCTTCACGACTACTTCGCCTGGGCCACAACAACGACCATGTACAGGTACAAATGGTCGGCGGACGATGTCCCGCTCGGCTTGAGCATCCCGCGCTGGTCGTGGGATGGCCTCGAAGGCTGACCGGAAGGCGCCGGGCAATCGTCTAGGTCTGGATGGTTCGCTGCAATTCGACTGCCGCACGCACCAAGTCCGTGTTAGACGCGGCGATCGTCCCATCTGGCAACAGCGTCGAATCCTCGAACCCGACTCGGGTGTCGTGACGCCTGCGAAAAGCGTCCTCGACCAGCGGCCAAGTCCATTCGCCCATTCCGTGGGTGAGTCGGGGGCAGCGCGAGCCGATTGCGTCCAGAGCGTCATTCACCGTCGCGGCGACCTCCGCCGGGCGCCCTTCGGGAAAATAGGGTTCCCCTGGATCCAGTTCGATGCTTATCCGCATGACCTGGTCGATCAGACCCGACTCCTCGAATGCCCTGACCTCCGAGAGATCCCATAGCCCCACGTCGATGCCGACGCCGATCTCGAGCATGGCGTTCATAACGTCAGTGAAGCCGTCCTCACTCAGATTCACTGTTGCGCAGTCCACGCCCTCCCAGCGTCGAATCTGACGGGTGCGCTTGTCCAGGTCGGGCTCGATCCACTCCCCGGTTGTCAGACCGATCTCCACCGGAACCCCGCAGTCGCCTGCAAGAGACCGGACGGCGTCGACGGTCCTGTTTACCTCGCCGGGCTGCAGGGTTTCGCGACCGGCGTCGTCTCGCACATGCAAGTGCACGCCTCGGGCTCCGGCCAGGAAGCACCCGCGGAGGTCGGCGAGCAGCTCCGGAAGCGACACTGGCATCGCGGAGTGCACATCTTTACCGAACGGACCGTTGGGGGTCACCTGGATGATAGGCATCCCCACATTGTGCCCCCGAGCCGGCGTTCGCGACAGGAGCTCTCGCGTACCCTGGTCCATGTGCCAGCCTCCCGCCTGCATCGCGTCGCTGTTCTCGTGCTCGAAGGCGCCAAACCGCTTGATGTCGGCATCCCTGCGCAAGTGTTCACTACGCGGGCGAGCATGCCGTACGAGGTGCGCGTCTGCGGTGCGGCGCCTGGTCTCGTGACGGGCGGGGACGGTCTCTCGTATCACGTGGCCGACGGACTCGACGCACTTGCGTGGGCTGACATCGTATTCATTCCCGGATACCGGCTTCCCGACCGTGAGGACCCGCCGAAGATGGTCGTAGACGCCCTGGTCGCGGCTCACGACCGCGGTGCCCGGCTCGCCGCTATTTCGACCGGCGCTTTCGCGCTCGCCGCCACAGGGCTTCTGGACGGCAAGCGCGCAACGACGCACTGGCATTACACGAGGGCGCTCGCGGCGAAACATCCGCTCATTCACGTCGACGAGAACGTCCTGTTCGTCGACGAGGGCAGCGTCCTGACGTCGGCCGGCGCCGCCTCGGGGATCGATTTGTGTCTGCACATTCTCCGCGGTGATCTCGGGGTGGTCGCATCGAACCATGCAGCCCGTCGTCTGGTCGCGGCCCCTTACCGCAGCGGTGGTCAGGCTCAGTATGTGCCGCGCAGCGTGCCGGAGCCGCTCGGGGAGCGGTTCGCCGTGACTCGTGAGTGGGCGCTGCAGAGACTCGGCGAGTCGCTCACCCTCGAGATCCTCGCCCGGCAAGCGGCCGTGTCGCCGCGAACTTTCTCACGGCGCTTCGTCGAAGACACCGGGTATACGCCGATGCAATGGGTCATGCGCGCGCGCATCGACGTGGCGCGTGAGCTGCTGGAGGGGTCCGAGCGAAGCGTCGAACAGATCGCCGCTGAGGTCGGTCTCGGCACTGGCGCGAACCTTCGACTGCATTTCCAGCGCATCCTCGGCACTACGCCAAGCGAGTACCGGCACACTTTCGCTCAAGGCGAGTGAGCCGGCGGGGCTTGGCGCGATCCTTTCGAACCGTGGCGCTCACGCCGCTGTCAGGAGCGGGCGCCGCGAGCGAACCTGGTGTCGAACGGAAGGGAAAACACTCATGACCCGCATCGCCATCAACGGCTTCGGCCGCATCGGACGCAATGTGCTGCGCGCACTGCTCGAACGCGACAGCGACCTCGAGGTCGTCGCCGTCAACGATCTCACCGAGCCAGCCACCCTCGCGCGCCTGCTCGCATTCGACACGACGGCCGGCCGGCTCGGGCGCCCGGTGACCGTCGATGGTGACGTCCTCGTTGTCGACGGCCGTCGCATCAAAGTACTCGCCGTGCGCGAACCCGCACAGCTGCCGTGGGCAGAGCTGGGCGTCGAGATCGTTCTCGAGGCGACCGGTCGATTCACCTCGGCCACGGAGGCGGGAGCGCATCTCGACGCAGGTGCGAAGAGGGTGCTCGTCAGCGCGCCTTCAGACGGCGCCGATGTCACTCTCGCCTTCGGAGTGAACACCGATGCGTACGACCCGGGCGTCCACACCATCGTCTCGAATGCCTCGTGCACGACCAACGCGCTTGCACCGCTGGCCGCCGTGCTCGACGATATGGCCGGCATAGAGCACGCGTTCATGACGACGGTGCACGCCTACACGCAGGAACAGAACCTGCAGGACGGTCCACACCGCGACGCCCGCCGTGCGCGTGCTGCGGCGGTCAACATCGTGCCTACCACCACGGGCGCCGCCAAAGCGATCGGCCTCGTGCTGCCGAACCTCGACGGCAGGCTTTCGGGCGACTCGATCCGCGTCCCGGTTGCGGTCGGGTCGATCGTCGAACTCAACGCGACGGTCGCCCGTGAGGTGACGCGTGACGACGTTCTCGAGGCCTACCGCGCGGCGGCGGCGGGTCCACTCGCCGGCATCCTCGAGTACTCGGACGACCCGCTTGTGTCGTCCGATATCACCGGCAATCCGGCGTCATCGATCTTCGACTCGGCTCTCACTCGCGTCGACGGCCGGCATGTCAAGGTGGTTGCCTGGTACGACAACGAGTGGGGCTTCTCCAATCGCGTGGTCGACTCGCTGGCGCTCCTCGCCGCGAGCTGAACGGGCGGCGCTGACGTACACTGGCGGCATGGATGCCCACGAGTCCGGCGAGACTTCCGCCGCCGAAGAGACCAAGCGCAAGTTCCGCGAAGCGCTTGAGGCGAAGAAGCAGAACGGCACCCGACGCGTTGGCCCCGGGGGTGGCGACTCCGGCGTTCATGGGGTGCGAGGCAAAGCCGGCAACAAGCGCGAGTTCCGCCGCAAGAGCGGCTGAAATCCGGAAACAGCGCCGGTCGCGGCGGGTCGCTCCGGAATGGGACGATGGCGACATGGCCTCAGCGATTACGGCACCCGCTCCTGACACAGACGTCGATTGCCCTGGCACCCGGTCGCGGGGTGGCGGTCCCCATGGCTGGAGCACTAGCGTGAGAGCGCTCTCATCCGCAAATCGCGTGTGAATGCTCGTTCGTGCTAATTCGGGGGTGGCGGCCATGGAAGAGGTTGCGGCGCTTGGATGCGCTCGACAGGTCGACCCGTCGAATTGGGCGGTCGTCGATCGCGAAGGCCGGCCCATCGGTATCATCTGGCGTGTCGACGACGGGTCGGGCCGTTTCCGCTGCGCGCCGACGAGCAGACGTGGTGGCAGCGGCATCGAGCACTCGAGTTTCGAAATCGTCCTGGACCATGCACTTCGGAGTTTCGCACCGAGATGACCTCTGTCGGCCCCGCCCGGCCGTCAGCGACGGCCGTTCGGTCGGGGGGTTTCCAATAGCGTCCGACAGGCTTATCTTGTTGTTGAAAAGCGGTGCGCGCTTGCGAACTCGAGGCTGAGTGGCTCTCTACCGGCACCCCCGACACAAACCGCGTCAAACGCGCCTGAGCCAGGTCAGATGCTGCACCTGGAGGATGCAACCGGTTCAGAAAGAAGCAGAACCCCATGTCCATACCGTCCGTGCCGACGTTAACCGGGAAGACCGCTGTCGTGACCGGGGCAGCACGCGGCATCGGCCGCGCCGCCGCGGTTGCTTTGGCCCGAGCCGGCGCGAACGTCACCGGCATCGACATCGCGGCGAAGGTCAGCGACATTCTTGATTTCGCCCCCGCCACGATCGACGATCTCACGGAGACCGGACGCCTGGTCGCCGACGAGGGTGTTCGGTGGGAGCAATACATCGCCGATCAACGCGAGATCGGCGAGGTTCGCGCTGCGTACGACACCATCGCCTCCACGACCGGGTTCGACATCCTTTTCGCCAATGCCGGCATCCAGGCATTCAAACCGCTGCTTGAGATGGGGGACGCGGACTGGTATGACCAGATCGACGTCAATCTCAACGGCACCGCGAACGTGCTCCGGGTGTTCGCGCGCCACCTCGCTGACAAGAGGGCGGGACGGATCATCGTCACCTCTTCCACGCAAGGCCAGCATGGTACGAAGTTCGGCGCCGCATACTCGGCGTCGAAGTGGGGCATCATCGGCCTGATGAAATCCGCCGCTCTCGAATTCGGCGAGTACGGAATCACCGTAAACGCTCTGATCCCGGGACTGATCGACACGGCACTGACCCGACACGAAGACCGCTACGCACAGGCCATCAGCGCCGCCGGGCAGACCCCGACCGGCGACGTCGACGTCGACGAGAAGACGGCGACCGCTCTGCTCACTACCAAGACCCCGCTCGGTGTCCCGTGGATCGAGCCGGACGACGTCGCGCCGATCGTGGTTTTTCTCGCCTCGGATGCGGCCCGGATGGTCAGTGGCTCGACGTTCGCCGTCACCGGCGGAGACAGCGCGAACCTCAGCGTCTAGGACGACCGTGATGCTGCGCAATCGTTCGCAGGAGGCGGACCTTCGCCGGCGGATGAGATCAGCGGATGAGCGAGGTGTAGTGGCGAATCTGCGGTGTCGTGACAGAGAAGGCTTTGGCCGCCTCAAGTATTTGAAGATCGAATTCGGTGAGTCGGGTTTCGTGTTGTGCGAGGTGTTCGTCCCAACTTCCGACCGTGAATGCTTCCGTGACGACGTCGTCGCGCTCCCGATCGTGGTAGAGGTCCCAGGTGCGGGCGCCGGTCCGGCGGCGAACGTTCTCGAGCTGTTGGGATCGGGCGACGAATTCGGATAGCCGGGATTCGGGCACGTTGTAGTCGACGAGCACCAGTGTGCTGGCCCGGTCGGTGCCGGCCTCGGCGTCGGGGCCGGGGTCGGGGACCTCGCTGAGTGGGAGCGATCGCGCGTCACGGCTGAGGGTGTTCGGCTCGACCAATGGGCGCAGTCTGTAGATGACGGCGATGAGCAGGAGAACGATTCCTGCGGTGAGGGTGACAGGGAGGATACCGGCGAATTGGCCGATCGCACCGCAGACTGCGGCGCCGATCGCGGTGCAGCCGTATAGGACCACTTGATAGAACGACAGCCCGCGGGATCTCACCCATGGTGGGAGGAAGGATTGGGTGGCGGCGTTCATGGTGGCGATCACGGCGATCCAGCCGACTCCGGTGATCACGCACAGCATCGAGGCGATCAGTAGCGAGGATGACAAGGAGATCCCGATCAGACCGGCGCCGTACAAGGCGGTGGCGATCGCGATGACCGTGTTGAGGGGCAACCGAGCGCGCACCTGGGGAAGCAGGAGGGCTCCAACGATGGAGCCCACGCCGAGCGCGGTGAGAAGCAGCCCGTACCCGGCCGAGGTCTGTTTCAGCTGGTTCTGTGCCAGAAGGGGCAGCAGTGCCCAGAGCGCGTTCGCCGGGATGAGGAACAGGCCGAGTCGAACGTAGATGGAGCGGATGACGGGGGAGTGCCACACATACCGTCCGCCGGCACGGGTCGCGTCGATGAGCCGTTCTGCCCGCTGATGCGGCGGCGTATAGCCACGCCAGGAGATCAGGATGACACCGAAGAGCACGAAGGTCGCGGTGTCGAGTGCAAACACGGCAGGTACGCCGAGTCCTGCGATGATGAGGCCTCCGACCGCGGGTCCGATTGCGCGGGCGACGTTCACTCCGATGGAACTGAGGGCGGCTGCGTTGGGGAGCTGTTCGCGGGGAACGAGTTCAGGCACCAGAGCTTGGTATGCCGGTAACTGCACGGCGGATGCCGCACCAAGAAGGAAGGTGAAGGTCAGCAGCAATGCGGGCGGCATCAGTCCGGCCGCGGTCAGGATGGTCAGCGCGACGGCGACGATGACCTGAAAAGCCTGGACGGCGATGAGAAGGGTGCGCTTGTTGACGAACTCGCCGAGCACACCCGCGGGCACGGCGAGGAGGACGACAGGGACTGCGGATGCTGTCTGGACGAGTGCGACCAGCGCAGTCGCGCCGGGACTGTGGATCAGAAGCCATTGGGCGCCGACCGTTTGCATCCAGTTGCCGATGTTGCTGACGACTGCCGCGATCCACAGACCGCGGAAGACGTTGACACGCAACGGAGCGAGAGCCGCCCACCTGGTGAGGCTTCGCGTCGTCGCCATCTCGTCCTCGTCACTGTCGTGGTACCTATCTTCAACCCGGAGCACTCGTTGGCGCCATCCACAGTCCTGACACGTGCGTAGCGGTCGCGCGCGAGAAGCATTTCGCCCGCGCTGCCGAGGTGTGCTTCGTCTCGCAGCCGGCGTTGTCATCGGCGATATCGAAGCTCGAGCAGGAGCTCGGCGGGTCGGCCAGCCCGGTTCAGTATCGGCTCGACTCGGACACATCCTCAACGGGATACATCAGCGCGTAGAACACGGTCGCCGACTGCCTCGCTCACGCCCGGCGAGAACTGGCAGTCCTCTTCAGGAAGATCGTCGCGGCGATCACCGCGATCGCTACGACGAGTATCGAGAATCCGATGATCGCGATCGGCAGGCTGATCGCTAGGGTTGCTGCACCGATCCCCACGACGGGCACCGCGAGCCCGATGTATCCGGCGAGGAAGATTCCCGCTAGGGCCTCGCCGCGCTCTTTGGCACGGGCCAGCGAACCGCCGGCACCGATCGCGCTGGAAAAGAGAATGCCGGCAGCTCCGCCAGCCAGAACGCCACCGACGATGAAAAGTGCGAGTGAGACGAGTTCGACGCCGACGACGATCGACGCGAAGCCGAGGATGTAGAGTACGACGCCGATGAGGATCGCTGTCCTCCGCGACAAGCGGCCCACGCCGATCTGTAGCCCGGCCGCGGAGGCAAAGGTGGCGAACACCACTAAGCCGCCGACGAGGTGCGAGGCTATGTGCAGCTCGCCCGCGACGAAGACGGGCGCGATCGCGGTGAACAGTCCGAGGACCGCCAGGCCGGCGAAGGCGAGGCCCGCAGCGGAGAAGTATTCGCCGCGCGCAGATTCGGGAATCTTGATCCGCTGCGGATGATAGCGAGGGAGCCGCGCTGGTCGTTCGACCGTCTCGGGGACGAAGACCATTCCGATCGCGGCCAGGAGGAGCAGCCCGAGGAACACCGCGTACGGGGTCACGATGGGTGCCGGTGCGAACTGGACGAGCAGGCTGGAGAGGAGGACGCCGACGGCGAAACCACCGATGTTCGCGGCGGTGGAGACGATCTGGGCGCGGGATCCGCGGCGGTCGGGATGCGCGCGTGAGTGCAGTTCGGAGATGTGGGCGGTCGCGGTCGCGGTGATCATCCCGATGCCGAATCCCGAGATCACGCGTGCGACCAGGATCCCAGGCAGGTCGTTCCAGAAGATGAACAGGACTGCCGAGAGCGCCTCGATCAGGATGGCCGGGAGAAGAATGGTTCGTCGGCCGAGCCAGTCGCTGATGTGGCCAGCCAGGAACAGGCTGACCAGAACCCCGACCGCGTAGATGGCGAACGCGACCGTCACCATCAAGGTGTTGAAGCCGTCCCGCTGCTCGTACACGGTCCAGAGTGGCGTGGGCACAACAGTGAAGGCCATGGCGATCAGGAATGATGCCGCGACGATCCAGAATGCTGCGGCGTCTGAGAAACGGCGTTGGCGCCCCGCCGTCGGGTGAGCGGCACTACGCGGAGTGCGTTCGAGAGTGTGTGGATTGCGCTCGGGAGAGTGTCGATCTGAGCCGGAGAGTGCGCCCATTCAGCAAGCATGCGCTGCGTCCCGTGCATTGATCAAGTCTTGATCAATGAATACTTCGATCATCGATCGACGGGAACTTCTACTCGCTGGTGCGGTGACGATCGTCCGCAGTGGACCCTACCAACGAGCCTCCATTACACTCGGGGTGTGGGAGCGGTCACTGACTACCTGACGACGATCGACGGCCCCGATGCCGAGGCGCTGGCGCGGGTCTATCGGATTGCGCGCGAAGTGGTCCCCGGGACAGACGAGGGAATCAGCTACTCCATGCCGGCATTGCTCTATCGTGGCAAGGCTTTGGTGAGCACAATGCGGGCGAAGAAGTTTCTCTCGCTCTACCCGTTCAGTGGTTCCGTGGTAGCCAGCGTCAAGGACGAACTCGGTGGATGGGAGTCCACGACGGGAAGTATCCACTATTCGGCGAGCAATCCGATCCCCACCGAAACGCTGGCGAGGATTCTGGACCTCCGTCGCGCCGAGATCGATTCCCAGAACCCCCGGTGACCGGGACCGCCGGATGGGCACGTGAGCGGGGTTGTCGCACCAGGCAGTTCGGACCAGCCGGCGGATCGCATAGCCTGAACGCGCCCGCGTCGGACTAGCTAGTCGGGTTCTCGCGCGCGTTGTAATCGACCGAGACCAAGATCGGCTTGTGGTCGGAGGCTCCGCTCGGCAGGGTCTGCACGTTACTGATGTCCAGGCCGACCGAAGTGGCGAAGTCGAAGTGCCCTCGGAAGTACTTGTACCGGGTGTATGTCGTCCTATCGCTGAGCGTGAGGTCGTAACCCGACTCCTCCATGTGCTCGCGAAGATTGTTCTTGAACCATGGATAGTTGTAGTCGCCGACCATCAGGGTGGGGAGGCTTCCGCCAAGTTCGCGGAGCTTCGCGTGGGCTGCATGGATCTGTTTGCGGCGCAGCGAATTGCGCGCGGTCAGTGGCGCCGCATGGAATGAGGCGATGACGATCTCGCGGTGACTCTCGTTGTCCTGAAGACGGGTTCCGATCAATCGTTCGCTTGCGGGTGCGAGCACGCGATCGTGCAGAGACTTCTTCAACTCGAACGCCGTTGTGGTGACGGCGTCGAACCGGCTCCCGCGGTAATACAAGGCGAGCCCGAGCCGATTGCGCCTTGTCGCGTCGGCCAGGCGGAGTGCCCCGATCTCGGGCGGCAGATCCGCTGTGTCGCATTCCTGCAAGCACAGCACGTCGATATCGAACTGTTCGGATAGCGCGACGAGTTCACCACTCGCCTGATTCTCTCGAAGGTTGTAGCTAATTACTCGCATCACCGTCAGTCTCGTCAGCTTGCCCGGAAACCGTGCCTGTCCACTTCATTCTATGAACCGAAACCGCGGTAACCGTGCTCCTAGCCACGTTAGCCGTCAGCGTGGGATGCCCTAATCCATTCGCGTTCTCCCGGTTACTGAATTTCGTGGAGGAGATCCTATTTGCGGCTGCGGAACCGATAGGGACTCCCGCTGCATACGCCATAAACAAGAACGCACAGCGCACCGAACACGAGCAGCATGCACGGTATCGCGAAAACCAGCGGCTCCGCGTGCAGAAAGTAGCCGACCCAGCTGATAGCCACGGAGACGCACAGGCTGACCGCGAAGGCGATCAGTACTCCCAGGGCGATCGTTGCTCCATGGGTGAACCGCACGGCCGGATCGCGGGGTGGAGGTGGGGCGTTTTCGTCCCATCGGGAACGCTTTGCCATCATGCGGGGGATGGTACGCCAGAGCGCGGTATGACACCATGCGTTCCAGGGAAGCGACTACTTCCCGATGAGTTGCGGTCCATGGATGAGTCGCCACCAGGTGCTCGGACCCCGAATGGTGCCGTGAAGAACGATCGGCACCATCGTCGTGCTTTTCCCTGCGGTCCAGGTCACGCTGCCGACCGTCTTTCCATTGGTTCCGGTGGTCAGAGATTCGGCCACTATCTTCGAGGCGATCGGCGTGCTCGACCAGGTGAGGGTCGAGGCGTTCTTCGCTAAGACCATTTTGGCCGTGGCACCCCATGGCGTGGAATATGCGCCCACGACGTCGCCTCGCGTCGCGAGTTCCACGCTGTGGAAGCCCGACTTGATGCTCGAGATGAGGGATTGCACCGCGGAATCGACGGTGTCATGGTTCGTGCCGCCCAGCATGACTCCGATGACGGTCAGAGGGGTCGCAGTGCCGACCGGCACCGTCGCCGAGAAGAGAAGGTCGGAGCCTCCCGGGTCGAGGGTACCCGTCTTGATTCCGTCGATGCCGTCGGTTCCGAGCAGGTCGTTGGTGTTCGGCATTCCGGCGAGTGCTGGTGAGGGTACGTCGAGACCTGTCGTCGCGACGATCGACGCGATTGCGGGGTTGGCCATTGCAAGCTTGCCGATAGCGATGAGGTCGCTGGGTGTGCTGGTGTTGCGGGAGTCGATTCCGGTTGGCTCGACCATGGTGGTTCCTGTGAGCCCGTTTGCGGAGAGCCATCGCTTCGCCGCGCTGACGAATCCGGCGTCTGATCCGAAAGCCCAGTCCGCCATCGCTTCGGCGTAGTTGCACGCGGAGACCACGAGCATCGTCTCGATCGCATCATGCTCGGTCATGGTGCTCCCCGCCGGCATGGCTGCGATCGTAGCGTTGAGAACGTAGTACTTGTCGTACAGGGCGGCATCCGTTTTGTCGAATGTGATCGTCGGGCCGGTACCGGATGCTCCCAGTGGCTTCGCGTCAAGGATCACGAGGGCCGTGACGAGCTTGCTGATACTGGCCATGGGTAGTGCGCCGTCGCCACCGCTCGATGCGAAGATCCCGTCCGCCGCAGACCCGAGGTAGGCATCGGCGCCCGAAATGCTGACGGCCGACTCGCCGACGCTCGGCAGAGCGATTGCCGCGGCTGCCGGCGCGACCACGGCCGGGTCCTGGACCGTCGGTTGAACTGCGGCGACCGGAGCCGACAAGGCCAGAGACACATAAGTGCCGACAACTGCGACGATCGCAACCATCGCGATCAACGCGATCAGAGATCCGATTCTGCGGCGCCTCCTGCGAGCCGCGATGGCCTCTGGCCCGATCGGTCGGCTTCCGTTTAGCGAGACGTCAGCGTCCAAGAGAAACGCTGCAAACTCCTCGAACTCCCCTTCTGGTTCGTGTTGGGTCAAGCGGGCAGCTTTCGGAAAGGGCGAGGAAAAACGGGTGTCTTCGATAATGCCGGTTACGGAATGAATTAAGAAGGACTGGCGGCCGGCCCGGATGTCGTCTCCGCCGAAACGCCTGAAACGGCTGCGCGAGGGCGCACTCCAGCTAGGTGTTCAGCGCGACCCTCGCGACCACGGTTGCGTCCACGATTCAGGCCGAATGTGGTGGATGCAATCATCAGTGGCGCCTTTCGCGACGGGATTCGGCGATCGATCCGTCGCGACCCCCAGATCACCATAGCCAGGCCCGAATCCTTCGTAAATGCGACTTTGGTCGTATCGGAAACGTGGGCGGTTGCAGGCGTCGTTGGGCATGATGGTC
>FSWU01000052.1_pt1 | contig 38368 bp, 39 predicted proteins | sample 1638061 | NCBI WGS metagenome assembly FSWU01 (sample SAMEA3914788, study PRJEB12502) | metagenome | biome: forest; material: soil | place: Canada | collected 2011-07-03 | depth 0.1 m
ATTGTGCAATATTCCCCACTGCTGCCTCCCGTAGGAGTCTGGGCCGTGTCTCAGTCCCAGTGTGGCCGGTCACCCTCTCAGGCCGGCTACCCGTCGTCGGCTTGGTGAGCCGTTACCTCACCAACTACCTGATAGGCCGCGAGCTCATCCTCCACCGAAATTCTTTCCACGCACAGGAGATGCCTCCGTGCGTCATATCCGGTATTAGCTTCGGTTTCCCGAGGTTATCCCAGAGTGAAGGGCAGATTGCTCACGTGTTACTCACCCGTTCGCCACTGATCCAGAGGAGCAAGCTCCTCTTTCACCGTTCGACTTGCATGTGTTAAGCACGCCGCCAGCGTTCGTCCTGAGCCAGGATCAAACTCTCCATAAAGGTGTGACTGCACGGTGACGAATCACCGGCAAATCGATTGCGGAAACCAGATCGGAATTGATCCGATAACCGCGAGTTTGTTCTGACTAGTTTCGAATATCTACTGACATTCTTGTTCTAATCCAAAGGAATCTCTTTGTGTGACGAATCACACAACGAGGTTATTTGGCATTTGACATTGTGCACGCTGTTGAGTTCTCAAGGATCGGACGCTCCCGGTTTTCAGCCTCTCGGCTGTCCCCCCGGGGCAACTTCTCTATCTTACCACTCTCAGTCGCTTTGTCAAGCCGACCCGCTTCGCTCGATCCAAGCCGTGAGGCCGGAACCAGGCTCACGAACCGAGTATCTTCATCATCCGAGATCGAATGAATCAATACTGATCGTTGAGTGGATTTCCATCCTAAGCAGACGACACGACACTCTCAAGAGTGTTTGGCCTGAGGCTTAGGATTGGTCCCGCTTGAGGCCGGGAAGCTCTTCCGCTTTCCCGCACCTTTGGGGTGACAAGTAAGTACTTTACGCATCACGCGGAGGGCGTGCAAATCCTGCCGGACGCCCGGGCGTGTCGCCTGCGCTGCCGCGGAATTACGAGCGAATACGGCTCTTCGTGATGCTTCACTCGCCTCGGTTTCAGCACCGGGATTCGCTCGCATCCGGGGCGCCGTCGCACACCGACCCGAACGCTTGGCGATTCCAACACCACGACAGCTCAATCGCAGGCGACATCGCTGGCACACGCCGCGGTGCAGGGAAACACACGAGAGACTGCCGACAGCGCAGCGAAAAATGGGCGCAGAGAAGAAATGCGAGATCGCGAAGACACACGACAACGCAGACGCAGCCGGTAGCGCGAACGGCGCACTATCGGGACGGCGCCGCGAACGTCACGTCGACGTCACCGGACGAAGATGCCGGCGAGTGTCTTCTTGCCGCGACGTAATACCGCCATCCGCCCGTCGATGAGCGAAACGGCGATGGGCTGGTCGGCGTCCTCGACCTTGGCGTTGTTGAGGTAGATGCCGCCCTGCGTCACCGCTCGACGCGCCTCGCCGAGACTCGAGGTCAGGCCGGAATCGACAAGCGCCTGGGCGACAGACGTCGACGCAACCGCTTCGACCGTTGGCAACTCGTTCATCGCAGACTCGAGATCGTCCGGCGCCAGGGCCTGGAGCTCGCCCTGCCCGAACAAGGCCAACGAGGCCGCGATCGCCGCGTCGGTCGCCTTCGGTCCATGGACGAGCCGGGTGACCTCATACGCGAGGACGCGCTGAGCTTCTCGTTTGAACGGTTCCTCCGCGACAGAGCGCTGCAGTTCTTCGATGCGACTCCGATGCAGGAACGTGAACACCTTGAGCCGTGAGATCACATCGGCGTCGTCGCTGTTCAGCCAGAATTGGTACATCGCATATGGGCTCGTCAGGGTCGCATCCAACCAGATCGCGTTGCCTTCCGACTTCCCGAATTTCGTCCCGTCGCTATTGGTGATCAGCGGCGTCCCGATCGCGTGCGCCGTGGCATGTTCCGCACGCCGGATCAGTTCCGTACCGCTCGTGAGGTTCCCCCACTGATCGCTTCCCCCGGTCTGCAAGGTGCAGCCGTAAGCGCGAAACAGTTCGAGGTAGTCCAGGGCCTGCAAAATCTGGTAGCTGAATTCCGTGTAGCTGATGCCCTCGTCCGAGTTGAGCCTTGCGGCGACCGCTTCTCGTTTCAGCATCGTGCCGACTCGGAAGTACTTTCCGATGTCGCGAAGGAAATCGATGGCCCCGAGAGGCTCCGTCCAGTCGAGGTTGTTGACCAGGCGCACGGCGTTGTCGCCCTCGAAGCTCAGGAACTGTGACACCTGGCCGCTCAGGTAACCGACCCACTCCGCGACGGTCTCTTTCGTGTTGAGCGTTCGTTCCGCGTTCGGCTTCGGATCTCCGATGAGGCCGGTGGATCCGCCGACGAGGGCGAGGGGTCGATGGCCGCCGAGCTGGAGTCGGCGCATGGTCAGCAATTGGACCAGATTGCCGAGATGCAGACTCGGCGCAGTCGGATCGAATCCGCAGTAGAAGGTGATGGGACCGGAGTTCAGTGACTCCCTCAACGCATCCTCATCCGTGGACACATACACGAGGCCGCGCCAGACGAGTTCGCTCCAGAGGTCCTCGAAAGAAGAATCGTTGCTTTGATGCGCGAGTTCGACCGATTGATCCACGGATTCACATTATCAGCGCGCGCCGACGCAGGTGTCGGCCGAGGACCTGATCAGGCCTTGATAAGATCTGCTGGCCTAACTTATACTGAATTAGACCTGTAGACAACACCTCAGGATTCGGATCGCATCACGCCGAAGGAGATCACGTGTTCGTCATCACCGCCGACCAGATCGGCAGCCGGAACGGGCCGGACCTCGCCGGCGAAGCCCGTGATCTGATCGAGAACCGCTACGGGCGCAGTCTTTCACTGCCCGCCGATCGCACGGCTGGCGATGAGATCCAGATGCTCACCGAAGACGCTGCGACCACCCTCGCCATCGTCCTCGGCCTGACACGCGAGAAGGTCTGGAGCGTCGGCGTCGGATGCGGAAGCGTTCGGATGCCCCTTCCCGAAGCGACCCGCGAAGCGACGGGAAGCGCGTTCTATGCAGCGCGCGAGGCCGTCGAGCGAGCCAAGAAGAAGAATCCGACGCGATTCGCCCTGCGCACGGGAGCCCAGGCGGAGGAAGAGATCACACCCGGAATCTGGCCGACGGCCCAGGATGCCGAAGCACTGATCGACCTGCTTCTGGCCACCCGAACCCGGCGTTCCGAAGCCGGCTGGGAGCTCTACGACCTGCTCGAGAGCGGTCTGACACAACAGGAGGCAGCCGCTCGATTGGGGATCACTCCCCCGTCGGCCAGTTCGCGTGCGCGCGCGGCCGACCTCAAGATTGAGCGCTTATCCATAGGCGCGCTCACTAGGCTATTGGGAACGCTGGACGAGCAGACCACAACGAACGGAACCGATTGATGAACCCATACCCGACCCCGCCGATTGTCACAACGCTCGGGGAGGCCGCGTATTGGATCTTCGTCATCCTTCTCCTCCTCGTCGGTGTCTTCTGCGTCATCATGACACTCCGCTCCCCCCGGCGAATCTTCGTCTACCTCGCCGCCGCCGCGCTCGCGGTTGCGCTGCTGACCGTCGCGATCCCCGGCCCGAACGCGCCGCTCGCAGTGGCGGTCGTCCTCGGCGTCCTCGTTCTGGCGCTGGCGACGCTCGGCGGAGGACCGGCCACCCAGCTCGTCCTCGCGATCGCATCCCGCGGGACGGTCCCGGAGGGCCGGTTCGGCGGAATCCTCGTCGCGGACCACGCGACAACGGCGCCCGCCGGAAGCACCAGGGAGATCCTGCGCGGCGGAACCACCATCGGCGTGCTCGAGCGCATCGCGCTGGCTGGTTCGATTCTCGCGGGATTCCCGCAGGCCATCGCCGTCATCGTGGCGATCAAGAGCGTCGGCAGACTATCCGAACTGAACGAATCGGAAGCCCGGGAGCGCTTCATCATCGGCACACTCGTCAGTCTCGGCTGGGCTTCGGCCTGCGCCGGAGTCTGGTACTTCGCAACGCGCTGAGCGACGGTCGGGGTCGCAGAGTCAGCCCGTTCGTCAGAATCAGACGGCACGCCGCCTGGGAACGTGCGCGCGATAGGGAGAAACGCTCGGGTCGCCGAGAATCCAGAAGCGCCACGGAAATTCGAGTGAGCCGCCTGCACCCGAGACCCCGGTGCGGGCCCCCGAACCGATCGCGGCAGCCGGCAACGGTGCTTCCGGAGCGTCGAGCCGAAAAGGTCCGGAGAACAGATCGGAGCCGTTGTCTTCGAGCGCGATCCCGAGTGCCACGCACAATCTCGCCGGTCCGCGAGCCAGGTCGACATCGGTGCGGCTCGAATGCCGGCGCGAACGCGCCAATTCGATACCGTCCACAACGGCTCCCGCCCGGATGAGGACGCCAGAGGCGATCCCGTCGGGCGAGGTGACGACATTGGCGCAGACGTGCATCCCGTAGGTGAAATAGACGTACACATGGCCCGCGGGACCGTACATGATCGCATTCCTGCGCGTCCGGCCGCGGAAAGCATGCGAGCCCGGATCGACACCCTCGCCGACGTACGCTTCGACCTCGGTGATACGCACCGACACCGGACCCTCAACCGTCGTGTGCGTCAAGACAGCACCGAGAAGCTCCGGCGCCACCTCCACAGATGACCGCGAGAGAAACGAGCGGTCCAACATGTCAGAACAGCGAAATGCCGAGCGAGAGGGCGACCACGATGCCCGCCGCGACGATCAGCGCCGCGAGGATGACGATGGCCGGCATCAGCCAGCGATGTCGTGAGGGAGGCTTTGCTCCCCTGCCGCTGCTCAGTGTCATGGCACCGCCCTTTCCTGACGTGGGAATCTCATCGCGAGCTCGCGGACTTTCGAAGTCAGCGCGGCCAGTTGTTCGGCGACCCGTTCGGGTGAGGTGCCGCCTGCCCCGTTGCGGCTGGCAACCGAACCCTCGATCGTGAGGATTGAACGCACATCGGGAGTAAGCAGAGGTGAGATCCGCGCAAGCTCCTCGTCGCTGAGTTCATCGAGCCGCAGAGCCTGCTCCTCTGCGTAGCGGACCAGGTTCCCCGTGATCTCGTGGGCGTCCCGAAAGACGACATGCTTCTTCACGAGCCACTCCGCCACGTCCGTCGCAAGTGAATACCCTTCCGGGGCCAACTCGGCGAGTCGCTCGGTGTGGAAGCGGATCGTGGCGACCATCCCGGTGAAAGCGGGAAGCAGCACTTCCAGCGTTCGCAGCGAGTCGAGGACCGGCTCCTTGTCCTCCTGGAGGTCGCGGTTGTACGCCAGCGGAAGGCCTTTCAGGGTGGAGAGCAGGCCGGTCAGATTCCCGATGAGACGACCCGATTTGCCCCGGGCGAGTTCGGCGATGTCCGGGTTCTTCTTCTGCGGCATGATCGAGGATCCAGTAGAAAAGGAGTCGCTCAGCGTGACGAAACCGAATTCGCGCGTGTTCCAGATGATCAGCTCCTCCGCGAACCTGGAGATGTCGATCCCGATCTGCGCGGCGACATAAGCGAACTCGGCAACCACATCCCGACTCGCTGTGCCGTCGATCGAGTTCTCCGCGACCCGCGAGAATCCCAGTTCGCGAGCGACGAGCCGAGCATCCAGGCCGAGCGTGTTACCTGCAAGTGCCCCCGAGCCGTACGGAGAGGCGTCTGCGCGCGCCCACCAGTCACGTAGCCGCTCGACGTCGCGCACCAGCGGCCACGCGTGCGCCAGGAGGTGATGAGCGAGAAGTACCGGTTGCGCGTGCTGCAGATGCGTGCGGCCTGGCATTATCGAGGCAGGGTGCGCCTCAGCCTGGGCAACGAGCGCGTCGATGAGGTCGACCAGCAATCCGGCGAGCCGGACGCTGTGGTCGCGTAAGAAGAGGCGGATGAGCGTCGCAATCTGGTCGTTCCGGCTTCGTCCGGCCCTCAGGCGACCGCCGAGATCCGCCCCGGCCCGCTCGATCAGACCCCGTTCCAGCGCGGAGTGAACGTCCTCATCGTCCGGAAGGGGTTCGAATGACCCGTTCGCGACGTCGGAAGCCAGAGTGTCGAGTGCCGCGAGCATGGCCGTCAGCTGTTCCTCGCTGAGATAGCCCGCCTCCGCCAGCGCTCTCGCGTGCGCACGTGAGCCGGCGATGTCGTATTCGGCCAGAACCCAGTCGAACTGCGTGGAGCGGCTGAGCTCGACCAGTTCGGGCGCCGGACCCTCCTGGAAACGGCCGCCCCACAGCGCGCCCGCATCGCTCGCGCGATTGTGGCCCTCCGTGCCCGCCATCCCAGGCGCCCTACTTTCCCTGAAGATCGCGGCGCGCAGAGATCTTGCTCGGCAGAGACCACAACTCGATGAACCCCTTGGCAAGCGACTGATCGAAGGTGTCCCCGGTGTCGTAGGTCGCCAGGTTGAAGTCGTACAGACTCTCATCGCTCCGGCGGCCGGTCACGACCGCCGTGCCGGCGTGCAGCCGCATGCGGATGTCGCCGGAGACGTGGCGCTGGGTCTCGTCGATGAAGACGTCGAGCGCCCGCTTAAGACTCGAAAACCACAGACCGTCGTAGACGAGCTCCGACCATTTGGACTCGACGTCGCGCTTGTACCTGGCGAGATCGCGTTCGAGGGTGAGGTTCTCGAGCTCCTCGTGAGCGGCGATCAACGAGATACCCGCGGGCGATTCGTACACTTCGCGGCTCTTGATGCCGACCAGCCGGTCCTCCACGATGTCGATACGGCCCACACCCTGGCCTCCGGCCAGGCGGTTCATCTCCTGGACGACCTGCAGCGGGGTCACACTCTTCCCGTCGATCGCCACGGGGACACCCTCGGAGAAGCTGATGACCACGTCGGTCGCCTCCCGCGGAACCGACGGGTCCTCGGTGTACGTGTACAGATCCTCGATCGGCGCGTTCCATGGGTCCTCGAGGAACCCGGTCTCCACTGCCCGACCCCAGACGTTCTGGTCGATCGAGTACGGGCTCTTCTTCGACTGCACGATGGGCAGATTGTGCTCCGCCGCATAGAGGATCGCCTTGTCGCGGGTCAGCGCGAAGTCGCGGACCGGCGCGAGGGAGACGAGGTCGGGCGCAAGTGCGGCGACCGCCGACTCGAAACGAACCTGATCGTTGCCCTTGCCCGTGCACCCGTGGGCCACGCTGTCTGCTCCGAGCGCCTTGGCAGTCAGAGCGAGATGCTTTGCGATCAGCGGACGGCTGAGCGCCGAGACCAGAGGGTACCGCTTCTGGTAGAGCGCGTTCGCCTTGAGCGCAGGCACGATGTAGTCGTCCGCGAATTCATCCTTCGCATCGACGACGATCGCCTCGACGGCGCCGCAGTCCAGTGCTCGCTGTCGGACCGCGTCCAGGTCTTCCCCGCCCTGACCGACGTCGACTGCGAGGGCCACGACCTCTTTGCCCGTGGCATCCTTCAACCAGCCGATGCCGACGGAGGTGTCGAGCCCTCCCGAGTACGCGAGCACTACGCGTTCCGCCATTGTTCTCCTTAAGGTTTCGCTCTGTTAGAAGTTTACGGGGACGCCGTTCTGGGCGAGTAACCAGACCAGCAGCGCCTTCTGCGCGTGCAAGCGGTTCTCGGCCTCGTCCCAGATGACGCTCTGCGGTCCGTCGATGACCTCCGCGGTCACCTCGAATCCGCGATCGGCGGGGAGGCAGTGCATGAAGTCGGCATCGGGCTTGGCGACCGCCATCAGGTCGTCGTCGACCCGATACGGCGAGAACGCGGCGAGGCGGGCGGCCTTCTCGTCCTCCTTGCCCATCGACACCCAGGTGTCCGTCACCACGACATCCGCACCTTCGGCCGCCGCACGTGGATCGGTGTGCACCGCGACGGAGCCGCCGGTCTCCGCCGCGATCGCCTTCGCGTCGCCGACCACGCGCTCCTCAGGCGCGTAATCAGGAGGGCAGCCGATCCTGATGTGGATCCCTGCCGTGGCGCACGCGAGCAGATACGACTGCGCCATGTTGCTGCGTCCGTCGCCCAGGAACGACACCGTCAAGCCCGCGAGCGATCCGCGGCGCTCCGCAATGGTCAGCAGATCGGCCAAGAGCTGGCACGGGTGGAAATCATCGGAGAGCGCATTCACGACCGGCACGCGTGTTCCCGCGGCCATCTCTTCGAGACCAGCCTGACCGTAGGTGCGCCAGACGATCGCGGACACCATGCGCTCGAGGACCCGCGCCGTGTCCGACGGGGTCTCCTTGCCGCCCAGCTGGCTGTTCGCGGTGCTGATGATCAGTGGGCTTCCGCCGAGGTCGGCGATTCCCACCGCGAACGACACCCGCGTGCGCGTCGAGGATTTGTCGAAGATCACCGCGACCGTCTGAGGACCTGACAACGGCTTCAGCGCGTATCGATCGCGCTTCAGCCGGGCTGCGAGGGTCAGGATCTCGGCCTGTTCGGCCGGAGAGATGTCGTCATCGCGTAGAAAATGCCTGGTCATGATTCGCTTTCGATCGGGGAGGACACAAGACTATCGGGAAGCCGGGAAGCATCATCGTCGCGAGACGACGGCGAGAGCACGTCCGAACCGCTCCCGGAATTCCCGAATCTCCTCGTCACCGACGATCAGCGGCGGAGCGAGCCTGATGGTCGACTCGTTCGGTGCGTTGATGATGAGTCCTTCGGCGAGCGCCGCATCCGCCAGCGCAGCCGCCGCCGGCTCGGTCAACCCGACTCCGACGAGAAGTCCTCGTCCGCGAAGCTCGCCGATCAGGGGCGAGCCGTATCCGTGCAGGATCTCGCGCAGCTGGCTCCCGCGTCGCTCCGCATTCCCGACCAGATCAGCTGTCTCGATCTCACCGAGCACCGCGTTCGCCGCCGCTGCGGCCAGCGGATTCCCACCGAACGTCGTGCCGTGCTGCCCCTGACCGAGCAATTCGGACGCGGCGCCGAAGGTCACGAGCGCGCCGATGGGGATGCCCCCCGCGAGTCCTTTGGCGAGGGTGATCGCATCTGGTCGGATCCCGGCGTGCTGATATCCGAACCAGTGACCGGTCCGGCCCGTGCCGGTCTGAATCTCATCCACGATGAGGAGGGCACCGTGCTTCTCGGTCAGGCGGCGGGCCGCCTCCAGGTAGCCCGGTGGAAGATCCAGGACTCCCGCCTCACCCTGAATCGGCTCGACGAAGAGGGCCGCAACCGTGCCGTCGATGGCCGTTTCGAGGGCCGCGACCGTTGCGTCGATATGCTCGACGCCCGCGGGCAGCGGCTCGAAGGGTTCACGCATCTGAGCTTTGGCGGTCAGCGCCAGAGCGCCCATGGTCCGGCCGTGGAAAGCGTTCTTCAGGGCCAGGATCCGCACGCGGGCGCCCGAATCGTTGTGGAGGCGTGCGAGCTTGAACGCCGCTTCGTTCGCCTCCGTTCCGGAGTTCGCGAAGAAGACGCGCGTGTCGGAGCCTCCCCCGGTGAGCCGGATCAATCGCTCCGCCAATTCGAGCTGTGGCGCCGTGGCGAAATAGTTGGACACGTGCGCCAGTTGCCGTACCTGCGCCGAAACCGCCTCGACGAGCACCGGGTGAGCATGGCCGAGCGAGTTCACCGCGAGGCCGGCGAGGAAGTCCAGGTAACGGGTGCCGTCCTGCGCCCACACCCAGCAGCCTTCGCCGCGAGTGAGCAGGATCCTCGGAGTCGCGAACGTGCGCATCATGTTGCGTTCGTAGCGCTCGGTCCAGGTGTCCGTCGGGTGCTGGTCTGTCTCGGTCATGCCGGGACCACCTCCGTTCCGATGCCCTCGGTGGTGAATATCTCGAGGAGGATCGAGTGCGAGAGCCGGCCATCGATGATCGCGGCCTTCGCCACCCCGCCGTCCACCGCTTCCAGACATGCCGTCATCTTCGGGATCATTCCCGACTGGAGTTGCGGAAGCAGCTCACGAAGCGCGCGGCTATCGATGACCGGAACGAGCGATTCCCGATCGGGCCAGTCCCGGTAGAGTCCCGCGACGTCGGTCAGGATGACGAGCTTGGCTGCGCCGAGCGCGACAGCGAGGGCCGAGGCTGCGGCGTCCGCGTTGATATTCAGCGAATCGCCGGGAGATTCGAGGTCCGGAGCGATCGAGGAAACCACGGGAATCCTCCCGGCTTCGAGCTGAGCGAGCACGGCAGCCGGATCGACGCTGACCACGTCGCCGACCTGCCCGAGATCCACCGTCACGCCATCGATCAGGGCCGTGCGCTTGCGTGCGCCGAACAGGCCCGCGTCTTCGCCGGAGATCCCGGCGGCCAACGGACCGTGATGATTGATGTTGCCCACCAGCTCCCGGTTGATCTGCCCGGTCAGGACCATGCGAACGACATCCATCGCCTCGGGGCTCGTGACCCGGTAGCCCCCACGGAACTCGCTCTCGATGCCGAGACGCTCCAGCATCGCCGTGATCTGTGGACCGCCGCCGTGAACGACCACCGGCTTCAGACCTGCGTAACGCAGGTAGACCATGTCCTCCGCGAAAGCTCGTTGAAGCTCCTCGTTCACCATGGCGTTTCCGCCGAATTTCACGACGACGATCTGGTCATGGAATCGCATCAGCCATGGAAGCGACTCGATCAGCGTTGCGGCCTTGACCGACGCGTCCTCTGGGCTGTTCTCGGGAGCGGACACCGTTTCCTCAGCTCGCGTATGCACTGTTCTCATGCACGTAGTCGTGCGTGAGGTCGTTGGTCAGGATCGTTGCGGTCGACTCACCCGTGTGAAGGTCGATGAGAACCGACACCGAGCGCGGCCGCAGGTCGACAAGATCTCGGGACTGATCCGGTTCGCCGTTCGTGCACACCTGCACTCCGTTGATCGCCACATCGATTCCGTACGGGTCGAATGCGGCCGATGTGGTGCCGACCGCTGCGAGCACCCGGCCCCAGTTGGGGTCGTTCCCGAAGATTGCCGCCTTGAACAGGTTGCTGCGCGAGACGGCGCGTCCCACCTCGACGGCATCGTCCTCACTCGCGGCGTGGAGCACCTCGATCGCGATGTCGTGCGAAGCGCCCTCGGCGTCCTCCTGGAGCTGACGGGCCAGATCGGCGCAGACGCCGGTCAGCGCGCGCGCGAACTCGTCGAGCGCCGGCTCGACTCCGCTCGCACCAGAAGCCAGGAGCGCGACGGTGTCATTGGTCGACATGCACCCATCGGAATCGAGCCTGTCGAACGTGACGCGCGTCGCCGCCCGAAGGGCCTCATCCAGTCGAGGCGGCGTCAGCATCGCATCCGTCGTGATGACGACGAGCATGGTGGCCAATCCAGGCGCGAGCATTCCCGCTCCTTTGGCCATTCCTCCGATGGTCCAGCCGTTCGGATCCCGGTATACGGTCTCCTTCGGATGGGTGTCGGTCGTCATGATCGCCTCGGCGGCCGCGTGCCCGCCTTCTGAAGAGCCGCCCGTGACGTCGGTCGCCAGGACTGCCGCCGCCTCGGCGACGCCCCGGGTCAGCTTGCCGATGTCGAGTTGTTCGCCGATCAGGCCCGTCGAGCAGACGACCACGTCGCCGGCCGAGATCCCGAGCTCAGTGGCCACGGCTTCCGCGGTCGCGTGAGTCACCTGAAATCCCGCGGCGCCCGTGTAACAGTTCGCACCACCCGAGTTGAGGACGATCGCTTCGACCACTCCGTCCGCCGCGGCGCGCTCACTCCAGAGCACTGGGTTGGCCTTGCAGCGATTCGTCGTGAACACAACGGCCGCACTGTGCGAGGGCCCCAGATTCCGGACCAGTGCAAGGTCGCGGCCGCCCGAATCCTTCAGGCCGGCGGCGACTCCGGCTGCCGCGAAACCCTGCGCAGCGGTTACGCTCACGGAGCGACTCCATTCGTGTTGAGTCCCGTGCCCTCGGGAATGCCGAGGGCGATGTTTGCCGACTGGATCGCCGCCCCCGCGGTGCCCTTGACCATGTTGTCCATGGCCAGCACCGTGACGACACGGCCCGCCGCCTCGTCCACCGTCACGCCGATGAGCGCGGTGTTCGCGCCGAGAACGTCGGCCGTCCGGGGCATTCTTCCCTCCGGAAGGACCTGAACGAAACGCTCGCCCTCGTAGGCGGACTCCCATGCCTCACGAACGGCCGCCGCGTCGGCATCCGGACTGAGCCGAGCCGTCGAGGTGGCCAGTATCCCCCGCGACATCGGAACGATGACCGGTGTGAAGGAAACGGTCGGATCGATCGCACCGGCGCGCCGCAGATTCTGCTGGATCTCCGGGATGTGCCGGTGGGTGCCGCCCACGGCGTACGGATTCGCTGAGCCGAGAATCTCGCTCGCCAGATAGGGCGTCTTGAGCGTCTTACCCGCGCCCGACGGCCCGACCGCAAGCACGGCGACGATGTCCTCGGCCTCGATCACACCCGCCCGGATGCCCGGTGCCAGCGCGAGAGACACGGAACTGGCGTTGCATCCCGGTCCGGCGATCCGGCGCGCCCCGACGAGCTGGTCGCGCTGTTTGCCATCACCCACGGGGAGTTCCGGGACACCGTAGGTCCAGGGCTCGAAGTAGTCGCCGCCGTAGAAGGCGGCCCAATCCTCTGCCCGCTCCAATCGATGATCGGCGCCGCAGTCGACGACGAGCGCCATCGGGTCCAGGGCCGCCGTCAACGCGCCGGACTTCCCGTGTGGCAACGCGAGAAAGACGACGTCGTGGCCCGCCAGGTTCTCGGGCGTGGTCTCCTCGAGGGTCAGATGGCGCAGCGAGCGCAGATGCGGCTGATGGTCGATCAAAGGCTGGGACGCACTCCGATTCGCCGTGACAGTTCGCACCTCGAAGTCCGGGTGATCGCTCAGGAGCCGGAGGATCTCCCCTCCGGCATATCCGCTCGCGCCCGCGACTGCCACCGAAAAGACCATGCGACAAATCTACCGGTTCGCCGATAGGGCCAGGGCCGCGTCCGACGCCGTCACTCGCGGACCGTGGCCCCGACCGCCTCCCGAGCGCGCCGCGCGCCGCCGAGTTTCGCCTCGGTAGCCTCGGCCGCCGTGAGCGTCCTGTCGGGCGCCCGGAACCGGAGCGCGAACGTCAGGCTCTTCTTCCCCTCGGGCAATCCCTGACCACGGTAGTCGTCGACGAGACGCGCCTCTTCGAGCAGCGGACCGGCTCCGGCGACCACTGCAGCTCGGACCGCCGCCGCTTCGATGTCCTGCGCGACGACAAGCGACAGGTCCTGTGTGGCGGCCGGGAACGCCGACAGCGCACGCACGTTGATCAGTTCCGGCGCAGCGTCGATCAGTGCGTCGAGGTCGAACTCGAGCGCCGCCGTCACGCGAGGCAGATCGAACCCTTCCGCGAGAGCCGGCAGCAGTTCTCCCGCGAATCCGATCGCGCGGAAACCGCCATCCTTCGTAACGACGTTCAACTGGGCCGTGCGGCCGGGGTGGAAGGCCTTGTGCCTGCCCTGGACGACGGTCAGCGTCGCCCCGACCGCAGCCGCGACCTGCTGGGCGGCCTGGACAGCGTCCGCAATGCCGACGTGGACGGCGGCTTCACCGGGCTGCTTCGGGATCGCGTTGCCCGTGAAGAGCGCACCCAGCAACCGAGGCTGCGGCGGGATCCCCCGGTTGAGCTGCGCCAGCGTGGCGTCGTCCGGGAGGACAGCCCCCGGCGGGAGCTCGGGCGTTCCGTACTCCCCCGTGCCCGGCCGGAACACCAGGCCGATCTCGTAGATGGACAGATCGATCAGCCCACGCGACAGATTGCGCTGGGCGACTTCGATGAGCCCGGGCAGCAAGCTCGTTCGCAGGTAGGGAGCCTTTGCGTCGAGAGGATTCGCGAGTCTGACCGCGGGTACGGGTTCGTCATCGGCGGATCCGAAAAGATCGTTCCTCTCCTCGGACACGAACGGGTATGCGAGCACCTCGACCGCGCCGTTCGCCGCGAGCGCGTCGGCGGCCTGACGGCGCAGCCTCTGGGAACGGCTCAGCCCGCGCCCGGGGGGTGCCACCGGCAGAACCGACGGGATGCGATCGTAGCCTGCAATGCGCGCGACCTCTTCGGCCAAGTCCTCTTTGTCGCGAAGATCGGGACGCCAGCTGGGCGGCACCACACGACGACCGCCCGGTGAGCGGGTCACTGCTCCGCCGATCTCCGCCAGCGACGAGTCGATCTCCTCGTCCGTGTACTCGACACCGATGAGCCCGGATACATACCCGTCGGGCAACAGGATCGCGACCGCCTCGTCGACATCGCTGAGCAGAGACCCGAGACTGTCTGCCGTTCCGCCGGCGAGCTGCTCGAGCAGTTGTACGACACGAGCGGCAGCGGCCTGCGCGACTCGCGGATCGACGCCTCGCTCATAGCGCTTGGACGCTTCGCTGGGCAGCTTGTGCCGGCGCGCCGTGCGCGCGATCGAGGTCGGGTCGAAGTTCGCGGCCTCGATGAGCACAGACGTCGTGGCCCGCTGGATCTCGGTCGATGCACCGCCCATGACACCCGCGAGCCCGATGGCACCGCTGTCGTCGGCTATCACCAGGTCCTCGGGATCCAGCTTCCGCGCGGTCTCGTCGAGAGTCACGAGTGTCTCCCCCGGACGGGCACGGCGAACGACCAGACCGCCGCTGACTCGATCCAGGTCGTAGGCGTGGATCGGTTGGCCCAGTTCCAGCATGACGTAATTCGTGATGTCCACGACCAGGGAGATCGAGCGGATGCCCGCGAGCTTCAGCCGCGCGATCATCCAGGCCGGGGTGGGACGAGTCCCATCGACCCCTCGGACGACTCGAGTCACGAACACCGTGGAGCCGACCCGTCCGCGGACGGGCGATCGATCGTCGATCGTGACCTGGAATCCGCGACCCTCCGCAATCGAGCCGTCAGGCTGGACGACCCCGGCGGCCAGCGCCGGATCCCGGAACTCGGCGCCAGTGGCGTGGGAGTATTCGCGGGCGATGCCTCGGATGGAGAACGCGTAGCCGCGATCCGGGGTGACGTTGACCTCGACGGCGGTGTCGTCGAGTCCGAGAAGGCTCACAGCGTCGGTTCCCACTTGCGGGTCGAGCCCCAGCTGCGCGAGACGGAGGATCCCGTCGTGATCTTCGCCGAGTCCCAGCTCTCGGGCCGAGGCGATCATTCCGTCCGAGAGGTGTCCGTAGGTCTTGCGGGCCGCGATCGGGAACGGACCGGGCAGCACGGACCCCGGCAACGTCACGACGACCTTGTCGCCGACGAAGAAGTTGCGTGCTCCGCACACGATGCCGCGCACGGCCTCGCCACCGTCCGCTGCTCGCTCTCCGTCCGGGGCGACGCGGACCTGGCACCAGCGGATCGTCTTGCCGTTCGTCTGCGGCTCTTCGACGAATTCGAGCACCTCACCGACCACGATGGGCCCAGACAACTCGAAGCTGTGAACGTCCTCCTCTTCGAGGCCGACCGCCACGAGTGCCGCGTGCACCTGCTCCGCCGTCGTACCGGGCTCGAGGTCGACGAACTCGGCCAGCCAGCTCAATGGGACGCGCATCAGACCACCATTCCGAACTCGCGGCTGAAGCGGATATCGCCCTCAACCATCTCGCGCATGTCCTGGACGTCGTTTCGGAACATCAGGGCACGTTCGACTCCCATGCCGAACGCGAATCCGCTATAGACCTCAGGATCGATGCCCGCAGACCTGAGGACGTTCGGGTTGATCATCCCGCAGCCGCCCCATTCGATCCACCGGGGCCCCTCCTTGAATGTCGGATGCCAGAGATCGAGTTCTGCACTCGGCTCCGTGAACGGGAAATAGTTGGGACGCAGTCGTACCTTCGCTTCAGCTCCGAACATCGCGCGTACGAAATGATCGAGAGTACCGCGCAGGTTCGCCATCGTCAGTCCTTTGTCGACCGCGATTCCCTCGATCTGATGGAACACAGGCGTGTGTGTCGCGTCGAGCTCGTCCGTCCGATAGACGCGACCAGGCGCGATCCGATAGACAGGGAGCTCGTTGCCGAGGAGCGCCCGCAGCTGAACCGGCGAAGTGTGCGTGCGCAAGACCAGATGCTCATCGGTCGGTTCGACGAAGAATGTGTCCTGCATCGCCCGAGCGGGATGATCGGCATCGAAGTTCAGTGCGTCGAAGTTGTACCACTCACTCTCGAGCTCCGGACCCTCTGCGATCTCCCAGCCCATCCCGACGAAGACGTCGGCAATCTGCTCTTGGAGGCGCGACAGCGGGTGACGCGCACCAGGCTGCCAGCGTGTGGGGAGTGCCGTGACGTCCACCGACTCCGCGGTGAGCCGTTCCGCGTCTTCGGCGGCCTGCAACTCGGCCTCCTTCTCGGAGAATGCCTGATTCACACGCCCTCGGGCCTGGCCGACCAGCTTTCCCGCGGCCGCCTTGTCCTCAGGGGGTAGCGATCGGATGCCGGCATTCAGCTGAGCAAGCGGTGAGCCTTCGGCCACGTGTGCGGTTCGCACGGCCTTGAGCGCCGCGGTATCGGGAGCCCCGGCGATAGCCGCCAGCGCCGAATCGACGGCGGACTCGACCGTCGTCGCGGAGATTTCGATGGGATCGGACACGATTCCCAAGTTTAGTGGAGCACCCGCCGGCCCTCTGAACCGCTCGGATCCGAGCGACTACAGGTCAAGCGCTCGCTGCGAGAACGCAGACTCGTAGAGGCAGACGGATGCGGCGGTCGCGAGATTGAGCGACTCGGCATTCCCGTAGATCGGGACGGTCACCGCTTTGTCGGTCAACGCGAGATCATCCTCCGTCAGACCACGCGCCTCATTGCCGAACACCCAAGCGGTCGGCCGCTCCAGCAGTCCGTCGTTCCGGACGATCAACATGTCGTCGCCGTTGATGTCGGCCGCGAGGATCTGCAATCCCGCACCCCTGGCACGCTCGACGACATCCGACAACGTTGCTCCGACCGCGACGGGAACATGGAAGATCGATCCGGTCGACGAACGAACGACCTTCGGATTGTAGAGATCCACGGTCCGCCCCGAGAAGATGACCGCGTCGGCACCCGCGGAATCCGCCGCGCGGACGATCGTCCCGGCATTGCCCGGATCGCGGACTTCCTCCAGCACGGCGACCAGACGCGGCTTGCTCGCGAAGATGTCGCGGATCGAGGTCGGGAACTGGTGGCACACGGCCACGAACCCCTGTGGAGTGACGGTGTCCGCCATCGTCTCGAGAACCTGCTCCGAGACGAACTCGACATCCACGCCCGCGTCGACGGCGGTCTGCGCGATGTCCGTGTAGCGATCGAGCGCGGTCGGCGTCGCGTACAGTTCGACCACCAGTTCGGGACGGAAGGTCAGCGCCTCGGCCACGGCCTGGGGGCCTTCCAAAAGGAAGAGCCCGGTCTCGGACCGGGCTCCCCTCTTGGCGAGTTTGGCCACGGCCCGCACCCGCGGTGAGCGCGGATTGTCAAGCATATGGCCAGCCTAGCGACTACATTGCGTTACGCAGCAGCATCGGCCTTCGGCGCAGACGTGTCGGCGGGAAGCGCGGCACGGGCAGTCTCGACCAGAGCGGTGAAAGTCGCAGGCTCGTTGACTGCCAGCTCTGCCAGGATACGGCGGTCGACTTCCACACCGGCCAGGTTCAGACCCTGGATCAGACGATTGTAGGTCAGGCCATTGGCGCGGCTCGCGGCGTTGATCCGCTGAATCCACAGACGGCGGAAATCACCCTTGCGCGCACGACGGTCGCGGTAGCTGTAGACCAGGGAGTGCGTCACCTGCTCCTTGGCCTTGCGATACAGGCGGGACCGCTGGCCGCGGTAGCCTTCTGCGCGTTCGAGGATAACCCGGCGTTTCTTGTGGGCGTTGACCGCCCTCTTTACACGTGCCATTTCACATATTCCTTACGTTGACGTTCCGCCGGCGTTACTTACCGAGAAGCTTCTTGACGACCTTGGCGTCTGAGGGCGAGACCAGCTGTTCCTGGTTCAGGCGGCGTGTGCGCCGGCTCGACTTCAGTTCGAGGTTGTGGCGCATGCCGGACTGCTGCTTCATCAGCTTTCCGCTACCCGTGACCTTGAATCGCTTCTTGGCCCCGGAATTCGTCTTCTGCTTGGGCATTATTTCTCCTTGTCCGTCGCCTCGGGAGGCGAAGTCTGTTCTGCCGCGACCTCGGATGCTTCGGTCGCGGTCACCGTCTCGGTGTCAGTTGCGGTCTCAGTGCCGGCTCCAGCCTCGCGCTCGGCTCCACTCTCGTCGGAGCCGCTCTCGTGAGGTGCACGATCTTCGCGGTTCCGTGCCTTCACCGCTTGACGCTGGGCATTCTGTTCGGCCTTGGCCTCGGACTTGTTCTTCAACGGTCCGATGACCATCACCATGTTGCGGCCGTCGATGGTCGGGTTGGACTCGACCGTGCCGAATTCTGCAACGTCCTCTGCGAAGCGCTGGAGCAGGCGTACTCCCTGCTCGGGTCGGGACTGCTCGCGGCCGCGGAACAGGATCATGGCTTTGACCTTGTCACCCGCCTTGAGGAAGCCCTCTGCGCGCTTGCGCTTGGTCTCGTAGTCGTGGATGTCGATCTTGAGGCGGAAACGAACCTCTTTGAGGATCGTGTTCGCCTGATTTCGCCGCGCTTCCTTTGCCTTCTGCGCAGCTTCGTACTTGAATTTGCCGTAATCCATGATCTTCGCCACCGGCGGCTTGGAGTTGGGAGCAACCTCAACCAAGTCCAAGTCGGCCTCCTGCGCGAGTCGCAGGGCGACCTCGATCTTCACGACGCCGACCTGCTCGCCGCTAGGGCCGACGAGACGGACTTCCGGGACGCGGATACGGTCATTTGTACGGGGTTCGCTGATGCGTTTCTCCTCTGATCTGGGCATTGTGCCAGCCGCGCTCCCAGCGGTACCGGAAGCGACGAACGAGGAGATTCATGCACCAGCGCCGGAACAGGATTACTGTTCCGGTTTCTGGTGCGACACCCTGACTACCCTCGCGCTGGCGGCGCGACGGCGGAGTGCAATCGACCCGGTAACCTAGTGAAGCGGTATGCGCGGGTGGGAGAATCTCCACTTTCGTACCGAGGTCTTCACCTCGGAGCCCGAATGATTCTAGCAGAGGAACCTGGTGAGCGACACTTCATCCCCTAACGACAGTCCCGGCCACTCCGGCGGACGTCCCGCGTCGGACGGATCCTCACCAGCCGACGAGGAGACATTCGTCGTCGACGATGACCTGGACGACGCGGTTGGAGCGGCCACACGCGATATCGCGGACGTGCCTGCCGTCGAGATCATCACGACGACCGCGGTCCACCTGATGAGCGCCGCAGCGGTGAAATGCGGTCTCGCCGACGATCCGGCGACGCAAACCGACCTCGACGAGGCGCGCAAACTGATCGACGCGCTGGCGGGGCTGGTGACGGCGAGCGCCCGATACCTCGGCGACCAGCACGCACGAAGCCTCCGCGACGGGCTGCGTTCGCTCCAGCTGGCGTTTCGGGAGGCGTCCGCCTTCCCCGATGAGCCCGGTCGCGGACCTGGTGAGGCACTCACGGGTCCGGTGAACTGATCGCCGACCCGGTGAACTGATCGCCGACCCGGTGAACTGATCGCCGACCCGGTGATCTGACCGGCCGCCCGGTGATCTGACCGGCCGCTCCATGGACTGATCGCTTGTCCGATGAGCCGATCGGCCGCTCGCCGAGCTGGTCGCTGCTCAGTCGTGGGCGACGAGCTGCACCTTGAGAGAATCGACCCGAGTCGCGATGACGTCGCTCGCAGCCCAGCGCTTGGCCAGACGGGCGAGGATCGCATCCAGTTCTTCTTTCGTTAGACCGCGTGCGAGTGCGAGCCGCACGATGAGCTCCGGCCCCGCAAGCCGGGCATCGGGGTCCCCCGCCGCAAGGCTGATGTCCACGACGCCGAGCTCCGGGCCGACCGATTCCGCGAAAGCGGTGAACACATCTGGATCGAGAGGGCTCGACATCCAGTCCTGGCGTTGCGCCATCGCCCACAGCGCCGGGCGACGAACCACGAACTCGGTCGGCGAAGTCGGATCCAGCACGACGAGGTCGGTGCCCTCGCCGGCTGCCGCGACGGCCACACGTTCTCCGTCAGCCGGCACTGGTCGGGCCGCAGGATTCCACGCCTGCATCGTCGTCACCGACGAGAACACGGGTAAGACCGACCGGCCGTCCGGCCCTTCGACGGTCACGATCGACAGCTCTTGCGTTTTGTCGACGAGCTGACCAGCAGCGTTCTCACCCGACTCTCCGAGATGGGCGATCAACGGGATCAGGAGGCGTGCGCCGCGAAGCGCGTCGACGACGTCGGACGCGAGGAGGCGGCCGGCCTTGAACCCCGCGAGCGCCTCTGCGAGCTCGGGTGTCACCGTCCCATCATCCGATTGGAACGCATTTTCCTCGAAGTGGCGCCCTTCCCACGGGGCCCCCGACGAGTCAGCGCCCGGCGACATCCAGCGCTTCCGGAAGGGTGAACTTGCCCGCATAGAGCGCCTTGCCGACGATGGCACCCTCGAGGCCGAAGGGAACGAGAGCACGGAGCGCCGCGAGGTCGTCCAGGCTGGAAATCCCGCCGGACGCGACAACGGGGCGCTGCGTGCGCTCCATCACCTGACGAAGAAGGTCGACGTTCGGACCTCGAAGGGTGCCGTCCTTGGTGACGTCGGTGACTACGTAGCGCGCGCATCCCGCCGATTCGAGCCGGTCCAGCACTTCCCAGAGATCGCCGCCCTCTTCTGTCCAGCCGCGGGCCGCAAGCGTCGTCCCCCGCACATCCAGTCCGACCGCCACCGCTTCCCCGTGCCTGCGGATCGCGGCAGCCGCCCAATTCGGGTCCTCGAGGGCCGCAGTGCCCAGATTCACCCGCGTTGCGCCGCTCTGAAGCGCGGACTCGAGCGACTCATCGTCCCGGATGCCTCCGGACAGTTCGATCCTCACACCCGGCACCTCCCGGATGACCCTGCGCAGCAAGTCCCGGTTGTCGCCACGGCCGAATGCCGCGTCCAGGTCCACCAAGTGGATCCACTCGGCTCCCTGGTCCGCCCAATCGCGAGCGGCATCCACCGGGTCGCCGTAGTTGGTCTCCGTCCCGGCCTCACCCTGCGTCAGCCGGACGGCACGACCTTCCGCAACATCGACGGCGGGAAGCAGCACAAGCGGACGGGCGGATTCTTCAGTCATCGGATTCCTTGCTGTATTCGGTTCCGCCGGTCCGGATCCGGCGGCTGTATCGCGGTTCAGGCGAGTGAGCCGATCCAGTTGGCCAAGAGCCGGATGCCTGCCTGCCCGGACTTCTCCGGATGGAACTGGGTGGCGGACAGCGGTCCGTTCTCGACCGCGGCCAGAAAACGGCCTCCGTGAGTGGACCAGGTGAGCTGGGGGCTCCGGAGAGTCGTGCTCGCCGGCATCGTCCATGTGCGGGCCGCGAAGGAGTGCACGAAGTAGAAGCGCTCGTCGCCCAATCCGTCGAACAGCGTTGAACCGGACGGCGCCTCCACCGTATTCCAGCCCATGTGCGGCAGGATCTCGGCCTCCAGCTGATCGACGACGCCCGGCCACTCACCGAGGCCGGGGACGTCGTTTCCACGCTCGACTCCGGTCTCGAACATCACCTGCATTCCGACGCAGATTCCGAGCACCGGACGTCCGCCTGCGAGACGACGGTCTATCACTTCGTCCCCCCGAACCGCTCGCAGAGAGGTGACGACGGCACTGAACGCGCCGACACCCGGCACGACGAGCCCGTCGGCCTCCTGTGCTCGCGCCCGATCCGCGGTCAGTTCCACCGACGCGCCTGCAGCCTCCAATGCCTTGACGGCCGAATGGACGTTGCCCGAGCCGTAGTCCAGAACCACCACGGACGGTCGGCGGTCTGAACTCACAGAACACCCTTTGTCGACGGAATCCAGGAGACGTCCTCATCGAACGCTTTCGCCCGGCGGAACGCACGCGCGAACGCCTTGAACTCCGCCTCGGCGATGTGATGCGGGTCGCGGCCTGCCAGAACTGTGACGTGCACGGTGAGCGCGGCGTTGAACGCGATCGCCTCGAATACGTGGCGCACCATCGATCCGGTGAAATGACCGCCGATCAGGTGGAACTCGAACCCGGACGGTTCGCCCGAATGGACCAGGAACGGACGCCCGGAAATATCGACGACCGCTTGGACGAGCGCCTCGTCGAGCGGAACGAGCGCGTCCCCGAAACGGGAGATGCCCGTCTTATCGCCGAGCGCCTGTTTGATCGCCTGACCGAGCACGATGCCGATGTCCTCGACGGTGTGATGCACGTCGATCTCGGTGTCACCGGTCGCGATGACCGTCAGATCGGTCAGCGAGTGCTTCGCGAACGCGGTCAGAAGGTGGTCGTAGAAGGGGACGGACGTGTGGATGTTCGCCTTGCCGGTACCGTCGAGGTCGAGTGAGAGTTCGATGCGGGACTCACTCGTAGCGCGCTCGAGAGAGGCCGTACGGCTCTGCAGCGTCATGATTGCGATCCTAGTGCGGCGACTGCTTCCAGGAAGGCCGTGGTCTCCTGCTCGGTGCCGGCCGATACGCGGAGGTGACCGGGAATGCCCGGGTCGCGGACCAGGACACCCTGATCGAGCAGGCCCTGGAAAGTGGACCGCGGGTCTGCCACGCCACCGAACAGCACGAAGTTGCTGCCGGTCCGTTTCGGGTCGTATCCGAGACGAGCCAGCTCGCGCACCATCCGATCGCGTTGTCCCTTGATGTCTTCGACCATGGCAAGCATCTCCGCAGAATGCGCAAGCGCTGCGATGGCGGCCGCCTGCGTCAGCGCGGACAGATGGTACGGCAACCGCACCAGCCGAAGGGCGTCGGTGATAGCGGGATCGGCCGCCAGATACCCGAGACGGACGCCAGCGAACGCGAACGCCTTGCTCATCGTCCGCGAAATGATGAGCCGCTCGCGCCCGGGCAGCAGTTCCAGCGCCGACGGGAGTTCGGGCTGCATGAACTCCGCGTAAGCCTCGTCCACTATCACGATGCCGCGCGCAGCCTCGTAGACCGCCGCGACCGTCTCGAGGGACACCGGAGTTCCCGTCGGGTTGTTCGGCGCGCACAGGATGACGATGTCGGGGTCCGACCTGAGCACTTCGTCGACCGCCGTCGCCGCCGAGAGTTCGTAGTCGGCATCGCGGCGTCCCTCGATCCAGCGCGTGTCCGTGCCGGCCGCGAGCAGCGGATACATCGAATACGTCGGAGTGAAGCCGAGCATGCTCCGACCGGGGCCGCCGAACGCCTGCAGAATCTGCTGCAGAACCTCGTTCGACCCGTTCGCAGCCCAGATGTTGTCGCCCGTGAGGCCGCTTCCGAGGTAACGGGCCAGTGCAGCGCGCAGCTCCGGGAACTCCCGGTCCGGATAGCGGTTGACTCCCTTCACCGCTTCCGCCAGGGCAGCAACGATGTCGCGCGCGACGGCGTCCGGCACCGGATGCGTGTTCTCATTGACGTTCAGTGAGACCGGAACGTCGAGTTGAGGAGCGCCATAGGGAGACAAGCCTCGAAGGTTGTCTCGAATGGGAAGATCGGAAAGGGATGCCACCGAACAATATTACTGGGCGAAGTTGGACCACCGGATCCGCCAAAGAGCGCGGTGGCCGAGGTCGGACGACCCGATCCCTCTAAAGCGATCCCTCTAAAGGCCTACCGGCTGACTAAAGGCTCAGTGGTTGTCGTACTGCGCCGGAATGGCCAGCCGTTCCCCGGGTACGACCGTCGCTTGGTGCAGCCCATTGAGTGTCACGATCGCGGCGATGACGTCGCGCGGGTCCGCGCTCGGCGCGACGGATTCCGCAATGGACCACAGAGATTGACCGGAGTGCACGGTCACATATTCGAAGTGCGCAGGCGCACCCGGGCCGGTCGCCGAGGCGGCGCCGGCATTGAGCGCCCCTAACGTGGCGGCGAACACGAGGGGGATCGACGCCAGCACGGTCAGCACCACGCGACCGCGGCGAGTGAGGTGCATGCGGCTATTCGGCGCGACACGACGGGAGGCACCGTTCTCGGTGGCCGACGGCGCCCCAGTGACGCCCGTGCTTGTGCCTGAAGACTTGCGCGCTGCCGGCAGCGAAGTCGTCCGGAATGGTGAACGCGTGCCCACGAATGCGGTGCTCATAGCCTGACCTCCTCGACCCACCACGCCCTGCCGACTGACAGATGCGAAGCTTTGTTCCGAATATATCTTCGAATGTCCGAAACTGCAATGCCCTCCACAGGCCCTAAAGCGGCGGGACAAATCCCGACACACTCGAACAAATGTTTGTCCGGGTCCCGTAGTACGGATACAGTTTCGATTGTCTGGGGATACTCAACCACCCACCTCCGACATTCGATCTGGCGACGGGTGGTGCGCAATGAAGGGACGCCGGTGACAGACACGTCGAACACCGCGAAGGAGCGCACGGGCACACGCAGACGCAAGAGCCTGAGCGACAAACAGATGGCGATTCTCGATGTAATCGGGCGATCGGTGAGCCAGCGCGGCTACCCGCCGAGTATGCGCGAGATCGGTGACGCTGTGGGGCTCTCTTCCCTCTCGAGCGTCACCCACCAGCTCAATCAATTGGAGCTGAGCGGCTATCTCCGCCGCGATCCCAACCGACCGCGCGCACTCGAAATACTGATCGACCTTCCCTCGACTTCGTCCGAGACACTCGACTACGAGAATTCGACTCCGGTCGGCGACGCGGCAATGGTGCCGTTGGTCGGAAGAATCGCTGCCGGTATCCCGATCACCGCCGAGCAGCAGATAGACGAGGTCTTCCCACTCCCGCGCCAGCTCGTGGGCAACGGGGAGCTGTTCATGCTCAAAGTCGTCGGCGAATCAATGATCGACGCCGCGATCTGTGACGGCGACTGGGTCGTGATCCGTCAACAGCGCACCGCCGAGAACGGCGACATCGTCGCTGCGATGCTCGACGGCGAGGCGACGGTGAAAGTATTCAGGCAGCGGGACGGCCACACGTGGCTGCTGCCGCGAAACACGAACTTCGAGCCGATCCTGGGCGACTTCGCCGAGTTGCTCGGCAAAGTAGTGGCGGTCCTCCGCGCAGTGTGACGCGCAAAGGACCGCCGGGTACTGACAGATCGATCAGACCGTCACGGACGCCTTCTCACGCAGCGCCCGTGTCGCCTCGAGGATGTTGGTGAGCGAGGCGACGGTCTCCTCGTATCCACGAGTCTTCAGGCCGCAATCAGGGTTGACCCACAGCTGCCTGCCGGGGATTCCGGACAGCGCGGTCTCGAGAAGTTCCGTGATCTCGCGCACGCTCGGAACACGAGGCGAATGGATGTCGTAGACACCCGGCCCGATCCCGTGGTCGAATCCGCTCTTCTCGATGTCGCTCACGACTTCCATCTTGCTCCGGGCGGCCTCGATGCTTGTCACGTCGGCGTCCAGGTTCCGAATAGCATCGATCACCACTCCGAACTCCGAATAGCAGAGGTGGGTGTGGATCTGGGTCTCATCGCGAACGCCCGCAGTCGCGAGACGGAACGAACCCACCGACCAGTCCAGGTAAGCCGGCTGATCCTGTCGCTTCAAGGGCAGCAGCTCGCGAAGCGCGGGCTCGTCCACCTGGACGACGCGGATGCCTGCCGCCTCCAGGTCCGCGATCTCATCCCGGAGGGCCAGTGCGACCTGCTGCGCGGTCTCGCCGAGCGACTGGTCGTCGCGGACGAACGACCACGCGAGGATCGTCACCGGGCCGGTCAGCATTCCCTTCACCGGCTTGTCGGTCTGCGACTGCGCGAAGGTCGACCATTCGACCGTGATGGGCTTGGGCCGAGCGACGTCCCCCCAGAGGATCGACGGGCGAGTGCAGCGACTTCCGTAGGACTGGACCCATCCATTCTCCGTGACCGCGAAACCGTCCAGATTCTCGGCGAAGTACTGGACCATGTCGTTGCGCTCAGGCTCACCGTGGACGATCACGTCCAGCCCGATCTCTTCCTGCAGTTTGACGACCCGGGCGATCTCAGCCTGCATCAGGCCAAGGTATTCGGCTTCGGTGAGGATGCCCTTGACGAGCTGTGCCCGCGCACGGCGGATGTCGCCGGTCTGTGGGAATGATCCGATGGTCGTGGTCGGCAGGAACGGAAGTTCAAGGGCCGCGGCTTGGGCAGCTAGGCGGTCGGCGTAGTCGCCGCGCGTGAAATCGTCAGCCGACAGGGCAGCGATGCGCTGCCGGACCGCACCGTCGCGCACTCCGGGAGCGTTCCGCCGATCGGCGAGAGCCGCCGAAGCCGCGGACAGTTCGTCCTGGATCGCCTCGTGCCCGTCGTCGAGACCGCGAGCGAGGACTTCGACCTGCCGCACCTTCTGATCGGCGAACGCGAGCCAGCTCGTCAGCCGTTCGGGGAGCTTGCTTTCGTCCTCGACGTCATGCGGCACGTGCAGCAACGACGTGGAAGTCGACACGGCCAGGTTCGGCGACAGGGCGAGCAGCTCCTCAAGCTTTCCGAAGGCGCCCTCCAGATCGCCGCGCCAGATGTTGTGGCCGTCGATGACGCCGCCGACGACCGTCTTTCCGCGAAGCGAGTCCCGCGTCGCGGCATCCAGGTCGGTGGGAATCGAACCTCGAACCAGGTCGAGTCCGATCGCCTCGATCGCAGAGGCGGCGAGAACCGGGAGCGCGTCATCCAGACTGCCGTAGGGTGCCGCCACGAAGATCTGCGGACGCCCCTCTAGCGAGCCGAGTGCGTCATATGCACGTCGCACGGCACCGAGCGTCTCGGAACGAGAGATATCGATGCTCTCGCTCACCAGCGCCGGCTCGTCCAACTGGATCCACTCGGCGCCGGCCTCGGCCAGATCAGTCAGCAGCTCGCGATAGACCGCGATGACATCGTCGAGACGGCTCAGCGGAGAGAACCCGGATGGCGCTCCCTCGCTTGCCTTGCTCAGAAGCAGAAGGGTGACCGGGCCGACGATCACGGGCCGGGTGACGAACCCGTCCCGCTTGGCTTCCTCGAATTCCTCGACGAGCCGACGCGATGCGAACCTGAAGTCGGTCTCGGGGCCGATCTCCGGGACGAGGTAGTGGTAGTTGGAGTCGAACCACTTGGTCATCTCCAACGGAGCCCGTTCGCCTTCGCCGCGCGCGACGGTGAAGTAACCGGCCAGATCCACGCGGCCGTTCGCGTCGACCAGATCCGTGAACCGCGACGGAATGGCGCCGACGGTGACCGCCGCATCGAACACCTGGTCGTAGTAGCTGAAGCTCTCGGGAATGGCGGAGTCGGTTCGCCCCAGCCCGAGCGATGCGAGACGCTCACGAGTCGCGCGACGCAGGCCCGCGGCCTCTTTCTCGAGCTCGTCGGCGCTGATGCGGCCGGCCCAGAAGGACTCGACAGCCTTTTTCAGTTCGCGACGGCGTCCGATTCGGGGGTATCCGAGGATCGTTCCGGTCGGGAACGGACGGGAAGTTGTCTGGCTCATACGGATTCCTTGTGTTCGATGGTTGCATTGGTGGTCATTGACGACGAGAGCAGTCCCAGCCGGCGAAGGACGGAAAGGACGATCTCGTGCTGATTGAACGTGTATAGGTGAATGCCGGGTGCACCGTCCTCGATGAGGCGGGAGGCCATGTCGACCGCCCAGGCGATGCCAATCTCGCGCTGACCTTCTTCCGTGGGTTCGATCTCCAGCCGGATCGCGAGATCGGCTGGTTCGTCTTCCCCACTCAGTTGGAGCATCCGGCGCAATCGCGCCGGGCTTGTCACCGGCATGATGCCAGGCAATATCGGCATCGTCACGCCCGCCTGCCGCGCGCGTGCCACGAACGAAAGATAATCCTCCGAGTGGAAGAACAGCTGCGTGATCGCCAGGTTCGCGCCGGCAGCCTCCTTTGCGAGCAGGGTGTCGATATCCTGCTGCAGCGAATGGGAACGAGGATGCCCGTTCGGGAAAGCCGCGACTGCGATCTGCACAGGGTCGCGTCCGGTGTCGACCGCACGTGCCCCAGGGAGGCCACGCAGCGTCAGCTCGCGGTATGGGACACGTTCGGACTGAACGCGGTGGATCAGCTGGACCAATTCGGCCGCGCTGTTCAGATCGCCGAAGCGGGAATCGTCCTCGATGACACCGACGGGCGGATCGCCGCGCACTGCGAGGAATCGTGAGATTCCGGCGTCCAGGAACTCGCGGATCAACTCCGCGGCCTCCGCATGGGAGGAGCCGAAACAGGTGAGGTGTGCCATGGGCGGCACCGCCGTCGCCTGCTGGATGTAACGCAGGACATCCAGTGACGACGATCGGGAGGACCCGTTGGCGCCGAACGTGACGGAGATGAACTGCGGCCCGACCTCCGCCAACCGGTCGACCGTCTCGTGCAGCGTCGCCGCGGTTCGCTCGCTCCGCGGCGGATAGAGCTCAAAAGAGACAGGGACGCTGCGCGGACAGTCCGAGTCGCCGCTGGCGGCGCTCGCGCTGTTGTCGCTCATGGATCTCGTCCATCTCGTGTCGGTCGATCACGAGGTATGCCATGCCTCGCGGCCGCGCACACCCGTGTCGGGGAACTGATCAGTTGTGTGTGGCGGGCGGGTGCCGGGCTCGGCTGTCGCTCCGTGTCGCTCCTGGTATCCGCGACGGTTTCACACACCTTACCAACATGGTCCGAACGGCGCTCGGGACTGTTTCGTTCTGTGACCGCCGCACCTTCGTTCTTTGACCGCAGCGAGAACTAAGTGCGTGGTCGCCGACGTCGCCCTGGCCCTCAGCGTGCAGCCGCGGCAGGCCGCGGCGAAGCGACCTCGAATGGCGAGAAGGAGGCCACGGCCGCGGGCGAGATCCGGGCCACGATCCGAGTGCCGCCTTCGACGTAGTCACTCGACAGGACCCGTTCCCGCTCATGGAGGGCGGAGACGAGGTCGCCGCGATCGTACGGGATCAGAAGTTCGACTTCTCGAGCCGGGTCAGGAAGCATCCGTGCGATCGCTTCGCGCGTCTCCTCGATCCCTTCGCCGGTCCGCGCCGATACGAAGATCGCATCCGGCTCCAGGCTGCGCAGCAGCATCCGGTCGTCGGGGCTCAACAGATCGGCCTTGTTGAAGACCACCAGTTCGGGAATGTCCCGCGCGCCGGCCTCGCCGATCACATCACGCACGGTCGCGAGCTGACTCGCCGGGTCGGGATGGGATCCGTCGACGACATGGAGGATCAGATCCGCTTCCGCGACCTCCTCGAGCGTCGACCGGAATGCCTCGACGAGCTGATGCGGCAGATTCCGCACGAACCCGACGGTGTCGGTGAACGTGTACAGGCGACCGTCAGGAGCTGACGAACGCCGCACAGTCGCGTCCAAGGTCGCGAACAGCGCGTTCTCTACGAGTACGCCCGCCTTCGTGATCCGGTTGAGCAGGCTGGACTTGCCGGCATTCGTGTAGCCGGTGATCGCGACGGACGGGACGGAGTTCCGATCGCGATTGGCGCGTTTCGCGTCGCGTGCGGGCCGGAAACCCTTGATCTGCTTGCGGAGCCTCGCCATGCGAGTGTGGATCCGGCGACGGTCGAGTTCGATCTTCGTTTCGCCCGGCCCGCGTGAGCCCATACCGGAGGCAGCCCCGCCGACCTGGCCGCCAGCCTGCCGGGACATCGAGTCGCCCCAGCCGCGAAGCCTCGGCAGCAGGTATTCCAATTGAGCGAGCTCGACTTGAGCTTTGCCTTCCCGGCTCTTCGCATGCTGGCTGAAGATGTCCAGGATCACCGCGGTGCGATCGATGACCTTCACCTTCACAATGTCTTCGAGCGCTCTCCGCTGGCTCGGCGCAAGCTCCGTGTCAGCCACGACCGTGTCCGCACCGACCGCGGCGACCACCTGGCGGAGTTCCTCCGCCTTGCCGCGGCCCAGATATGTTCCGGCATCGGGATGCGGACGCCTCTGCAGCAGGGCGTCGACGACGACGGCGCCCGCCGTCTCGGCCAGCGCGGCGAGCTCGCGTAAAGAGTTCTCCGCGTCGTGAACCGTGCCTTGCGCGTACACACCGATGAGTACGACGTTCTCGAGCCGAAGCTGCCGATACTCGACCTCGGTGACGTCTTCGAGCTCGGTCGAGAGCCCGGCCACGCGACGAAGCGCCGCACGATCGTCACGATCGAACTGATCGCCGTCGGTATCCGCCGTCTGCGACGTGGCGGTCGTCTCATCCTGCAGTGCTTGGGCGCGCGTTCCGAAAACGCTGATCCCTGAAGCGCGCGCGCCAGCGTTGGCAAGGACACGCTCGACGACGTCGTCGCCGGGCGTCGAGTCGCCTTCGTGTGCACGCACTTCCGCGTTCCTTTCAACCATCCGTGTTAACCCTAGTTCCTCTATCTCCGGTACGTTTCCTGTATGGCCAGCGGAGATCACTACTTCACCTCTGAGCCCGCGAGCAACCCGAACACGCGGAACCTCACCGTTCAGCTAGCCGGGCAGAGCTACGAACTCACGACCGCCAGCGGAGTCTTCAGTCCCGACCACATCGATACGGGGACCAGAGTCCTCCTTGATCACACGCCCGAACCTCCGCCGGGCGGCGATCTGCTCGACCTCGGCTGCGGATGGGGTCCCATCGCCCTCACCCTCGCGATCCAGTCGCCCCATTCGACGGTCTGGGCTGTGGACGTGAATGACCGGGCACTTGACCTTGTCCGCCGGAACGCCAAGGCGCTCTCTCTCACCAACATCAACGCCGTGCGCCCGGAGGATGTTCCCGACTCGATCGCATTCACTACGATCCGATCGAACCCGCCAATCCGGGTCGGGAAGGTCGAACTGCACAATCTTCTGGAGCGATGGCTGCCCCGCCTCGAACCCGGCTCCGACGCATGGCTGGTGATTCAGAGGAACCTCGGTTCGGATTCCCTTCACCGCTGGATGGAATCCACGATGTCGAACGTGCTGAGCGTCACCCGTGCGGCGACCAACAAGGGGTTCCGGGTGCTGCGCGCCCGGCGAAAGGCGACCAACGAGGTCTGATCACCGTCGAGGCCCACTAGCTGGTGGACCTCGAGGCGCATTGCCTAACGGACCTCAAGGAGAACTAACCGACTTCGAGGTCGCCCTCGAACACCAGTTCCGCGGGCCCTGACAGCGCCACGTGCTCGCCGTCCTCGGCAGGGAACATCCTGACTCCGAGAGTTCCTCCCGGCACTTCCACGCGCCATTCGTTCGGCGCTCCGCTGCCCGCCCAATGTCGCGTCGCCAACGCAGCTGCTACGGCGCCGGTACCGCAGGAAAGCGTTTCGCCGCTGCCACGCTCGTGGACCCTCATCCGGATGTGGCCGACGCCGTCCTTCACCAGCGGGTCGCCGGGCAGCACGAACTCGATGTTGGCGCCGCCCTCCGGTTCGGGGTCCACACGAGGCACGTAGGTCAGATCGGCGGTTTCAAGCTCGGACTCGTCAGCCAGCGCGACGACGATGTGGGGGTTCCCGACTTCGATCGGCAGGCCGGGCCTCGCCACCGCCAGCTCTTTGGCGCGGACGAGCGGCTCGCCTGCACCGAGTCTCCAGCGCCCCAGATCGGCCTGGAAGCCCCGTGTGTTCTGTTGAACGTCCCTGACCCCTGAGCGAGTTCCGATCGCGAGGGTCTCGCCCGGCCCCAGGGTCGCGAGCCCCGCATCGATCAGGAATTTCGTGTACACGCGGATGCCGTTGCCGCACATCTCGGCGACCGAACCGTCTGCGTTGTAGTAGTCCATGAACCACTCCGCTGCCTCGTCCTCGGCGAGAGACGATGCTCCGTCCGGCAGATTCGCAGACCGAACCGCACGGATTATGCCATCGGCACCGACCCCGAAGTGACGGTCGCAGATTGCTGCTATCTGGGCCTCGCTCAGTTCCACCTGACCGTCGGGGTCTGCGAAGAGAACGAAATCATTGCCGGTTCCGTGGCCCTTGGTGAAGTGGATGGTCGTCGCCATTGCCCCAGCCTATCGACCGTCGACGACCCTCTCCGCCACCGCCAGGGCTCGTTCAGCGGCGCGCGGATCGTCATGTCCAATCCACGTCGTCTCCGGGTAACGCTTGAACCAGCTCACTTGCCGACGCGCGTATCGCCGCGTGAGCAGCTGGGTCTCGCCGATGGCTTCGTCTTCGGTCGCTGCGCCGTTCAGCTGCCCGAGCGCCTGGGCGTATCCGATCGCCCGGCTCGCTGTCACGCCTTGTTCCAGTCCGAGAGGAATCAGTTCAGCGACTTCGCTCGGGAGGCCTGCACTCCACATGCGCAGTACGCGTTCGTCCAATCGCGCGGTCAGCTCGGCCCGAGGGGCGCTGAGCCCGATGATCCGTGAGGGCATCCAGGCTCGCGGTGCGTCGGGAAGACTCGCCTGGTGTGGCTCTCCGGTCAATTCGATCACTTCGAGGGCTCGCACCAGGCGCCGCGTGTTGGAAGTCCCGATTGCCTGGGCGGCGCGCGGATCCAGCTCTTTCAGCCTGCGGTACAGAGCGCCGGGTCCTGAGACGGCCGCTTCGTTCTCCAACCTGGATCGGACAGCGGGGTCTGTTCCGGGGAACTGGAAGTCGTAGATCACGCTGGAGACGTAGAGGCCGGATCCTCCGACGAGGAGAGCGACCGCACCACGTTCAAGAATGCCCGTGATGGCGGCACGGGCGTCTCGCTGGTAGGCGGCCACGGATGCTTCGTCGGTCACGTCGAGTACATCGAGCATGTGATGCGGTATGCCACGCCGCTCCGCGAGCGGCAGCTTCGCGGTTCCGATGTCCATCCCACGGTAAAGCTGCATGGCGTCGGCGTTGACGATTTCCGCGGCTAGACCGCGGGCGCCGAGCTCTTCCGCGACTTTCAGCGACAGTTCGGACTTTCCGGTCCCGGTCGGTCCGACGATTGCGACGAGGCTCAGCGGAGTCCGTCCTCGAGGTCGTAGATCGGTATCGTGCTGACTTCGGGTGCTCCGCTTTCAGCGGACCGCAGCGCGGGAAAGCCGAGTGCGACCGGTCCCGGCCGCCCGGATCCGGAGGTCCCGCCGTGGTCCGGCACTTCACACGAGTCGTACTGTCCGCGATCCCACGCGTCGCCGGCACGCGTCCGCCGTACTTTCAGTGCGCTGCCTGCCGGGGCGTCGGCGATGAGGTGGAACGGGGCGGCCTGTGTCACGGCGACCTCGACCATGTCTCCCGGGCGCGGGATGTCCGACCCCGTCGGCACGTCGAAGTGCACAAGCCGGCTGTCGCGTGCCCGGCCGCTCAATCGATGCGTATCCGCGTCTTTTCGACCTTCGCCGTTGGCCACGAGCACTTCGACCGTGCGGCCGATCAGCTTCTTGTTCTCCTCCCAGGAAATCCGCTCTTGGAGGGCGAGCAGCCGTTCGTAGCGTTCCTGGACGACTTCTTTCGGGACCTGATCCGCCATCGTGGCCGCTGGAGTACCTGGACGGACCGAGTACTGGAACGTGAACGCTGAGGCGAAGCGGGCTTCCTCGACGACTCTCATCGTCTCCTGGAAATCTTCCTCGGTCTCACCGGGGAAGCCGACGATGATGTCGGTGCTGATGGCGGCGTCCGGGATCCGGTCTCGCACTCGCTTGATGATGCCGAGGAACTTCTCGGACCGGTAAGAACGGCGCATGGCCTTGAGGATGCGGTCGGAGCCGGACTGCAGCGGCATGTGCAACTGTGGCATGACGGTCGGGGTCTCCGCCATTGCGGCGATGACGTCGTCCGTGAATGCGGCGGGGTGCGGACTCGTGAACCGGATGCGTTCCAGGCCAGGAATGGCGCCGGCAGCGCGAAGCAGCTTCCCGAAGGCGAGGCGGTCGCCGAATTCGACGCCGTACGAGTTGACGTTCTGGCCGAGGAGGGTGACCTCGATCGCCCCGTCGTCGACGAGCGTCTGAATCTCACTGAGGACGTTGCCGGGCCGGCGGTCGCGTTCCTTGCCGCGGAGCGAAGGAACGATGCAGAAGGTGCACGTGTTGTTGCACCCGACGGAGATCGAAACCCATCCGCTGTAGACGGAGTCGCGTTTCGTGGGAAGGGTCGACGGGAAGGTTTCGAGCGAATCGAGGATCTCGAGCTGGGCCTCATCGTTGTGGCGTGCTCGTTCGAGAAGACGCGGTAAGGAACCCATGTTGTGGGTGCCGAATACGACATCCACCCAGGGCGCCTTCTCGAGGATGACGCCCTTGTCCTTTTGCGCCAAGCATCCGCCGACGGCGATCTGCATGCCCTCGTGGCGTCTTTTGACCGAAGCGAGGTGCCCGAGGTTGCCGTAGAGCTTGTTGTCCGCGTTTTCGCGCACCGCGCACGTGTTGATCACGACCACATCGGGCTCCGCGCCGTCGGCGCGAATATAACCCGCCGCTTCCATCGAACCGCTCAGTCGTTCGGAGTCGTGCACGTTCATCTGACAGCCGAACGTGCGGACCTCGTAAGTCCGCACACGACCGCCCGATTCGGTCGCCGCGTCCGACGGCACAACAATCGTCGGGGCTTCGCTGATGGTGCTCATGATGCCACTAGTCTACGTTTCGGGAACAAGCGGTGCACTTCGCGCCGGTCAGCTGAAACGAACTCGCGAACTGCGTGTCTTCATCGCTTCGGCGACCGCGTTCCTCACCACCTGCGAGTCATAGCCTTTGCGGGCGAGGAATCCCGTGAGCCTCCGCGTGGCCGTTGCGTCGTCGTAGGTGGCGAGCTGGCCGACTCGTTTCATGGCCAGTTCTAGCGCACGCTCACGCTCATCGTCGTCCTCGATCTCGGAGAGCGCGTCGGCGACGATTTCCGATTCGATGTGCCTTCGCGCCAGTTCCTGTGCAATCGCGGTCCGACCAAGTCCACGGCGGGTGTGCAGCGTGAAGACCAGAGTTACAGCAAGCGCTGCATCGTCCAGTAACCCGACGCTCTCGAGGCGGTCCAATTCGGACGCAGCTAGCACAGCATCCACGCCACGCTTGGCCAGAACCTGTTCCAGTTCCCAACGGGACATGCCCCGACGGGCCAATTGGTGCACGGCCACGCGCGAGGCTCGCGATCCAGACTCGTGTGACTTCGGACCAGGCTCGGACAGCTCCCCCGACGAGATCTCTTTGCCGTTCGCCGACTTCGATCCTCGCCCCTCCCGCGCGGACGGGAGATACGACACTGTAGCCAGGTGTTCGCCGTCGTCCTCGGCCGGCGTGAACCTCACCATCGGACTGACCCCGACCCCATCGCTATGCGCCCCGGCGCGTCTTCAACTTTTCTTCGAACGAGTCGACGTTCGAGGCTTCCGGAGCGGCAACCGCGCTGGCGTCGACTCCGATACCGAGCTTCACCTTGATCTTCGTTTCGATGTCCGAGGCGATATCCGGGTTCGTGATCAGGAAGTTGCGAGCGTTCTCCTTGCCTTGGCCGAGCTGGTCCCCGTCGTAGGTGTACCAAGCGCCCGACTTCTTCACGATCCCGTTGTCGACTCCGAAATCGATCAAGCTGCCTTCGCGTGATATCCCGACACCGTAAAGGATGTCGAATTCGGCCTGCTTGAACGGCGGCGCCATCTTGTTCTTGACGACCTTGACCCGGGTCCGGTTACCGACGGCTTCAGTGCCGTCCTTGAGTGTCTCGATACGGCGGATGTCGAGCCGCACCGAGGCATAGAACTTCAGCGCCTTGCCGCCGGCCGTCGTCTCCGGACTACCGAAGAACACGCCGATCTTCTCGCGCAGCTGGTTGATGAAGATCATCGTCGTATTCGTCTGACTGACACCACCGGTCAGCTTGCGCAGTGCCTGCGACATGAGGCGGGCCTGCAGGCCGACGTGCGAGTCACCCATCTCGCCCTCGATCTCGGCCCGGGGAACGAGTGCGGCAACGGAATCGACCACGATGAGGTCGATCGAGCCGCTTCGGACCAACATGTCGGCGATTTCCAGTGCCTGCTCACCCGTATCCGGCTGGGAGACCAAAAGCGCGTCGATGTCGACGCCCAGCTTACGTGCGTACTCGGGATCGAGGGCGTGCTCCGCGTCGATGAATGCCGCGATGCCGCCGGCGCGCTGCGCGTTCGCGATCGCGTGCAGGGTCAGCGTCGTCTTGCCCGACGACTCCGGGCCATAGATCTCCACGACCCGGCCACGCGGCAGACCTCCGATCCCCAAGGCCACGTCGAGGGCGATGGAGCCCGTCGGAATCACCGCGACGGGTGCACGCTCATCACTCCCCAGGCGCATGACCGAGCCCTTGCCGAACTGGCGGTCGATCTGGGCGAGCGCGGTCTCAAGTGCTTTCTCACGGTCGGCAGGTGTAGGCATTTCGATGTCTCCCTTTCAGGCTTCGCTGACGATTCCGACTGTACGTGCCGCCGCCGACATTCCCATGTTGCCTGTGCGGTCTGTGGACAATCCGTTTTCGAATGCGCCTGTTGAGAAGAGTAGCAATATCCGAACGTATCTTCGATACTCTGCGCTCGGCGTGTCATGCCGCTCGTTCTTTCGGTCAACCCCTTTTCGGTTCGGGCAGACCCACGCCGTAACGACGCGACGGTGGCACATCTGCCGCCTCGCACAATGTCAGCCAGACCAGATTCGGAGCAACCCCCGCGGCTAGCGCCTGGTTGGCCGTCCGATCGCCCAGAGATTCCAGAACGAGGTCGTTGGTCACCACCGCGCCGTATGCTCCGAACTCGTCGGAGACCGCACGCCAGAACTCGCTCACTCGCATGACAGAACCCTACGAGAATCGGGCGAGCACGCCGAATCCGCCGGCCCAGGCCGACCGCTGGCCGTCTCGTCGGGTCCGCAGACGACGAACGCCCCGGTTGCCCGGGGCGTTCGCGATGATGAAATCGGGTGGCTCAGCGCGCCACCAGATCCGCGTCCATGGCTGCGACGAACTCGTCCGGCACAGTGTCGGGGATGACGGACTCGATGCCCTCGAGAACCGCAAGCCGGTCCCCCACCTCCCGCATGATCACCGAGATCGGAGTGTCCAGCGCATCCGCAACGGATGCGAGGATCTCTGACGAAGCTTCCTTCTGGCCACGTTCGACCTCGCTCAGGTACCCGAGCGCCACGCTGGCCTTGCTGGCCACCTGTCGCAGCGTGCGACCCTTCTGCAGGCGGAAGTCCCTGAGCACGTCGCCGATTTCCTGACGTACAAGAATCATTGGAGCCTCCTTTTCTTCCTGCGAACTCATCGAATGTGTGCTCTCGAAAGGGTCTCGAAGACCCTCTCGATATATGCAACTCTAACGAGAACGACTGGAGTTTTGTTGTGAATCTGTCATCTGTAACGCGACCGAAACGCCCTCTATTCCATCGAGCCGAGTGCCCATTCGATCTCGGCCGCGAGCTCCTGGACGGCCGTCTCGACGGTCCGCCGCCGGATGTCCGCCCGCGAACCGTTCAGCGCCAATTCGACGACCCGAGTGCGATGGGAACCCGAGATTCCGACGAAAACGGTGCCGGGAGCCCTGCCTGACTGCGAGGCCGGCCCCGCCACCCCGGTCGTCGCGATTCCGAAGTCTGCATCGCGCCCGTCCACCGCGAGCCGGTTCCGGACACCATCGGCGAGCTGGGCCGCGACGTCGGGATGCACCGGTCCGTGGCGTTCGAGGAGGTCGGCACCGACTCCGAGGAGCGAATGCTTCAATTCCGTTGCATAGACGACGACTCCGCCCAGTACGACGGCCGAGGCACCGGCAGGACGGGTGAGCTCCGCAATCAGTTCTCCCCCGGTGAGCGACTCGGCAACGGCGATGGTCGCCGCGTGGGACGCGAGTTCCGCAAGCACCCGCTCCGTGAGGGCGGGCTCCCAGGCCATCACTCGCCCCGTTTGTCCGGGGAGGTCCTCGCCGCACGACGGCCGCGACCCCACTGCCACAGATAGTCGGCACCGGACACCACCGTCAGCACGAGTGCGATCGACATCATGATGCCGTCGACCCAGTAGACGACATCAGGCCAGGCGCCCCCGAACAACGTCCAGAACGGCAGAAGCGCCAGCGTGATCGCGATGGACTGTGCAAGCGTCTTGAGCTTTCCCCCGCGAGAGGCCGGGATGACGCCTTCGCGAATCACTACGAAACGGAAGACGGTGATCCCCACCTCGCGCACCAGGATCACAATCGTGACCCACCAGGGCAATTCGCCGAGAATCGACAAGCCCACCAGTGCACCGCCGGTCAGCACCTTGTCGGCGATCGGGTCGAGCAGTTTCCCCAATTCGGTGACCAGCCCGCGGCTCCGCGCGATGTGGCCGTCGATCCCGTCGGTCGCGATCGCGAGCACGAACAGTACCGCGGCCGCCCAGCGCAACGCCCCGTCAGCTCCGTCGTCCGCGAGAAGCATCCAGATGAAGACCGGTGCCAGGAGAATCCGGACGACCGTGATCAGATTCGGAAGATTCCAGTTGCTCACCGTGCGCTCGGGCTGCACGGCACCGCCGTCATCCGGCGGCTGCGGGAGAGCCATCGTCCTACTCCCTGTCGGTGAGCTGCCAGGCGTCCTCGTCCGAGGCGCCTTCCACCTCAGGATAGCCCTCTGTCATCGCAGTCATCGCGGCTACCGGATCGCCGCCGTAGGGGTCCACGTCTG
>FSWU01000304.1_pt1 | contig 37690 bp, 25 predicted proteins | sample 1638061 | NCBI WGS metagenome assembly FSWU01 (sample SAMEA3914788, study PRJEB12502) | metagenome | biome: forest; material: soil | place: Canada | collected 2011-07-03 | depth 0.1 m
CGCCGCCGCGTGGGCGCTCAGGAGCGCGACCGCGATCAGTGCCAGCGCGACACCGGCTGCGATCTGCCAGTCGTCTCCGATCACGAAGTCGTACCAGAAGAGCCCGAAGGCTTTGAACCGCTCTGCGACGGGCCGGCTTCGACGACCGGATGCGACGGCCCGCGCTGCCGTCGCGTCGGCCGAGCCGCCGGGGGTCGTGGGAGACGCAGCCGTCGGCGCAGCCGCGGGTCCTGCCCCATGGACCGGATGCGAGACGGCCGCGTTACGCACCCCGGTCAGGACCGTCTCGGGTATCGCACCGTCGACCGGCCCGGCAAGCTTCTCCGACAGGCCGTCACCGCTCCGTCTGCGCGAGACGGCATTCCGGCGCACCCTCATGAGGACGACGAGGATGAGCGAAAACGCGGCGACAGAAGGCACGAGCACGAGCAGTGACGCGTCCGAGCCGGGCCACGCGGCGCCCGCACCTTCGGCCCCCCAGAACGCACCGAACGAGGTGAGCATGATTCCGACGATGAACTTGAGGGTGTTCTCCGGGACCCGTGAGAGAGGGCCGCGCACCGCCGCGCCCAGGACGATCACGATGACCACTGCGATCAGCGCCGCAAGGGCGGCGAGCGGGAGGTTCCCCTGGTTCGTCCCGAAGGTGAGGACGATGAACACGACTTCGAGCCCCTCCAGCAGCACTCCTTTGAACGACAGCGTGAATGCGTACCAGTCGTGGACGCCGAAGCGCGAGCTGTGGTCAGCCGCCTGTGCCGCCGCCACCTGTTTCCGGTAGATCGCATCCTCGTCGTGGAGCGCCTTGTACCCGCTCGCGCGGAGCACAGCTTTGCGGATCCACTGCAACCCGAAGACGAAGAGCAGACCGCCCACCGCGATTCTCAGAACGCCGAGGGGCAGAAGGGTGATGGCGGGGCCGGCGATCGCGACCGCGACGGCAAGGACGAACAGGGCGACGACGCTGCCGGTCAGCGCGGATCGCCAGTTCCGTGTGGCGCCGGCGGCGACGACGATCGTCGTCGCCTCGACGGCTTCAACGATGCACGCCAGGAAAACGGCGGCGAAAAGTGCGGTGTCATTCATCGAACTGCTCCTCCGAGCATAAGCGTCTCAAGATTTGTTTCGGTAGAATTCTAACAGTCGTTAGCTTGAAGAGCTATCGACTCGGAAGGCCAGGCACCCTTCCGGGTCGATCGCGACCCGGCATGCCGCGCCGCGCGCCCATCCGCGTGCATCGAAGACGGACGTGAGCGAGCCGTATTCGGTCACCACCACGTGGTCGTAGCCGCGGCCCCGATAGGCGACATCCGCGATCCGGCCCGGGATGACTGCGGCCGCGCCCGACGGCCGCGATCCGGCCGACTGATCCGATGGCTCTGCGTACAGCGTCGGAGCGGAAGGCCGGATCATCACTTCGACCGGCACTCCCCCGGGAATCACGTCCGCCGTGCGCGCGAAGAGCTCGTGCTCTCCGACCCGTACCCGAAGGCGGTCACCCACGGTTCCGGCGGACACCCCGGTGAACGAGCCGGCGAGTCCGGTGAACCTCGCCACGAACGGAGACGCGGGATCCTGGTAGATCTCTTCGGGCCGGCCGAGTTGCTCGAGCACTCCCTCGCGCAGCACGCCGACGACGTCGGCGAGAGCGAACGCTTCGCTCTGATCGTGCGTGATGTAGACGGCAGTCGCCCCGGCGGCTCGCGTGAGTGTCGAGATCTCCACTCGCAGATGTTCGCGCAGATCCGCGTCCAGATTCGACAGCGGCTCATCGAAGAGCAGCAGCGCGGGATCCCCGACGATGGCTCTGGCCAGGGCGACCCGCTGTTGCTGACCACCCGAAAGCTCCTGCGGATAGTTCGCCGACTTCTCACCGAGTCCGAGACGATCGAGCATCTCGGCCACTCGGGAGCGCACCAGCCGCGCGTCGAGCCGGTGGCGACGCAACGCGTAGGCGACGTTGCGCTCCACGGTCATGTGGGGCCAGAGCGCGTAGTCCTGGAAGACCATCGCCAGCCGTCGTTCTTCCGCCGGGACGTGCCGGCGTGCCTCGCTGACCACCTGGTCACCGAGCGCGACGCTCCCGGAGTCGAACCGTTCGATGCCCGCCAGGCCGCGAAGCAGCGTCGTCTTTCCGGATCCCGAGGGGCCGAGCAACACCATGAAGGTACCCGGTTCGATGTCCAGGTCGACCCCACCGAGCGCCTGAGTGCGCCCGTATCGCTTGCGAACGGATCGAACGGTGACTCGATGACCTTGAACTGGAATCGCCGACGAGCCGACCGGAGCAGTCGTGACCGTAGTGATTGAACTCATAGCGCCTTCCCCATCCGACGCCAGCCCACCGGCGCCAACAATCTGAACAACGTGAATCCGATGGCGACCACGACGAGCGCGGACAGAATCGCAAGGACCTCCATCGCGGTGCCGCCACCGAAGTCGTACTTGCCGAGCGCATTGGTGATCCCGACGGAGATCGGCTGCGCGTCGGGCGGGGCGAGAAGCTGCGAGACCGGGAGCTCCAGCAGGGTCGCCGCATAGGTGAGGAGCCAGGCCGTCAGGAGCGGACGCGCGATCACCGGCAGCACCACGGACAACCACGACCGGACCGCGCCCAGACCGTGAACACGCGAGGCCTCGGACATGGACTCTTGGACCTGACTCATCGTCCCTGCCAGCACCCGCGTGGTCGAGGGCAGCGCCGTCGCGAAATACGCGAGGAGGAGAAGTCCGGTCGTGCCGTAAAGGTGAATTCCCATGTCGTCGGCAAGTGGGAGGTTGTAGGCGAAGATGTAACCGGCACCGAACACGATTCCCGGCAACGCCACCGCCGCCAGCAGCACGAAATCGAGCAATCGCCCCGAAGCGGTGCCACCCTTGGTCGCGAGAAGCCTGGCGCAGACTGTCGCGAGCGCGACGGTGACCGTCGCCGTTATGGCGGCCAGCCACGTCGAATAGATGAGCGGCTGGCTCAGTTCCGGACTGCCGATCACGCGCTCATAGTTGGAGAGATTCCACTGGTGGGTTCCCGCCAGCGATCCGAGCCCGTCGATCAGCGACGCCGAGACCGCTCCGAAGGCGGGAACGCCGAGCGCGATGACGAGAAGGACCACCAGCGAGGTCGAGACCAGGATCTTGGTGCGTTTGCGCAGACGCTGACGTATCGCTGGGCGGCTGCGCGCTCCCAGCACGCGGAAACTGCGGCCCCGGAGGGCGCGCCCCTGGGCGAGGAGGGCGAGCACGACGAGCACGAGAAGCATCCAGCTGACCGCCGAGGCGATGGGGAACTCGACTGGAAACGCCTCGACCGCGTTGTACAGCGAATAGGTTGCGACGAGGAAGTGCGAGTCGTTTGCCAGTGTCGAAGCGACCCCGAAGTCGCTGATCGATTCGGCGAACACGATGGCGAGCGCAGCCCACACTCCGGGAGCCAGCAGTGCGACCACGCAGCGAAGTGCCGCGAACGAGCCGCCACCGTGGACCCGGACCGCGTCCTCATACTCGTTTCCGAGTCCACGGAGCGCATTGGCGATGGCGAGATACGCGAACGGTATGCCCTTCACCGTCAGGACGATGACGATTCCGACCGGACCATACATGATGTTGCGCGCCCAGACCGCGTCGACCCCCATCACCTGGAGGACACCGTTGGGCTCGAGAAGGCGTTCCCAGCCGAGCGCGATCAGATACGAGGGTGTGAGCAGGAGCGCGAAGACGACACCCGTCCAGATTCTGCGTCCCGGCGCATCCGTGCGCTGGACGATCCATGCGAGAGCGAATCCGATCGCGGCCGAGATCAGCGCCGTGACAATGCCGATCACGGTCGAGTCGAGGAACGCCACCAGGAGCTGACCGTTCAGTGCCTGCGCGAAAGCCGACAGAGTGAACCACTGCGGGCCTTGATCGAGGAGTTTCGGGCTGAACGCGACCGTGAGGAACAGCGCGATCGGGACGACCAGGATGGCGACGATCAGCAGCCAGAAAACGGTGAACGCCTGCGGTCGTGCCGCGAGGAACGCGCGACGAACCACAGCGAACACAGACGCGGCCGAAGCGCCGTCCGGGATTTCGGCGGACGGCCGCTCGGGGAGTGCGCCGGTGCCGGCCAGGGTGTGACGATCCTGGCCGGCACCGCGCTCCTCCGTCTCAGAGGCCGTCGTCGGCTTCACGGGAGAGAGGGTCATCTCGGACCCTTACTTGATGTCCGTATCGAACCAGGTCACGACTTTGGTCTGGAGCGGACCCCAGTAGTACGGGTCAAGGCGCTGATAGGTTGCGGGGAACTTCGGGAGGGCCTTCAACGGCTTGACGCCGTTCACGAGCGGCCAGAAGAGCGAGTCCCCACTGGGGTCTCCACCCTGCATCACTTTCTGTCCCGCCGGGGAGAGCGCGAAGTCCACGAACTCCTTCGCCTCCGCCTGGACCGTCGGGTCGTCCGCCTTGTCGATGCCGATCACGCTGGGCAGCAGCGTCGACTTCGGCAGGTAGACGATCTTCGGGTCGTATCCCGAGGTGGGCGCCACCTTGATCGTCTCGCCGACTGCAGCCGAGCTCTGGATCAGACCGTAGTCGATCTGACCGGTCTCGAGCGCGTGGAGCGTGTCGCCGTTGGTCGGGTACACCTTGAGCCCGTTCGTCTTCAGCTTCGAGAAGTAGCTCTCCCCGGCGGCGATGCCCTTCTTCTCACCGCCCAGCTGGTTCATGACGCCCGCGATGAACGGGTAGGTCGGCCCGGACTGCGACGGATCGTTCATCCCGACCTTCCCGGCGTATGCGGAGCCCAGAAGATCCTGGTAGGAGGTGGGGACGGAGGATACCGCTGCCGCGTTGTAGATGAGGGCGGACATGATCGTCGTACCGGTCGGGTTGTAGCTGTGGTCCGCAGGTGCAAGCGTCTTACCGAGAGCGTTCAGAGGCGCCGACGGTGCGTAGTCGAGCAGCTGGTGCTGCTTGTCGAGCTCCGCGAACGCGGTGTCACCGTCCACCCAGAGCATCGACCACTGCGGGTTGTTCTTCTCGGCCGCGACCTTGGTGAGCAAAGGCCCCGTGCTGTTGTCGTCCACCTCGACCGGGATGCCCGTCTTGGCGGTGAATGCTTTGCCCATGACGGCGTCGTAGCCTTCGGCCGCGTAAAGCACCAGCGGCTGCACTTTGGCGGAGGCCGACGGGGTGGGCGCCGCCGTCGTGGGGCTGGCCGAGGCGGAGGTCGAACATCCGGCCAGTGAGACGGCCGCGAGAGCGCCCAATGCGACCACGGCAGCGCGTGCGAAGTGATTCATGGTGTCGTTACTCCCTCAAGGAATTAACCGTTTGGATTGTTTTCTAACCGTTGTTACAAAAGCTACGAAACGGTTATTGACACCCTGTTGACGAGAGTTGACCATTAGATGAACGGAGAGAGCCGGGAGCGGGTCACTTTCCGGACGGGGCCGGGTGACCCAGCGGATGACGGGCGGGCACCTGAGCGAAGTCATCATTTGTGTGTAGTGGACAGTTCACTCTGACGGCTGATTCGGCCGAGGGCTGGTCTTCGTAGCCTCGGAGAAGGCTCCGTTCACATACCCCGAAACGAGACACACCCGTGCAGACAACTCTCAACCCGATCGTGGCCGCCGCCCGCGGAGTCACCAAGATCTACGGCCACGGCGACAACCGCGTCATCGCGCTGAACACCATCGACCTGGAGATCGAGCGAGGCAGGCTCACGGCCATCATGGGACCGAGCGGCTCCGGCAAATCCACTCTGATGCACGTTCTCGCCGGTTTGGACGGCGTGACCAGCGGATCCGTGCTCCTCGGGGATACGCAACTGACCGACCTCGACGACACGCAGCTCACAATCCTGCGTCGTCGCGAGATCGGCTTCGTCTTCCAATCGTTCAACCTCGTCCCGACCCTCGACGTGATCGGCAACATCGCTCTCCCGTTCGAACTCGACGGCGTGAAACCCACTGCCGAGCGCGTCGACTGGATCGACGGGCTGCTCGCCGAACTCGGGCTCGCCAATCTGAGACATCGCAGGCCCCACGAGCTCTCCGGCGGCCAGCAGCAACGCGTCGCCATAGCGCGAGCACTGGCAATGAAACCGACCCTGATCTTCGCCGACGAACCGACGGGCAATCTGGATTCGCGCTCCGGCCGGGAGGTCTTGGAGCTCCTGTCGCAGGCGACACGGAATCACGGCCAATCCGTGGTGCTGGTCACGCACGACCCTGTAGCCGCGGCTCACGCCGATCGCGTGGTCTTCATCGCTGACGGCAGGATCGCCAAGGATGTCGGAGCATCGGACGCGCAAACCCTCTCCGACATCATCCTCGGACTCGAGGTCCGCGCGTGATCGCCCTGGCCATGGGCGAACTACGCCGGCGCGGCACACAACACGTCTCAACCCTGCTGGTGGCCGTCATCGCCTCGGTGTTCGCGACGATGCTCATCGAGATGGACACGATTCTTCAGGCTCAGTCCGTGGGAGGCGGCTTCATCGAACACGGTTTCGTGCGATTGCTGCTCGATGTGCTCGGACTCGTCTTCCTGTTCGTCGCGACCTTCGTCGCCTGCCTGGTGACAGCGAACACCTTCGGCATCATCATGGCGGGACGCATCAAACGCATCGCTCTGCTCAGGTTGATCGGCGCGACCGCCAAAACCCTCCGGGGCGCTGTGGTGATCGAGGGCGCACTGGTCGGACTCGTCGGTGCCCTCCTCGGTGTGATCGTCGGTACGGTGCTCACCCAGCTTCTCAGCGGATTCCTGGTGTCGACCGGGGCGTTCACCGACATCCATATGCGCCTGCTCACTCCGACGCTCGTCGTCCCCGTCCTGGTCGGAGTACTGAGCACGGCCGGTGCGGCCTGGTTCGGGTCGAGGCGGATCCTCGAGGTGTCTCCGATCGAGGCGACCCGACGCACAGAAGAGCCCAGCGTCGCTGCGCTTCGCGCGACAGGTGCGGCACATCGCGGCGTGACCTTCGCACTCTTCTTCGGCGGCCTCGCGCTCCTCGTCTGCGGTGTCGCGCTCGGGCTGAAGACACCTTTCGCCCTCTTCATCGCTGCGCCCGGCGGAGCGCTCAGCTTCCTCGGCTTCGTGCTCGGATCCTCGATCTTCCTCCCACCGATCCTCCGGTTGGCCGGTCGCGTCACCGGCGGCAGCCCGGCCAGCGCACTGGCCGGCGCCAATGCTCTGCGCTACCCGGCCCGAAGCGCGCGGTCAGCGGTCGGGCTGACGATCGGTGTCACCCTGGTCACCATGTTCGCTGTCGCTGCGCAATCCTTCACCGCCGAAGCGACGCCGGTCGCCGCGTCCGGCAGCGGGCCCGAGTTGGCCAGTAATCAGGCGTTCCTCAACATGACGCTCGGGATCCTCGGCGTTCTCATCGGCTTCTCCCTCGTGATCGCGGCGATCGGGTTCGTCAACAGCCTCTCGCTCAGCGTTCTCCAACGGCGCCGCGAGATCGGGCTGTTGCGTGCGCTCGGGTTCACGCGCGCCCAGATCCGTCAGATGGTCTTCGCGGAGAGCATCCAGCTCACCATCGTCGGCGGTGTGACGGGCCTCGTCTTCGGTATCTTCTACGGCTGGGCCGGCGTGAGCGTCGCGATCGCATCCGACGACCACATCGGAGGGCTCTTCTGGCCGACGATCCCGCTGACGCTGGTCCTCGCCGTCGTCGTCGGCGCGTTCGTCCTTGCGGCCCTCGCCGCACTTCTTCCCTCGCGTCGCGCGACGCGCCTCAGCCCTGTCACGGCGCTCGCCACCGATTGACCCTCGCGCGGACAACAACCTTCGTGATGAATAACGTCGACCTGCGAACGCGGCGTGACAGACGGCTCGCACCTCCCCCTCTGCTGGCGCCATTCATCCGGTTCTGGCCGATACTCGGCACGGCCCTGGCGGGGATGCTCCTCACCATCGCATTCGGCATCCTCGTCGCACGCACTGCTTGGTGGTCAAAGCTGGAACTGCCCGTCGATCAGTACCTCAGCCTCCACCACGTGCCGGCACTGAACGCAGCGGCACTGGGTATCGCGTGGATATTCTCGCCGCTGCAAGCCCTGACGGTCGCGCTCTGGGTCTGCGCGATCGTTCTCGTCCTGACCCGCGATCCGTGGGTGACCGGTACCTTCGCAGCGATGATCGGCATCAACTGGTTCTGCTGCAATATCGCGAAACTCGTCGTCCACCGCTCGCGACCAAACCCCGACTCCCTTGCCCACCCGCTTGAACATCTCGTCAATTTCGCCAGCTATCCCAGCGGGCACACCTGCTTCGCGGCATCTCTCGGCGTTGGCGCCATCTATCTGCTCCGACGTTCACGCGCCCAGAAATGGGCCATCCTCGCGACCGCGGTCGGCGTGCCGGTAGTCGCGCTTTCGCGCCTCTACATCGGCGTTCACTACCCCAGCGACACCATCGCATCGATGGTGTTCACCGCCTCCACCATCACGGCATTTCTCGCCGTATGGAATCGATGGGTCATCCCGAAGCTGCGCACTCGGCGCACGCTGCCCTGACTGCGGGAATGCCGTCAGCTGGTGCCCCTCCTCCGTCTGCGATCGAGTATGACGATCACGGCTCCGGCAAGCAGGAGGATCGCTCCCGCAGCAGTCATCGACTGCCACGGAAAGTACTGACCTGTATGGGCGAGGAGTCCAATGGTCGGTCCGATCAGGGCCGGAAGCGGAACCGCCGGCGACGGGATCTGCGCCGTCTCGAGGGTGTCGCCCGGCAGCGTCGAGGCAGGGTCGCTGTCGGTCGTGCCCGCGAGTTGCTCGTCGAAGGTGTAGCAGCCGGGCTGCGTGATCGTCGTGTCAGGGGTGACGAACTGGCCGTCCTGATGAACGTCGATCACTCCCGTCGCCACCGTCGGTGCGCCCGTCCAGTCCACCGCGGAGCAGTCTCCGGCGACGGGCGCCACCGGACCGAAAAGCGTCCAGTCGAGCGAGGCGTCGGTCGGTGAGTCCGCCGTGACCGAGAGTCCCGATCCGGTGACATCGATGGTGTCGTCGATCGTGCGGTTGCTACCGGTTCCCGCCAGCGTTGCGAAGGTCGAGAGGGCTGGTTGATACAGCTTCACCTGCGTCACCTCGTTCGCCGAACCGGCGGCGAGCGATGCGGGCGTGGGGAATCCGCCGACGGGACTACTCGCAAGCGCATCGGTCCAGCTGTAGCATCCGGCCGCGGTGACCGTGACGGGTCCGGTCTGGTACGAGCCGTCCCCCGTCGTCGCGACGGTCGCGGGGGCGCTTGCCGGGGCGCCTCCCCAATCCGCCTGCGTGCACGAGCCCTGGACGGGCTGCGCGGGCCCGACAAGCGTCCACGTCAGCGTCCCAGCCACGCCTCCGGTTCCGGTCACGTCTACGGTGTCCGTGATCGGCGTCCGCGGCGTGACGACCGCATTGGATGTGCTCGAGGTGAGAGTCGGTGCGCTGGGTGCCTCGATTCCCACCTTCGGCGGTTCCGCCTCGGTGGTCGGGGTGGACGGGCTGCTCACGTCCTTCGCATTGGTCGCGGCGCTGTTCCACGCCACCTGGTTCACTGCGCCGACCGGGAGGGCGACGTTGACGCCGACCTGGAATCCCTGACCTGTCGTGTACGTGGTCGTCGAGAAGAACCGCAGCGCCGTCACATCGGCCGGGTCGTTGTTCGGAAGGTTCGCGCTCCAGTCGTTGTCGCACGCCGGTTCGGTTGTCGAGAACACTTCGGGACGGCACGGGTTGGTCGATGCGGAGTACTCGACACTCACTCCGGCTGGGAGCGGTTCCGTGACACCCGTGAAGATCGTGGCGAACTGGCTACCACGTTGGACGCTCGACTGGTTTCCGCTCACACCCGTGTCGCCGACGTGCGGCAGGATGTCGTAGACGACGGCGTCGTTGAGACTGTCACTGCCGACGTTCGTCCAGTCGAGGCCATAGGTGGCAGAACCTCCCTCGGAGGCTGTGCCGATGCCGAGCGCACCTCGCGGCACGGTGTCGAGGTTGCCCTGCACGGTCTTCGTCAACGAGAACGCGGGACCGCTGCCCAGGATGTTCAGTGAGGCCGCGCTCTGGCAGTAGTCCTCACTGAGGTTTCCGTCGCCGGCCAGGTCCATCGGATTCGCCGACTCGAACGTGGAAGAGGAGGTGCCGCCGTTGGTCTGGGTCGGTGTGATGCAGGTGGGATCGATCTGTTGCGGGGCGATGCCGTACAAGAAGAGCTGGTCGGTGTTGTTGTAGATGCCGAGTGCCGTCGGTGTCGTCACGTCGATGAAGTTCGCGGGCGGGGTGATCCTCCACGAGCCCGCGGAGGTGAAGTCGGCCGCCGGAATCGTCACCCTGATCAGCTCGCGGCCCGAACCTTCATAGTTCTGAAGGTCGGCCACTGTCGGGGTGACGTGCAGAGTGGTGTTGCCGCCCTGGGTGAGTGTGATCGACGGCGGTGTTCCCGTGGGCGGGTTGGTCCACGTGAGGCCGAGCGGGAGCAGATCGGTGAAGACCACGTCGTGGGCCAGGGTCGGGGTCGGGAACGCTACCGCACCGGTGAAGTTCACTGCGGTCGAGCCGTTAGGACCGGCGCCGGTCGTGCCGAACGACTTCGAGACCCCGAGCTGCACGTTCTGGGGGACCGTGAAGATGTCAGCGCTGTGGTTGATGGGAGTCTGCGGATCGGGCCCGATGTACGGCGTGGCCGTCGCCGTGTTGACCAGCTCGTTGATGCTCTGATTCAGGTTGGCGAGCTGCTGATCGGCGTAGCCCCAGACCGTGAGCTGGAGCGATTGGTTCACCAGGTCGCTGTTCGGCGGCAGAGTGATCGTCGCGCCTTCCGTGACCTCGCTGCCCGTGAGGGTGTAGTAGGCGCTGTTCGCGCTGGTCGACGACGCCGTCAGTGCGTCGACCGTCCCATCGCTGAGAGTGACCGTCGGTTGAAATCCCCCGGAGGAGATCGCGGTGCCCAGACCCGGATTCGATCCCGAGGCGGCGCTGGTCACCTCGAAGACTTGGGGATGGAAGGCCGGGCTGGCGCATGGAGCGCCCGCCGGCGAGGCAGACGGGAATTGGATCCCGTTCGGATTGCTCAGACAGGGCAACGGATCCACGATCTGCGTCTGGTATGTGCCGACCAGCCCGTAGGACACCGTCGTCTGGAAGGCGGCGGCCGCGGAGCCGACCGAATAGCTCGGCCGCGCAGCCGGATTGGTCCAGTCCCCCGGGTAAGTGGCGATGTACTGGTTGCCGCTCGTTACTCCGGGCTGAATCAATGGTGCCAGAGACGTCTTGTTGATCGAGGCGTAGCCTGGTCCGCCTCCGGTCGGCGGAGCGTTCACGATCGTGATCGGAACCGACGCGTTTGTCGAGGCGCTGATGCCGGACGGGTTTGTCGCATCCGCGCCCGTGATGCTGACGGATGCGGTGTTCGTGATGGTCGGCGGCGCCGGGACGGCGGGAGGTGCCTGCAGTGTGACCGTGTATGCCGTCGGTCCGGTCGCACCCGCCGCGCAGCCGGCCGGAATCGTCGTCGGGTCGTTGAATGCCGGCCAAATGACCGCCCCGCCGACATCGGTCGCACCGGCGGATGCACTCACGAAGGTCATGCCCGCCGGGATCGGATCGGAGAGCTGACCGTCGATGGCGTACAAGCTCCCCGTTTTCGCGGTGTTGCAACCCACCTGGATGTTGTAGGTGACCTGACCGTTCTGCTCGTAGACCGTCCCTCCGTCCGCGGTCGCCTTCGTGATCGTCGGCACCGGGGTCGCGGTCGCGGTCGACTGTGCCGGAGTGGGGACCGTGGTCGGCGCGATGTTTCCACCGGTGACCGTCGGATCCACCTGCCACGTCGTATCGTTGGGAGTCACGTCGTTCGGCGGCGTCATCTTCAGGGTCACGTTGCCGCTGAATCCACCCGCGAAATCACTGTCGTTGATCGGGATCACGAGGCTGTTGCCTTCGATGGTCGGAGCGCCCGTGACGAACCCTGCCAGACCGCTGGTGGCGGCATAGGTCCACAGACCCCCTGTCATCGACGGTGTCGTCGTCGTGTCCAACGGAATCGTGATCTCCGATCCAGGCCCGCATTCTGACGCGCCAGCGCCCTGGCACGACAACGCGATGCTGTAGGTCTGGGCGGCGCCAGTCGGCTGCGATTGGGCCGCCGGCGTGATCGAAATCGTCGCGGTCTGAGTCGGTGCCGCTTGGGCCGCACCCGCATTGAGGAACAGGGCACCACTGACCAAGGCAAGCGTCGCTGCCACAGAGGACACGGCTTGCATTCTGCGACGTCTCACGCGGGCGTAACCAAACTCTCTAGGAATGTGGGCTGCTGGCGAGGAGCGCGCTATTCGCTTTCGAACCGATTGATCCGGGCAAGTTCGAATCGATAGATCCCGGCAAGCGAATGAGCCGTCCCCGTAAAAGAGGCTATCCAGGACACATTCGCTGTCAATACATTTAACGAAACTTTCCGAAAATTTCGAACATGCGTCTGACGGAATTTACCGCGTCGGCTGCTAGCTGCTCGTAGAGTTCGCGTGCGTTTGCAGATGGGCTCAGAGCGCCGACGTGCCACCGATCAGGGTGACCTTCGACGTTCCGGCGCCGGCGAAATCGTTCTCCGTCTGGTCCGTGACGCAATCAGGCTGCACGACATAAAGCGGGGAGCGGTGGGTGCCGTTTCCGAGACTGGGGACGTAGGCTTTCGTGGGGCGCGCGGATTTTTGCCGTGCGCGTCTTTAACGCTGAGATTCACCCGAACCAGTTCAAGGAAACTGTGAAATTCAGACTGTTCCCGACAGCCGGCTCGATGAATCAGCCGGCTGGATGAAGAAGTTGTCTCGGAAAAGGCCCGTCGGATCGAGCCGGCCCTTGAGTTCGCTGAGCCTGGCGAGGTGTTCCGGTGGGAACGCCCGTTCCAGGGCGTCGGGTCCGTCATCGGTTTCGAAGCTCAGGTACATGCCCTCGAAATGCGGGAGGAGTCTGGCCCACCAGGAGTCGAGACCGGAGGCGCGCGTCCCGAACGCGGCGACCGAGAAGTTGGCGTCGCGCCATCCGTATGCGGTCGCGTCGGCCGCCACATCGGCAACTGCGCCGCCCACAGCGCGAATCTGGAAGAAGTAGGAGGCGCCGGCCTCGAGGAGCGCCTCAGCCTCTGCAGCGAAAGCCGGGGTGAGGTGGACGATGAGCCCGGAATGCGAGTTCGGCTCGCCGCGGCCCTGCTGTGGGCTGTCCTGGTAGAAAGCGCTCATGACCTCGTCGTAGCCTGCGATCGCGATCGACTGATCGACAAGCGGGGCGATCTCAGCGATGGGTTCCAGCCGCTCCCTGATCGTGTCCGGATCGTCGGAGTCGACGACGATCATCGCCTGAGCGTAGCGAGGGCCTCCGGGCTGCCGCCCGCCGAGGATGACCTCGCCGCTCACGCTCCGGTCGGAGTTCTCGATCGCGGTCCCCCACTGTTCGAGGAACGCTGCGGTATCGCTGGCGTCGAAAACGAACTGGGCGAAGGCGACCCGGCCGACCCGCTCGGCCTGAAACTCGAACGATACGGCGACGCCGAAGTTCGCGCCGGCGCCGCGCATCGCCCAGAACAGCTGGGGGTTCTCGGTCTCGGTCGCGTGGGCGAGCGTCCCATCCGCGAGAACAACATCGACCGCACGGAGATGATCGATCGTGAGACCGTGTTCGCGCGCGAACCAGCCGATTCCACCCGCGGTCGCGAGGCCGCCGACTCCGACGCCGCCATAGTCGCCGCTCGTGATCGCGAGACCGTGGGGGGCCAGCGCGGCTGCGACCTCGACCCAGCGCGCACCCGGACCCAGTCGGACGATGCCGGCATCCTCGTCGATCACCTCGATCGCGTTGAGAGCTCCGACGTCGATGACCAGGCCGCCGTGGTTGAGCGAACGACCGGACAGGCCGTGGCCCGCGCTGAAAACGCCCAACGGAATGTCGCGGTGCCGATCGGCGTAGCGCACCGCCTCCTGCACTTCCGCCACGTTCCCGGGCCGCAGAACGAGTCCCGGTGCACCGCCGCGCAGGTAACCGGAGGTGTAGCGGGCATATCCCACGTCGCCGGGCTCGACAGCGCGCGCCGCGAGAGCTGCAGGAAGTCCCTCATAGTCGATCCCAGGCTTCCGCTTGGCGATGGCGATCGAACTGCGCAGACGATCCGGCACCTTGGTTCCGCGTTCGCCGCGCTCACGCGCGACCTCTTCTCGCACTGCGGGAATGATCTCCTCTGCATAACGCTGAAGCGCTGCCGGATCGTCGCCCATCACGATGAAGACGCTCGTCCCGTCCTCGAGCGCGAGGCGAGTGAGGTCCTCGGCGGTCTGATCCGGGGCGATGTTGAGCAGCCGGGTTATCTCCCTGGGATCGCGTCCGGCGTCCCGCGCTGCCGCGTCGATCGTCGCATTGCCGCGGGCGAGGTCGCCTGGCTGCAGGTACGGAAGGGAGGGCAGCCATCCGTCGGCCTTTCGTCCGGTCAGGCGCAGCATGCGCGGCTTGTACGCGCCGAGCCAGATGGGGATCTCGTGGGCCGGCGAGGGACCGCGCTTGGCGCCGTCGACGTGGTAGTACGCGCCTCCAGCGTGCAGCGGGCGGTGGTCCGAGACATCCCAGATGCCGCGGATCACGTCGATCGCCTGGCTCAGCGCGTCCACCGACTCTCCTGGACTGAGGCGGCGCCCGCCCATCGCTTCGATCGCATCCCAGAAGCCGCCGGCGCCGAGTCCGAGCGACACCCGGCCTTCCGAGAGCAGATCGAGTGCCGTCGCCGAGCGGGCCAGGACGGCCGGCTGGCGCAGCGGCAGATTCAGCACATTGCCCGAGATCCCGACCGTCTCCGTCCGTGCGGCCACCCACGTCATCAGTGTCCACGTGTCGAGGAACGCCGGCTGGTAGGGATGATCCTGGAACGAGACCAGGTCGAAGCCGAGCTGTTCGCTCAACTGGGCGAGCGCGACGGCTCGCGAGGCCGGCTCGCTCACCGGGCTGATGAAGGTTCCGAAACGGATGGGCTGGCCATAATCGGGCATGTTCTCAGCATCCCGCCCGCCCCCGATTCGGGCAAACTCGTAGTAAGGAGCTTACAATAAGTAAGTGACTATTCAAGGGACCACATGGGGACTGATCGACGACGGAGAGTGCCGTCGCGTGACGGGTGTCCTCGAACTCGTCGGCCGCAAATGGAACAGTGGCATCCTTCTGGCGATGGCACGGGGGGCGGACCGATTCAGCCAGATCCGCGCACTGGTCGGTGGACTATCCGACCGGCTGCTCGCCGCGCGGCTCAAAGAGCTCGAGCAGGAAGGGCTCGTCGATCGCCTTGTCGAGGCCACCACGCCCGTGACCGTCCGCTACCAGCTCACGTCGCGCGGTCACGACCTCATGGCCTCGCTGCAGCCCATGATCCAGTTCGGAGAACGCTGGCGCATCGGACAACAGAGCCGTTAGACGGCTTTCTTGACCGGCTTCGTCGCGGGTCTTCACGAGCTTCGTCGCGATTCTCCGGCAACTTCGTCACTCGCGCGGGAATGGGTGAGTTCGACTTCTGGTTCGCCTGGTCATGACAACTCTTGGACTCCTCGGCGCCGGCCAGATCGGCGGACAACTCGCGCGTGCAGCGATCGCTCTCGGTTATGACGTCGTGATCAGCAACTCACGGTCTCCGGAAACACTCGCCGACCTCGTCGCAGAGCTCGGGCCACAGGCGAAAGCAGCGTGGGCGGCCGATGCCGCGGCTGCGGCGGAAGTCGCCGTGGTCTCGATCCCGCTGAAGAACATCTGGCAGGTCGACCCGGAGCCGCTGGCGGGCAAGATCGTGCTGGAGACCAACAACTACTACCCGGCACGCGACGGCCGGATCGTGCCGATCGATGAGGAGAAAGCGACGACGACAGGGTTGCTGCAGGAACACCTGCCGACCTCGAAAGTCGTCAAGACCTTCAATCACATCAACTTCCGTCACATCAACGAGCAGGGCGAGCCGGCCGGCACGCCGAACCGTCGCGCCCTGGCGATCGCGAGCGAACACCCGGAGGCGCTCGACTGGGCGAGCTCGTTCATCGACCGGATCGGCTTCGACACCGTCGACGTCGGGTCCGTCGCGGAGAGCTGGCGAATCGAACGCGGCACCCCAGGTTACGGACCGCGCCTGACGACACCAGAGCTCGAAGCGGCCCTCGCGGCGGCAGTACGATCAGTCGTCCACAGCTGACGGCCACGGTCATCGAGACTGCTGGGCGGCGAGGGAGTTCGTGGGCACCGGTCGCTGTGCGGGACAGCAGCGACCGCTAGGCGGGATGACCGACTTCGATGGGGAGTTCGCAACGCGCTTCGAAACCGAGAGCCTGGTAGAGCCGAAGGGCACCCGTGTTCTCGACCGCGACATGAAGAAAAGGCAGAATCCCGCGCTCACGAATTGCTTTCGCGACCGTGAGAACGACCCGCGCGCCAAGGCCGCGCCCTCGATAGTCGGGATGCGTGCATACCGCGCTGATCTCGGCCCATCCATCCGGGTGCATGCGCTCGCCGGCCATGGCAATCAGTCGGCCGTTCTCGCGAACTCCCACGTACCCGCCCAACTCGAGCGTACGCTCCGCGAACGGTCCCGGCTTGGTCAGAGCCGTCAGCTCGACCATGTCCGCGACGTCGGCATCCCCGAGTTCTACGATGTCGCCGATTCCCGGTACGGGACGTTTGACCTCTACGCCCGTCATCTGCACCACTCCGATGGACGCCACGGTCGTCCAGCCCGTCAGCCGCCCCGGGTTCACCAGAGCGACAGGGTGCTCGGACGTCGCGAACCCGCGCAGCGTTTGCAGGCGATCCTCGGCTGAAGAGCTGTCGACTGCGGCAAACGGCGAGACATCCGTCCGGTAGCGTTTTGCCGTCACACCGCCGATCGCCAGCGTCGCGTCCGCACCGTTGAGAGCCGACCATACGGGCTGATCCAATACGTGACCGACGTCAAACATTTTCTCGCCCTCAATTCGGTGCATGGAACGCAGAACAAGTTCCGGCGAATTGGACCGGCCGGGTCGGCGTCCGTAAGGATATGCAGTGCACAAGGATAAGCGAGACGGTGAGATGTCATGAAATTCAGCCGAGCCGAATTGCAGGAGTTCAAGGGGCGCACCCTCCCCGACCTGATCCCGCAGCGCACGCGACTGCTGTTCGTCGGGATCAATCCGGGCCCTCAGGCGTCGAGCACCGTCTCGATCGTCCGATTTGCTCAGCGCTCCGCGTCCCAGAATCCGGCGTGAACAGCGGTCGCCTCGGCGACGAGTGCCGGTCCCGCCACGACAACGGTCCGCCCGCCGCGGGCGAAGACCTCCCGGCACGGAAGGTCCATCGTCGGTTCGCCATCTTGCGCGGGCACGAGAGTCGCCAGTTCCTGCTCGGGCAACGCGTAGACGACACGGCCGATACCCGCCCAGTAGATCGCACCGGCACACATCGCGCACGGTTCGGTGCTGGTGTACAGCGTGCTCCCCTGAAGCTGGTCCCTGGAAAGATGGCCACTGACCAGACGGACGAGATTGGTCTCGGCATGACCCGTCGGATCGCCGCTGACGACGACGGTGTTCTGGACATCGAAACGAGCACCGCCCGCCGCGACCAGGACGGCTCCGAACGGATGGTTCCCCGCCTCCCGGGAGCGCTGCGCCAGCTCGATGGCGCGGCGGAGGAGGGCTTCGTCGTCGGCGGAGACTTGCGTGAGATCTGACATGCAGACACGCTACAGCTCCGTGATGTCGGCAACCGCCTCGCTAACTCGAGGGACGGACGGCCTCGATGAGGTGCCGGGTCGAGTACGCGACGACCGGTTCACCGTTTCTCATCCGCCGATCGAGTTCGACGAGCTTGTCTCGATACTTCTCGACCGAGAAGTCCGGAACCCACCAGACGCATTTGCGCAGGATCCAGACCACGGCACCCACATCGTAGAACTCCATCCGGCAGCGGGCGGTCTCGAGTCTCGTAACCGTCAATCCGGCATCGTGAGCCGCGATGGACTCACGAAGAGGGTCGCGTCCTTTTCGCTGCTCCGGAAGCGGACCCAACAAAAGCTCGATCAATTCAAATGCTGAGGCTGGGCCGACGTGCTGGGCGAAGTACGAACCGGTCGGCTCAAGGACGCGGTGAATCTCTTCCCAATCGGGTCTCACCGGATGTCTCGCCGTGACCAGTTCGAACGACCGGTCCGGGAACGGCAGCGGCGTGCCCTCGACAGTCTCCACGATCTGAACACCACGCGGCCCGAGTAGTTCTCGCGCGCGCAGAGCGTTGGGCGGCCAGCTCTCGGTGGCGACCATGCGTGGAGGAAACGTCTGAACTCCTCCCAGTACTTCGCCGCCGCCTGTGTCGATGTCCAGCGCGGACCCGGCACTTCTGAGCCGCTCGGCCATCAGATTCGCATAACCCCACGGGGGTCGTTCTTCGCTCGCCCGGCCCTCCAGCCAGGCGAACCCCCATCCTGCGACGTCCGCCTCGGCGGCCTCTCCCACCAGGTCGTCGAAACGTCGCATCACAGCATCATGCCCTGACACGGAGCCCGGCATCAATCGGCGAGCGACCGCGCGGTCCCGCCACCTCGGCGACCGCGCGGTCCCGCTGTCTCAGCGCCCGCACCGTGTTACGTCAGTGGGCACCGAGGATTACTTCAGTAGGCACCGAGGTCCTGCCATGCTCCGATCACACCGCTGGGTGCCTGGTCGCGGCTGTAGTACTTCGCCTTCCAGAGATGGCCGTTGTAGGCGACCGTCTCGCCACCGTTGTAGACCCAGGACGCGGTCCAGGTGTCGAAGGTGCCCTGAGCGGTCACGACCGGCTGGCCGACCTCTTCCCACGCTCCGTTCGTGCTGCCCGGAGTCTCATCGCGCGTGTACCAGAGGGCCTTGTAGAGGTTGCCCTTGTAGACGACCGTCTCACCACCGTTGTAGATCCAGGACGCGGTCCAGGCGTTGAAGGTGCCCTGGGCCGTGGTCGTCGGCGCTCCGATCTGCTCCCAGCCGCCGGTTGAGGTGCTGCCAGGTACCTCGCCCTTGGTGTACCAGGCGTTCTCGTAGAGGTTGCCGTTGTAGAACACGATCGTTCCCGCTGTGGAGTACGCGGTGCTCGCCGACCAGGTCGGTGCTGCCTGCGTCCAAGTGGCCGTGTAGCTTCGGGCGCCGGTCGAACCCGCCGGGATCGTCACGGTCTTCGTTGGCCCGGTCAGCTCCGTACCCGTCCATCCGGCGAAGGTGTAGCCGTACCTGGTCGGATTCACCAGTGTGATGGCACCGGACTCGATCGTGTACGTCGCCGGGTTCGACATCGTCGAGGATCCGCCCGCAAGGTTGTAGGCGATGGCGTACTCGATGGGCGTCCAGTTCGCGGCGAAGCTCAGGTCGCCGGTCGTTCCGGTCGGAATCGTCACCGTCGTCGACGGTGAGGCGTGGCCGGGACCGGTCCAGCCGCTGAAGGTGTAGCCCACACGAGTCGGGTTCGAGAGCGTGATGGCACCCGACTCGATCGTGTACGTCGCCGGGTTGGCGCCTGTCGCCTGACCGCCGTTCAGTCCGTATTCGATCGAGTACTGGTTCGGCGTGAACACCGCTTCGATCGAGACCGTTCCGTCGGGCATCGTGAACGTCCCGCTGCTGTCGATCGTCACATCGCCGGACTGCCAGTGGTCGAAGTGGTAGCCCGCCGCAGGCGTCTCGGTCAGCGTCACCGTGGCTCCGGCGGCGGCATTCGCGTTGCTGGCTGAAGCGGTACCTCCTGTGCTCGACGTCACTGTCACCGAGTACACCGGCAGGACATCCACCGAGGCGTTCGCCGTCACGCTGAAGCCCCACTCGTCTGTCGCCGTCACGACCACCGGGAAGGTGCCCGCACCAGTGATCCCGCTGAGGTCGACCGACTCCGTGCCGGTGCCGTCACCGGTGAACTTCGGCGCCAGCTGGGCGAAGACCGTGGTCTGGTCGATCGTGGCGCCGGCGTCGAACGTCGCCGTGCTGCTTCCGAGCGTCAGCTGCGGCACAGGTGCCACGCGCACCGAGACCGACACCGGAGCCGAGATCACACCGTCCTTCGAAGCGATGACCTGGGCCGTGTACCAACCCGCCGCGTCGAAATCGACCGAGCTCAAGTCGGCCTCGAGGCTCGCCCCGGACGGGCTGGCCGACGCGTCGACACTCGACAGGAATGCCGCGTCATCGGCTGGACCGTGACCCACCTGGTAAGCGACCGTGCTCGTGCCGACCGTGGCCACCGGCGGCGTCGGCACCGAGGACGAACCGCCCACGGTGAACGTCGTGACGACTGCGTCGTGATCGCTCGCCCACGTGTTGCCCGCGGGCGCCGTGGCGGACGGCCAGCCCGCGCTCAGCTCGTCGGAGTCGGCCAGATGCAAGCCGCTCCCCGCTTCGAGCACGTAATCGACGCGCGTCGCGGTGGACGCGGATGCCGGGAAGACCGGCCACGTCACGCCCGGGTCGGCAGTCGCGTCCGGGTTCGCTTCTCGATAGGTGTCGGCGAGCCCGGTCGCGCTGAACGTGCCGGCGAGGTCGGCTGAACCGAGATCGCCGAGCAGCACCACAGGCGTCTTGGTGGACGAGAACACATCGGGCTGCACCTCATCCGCGATGGCCTGAGCCTGGGTCGCACGCGCTGCCGTATCGGTCGCCGACTCATCGAGATAGGCGTCCCAGACGCGGACATCCGTGCCGGCGACGTCGACGGTTGCGGCAAGCGCTGGCGCCGCCGTGGTCGCTGCGACGCGCGGTGCGTCCGCGAACGGGTAGTCGGAGACGATGCCGGTGTCCCCCGAAACGTCGACGTTCCAGCCGAGGGCCGCGCCGACCTGCTGCGCCATGGCCGAGCCGCCGTCCTGGAAGCCGATCAGGCCGATGCCCCGCGATGCGATCGCCTGGAGGTTCTTGCCGACCGCGTCGGTCACGCTGCTGCCGTCAGCCCACGCGTTCCACGATGCCGCCTGCACCTCGGGTGCGGTCTCGACCGGAACCTCGACGAGGATGTTAGAGGTCACGGTGCCGTTCGTCGCCGATACGGTGATCTCACCGGGGTCGTCCTGCTCGGCCGATGGTGCGGTACCGCTGACGACGCCGGCAGAACTCACCGAGAGCCAATCGTCCCCGGAGACCTTCGTGAAGCCGGTCGGGGCCGTGCCGTTCCAGAAGCCGAGGAGCGGCTGGCTGATGGCACCGGAAACCGGAACAGCAGGCAGATGGAACGCGTTCGTGATGAATCCGCTGGGGAGGGTCGTCCAGGAGCCGGGCGTGATCTGCAGCTGCTTCCAGACCGCGTAGAGCGTCACCGATCCGTTCTGTTCCGAGCTGAGGTTCGAGACCGTAGCGCCGTCGGCGTAGGCCACCGAGCCGCCGGCGGTGGTCGCCCATCCGCTGAGGACGTAGCCGTCGCGACTGAACAAGTTTGCGGTCAAGGCCGCGGGCTGCCCGTACAGGAACGGCTCACCGCTCATCTTGCCGCCATCGGCGCCGTTGCCGTCGAACTGCACCGTGTACGAATTGGCCGCGAAGGCGCCCTCCACGTTGACCGGCTCGTTCGGCATCGAGAACGTGCCATCGGTGGCGACCGTCACAGTGCCGTCGGCCGGAGCGACGACGTCCCAGCCGGTGAAGTGGTACCCGGTGTCAGGCGTCTCCGTCAGCGAGACCTTGGCCGCGGGCGCAGCAGTGAGCGCGCTCGACGTGACAGCCCCGTTCCCGTCGGCCGTCGCCCGCACGATGTATTGTCCGTTGGGCACCCAGAACGCGTACAGGTCCACGGTGGCACCCTGCTCGGAAGTGAGGTTCACCACGTTCGCGGCGTCGGCATAGGCGGGAAGATCGGTGGCGCTCGTCGACCATCCCCCGAAGTAGTACCCCGCTCTCGAGAACGAGTTCGCTGTCAGGGCGGCAGACTCGTCGTAGGTGAGTGGTTCGTCGCTCATCGTGCCGCTGTCGGCGCCGTTGGCGTCGAAGTGCACCGTGTAGTCGTGGGGTGCGAAGCTCGCACCGACGGACACTGCCTGATCCGGCATGGTGATGCTGCTGTCGCTGCCGACGGCGACGCCCGAAGCCGGGTCGGTCACCGTCCAGCCGTCGAAGCTGTATCCGGTGGCCGGAGTCTCGTTGAGCGCGACTTCGTCCTGCACCCATGCGGAGGCCGGGGCCGCAGCCGCCGTGCCCTGCCCGGACTTGGTGACAGTGACGTCGTGCGGCGACGTGCCCTGAGCCTGCGTGGCGACCTGTGCCGCGCTCAGCGCGGTGCTCCAGATGCGGGCAGCGCTCAGGCTGATCGGTGCGAACTGCTCGACACCGCCGGAGCTGGCCAGGTCGGCGCCGAGGTTGAACGGTGTTGCACCGGTCGTGGTGACCGGCAGCCCCAGCTTGCCCGAAGCAGGAGTCGTCGCGACGAGCGCGCCATCGACATAGAGGTCGAGGTTCGAGCCATCCCATGTCTGAATCGCGTCGTACCACTGGCCGGCCGCGATCGGGCTCGGGTCGACGGCGTCCACGTACTTGCCGCCGACATAGAGCTCGGCTTGGAGCGCACCGTTGTAGTACATGATCCCGCCGCCACCGTTCTGCTCCGAGTTGCAGATCGACGGCCAGGTGCTCGTCCCGATCGGGAAGGTACTGCCGTTCCATCGGAACTGGCACTCCTCGCTGAGGCCGCCGGCGAGCTTCGGGTACGAACCGGTGAAGTCGTACTGGTAGGCGTCGCTCGTACCGTTGAACGTCGCCACGTCCTTGCCGAGCGTCGGATCCTCGGCGATGGTCGGTGATCCGACAGTGGTGACGGCCAGGTTCTGCGCGTTGTCCTTGGGTGTTCCGTCGGCGAAGTCCACATCGAGGAGATCGGGTGTCGGCACGCTCGCGCCCGCCGGCACATTGCCGTGCCAGACGGCGTACAGCGTCACAGAGCCGTTCTCGTCCGCGGTGAGGTTCACCACTCGCGCGGCGTCGGAGTAGACCGGTGCGCCCGTCGGAGTGGTCGCCCAGCCGGCGAAATGAAAGCCCGTGCGGGTGAAGGCGTCTGCCGACAGCAGTGCGGCCGTGTCGTAGGTGAAGGCCTCGTCACTGGAAGTGCCACCGTCGGATCCATTGCCGTCGAAGTGGACCGTGTAAGTGTGCGGAGCGAAAGTCGCCTGCACCACGACCGGCACGTTCGGCATCGTGAAGCTGCCGTCGGAGGCGATGGTCACGCTGCCATCGGACGGGCTGGTCACCTTCCATCCGGTGAAGCTGTACCCGGTGGCGGCGGTCTCGCTCAGGGTCACCTTGGTGCCGGCGAGTGCGCTCGTCTCCGAGGCGGTCGCCGTGCCCTGACCCGACTTGGTCACCGTCACGGCATTGGTCGGAACCGTGATGTGGTACTGCGCGGCGACTGCGTCAGCCGTCATCGCGGTCGAGAAGATGCGAGCCACGCCCAGGCTGACCGGCGCGAACTGCTCGACGCCGCCCGTGCTTGAGAGATCGGCGCCGAGACTCCACCCCTGAGTCGAGGTGGTCGGCACCGTCAAGGTCCCCGAAGCCGCGGCCGAGCTCACGAGCTGGCCGTTGAGATAGATGCTCGCGGTGGTGCCGTCCCAGGTACCCACCGCGTCGTACCAGGTGCCGGGGGTGATGGCGGCGTAGATGTCCTTGTAGCCGCCGACGTTGAGCTCGAAGTCGAGCTTCCCGTTGTAGACGATCAGACCCATGCCGCCGTTCTGGAGACCGGAGCAGACCGATGGCCAGGTGCTCGTTCCGGTCGGAATGGACGAGCCGTTCCATTTGAACTGGCACTCGACGCTGAACTGGTTGGCGAGTTTGCTGTACTGATTGGTCAGGTCGTACTGGTACGCGTCACTCGTGCCGTTGAAGGTCGCGACGTTCTCACCGACAGAGCTGTCGCTCGCAACCGTCGGCGAACCGAACGTCTTCGGCGTCAAGCCCTGCGCGTGATCGACGGGCGCGCCGTTGGCGAAGTCGACGTTGAGCACGTCGGGAGTCGGCGGCACCACCGTGATCGTGATCGCCGAGCCGATCGGTGTGTAGCCGTCGGCGTACAGGAAGTATGCGGTATAGGTGCCTACCGGCCAGCCCGCGGTGTTGAAGCTGAGCGTGCCGTTGGCGATCGCCGCCGTCCCGGACGGGGGTTCAGCCGTGCCGCCGGTCGAGACGTAGTCCCAGTACGTCGAGCCGCCGTTCCCGGGAGTACTGCCCGACGCGGCGGAGTAAAGCCCGATCCAGTTGGTGGCGCTCAGCTGAGCCGCTGGCGCGCCGTAGTCGAATGTCAGCGTGCTGCCCTGAGGAACGCTCGTCGTCGGGGTGGTCAGCGTGACCACGTTGATCTTGATCGGCGTGCCGATCGAGGTGTAACCGTCGTTCTGGCAGAGATAGGCGGAATAGGTGCCGAGCGCCCACCCCGATGTGTTGAAGGTGACGCTTCCGCTCGAAAGCGCCTTCGAGCCCGCCGTCTCCGTGCCACTCGAGGTGTACGCCCAGTAGGTCGCCGGAGATGGGCACGAGCTCTGAATCGCTCCGCTCGAGTACAAGGCGACCCAGTCCTTGGCGTACGCGGTCCCGCTCGTCGCGAAGTTCATCGTGAGAGAGGAACCCAGAGCGACGGTGGAGGTCGCTGTGCTCACACCGGCGGTGGTGGCGGCGTTCGCGGGGGCCGGGGCCGAAACCCCGACCGTCATCAGCGCGACGACGATCGCGAGCGTCGCGACGACCGTGGCGAGCACGGTCGCACGTGTGTTGCGGAGGATGCGAAGCATGCTCGTTTGTCCTATCTCAGGCTGTTGCTCGGATCGTTTGTCAGGCTGTTGCGACTCGGCCGGCGTACCGCTGAGTCCATCCGTTGCCGGTATCGGTCGTGATGATCACGTCGTAATAGCCGTCCTGCGTCGGCCAGTCGACCTCCGTGGACTGGCCGCCTTTGACATATACGACCTGAGTACTGCCGGCGAAATCGTTGGCGACGAGCTGATAGCGCACCGGCTCCGTGCCGTCGTTGTCGAGTGTGATCGCAACCTTCGGGCTCGACCCTTTGACGAGCTGGACGTCCGCGCGCGGGATACCCAGATCCTTCTCCGTCGAAGGCACGATCTGGCCGGCGAAAGAGCGGACGAACCCGTCGTTGCTGTAGATCGTGAACGCGTACTTGCCGTCGGTCGTCGTCGCGTCCCAGACGTATTGCTTGGAGCTGCCGGTGACGACCGTGAACGGCGTGTTGGAGAACGCCTGGTAGCTGTCCGGGAAGACCTGGAAGCTCAGCGCTTTGCCGCTTGGCCCATCGACGGTCATCGTTGCGGTCACGGTGCCTGCCGCGCGGTCTTCGACCAGAGTCGCGTTCCCGTGGAACGGAAGCGGGCGATGCTGCATCTGGCCGGCTGTGACATTGACGGCGATCTCGGCGACCGGATCCGCGAAGGTGACCGCGCCGATCTGGGGGTGCGCGAAGTCCAGCGCGCTTGTCAGGTCGCCGACGACGGATCGGCGCCAGGCGCTGATGTTCGGGTTCGTGAAGGGCTTGCCGAGATAGGCGGCCCACGTCTCCAGGAACTTGATCACCGAGGTGTGGTCGAAGACCTCCGAGGCGACCCAGCCGCCACGCGTCCACGGTGAGACCATCAGGAACGGCACGCGCGGGCCGAGACCGATCGGCGAGCCACCGGTGGTCACGATGTTCGAGACGTTGATCTGCTCCTCGCCGTTGGTGTACTCACCAGGCGTTCCCGGCTCGGCATACGGCGGAAGCACGTGATCGAACTTCCCGTCGTTCTCGTCGTAGTTCACGATGAACAGCGTGCTGTTCCAGATGTCCGGGTTGCTCTGAAGCGCGTCGAGGATGCTTGCCACGTAACGCTCGCCGTGAAGCGAGTCGGAGCTCGGGTGCTCGCACCAGCCGTACGGTGCGGTGATCCAGGACACCGTCGGGAGCGGGTTCTCCGCGTCGGGCTGGCACGCGGCGACGAAATCGGTCAGGACGTATTCGAGGTTCTGGGCCGAGTCGTTGTTCGGTGCGACCGAGCTGGCCACCGCCGGCAAGTAGTACTGGCAGTTGCCGCGCCAGATCAGGCCGGTGCCGGGCGCGAGCGCGGGGTCGTCGGCTGCCAGCCCGTTCGGGTCGAAACCCTTGAAGTACTTCAGCTCGTTGTCGCCGTAGTCTCCGAACCAGTCGCTGACGTACGCCTCCCGGCCGCCGCTGCCCGATCCGCTGTTGTCCGAGAACATACGCCAATCGATACCGACCTGCTGAAGCTGCTCGGCGACCGTGATCCAGTCCCGGTCGTAGTTCGATTCGTCGCTGTTGCCGATCTCACCGTTCGACATGCCGCTCCAGTGATATTTCCGGTTGCAGTCGGTCGGGCCGAGGATGGAGCAGAAGTATTGGTCCGCGACCGAGAACTGGGAGGCGACCGACCAGTAAAAGGACATGTAGGCGGGCGAGTGATAGTTCATCGCCTCTGCGCCCTTCTCCTGAACCCAGGTGTTCCAGCGGCGCCCGTTCAGCGTCGTGAAGGAGTGGTCGGTACCCCATGTGCTGTCGTCCTGCTGGGGCGTCCAGATCGTGCCGCTGGCATCGCGCTGCTGGAAGACGTCCGTGCCGTCCTGGAACTTGAGTGCCTGCTTGTCGCTCAGACCGCGCACGCCCGGCATCGGGCCGAAGTAGTGATCGAACGAACGGTTCTCCTGCATGATGATCACGACGTGCTTGAGGTCCGCCATCGTGCCGGTGAAGCCAGTGGGGATGGTGTACGACGCGTCCTCTGTGCCATCGGTGAATCCGGCAGCGGTCTTCGCGATGCCCCCTGCGGCTGCGATGGCGGAGACGATTCCTGCCCCCTGGACGACTCGACGTCGTGTGATGCGGCTGCCCTTGACAGGCTTGGACTCTTCGGCCCCGGTCTTCTCGGCGTCGTCCATCGGCTAGCTCCCGTGTGTAGTTGCGGTGTACGAACTATTTACGTCAGGGCAGTGTGAATGGGAGATGAACCGAAGTCGTCGGCCAGGCCTCATTCATCCGACGGGTGCCTGACGCGGTGCAACCCTGTCAAGATGGGGAGTGTGAGTGAAAGCCTGAGCGACATCCATAATCTCGTCTTCCTCACGGCTGAGCGCGTGCCCGTCACCGGCCGGCCCGATTTCTCCAGTCGCGCGACCGTGTGCAGCGCATACCATCTCACCCCGGATGGCGAGGACCGCGCAGCCCTGTGGCAGAGGTATGCAGTCGAGCTCAGCACGGCCGGCTACAGCGCCACGCTCGGCGCGAGCGCAGACCGGATCGCGAACGACTTGGCGGCCGGTACTCTTCGCGACGTCACCTTTTCAGACGTCGACGAGGACGGCCTCGCACGTGTTCTCGACGCTCTCGAGCGTGCGCCGCAGGCGGCGGCGAACACACTCGTCGCCATAGCGCTCGCCGGCGGAGACACGCTGCCCGCCGTCACCCCGGACGGCGGCCTCGGCGCCCCCGGCGTCCTGCTGCTGTTCTCGCAGTGGACGCCCGGCGGGTGGGTGAGCGAAGAGGTGTTCGACCACACCTCGGTGATCCGCCTCTGCGAACGATGGACGCGCGAACGCGGGCGTGAGGTGCGTGCGGGGATTCCGGACTGGCGGCGAAAGCTCTGCGGTGACCTCCTGCGTGTCATCGAACTCCGTGAGCCGGCCGAGATCGGAGCGCTGCCCGCCATCCCGGGCCGACGTCTTGCCCGGCCGGTTCCTTATTTCCCGGTCGCAGACCTCCTCATCGGCGAGAAGGGGGTCACCGTCCGCCTCGGCAACATCGGGCCGGTCGCGGCGAGTTCGGCGCCCCTCGTCGTGGACGACGGCTTCACCGTAAGCAACCTCGTCATCGCCGGCTCGCCTATCGACGACCAAAGACACGTCCGTGTCCCGGTCACGGTCGAGGACGGCCATTACGACGTGACCGTCATCGGTCCCAACCACTTCCGTCGCCGATTCGCCGGAACATTCCCCAGCGTCGGCGTGCACTGCGCCGCCGAGTACTTCCGACGCGATCCATGGTTCCCCAACCTCACGCTGACGGTCTGGCACGACCTGAAATTGCCGGTGTTCTTCTGGATGGAGAAGAGGCTCGGCGAGCGCGCGGCCTCCAAAGCGGTCGGCTACGGCTCGGGGACTTTGGAGCGCCTTCCCGGCCCGCGGCAGACCGCACGCTTCAAAGAGGAGCCGGGAGCAAACACATTCGGCTGGTACGACGTCGCCGTGACCACGAGTGCCGACCCGAAGTGGGTGCGGGAGTATTCCGGGCACATGCCGACAGGAATCAGGCCGACGCTCGACTACTGATCGGGCCGCGCGCGGCGATTGCTACGGCAGGGTGTCCGCTCCGATCAGGGTGAGCACGGCCTTCGCAACCTCTGCGTCGCGATCCGGCGGTCCGCCGGCGACGCCGAGGCCGCCGAGGTGCCGCCCGCCGAAGACCAGCGGAAATCCCCCGAGTATGTTGGTCAGCTGACCGCCGGTTCCGAGCGGAAGAGCGGTCGCGAACTCGCCCTGCATCCAACCCGTCGGTCGTCGAGTCGAAGCGGCCGTCTGCGCCTTTCGGCGGCTCGTCTCTGCACTGTGCGGTGTGGTCCCGTCGGCGATCGCATAGGCCACGAGGGTCATCGCGGGGTCCACGACGGAGACCGCGACTGCGAGGCCGGCCTTGGCTCCCTCCTGGATCGCGACCTCCACGATATGCAGGGCGAGTTCGTGGCTCACCGAGGCCGTCTCAACGTACTGTTTCATTCCAAACTCCTTCAGGGCGCCGGACATGTTCACGTGCCCGGACATGCCGGATCTAGATCGTCTGCTGCACCTTCGCCTCGCGGCGTCGGCGATGCAGGATGGGTTCGGTGTAGCCGCTCGGCTGGGCGGTGCCCGCGAAGATCAGCTCGGATGCGGCCTGGAACGCGATGCTACTGTTCGGATCGTCGGACATCGGGCGGTATGCCGGATCGTGCATATTCTGCTCGTCCACGACGGCGGCCATTCTCGCCAACGACTCGCGCACCTGTTCCTCACTGATCACACCGTGTCGCAGCCAATTGGCGAGGAGCTGACTCGAGATACGCAGCGTCGCACGGTCCTCCATGAGGGCCACATCGTGGATGTCGGGCACCTTTGAGCAACCGACTCCTTGATCGATCCATCGCACCACGTACCCGAGTAGCGATTGCACGTTGTTGTCGAGCTCTTCTTGGCGGGCGGCAGCATTCCACTCCGACGGATCGCCGAGCGGAACGGTGAGGAGCTCGTCGAGTGTGCCGCGGCGAGCCCCCGCCAGCTCCTGTTGCCTGAGCTGAACGTCGATCTCGAGGTAGTGCAGGGAGTGCAACGTCGCCGCAGTCGGCGACGGCACCCACGCCGTCGAGGCACCGGCCTTCGGGTGGCCGACTTTCTGGGCCAGCATGTCCGCCATGAGGTCGGGCATCGCCCACATTCCTTTGCCTATCTGCGCATGCCCGGGGAGTCCGGCCTCCAGCCCGATGTCGACGTTCTGATCCTCGTAGGCGAAGATCCACGGCTGGGTCCGCAGTTCCGCCTTCCTCACAATCGGGCCCGCCTCCATCGACGTGTGAATCTCGTCGCCGGAACGGTCCAAGAACCCGGTGTTGATGAAAGCGAGGCGCGTCTGCGCTTCGGCGATGCACGACTTCAGGTTCACCGAGGTTCGCCGCTCTTCGTCCATCAGCCCCAATTTCAGCGTCTCGGGCGCGAGTCCCAGCAGTCGTTCGACAGCGGCGAACAACCGCACGGTGAGCGCGACCTCGGCCGGACCATGCATCTTCGGCTTGACGATGTAGATCGATCCGGCCGCACTGTTCCTCTTCGGATTGGACGGATCGATGCCGGGCAACGCGCAGAGTGTGGTCATGATCGCGTCGACCACGCCCTCGCCGACCTCCTCACCATCGCCGTCGAGAATCATGTCCGTCGTCATGAGATGCCCGACATTGCGCACGAAGAGGAGCGATCGGCCGGGGAGCACGAGCTCGGATCCGTCTGCCGCGGTGTAAGTCCGGTCTTCCGCCAGCCGGCGCGTGATGGGGCGACCGGCCTTCTCGAAGGTGTCCTCAAGGTCACCTCGGTTGAGACCGAGCCAGTTGCGGTAGGCCAGGACCTTGTCTGCGGCGTCGACGACCGCGACCGAGTCCTCGAAGTCGATGATGGTGGTGAGTGCCGATTCGGCGAGCACGTCGCTGACGCCGGCACGATCCTCGGCTGCGATCGGGGACGCCGGGTCGAAGTTCAGCTCCCAATGCAGGCCGTGCTTGCGCAACAGCACGGACTCGGGCCGGCTGGACGCGCCCCTGAACCCGCGGAACGCCGTCGGGTCGGCCAATCCGGTCCGACCGGTGGAGAGCGTCACGACAAGCGCACCGTCCTCGACCCCGTACGCGATCGAATCCGCATGGCTGCCCGTCTCGAGCGGGAAGTGCTGATCGAGCAGGCGGCGGACTTCGGCGATGACCTGCGCTCCGCGCTCGCGATCGTAGCCGCCCGGTCGCGCGGCACCGGGGAGAGCGTCGGTACCGTAGAGCGCGTCGTACAGCGATCCCCAGCGCGCGTTCGCTGCGTTGAGGGCATAGCGCGCATTCGTTATCGGCACGACGAGCTGAGGACCGGCGAGGTCTGCGACCTCGGCGTCGACGTCACGCGTCGTTACGGTGACATCGGCCGGCTCGGGCACGAGATAGCCGATCTCCTCGAGGTGCGAGCGGTACGCCTTCGCGTCCCACGACTGGTCGCGGTGCGCACGGTACCATTCGTCGAGGTCGGCCTGAAGCCGTTCCCGCTCGACGAGAAGTGCGCGGTTCTCGGGTCCGAACTCGGAAAGGATCTGCTCGACTCCGGACCAGAAGTCCTCGGCCGCTATGCGCGACGGAAGCGCGTCGATCTCGACGAAGTCGCGAAGTTCGCGGGCTATGCTCAGCCCGCCGATGCGGACACGATCTGTGGCTGTCTGGGTCATGAGTTGTACTCCTCGAATATGCTTCCGGGATTCAGGATGCCTTGGGGGTCGAGCGCGGTTTTGATGCGTTGCCCGAGTTCGAGCGCGACATCACCGATTTGACCGCGGAGCCACGGGCGTTTGAGCTTTCCGACACCGTGCTCGCCCGTGATGGTGCCGCCGAGCTCGATGGCCAGCGTCATCACCTCGCCGTATGCACGCTCGGCGCGGTCGGCCTCGGCCGGGTCGTCGGGGTTGAAGAGGACGAGAGGATGGGTGTTGCCGTCGCCCGCGTGCGCGATGAACGCGATAGTGACGTCGTTGCGCTCGGCGATCCGCTCGACCCCATGGATGAGTTCGGCCAACCGTGGAATCGCGACGCCGACGTCCTCGAGCAGCAGACGCCCTTTGAGCTCCACGGCCGGGATCGCCGAGCGACGCGCATGCGCGAGCCGCTCGCCTTCTTCGCGTGTGGTCTCATTGACGCTGATCGGATTGTGGCCGTCGAGCGCCTCGCGCATCACGCGGAACTCACGTCCGTCGGGGTCCAGGTCGTCGCTGCCGACGAGCACGAACGCCGCGGCTTCGCGATTGAGCCCGAGGTGCAACATGTCCTCTACTGCGCCGACCGATGTCCGGTCCATGTACTCGACCATGCCCGGCCGCACGGCGCGGGCGATCTCGGTGATCGCCTCAGCCGCATCCTCCGTCGTGCGATACCAGGCGGCGATGTGCCGCATCGGCGGGGCGGCGGGAAGGAGTCTCAGCGTGACCTCGGTGATGATCCCGAGCGTCCCTTCGCTTCCGACGAAAAGCTGGTCAAGCGACAATCCGGCAACGTCCTTGATGAGCGGGCGCCCGAGCCGCACTGCGCGTCCGTCTGCGAGTACGACTTCGAGACCGAGCACGTAGTCGGCGGTGACGCCGTACTTCACGCAGCAGAGGCCGCCGGCGTTGGTGGCCACATTGCCGCCGATGGAACAGATCTTGAAGGACGCGGGATCCGGCGGGTACCAGAGCCCGTGTTCGGCGACCGCCGCCTTCAATTCGGCGTTCAGCAGGCCAGGCTGCACCGTCGCCATTCGTGTGGCCTCGTCGATCTCGAGTTCGCGCATGCGCTCCGTCGTGAGGACGATGCATCCGTCGACGGCGCTCGCCCCCCCGGAGAGACCGGTGCCGGCGCCGCGGGTCACGATCGGCACGCGATGCTGTGCCGCCCACCGGACCGTGAGCTGAACTTCCTCGGTACTGGTCGGCCGGGCGACCGCAAGCGGCATCCCCGCAGCGGGGTCGAGGGCGCGGTCCCGACGATAAGGTTCGACCGCTTCGCCGCCCGTCAGCACTGTACCGGCGGGCAGAGCGCCGATCAGCCCTTCGAGGACATCAACTTTGACGATCACGGCCGGCCTCTCTAAGTTTCCGTATCGTGGAATACTTTTTTCACTGACGAGTCGAGGCTAACAAGTCCCCCGCCGACCGTCAATCCGGTGGTCGCCGCCGCGGGGCGCGGTAACGTTACTGCGGAGAGGCGACCTGGCGCCGGAGACAGGAACCTGGTCACATCCGTCGACTGCGTCCGGTCGGGGATCGAACGGAGCGGAAGATGGCGGAACGCGACACATCGAACGGAAGCGTGAATTCGGTCAATCGCGCGTTCGAGATCCTCTCCGTGATGGCCGCCGGCCCGGGGCACTCGAAGATCGGTGACATCGCAAGCCAGACCGGACTGCCCCTCCCGACCGTGCACCGTTTGCTGAAGACCTTGGAGGGGCTCGGCCACGTCCGGCGGCTCAACGCCAAGGGATACGCGCTCGGCGCAGGTCTGATGAGTCTCGGAGAAGCCGCTGCCCGGCAGTTCGGGGCATCCGCCCGTCCGCAACTCGAAACGCTGACGGCGGTGCTGTACGAGTCGGTCAACTTCGCGGTGCTGGATTCGGACATGGCGCTTTACATCTCCCAAGCCTCCTCTCAGCGCGCGATGCGGATGTTCGTCGAAGTCGGCAAGCACGTTCCGCTTCACAACACCGGCGTCGGCAAGGCGCTCCTCGCGCAACTCGATCCGTCACGCGTCGCGGCGATCGTCGCCAGAACCGGTTTGCCCGCGGCGACGGAACACAGCATCCGGACGCTCGCGGAACTGAACGACGAGCTCGACCAGATCAGGACCCGCGGCTACGCGATCGATGAACAAGAACAGGAGATCGGCGTGCGCTGTCTCGCTGTGCCGGTGCCCGGCGCGGCGATCCCTAGCGCCCTTTCCGTGTCGGGCCCCGTGGCGCGAATGGACGCCGATTTCGAGAGGCGCGCGATACCCCTGCTACAGAATGCGGCGGAAGCCGTCGCCGGCTGAGCACTCGCTTGCCGGTGGTTCGAGCACGCTCTCGGGCAGATTGCCGTGCTGTTCCGAATGACGGGACGGCAGATGGTGAGCCCTCCGACCCGATGCGATAGTGCCTCTACAGCCTTTCAGGCGAACGTGCCATGAGAGCAAATGGGGTGCCGGGCATCCGTGTCCGGACAGTTCGAGGAGGAACTGTGAATCACACGAAGAGAGCACTGGCGGTCACTGCGACCATGGCCGCGATAGTTCTGCTTGCGGCGGGCTGCTCGACATCACCGCCTTCATCGTCGGTTGACGCGGCAAAGGCGAATGCTCCGGTCACCCTGACGTTCGCGACGAACCTGATCAGCGCGCAACCCACGGGAACGTCGCCGGTCACCAAAGAACTGATCGCGCAATTCGAGAAGAAATACCCGAACGTCAAGATCCAGTTGGAAGAATCGCAGGCGACCGCTTTGCAGCCGGTGATCCAGCTGGCTTTCGCGAGCAACAAGGTGCCGGATGTCTTCAACTTCTGGCGGCCGCAGCCCGCGTTCAATATGAACACGTACATCGCGAGCGGCGAACTCGGCAACCTGACCTCCCTCGCAAAGACCAAGTCGATCCACAATGAATTCCCCGCGACCTCCTGGGCGACCGCGACTGTCGACGGCAAGGTCTGGGGTCTTCCGCTCGAGAACTTCTCCGTTCCGCTGATCGTCAACAAAGCGGTCTTCTCGAAGGCCGGGCTTCCGCTGCCGACGACCTGGGCGAAGCTCAAGAGCGATGTGCCGGCGCTGAAGTCCAAGGGCATCATCCCGTGGACGCTGAGCACTCAGCCGGTTCAGCAGAGCGATGACCGGCTGCTGGACTACGTGCTCAACGGCGAACTCGGAAACGCGAAAGCGCTGGCGCTGTTCGAGGGCAAAGGCTCGTTCACGTCGCCCGCCGTCGAGAAGGCGCTCAGCGACTACATGTCGATCTCGAGCAACGACGGGCCGTCGGATGCCGCTGCACTCGACGACAACTCGGCGATCGCAAAGTACTTCAACACCGGCCAGTCTGCGATGTTGATCGATAACAGCGGATACCTGCCCGCCATCGACAAGTCGGTTGCCGCCAACATGGAAGTGATCCCGTTCCCGACGATCCCGGGCGGCGTGGAGACGACTCCGCACATCGAGAAGGATCTGACGACCTTGATGTACGCGAGCAAAGCGGGGCTTGCCGACAAGGCGAAAGGCCCGGCGATCCGGAACTTCCTCGCCTTCATGACGTCGCCCACTGCCCAGAAGATGTTCGCCGAGCAGTCGGTTCTGGTTCCCGCGACCAAGGTGTCGCTCGACCCGGCCAAGACCGGCCAGCTCTTCGCATCCGTTCAGAAGACGACGTCGACCCTTCCCGGCGACAAGTGGCTGGGAAACGGGCGGACCCCGAGCCAGGAACAGACGTTCTATCCGCTGATGAGCCAGGCCTGGTCCGGACAATTCACGGCGAAGCAGTTCGCACAGCAACTGCAGGCAATGTTCAAATGACTCCGCGGCGTGGGTGACGATGTGAGGCCGTCCGGCCCGATGTCGTCACCCACGCCGCCCACCCAATGAAGGGAAAAGCGACCAAATGGGTGCAATGAAATTCCGACCCTGGCTGCTCCTCATGCTTGCGCCGGCCGCGTTGCTGTACCTGGTCCTCTTCGTCTACCCGTTCATCCAGACATTCATCAGCAGCTTCACCAGCTGGAACGGGATCACAGCACCCGTCTTCGTCGGAATCGCCAACTACGTAGCCCTCTTCAACGACTCGGTGCTGATGTCCGGGATCCTGCGGGTTCTCATCTGGGCCGTCCTGGCCGTCATCGTCAAGGTCGGCCTCGGTCTCGTGTTCGCGGCAATGCTGAAGGACCGCATCCGCGGCTACAAATTCTTCACCAGCGTCTTCTTCTTTCCGGTGGTCATCTCGTCCTCGGCGATGTCGCTGATCTTCTCCCTGATGTACGACAAAGACATCGGGATCATCAACCAGACCCTCAGAATCGTCGGCCTCGGTTTCCTTCAGCAGTCCTGGCTGTCCAACCCGACCACCGCGTTCTATGCGGCGATCGCCGTGCCGATCTACCAGGACATCGGCTTCTTCATGATCATCTTCCTCGCCGCATTGCAGGACATCCCCGCCGAGTACTACGAGTCCGCGAGAATCGACGGCGCGAACGCCTTCCAGATCTTCTTCAGAGTGACAGTGCCGCTGTCCTTGGGCAGCATCCGGGTCTGCGTGATACTTGCCGTCACATCGGCATTCAAGACCTTCGACTACATCTTCCTGCTCACCGCCGGCGGTCCGGGCACCTCGTCGCAGGTTCCTGCCACCTGGATGTACCAGCAGACCTTCCAGGCTTTCAAATACGGGTACGGGGATGCCATCGCGATGCTCATCTTCGCGCTCAGTATCGCGGTCTCCGCTGTGGTGGTCGGCAGTGGCTCGATCGGCCGAATACGAGGGGCGAAAGACATGGTGACGCAATGACAGGCACAATGACAGACGAGACGTACACGCCTCGCCAGCTGACAGCGAGACGGAGTACCGCCTCGCGAGCGTTCGGCAGGCTGCAGAACAACCCGATGATCCTCGTGACTTATGCGGTGCTCATCCTCAACTGCGGTAGTTGTCTGATCCCTCTGGTCTGGACACTCAGCAATTCATTCCGCAGCAACACCCAGATCTTCACCCACTTCTCTCTCATTCCCGAACAGATCAACTTCTCGAATTTCGTCACGATGCTGACAAGCACCAACCTCGTGACCTCTTTCTTCAATTCGGTCATCATCACGGGCTCGAGCTTGATCCTGCTGCTGATCTGCGTTCTGCCGGCGGGATTCGTGCTCGCGCGGTTCCAGTTCAAGTTCTCGCGCCTGATCTACACGATGTTCCTGCTGTCGATCTTCGTGCCGGGCATCGTGCTTCTGCAGGCGGTCTACAAGATCTTCGCTTCGTCGGGGCTGCTGAACGTGCCGTACGCCATCGTGCTCGTCTACACGGCGGGACAGATCCCGTTCTGCCTCTTTCTGATGGTCGCCTACATGAGAGAGGTGCCCGGCTCGATCGAGGAAGCCGCCATTCTCGACGGAGCGGGACCATGGACGGTCTTCACCAAGGTGATCGTGCCGATGACGCGGAACGGGATCGTCACGATCGTCATTCTCTCGTTCGTGGCGATCTGGAACGACTACATCTACGCGCTCGTTTTTCTCCCGGAACCCCAGCAGCAGACGCTCACGGTCGCACTGGCGGCGGCAAAGGGCGAGTACGCCGTCAGTTACGGATTGCTGTCGGCCGCCGCGATCATGGCGGTCCTGCCGGTGTTCATCTTCTACATGTTCACGAAGAACCTGCTCATGTCCGGCATGTCGGCCGGGGCGATCAAAGGATGACCGCGATCGCCTCGTCGGACGCCGCCCGGCCGATATCCCTCGGCCTCGTCGGCCTCGGTCGTCAGATGCGCGATGTGCTGGTGCCGGCGCTGATCGCCAGCGCGCCGTGGAAGATTCGCGGAATATGTGACGTCGACCCGGATCGCGTCGACGAGTTCTCGAAGATCTACGCATCCGGAAGTTGCTTCACCGACGTCGAACGCATGCTCGACGAAGAGCGATTCGATGCGCTGATCGTCGCAGTCGGCCACAAGCAGAACCTTCCGATCATCTCAGCGGCGCTGCAGCACGGTGTCAGCGTGTTCGTCGAGAAGACACCAGTGGACAGCGTCGCCGAGGCCGACGAACTCGTGCGTCTCCAGCACGACACCGGGCGCTGGGTCATGGTCGGCTTCAACCGCCGGTTCGCCGATCCCTACCGCGACGTGCGAGCCATCAGCGCGTTGCCCGAGTTCGGTGGGATCCGGATGTTCCAGTCCCAGTTCCACGCGAACCGCTACGACGAGCGTGCATTCGTGGTGAACCACGTCATCCATCACCTCGACTTGGCCCGCTTTCTGCTCGGCGAGATCGAGATCGCAGACGTCCAACGGATCCGCGTCTCGGAGGGAATCGTCGGATACACGATCTCGTTCGTAGCCGAATCCGGCGCGATCGGCACGATTCAGTCCGGCTCGATGCTCGACGCGTCTTTCCCGGTCGAGCGACTCGAAGTGCTGGGGGTGGGCGGAAACATCGTGGTCGACAACCTGGCGCCCGCGATCTACCACCAGCCTCCGGGCACCATCGCCACACCTATCGCTCCGGCCTCGACAACTTGGACGCCCACGACCTACCGGGCACCGCACCGCAACCTGGTCGGCTACGAGCGGGAGCTTGCGCACTTCATGTCGAGCATCCGACACGACACAGCACCATCGCCCGATATCGCGGATGCGAGAAAGACGATGGCGCTGGTCGAGCGGGTGGATGAATTGGCTCAGCTGTAGCTGAGAAGCGTTCGCTCGTCGATC
>FSWU01000177.1_pt1 | contig 36694 bp, 38 predicted proteins | sample 1638061 | NCBI WGS metagenome assembly FSWU01 (sample SAMEA3914788, study PRJEB12502) | metagenome | biome: forest; material: soil | place: Canada | collected 2011-07-03 | depth 0.1 m
GCTAAATGTCTAACATCAGGCCATTGACAAAGATGGCCGGCAGCCATCACAATCTCCTCAACCGGATGCGCACCAGCTGCAGCACCTCTCCTCTTCTCTCCTCTCCTCTCCATTTCCGCACGAGTCCCGCACGAGACAGGTTGTGACATACGCATGAGTGACAAGTGTCGTTCACAACTACGCGCCCGTCGCAGTGGTCGCGGTGGCGATCCTCGCAGTTGCGCTGTGGTTCGCGAAGGGCAAGCATCATTTCATGACCCGAGAAGAATCGGCACATCTGACCATCGACGCCGAGAAGCTCTTGGAGTGAGTGGATCGTGCGCGCTCGCCCGGAATCCACGATGAACCAACCTCACGACGCTCCCGTCGGCGGAAATCGCCCCGGCACCGTGGAGAACGATGTGCAACTGGTGGACACCGTCCTCCGGCCGGTTCGCGGCCACATGGCGTTCGAGTCGTGCGTGGAGCAACTGGGGTCGGCGATCCAGCTGGGCGTCTTCCGGGCAGGCAGCAAGCTTCCGAACGAACGCGAGCTCGCAGAGCGGCTGAACGTGTCGCGCGCGACACTGCGCGAGGCGATCAGCGCCCTCCGGGCGGCCGGATTCGTCACCACGTCCCGCGGCCGCGGCGGAGGAACCGTGGTCGAGCCGCTCGAGAACATGCGCAGACTGGAGCCGATCGAGCTCGTCGACGGCCAGGTCGAAATGGACGACATCGTCACGTTCCGCTCGATCGTCGAGCCGGGCGCTTGCTACTACGCGGCGTCCCATCCAATGGATGCCGTCGCCCGCGAACTCCTCACCACCCGCCTGAGCGAGGTGAAGGCTGCCAGAACACCGTCGGCCTACCGCCAGGCCGATGCGCGGCTCCACCTCACGATCGCGTCAGTGTGCGGTTCGGCCGAGCTCTCGAAGTCGTGCAGCGTGGTCCAGACCAGGATCCACCAATTCCTCGATGAGATCCCCTTCCTGCTGAAGAACATCGAGAACTCCGACGAGCAGCATCGGCTCATCGTGAATGCGATCCTGACCGGGGACGCGGACACCGCGCGCGCGGTCATGGAAGAGCACTGCGCGGCAACGGCGGCCCTGCTCAAAGGCCTGCACACGTGAAGCGTGCCGCAACACCGAACCAGAACCGCGAAACGACGTAAAGGAACACGACCGTGACCGCTGCCTCCGCTCCCGCACCCGGGAACCGCCTTCGAAACGACAGGATGCTCACCGTCCCGCAGCTGATCGAGTCCATCGACGCCGGCGAGACGGACACGGTCATCCTCGGCTTCACCGACATGCAGGGCCGCCTGCAGGGCAAGCTGATGCACGCAGCGTACTTCCGCGATCAGGTTCTGGGCCACGGGACCGAAGGGTGCAACTACCTGCTCGCGGTCGATGTCGACATGAACACCGTGGACGGCTACGACCTCACGTCGTGGGACACGGGCTACGGGGACATGCTGTTCGAGCTGGATCTGGACACCATCCGGAAGCTGCCGCACCGCCCCGGCACAGTGCTCATCCAGTGCGACCTGAATCTGATCGACGGCACCCCGGTCTCGGTTTCGCCGCGGGCCATCCTCCGCAGGCAGGTCGGGCGCGCGGCATCGAATGGCTGGCAGGCGTTCGCCGGCACGGAGCTCGAATTCATCGTGTTCGACAACACGTATGAGGAGGCGTGGAAGGCGGACTACAAGGGCTTGACCCCGGCGAATCAATACAACGTCGACTATTCACTGCTCGGCTCGGATCGCGTCGAACCGTTGCTGCGAACCATCCGCTCGACAATGTATGGGGCGGGGATGACCGTCGAGTCGGCGAAGGGCGAGTGCAACTTCGGCCAGCACGAGATCGCCTTCCTGTTCGACGAGGTGATGACGACCGCGGACAACCACTCGGTCTACAAGACGGTGTCGAAAGAGCTCGCGCACGACGCCGGCAAGGCGGTCACGTTCATGGCGAAGCCGAACGAGCGTGAAGGGAACTCGTGCCACATCCACCTGTCGCTGCGTGGCAGCGACGGCGAGCTGGTCTTCTGGGATGAGCGGAATAGCGAGCGGACGCCGCTCTACGACCACTTCATCGCAGGCGTGCTCGCCACGATGCGCGAGTTCACGCTCTTCTACGCACCGAACATCAACTCGTACAAGCGGTTCGCGCGCGGGTCATTCGCGCCCACCGCGGTGGCCTGGGGTTCCGACAACCGCACGTGCTCGGTGCGCCTGGTCGGTCACGGATCCAGTGCGCGGATGGAGAATCGGCTGCCCGGCGGCGACGTCAACCCGTACTTGGCGATCTCGGCGATGCTCGCGGGAGGTCTCTACGGAATCGAGAATGAGCTCGAACTGGAGGCGGAGACCCGGGGGAACGCCTATGAGTCCGGAGCGCCGACGGTGCCGGCGACGATGCGTGAGGCTCGGGAACTGTTCGCGTCGTCTGCTGCGGCTTCGGCCGCCTTTGGCGACGAGGTGGTCCGGCACTACCTCAACTATGCGGATGTCGAGCTGGCCGCGTTCGATTCGGCGGTGACCGACTGGGAACTTCGACGCGGCTTCGAGCGACTGTGAGCGACGCGACGGTGACAGCGGCATTTCCTCCCTCGGCCTATTCGGGCGGTGGCTCGTTCCACGTGGTGAATCCGGCCACGGGGGCGGGTCTGATCGACGTCGGCCTGGCTGATGTCCGAGAAACGGATCGCGCGATCGAGCTCGCCCACCGCTCATTCGGGAGCTGGCGAGACGTGGCGCCGGCCGAGCGTGCACGTCTGCTGAGGTCGTTCGCCACCGTCATCGAAGCGCACATCGAGGAGCTGGCACAGCTCGAGGTGCTGAACGCCGGCCACACGGTCGCGAATGCGCGCTGGGAAGCGGGAAACGTCCGCGACGTGCTCAACTACTATTCGGCCGCCCCGGAACGGCATTTCGGCAGGCAGATCCCTGTTCCCGGCGGTATCGACATCACCTTCCACGAGCCGCTCGGCGTCGTCGGCGTCATCGTTCCATGGAATTTCCCGATGCCGATCGCCGCGTGGGGATTCGCGCCCGCGCTCGCGGCAGGGAACACGGTCGTCCTGAAGCCCGCAGAGCTGACGCCCCTCACGGCCTTGCGGATCGCGGAGCTGGCGCTTGAGGCGGGCCTTCCCGAGGGCGTGTTCCAGGTGATCCCGGGCAACGGTTCGATCGTGGGCGAACGCTTCGTGACGCATCCGGCCGTCCGCAAGGTCTGCTTCACCGGCTCCACGACGGTCGGCAAAGGCATCATGCGAGGTTGCGCGGACCAGCTCAAACGGCTGACGCTCGAATTGGGCGGTAAGAATTCGAACATCGTGTTCGAGGATGCCGACCTGGAACTCGCGGCGGCGACTGCGCCGGGGGCCGCCTTCGACAATGCGGGCCAGGATTGCTGCGCGCGCTCGCGCATTCTCGTCCAGGCGAGCGTCTACGACCGGTTCCTGGAACTGCTCGAACCCGCCGTCCGCGCGGTGAGGGTCATGGATCCGGCGCTGGACGAGTCGGAGATGGGCCCGCTTGTCTCAGCCGTCCAGCGGGACCGCGTCACGGCATACCTCGACAGTGCGGATGTCGCGTTCCGCGGCACCGGAGTCGACGGGAGTTCGGGCTACTGGCTGGCACCGACCGTGGTGATCCCCGGTTCCGCCACCGACCCCGTGTGGCGCGAGGAGGTCTTCGGCCCCGTGCTGGCCGTGATGCCGTTCGACGACGAGCAGGACGCGATCGCGAAGGCGAACGACACGGAGTATGGGCTCTCGGGGTCGCTCTTCACCCGCGATGTCGGACGCGCGATCCGCGTTTCCCGCGGTGTCGAGTCTGGGAACCTCTCCGTCAATTCGCATTCCTCGGTTCGCTATTGGACGCCGTTCGGTGGTTTCAAGCAGTCCGGGTTCGGACGTGAGCTGGGACCCGACGCGCCGGACGCCTTCTCCGAGGTCAAGAACGTGTTCATCGCGACCGGACAATAGATCCAAACGAGAACCAGAACCAGAACGAGCACCAGAACCAGAACCAGAACCAGAACGAAAGGCACATCAGAGTGAGCACAACCACCACACCCGCGGGCGCACGGCTCCAAGGAAAGGTCGGCGTCGTCACCGGCGGATGTTCCGGAATCGGGCTGGCTACGGCGCGCAAGTTCCGCGCCGAAGGGGCGAAAGTTGTGATCGCGGACGTCGATGAGGCGCGCGGGCCGGCGTTGGCCGACGAGCTCGGTGCCGCTTTCATCAAGGTGGATGTCACGGATGCCGCAGAAGTGGAAGCGATGTTCGCCTTCGCGAAATCCACTTACGGCCGCGTCGACATCGCCTTCAACAATGCGGGCATCTCTCCGCCGGATGACGACTCGATCCTGAAGACCGGGATCGAGGCCTGGGATCGGGTCCAGAGGGTAAACCTCACCAGCGTGTACCTCTGCTGCAAGGCAGTGATCCCGTACATGCTCGAGCAGGGCGGGGGCTCCATCATCAACACCGCATCGTTCGTCGCCATCATGGGTGCGGCGACCTCGCAGATCTCGTACACCGCGTCGAAGGGTGGTGTGCTCGCGATGAGCCGTGAGCTCGGTGTGCAGTTCGCCCGAAAAGGGATCAGGGTGAACGCGCTGTGCCCGGGACCGGTGAACACACCGCTTCTGCAGGAGCTGTTCGCCAAGGATCCCGAGCGGGCCGAACGACGGCTCGTCCACGTTCCGATGGGACGGTTCGCGCAACCCGAGGAGATCGCGAACGCGGTCGCATTCCTCGCGAGCGACGAGGCCAGTTTCATCACGGCGACCGACTTCCTGGTCGACGGAGGTCTGTCCAACGCGTACGTGACGTCCGTCGACGCCGACTTCGAATGAGGGCACGATGACTGACACTCCGCTCATCGGGATCTCGACCTACCGTCAGCCCGCCGCTTGGTCGACGTGGCGCGACATCGAGTGCGACCTCCTCCCGTCCGACTACGCGGCTTCGGTCGCGGCCGCGGGTGGTGTGCCGATCCTGATCCCCCCGCTCGACTCGGCCGAGGGCGCGCGGGTCGTGGCCTCCAGGATCGACGGGCTGTTGATCTCGGGCGGCGCCGACATCAACCCGGCGCGTTACGGCGAGACGCCGGACGCGCACGTTCGCGGATGGTCGGACCGGCGTGACACCTCCGAACTGCTGCTGCTCGATGCTGCGGCCGAGCTGTCGATCCCGGTCCTCGGCATCTGCCGCGGCATGCAGCTGATGGCGGTGCACGGCGGCGGACGTCTCATCCAGCACCTTCCCGACACGGTCGGGCACGGCGAACACGGCGGCGGGCCGTCCCACTACGGCCGTGCCGTCGTGCGGATCGAGGACGGGCACCGCATCTCCGGACTGCTCGACCCGGACATCATCGCGCCGTGCCACCACCATCAGGCGGTCGCCACTCACCCGGGATACGTGGGTACGGCACGAGATAGCGACGGAGTCCTGCAGGCGATGGAGGCTCCGGGGGAACGGTTCGAGCTCGCGGTGCAATGGCATCCGGAGACGACCTCCGACAAGCGGCTCTTCGCGGCGCTTGTCGACGCGGCGCGCGTTTCATGATGCCCTGATCGGCCCGACTCCGGTTCCACGGCCCCGGAACTGACCTGGCTAGTCGGCGTTGAGCTTGTCGCAGAGTTCTGCGAGCCGGGCGAGTTCGCTTTCGTCGAGTTTGCTGCCCACCACGTTGGTGATCGACGCCATGTGCTCGAGTGCGACGCGCCGGAACAGGTCGAAACCGGTGTCGGTGATCCGGATCATGGTTCCGCGGCCGTCGGTAGGCTCCGGGCATTTCGAGACGAGTTCACGCGCGACCAGGCGGTCGACCAGGCGGCTGACGCTCGGCTGGGTCAGGAGCACGTGCTTGGTCAGATCCCTGAGCCGGATCTCCCGTTTCGGTTCGCGCGCGATGTTGAAGAGGACGTCGTATTCGTTGAACGACAGCTCATGGGAGGGGAAGTCGTGGGTGAGGGCGCGCATGACCGACACTTGCGCCCGGAACAGCGATTCCCAGGCCGTCACAGCATCCACCCGAGTTGCCACGATTCCTCCTTGCAGAATCCAACAATAGGGAATAGCTGTGGATTCCGGGAACTCTGGAGGAAGTACACGGTCACTGCGTTGTCCCAGGTGATTGGACGACACGCTCCAGGGTGGCCCGACGGGCACGACGAACCGGTTCGATTCGATGATGGACGCGGTCGCCCGGGTGCATTCGAACTGACAACGTTGGATGGCGCCGGGCGGCGATAAACCGGACGTTAAACAGATTGAGGGCCGACCGCAGAGGCTAGCGGTCGACCCTCTCCCTTGCACCAAGAGTGTCCTGCAATCACATTCCACATCAGCTGCCACAGCAAACAACTGATGCTCTAAAACTATATAACGAACAGATAACGAGCGCTAGTTACCAAGTCGTTATTTTTCTGCCAATTACCTATCGAATGGATTCGGTTTTGCTGGGTCGACTCATCGGTCTACCAAGACGCCTGACGGATGCACGGATCATGCGGGCAACGCTGCCCTCTCGAGGCCGGCTCCGATTGCTTGCATCCAGCTAGCGAAACCAACGGCGAAGGGCATGAGGACCCAGATCAGCCGGGCGTTCACCGCTCGTGCCCGCGAGGCGAGGTCTTGACAGTCGACGCAGCCGCTCAGGTGCCTGTCCAGTCGGAGCCGTTCCCGCTTCGCGAGATTCCCGCGGATGAATCCGGGCAGCCGATGGGCAGTCCAGGCGCAGTCCGAGCGTTTCAGCCTGAATCTGCGCAGGTGCTCCCGTATCCATTGCTCACGGAAGTGCTCTCTGGCACGGTGAGCGAGCATCGCGACGCTCGTCGTCTTGACATTCAGAAGTTGCGCAGCCTGCCGATGGCTCAGCCTCTCAACCTCCACGAACCAGAGTGCGGCGCGACTTCGGGCAGGTAGGGCTTGAAAGGCACGTATCGTTGCCCGGTAGTCGAGCGAGCGATGCACCTGCTCGACGAAATCTGCGGACGTAGGGATTTCCTCAGCCGTGCCGATCGGGACCTCTTCGACCGGGCGGCGACCGTTGCTCGCGATGTTTCTGATCGTTGTGAAGAGGTAGGGCCGGAATCCGTCGGTCGGCCCGCCGCCCCGTCTGATGATCGCGTAGAGCCGAGTGAATGCCTCTGCGACCAGGTCGTCGACGTCGGCGGGGAGGGCACGTGAGTGCGCCAGCGATCTGGCTGCCCCATGGTGACGACGCCAGAGTTCGGCGAACGCGCCCTGTTCTCCGGTCCGGGTCATCCGGACAAGATCCGTGTCGGATGCTTCGTCGAAGTCCGACCGCCGCTCGATCCGGGTCGGTGTCGCTCGGCGTTTCATCGTCTGCATCCTTCACGGCCGAGGGTGAAGGGAAGGGGCGGGCACACCCGCATGCCGCCCCTCCCCAGGCCGGACCCGGCGCTCCCGAAACGCCGGACCCAGCGGAGCGTGATGGGAACACGCTCCTGGTGAAAAGCCCTTGGGCTTCCGGTTAAAGAGAGTTCGAAACCGTCGGACTCCAACAGGGTTCTTGCGCACTCACAGGATCTACCCAGGTAGGAGGACAGGAGCATGAGGACGCCGGGCGCCGGCAGCAGGAGAGCGCCGCTAGGAGGTCTCCGCGGGAGGATGCGTCGAGGAAGGCTGCTTAGAAGAGGTCCGGGCTCGGCGCGCTCGCGTGCCGGATCGACACGTCCGCGTGGCGGTCGAATCGGTAACCCGCGCCGCGTACGGTGCGCACGATGTCCTCGTAACGGTCGAGCTTGGCGCGAAGCCGCCGGATGTGCACGTCGATGGTGCGCTCGTTCGGCGCTTCCTCATCGCCGGCGCTCCAGAGAGCGTTGATGAGCTCGATGCGCTCGATCGTGCGCCCCTCGCGCAGCACCAGGTACTGCAGAAGCTCGAATTCCTTGTAGGTGAGGCCGATGACCTCGTTGTCGATCAGAAGGCGCTTGCGAGAGAGGTCGATCACGACGCCGGCGAAGGCACGGTCCGGCTCCTGGGGCTCGTTGCGATGCTGGGCGATCGCTGCGGGGTCCTGAAGCGCGAGGCGAACGACGTCCACGTCCCGGCCACCCGCGCCCTGCGGTGCGAGCGCGACTGCGGCGTAGGTCTCGGACTGGGGCGCCAGCTCGTGGGTGAGACGCTTCAGCGCCTCGACGATGCTGCCAAGGTCCGTTCCGGCCGCAGCGGCCTTGAGCTCGTCGATGCCGACGTAGAGGACGAAACCGCGTGCCTCGGTGCCGCCGGGGACTGCGCGGAGGCGGGTGCCGGTGGGGGGACTTGCGGGGGCGGCCGGCGAAGGCGTCGTGGTGATCGCGAGCGGGCTCACGACAGGAGTGGAGGGGCGGATCGTGTCGAGATGTGCGAGAGACATGTGAGCGGAGTCCTTTGAGATGATGCGATGAATCCGACCGATCAAAACCGGTGTGCGGCCGGTGTCCCGGACACGGATTCGTGGTGTTGAGCCCTGAGGGCCGGTGCGGATGCGTTCGGTATGCACCCGGGGACTCGTTATCTCAGCGGGAGACGGGACGATCGGTCCCGCCGTCGACCGCCGGGGAGTCCGGCGAGAGGTCGTCGATCAGCGACACATTCGGCAACACATGACGACGCTCATGCCGGACATCATCATGCCGGCATGCCCATGGGCCTCGAGGGAGGTCAGGGTACGCGAATTGTCAGTCATGCACGCAATTCAACCTGAAGAGGACGCCGCGTGTCAACCCATCGCGGCTGGGCGTCTACTGAACGGTGCCGTAGAGGCGATCTCCGGCATCGCCCAGCCCGGGGATGATGTATCCGTTCTCGTTCAACCTCTCGTCGACCGCGCCGACCACGATCGTCACGTTCCGGCCTTCGGTCTCCTTCTCGAGCCTGGCCAGTCCCTCCGGTGCGGCGAGGATGCAGATGGCTGTGACATCGATGGCACCGCGACGGAACAGGAATTCGATGGCAGCCCCCAGCGACCCACCGGTCGCCAGCATCGGGTCGAGCACGAAGCATTGCCGGTCGGAGATGTCCTCCGGCAGCCGTTCGGCGTATGTGGTCGGCTGCAGGGTGACCTCGTTGCGGACCATTCCGAGAAAGCCGACCTCGGCCGTCGGCACCAGCTTGACCATCCCGTCGAGCATCCCGAGGCCGGCACGCAGGATCGGTACGACCAGAGGCCGCGGTTCGCTCAGGGTCACTCCTACGGTCTCTGCCACGGGAGTGGTGATGCGCAGCGGCTGGACGCGCACCGAACGGGTCGCCTCGTATGCCAGCAGCGTGACGAGCTCTTCGGTGAGCGAGCGGAACACGGGAGATGGAGTGTTCTTGTCCCTCAGCACCGTGAGCTTGTGGGTGATGAGGGGATGATCGGCAACATGCACTCGCATAGGCTCAATCTATCCGCTCGAAAGGCGTTCCCGTCCGCCCGCGCCCAAACGGAGGTTCTGCTCGTGACGCTCGAAGCTTCCGAGACGTTCGATCGGTGGATGGGTCGTGCGCTCGATGAGGCGCGGCTGGCCCTTGCCACCGGAGACGTGCCGGTCGCGGCGCTCGTCCTGGATGCCGACGGCGAGGTGATCGGGACCGGCCGCAATGAGCGAGAGGCGCAGCAGGATCCGACCGCGCACGCCGAGATCCTCGCGTTGCGCTCGGCGGCGGCGCAGACGGGTGACTGGCACCTGACCGGGACGACGCTCGTGGTCACACTCGAACCGTGCCTGATGTGCGCCGGGGCGATCCTCGCGGCGCGCGTGCCACGGGTCGTGTTCGGCGCGTGGGACGAGAAAGCCGGCGCGGCGGGATCTGTCTACGACGCACTCCGTGATCGGCGACTGAACCATCGCGTTGAAGTCTTCGCGGGCATCCGAGACGCGGAATGCTCCCGGCTGCTTGAGGAGTTCTTCGAGGGTCGTCGATGATCCGGCCGATCGATACGTCATCGACGCGGCAAACCTAGGATGGATGTGTGAGTCAGACGCAACCTACGCAATCCGAGTCGGTGATGTTGCCGACGACCGCGATCCTCGGCGGCGGTTCCATGGGACGGGCCATTCTCGGCGGACTTGTCCAGCCTGGAGTCGTGGTCTCGGGGGGCATCCGCGTGACCAGCCGGTCGGCAGCGCACGCCGCGGAGCTGACCGGCCCGGCGGGCATCGCAGCTTCTGCGACGGAGACCGACCCGGATGCGAATCGGACGGCCGTCGACGGTGCCGAGCTGGTGATCGTGGCGGTCAAACCCGCCATGGTCAGGGCGCTCCTTGAGGAGATCGCCGACTCCCTCGTGCCCGGCGCGATAGTCGTCAGCGTCGCGGCCGGGGTCAGCATCGCGACGATCGAGTCCGCGCTCCCGGACAGAGTCTCGGTCATGCGGGCGATGCCGAACACTCCCGCGACGATCGGCAAGGGCGTGACCGGGCTCAGCGCCGGTAACCGCTCGTCGAAGACGAACGTGGCAACCGTGCGGGCGTTGTTCGAGACGGTCGGAACGGTCGTCGAGGTACCGGAGAGTCAATTGGATGCGCTGAGCACCATCTCCGGCTCCGGACCGGCATACGTTTTCTACATTGTCGAGCAGCTCACCCAGACGGCGATCGCCAAAGGGTTCAGTGCAGATCAGGCCGCGCAGCTGGTGAACGGGACCTTCGCGGGAGCTTCCGAGCTGCTCGTCACGTCCGGTGAGGATCCCGCGGAACTGCGGCGACGGGTGACCAGCCCCAACGGCACCACCGAGCGGGCCATCGCGGTGCTCGAGACCGGCGGCCTGAAGGAACTGTTCGATCGTGCGACGGACGCTGCGCTCGCCCGCGCGCAGGAGCTGGCTGCGGGCTGAGCCACGGCCCGACCGGGGCGCGCCGTTCGACGACGTATCCGCGGTACGGCATCCGATGGGCGGCATGCGCCGCCGATCCGCAAAGTACCGTGGAACTCGTCAGGCTGAGTGACTAGCCTGGTGAAATGGCTGACATCTTTGACGTCGTCGCGGATGCGACCAGGCGCGACATCTTGAGAGTGCTCCTGGACAGCCGCGCGAGCGGAGCAGGGGATGGCGAGATCAGCGTGTCGCAGATCGTCGCGAAGCTGGAACTCAGCCAGCCGACCGTGTCGAAGCATCTTAAGGTGCTGCGCGAGGCGGGTCTCGTACACGTCAGGGAAGAAGGGCAGCACCGCTACTACCGGCTCGAGTCCGGTCCCCTCGAGGATCTCGACGACTGGCTGATGCCCTTTCTGGAATCCCATGCCGATCAAGAGAAACATGATGAATCACTCAGCGTAGAGGCGCTCAATGCCGAGGCACTCGAATTCGCGAGCACTCTGGGCAAAGCGCTCGCCGACACCAGTCACGCCGTCACGGGGGCGGTTCAGCGCGTCGCGACCCGGACCAGGCGCCACGACTGATTCGGTCCCGCCCCGGTGATCGGAGCTCGTCACCGCGCCTCCGTCATCCGGCGCCCGCTGAGTCGGCTAGACTAGTCACTTGTGCCGCCGCGGATCCGCGGATGGCCCCCGTACTTTGTGAGGTCCACGTGGGTTCTGTCATCAAGAAGCGCCGCAAGCGTATGGCGAAGAAGAAGCACCGCAAGCTGCTTCGTAAGACTCGCCACCAGCGTCGCAACAAGAAGTAGGTTCATCCCACTTCTTTCACAGGAAGCGCCGGACACCGTGTGGAGACCGGCGCTTTTTGCGTGCGCTCCGCCCCGTGACGGTCGAGAGAGCACGGTGACGGACGAGGGAGCACGGCGACGTATTGTTGATGAGTGGTTGCGCACGTTCTCACTCTGATCGGTAAGCCCGGCTGTCACCTGTGCGACGATGCGCGGACGACGATCCATTCCGTCATCGACGACCTGGGTGATGCCCGAGTCGACGTGGAGGAGCGCTCGATCCTGGAGGAACCTGCGCTCTTCGACCGCTACGCGGAGGAGATCCCCGTCGTGCTCGTCGACGGCAAGGTCCACACCTATTGGCGCGTCGATCCGACACGTCTCCGTTCCGCGCTGCTGCAGTGAGGGTTCGCCGCCTTTGGTGCGTCGGGCCCGTGTCTGCCTGGCGGCCGGAACTTCGTCCAGCCATTGGCCGCTAGCCAGTCGGGACCCGGCCCGCCGTGTGGGCGTCGAGGGCGCTCGCGAGTTCGGCGGTCCGCTCGATATGGGGACTGTGCCCGCAATTCTCGAATCCGAGTTCGCGATACGTTCCACCCGCGACGGAATAGCGATCCAGCATGTTTCGGATCTGTGCCGGCATCGGCTGGGGCGGCGCGATCTCGGATCCCGGCCATCCGCTTATCCGGCCCATGAGGCCGAGCGCGTTCGTGTCGAAGATCGATCTGTCGGAGATGATGACGTCCTGGAGGCCACGCGCCCAGAGAATCGGCGGCTTGCATCTCAGCCGGTCGATCCCGGAGACGTCGAGGTATCGCGGTGCCATCGCGTTGAGCGGCCCGCTCGTCCCTGCCGCGAAGCCCGGCCAATGCGGCGACGGAATGCTGTCTCCCGGATAGTTGCGGTCGCCGACCTTGGTGGAAAGGATCGACTCCACCCAGATGTCTTCGTATTCGGAACGGAATCCCGGCGCAACATACGACGCCCGGAATGCAGTACGCGGCGAACTGCGATGGTCGGCGGTGCGATCGCCCTCCACGAGATGGGACACGAATCCGGCGCTGGCCGTTGCGCCGCCGCACCCGGCGTCGTCGTCAGTGACCCTCCGGCCGCTGACGCCATCGGTCCCCCCGAGACCGTACGGTGAGACGGGAGCGACGAGCGTGAGGCTCGCGACCTGCTCCGGCCGGTCGAGCAGTTGCTGGAGCACGATCGGCCCTCCCATGCTCCAGCCGACGAGGTGGACGGCGTTCGGACCCGGGCCGCCGGCGATCGAGTCGATCACAGCCCACACGTCGTCCGCGAAATCGCGTACCCCGCGGGTCGCGTCGACGGGCAGGCCCTCGCTGCCGCCGAAACCGCGCAGGTCGACCGCGATGGAATGGATGTCGTCCGGCAGCGCGAGCATCAGGGGCTGCCAGAACAGACTCGATGAGACGTTGCCGTGGACGAAGACGATCGTCCGATCCGAGGCGGCGGCCCCGCGCTCCAGGACGTTCGCCCGCAGCCTTGAGGACGGCACCGTGCGCGCGCTGATTCCCGGAAAAAGATTCCGTGTCATGGTTACATCTTCGCGGTTGATCGGGTCCTCGGCGGGATCAGCCGGTGTGCAGCTTGGCCGTGGATCGTCCTACGGCGCGAGACGCGTGGGTCCGCGGAACAGATAGGTCGCTTCTCGAAGGTTCGGCAGGTGCAGCAGGAGCATGAGCACGCGAGCCAGGCCCATCCCGAATCCGCCGTGCGGCGGGACTCCGTAGCGGAAGAAATCGAGGTAGAAACCGAGCTCGGCGGGATCGAGGCCCTTCTCTGCAGCCTGCTTCTCGAGGAGGTCCACGCGATGTTCGCGCTGTGCGCCGGTGGAGATCTCGACTCCGTTGAAGATGAGGTCGTAGCTGCGAGTGATCGACGGGTCTTCCGGGTGACGCATGTGGTAGAACGGCCGGATGCTCGACGCGTAATCGGTCAGGAACACGAATTCGTGACCGTATGTCTCCTGGACGTAAGCGGAGATCTGGCGCTCGCCCTCCGGGTCCATGTCGTCGTCGTGCCTAGGCACCTCGTACCCGCGCTCGGCGACGATCCGCTTCGCTTCCGCGAGCGGGACCCGGGGGAACGGGGTCTCCGGCACCGTCACGTCGACGTCGAACAGTTCGCGGATCGCCTCACCGTGCTTCTCCTTGACGGCACGCAGGCCCGCGACGATGAGTTCCTCGTGCATCCGCATCACGTCTTCGTGGCTGTCGATCCAGCTGATCTCCGCATCGACGCTTGTGAACTCGGTCGCATGGCGGCTGGTGAAGCTGGGGTCGGCGCGGAACGCAGGACCGATTTCGAAGACCTTGCCGAATCCAGCGGACTGCGCCATCTGCTTGAAGAACTGCGGGCTCTGGGCGAGGTATGCCTTGCCCTCGAAGTACTCGACCTCGAAGAGCTCAGCGCGCGACTCGCTCGGGCTGGCCATCAGTTTGGGCGTGTGGATCTCGATGAAGTCGCGTTCGATCCAGTACTGGCGGATAGCGTTCTCGAATGTCGTCTGGACTCTGAAGATCAGGTTGTTGACCGGCTCGCGCAGGTCGAGAAACCGCCAGTCCATCCGCTTGTCGATCCCGCTGTCGGACGCGATCGGCGTCTCCGCGATCGCAAGGGTCGCCACGGTGAGATCGTCGAGCCGGATCTCGATGCCGCCGAGCTTCACGCGTTCGTCGTGTTTGAGTTCTCCGGTCGCGGTCACGAAACTGCCCTGGGACAGAGCGGAGATCGTTGTCGCGGGTTCGTCAGCGACCACGGCGCCGTCGGCATCTGTGGTCCGAGGGTTCACCAGTTGGACCGCGCCCGTCTCGTCTCGGAGGACGACGAACTGCACCTTCTTCTGATCGCGCACGGTCTCGACCCATCCGGAGACGGTCACGAGGCCGTCCGCTCGGGCCGCCAGGTCCTTGATCAGTACACGTTCATTCACGGTCTTCAAGCCTACCGTGCATGGGTTCTCGGCTAATTCAAGGCAACGACCTCCGTAGACTGGACGGCGTGGTAGCAAGCCAGGTGCATCTCGTTCGTCATGGTGAGGTGTTCAATCCCGACGGCATCCTGTATGGCAGGCTGCCTGGCTTCGGCCTCTCCAAGCTCGGCCACCGGATGGCGTCGAGCGCGGCCGAAGAGCTTGCCTCACGCAACCGGAGCATCGTGGCGCTCGCCGCTTCTCCACTTCAGCGCACTCGCGAGTCGGCCGCGCCGATCGCTGAGACGTTCGGCCTTCCGGTGCGGATCGAGGAGCGGATCATCGAGCCGACGAACCACTTCGAAGGCATGGTGATGCGACGAGCCGTCAGGCTGCCGAAGAACTGGCCGGCGCTCGTGAACCCGTGGCGGCCCAGCTGGGGCGAGGCCTACGTGGACATCGTCGCGCGGATGCGCAGCGCGATCGACGACGCCTTCGAGTCGACCGATGACGGGGACGTCGTCCTCGTAAGCCACCAACTGCCCATCTGGATGTCGCACCTGTCCGTAGCGGGGGAGCGGCTCCCGCACAGTCCCACGAAGCGCCGCTGCGCGCTCTCGAGCATCACGTCGTTCGAGAGGTCGGATTCCGGTCTCGTCGAGGTCGGTTACGTCGAGCCCGCCAGCAGTCTGCAGGCGACCGCGACGGATGTGGGAGCGGTATGAAGGGCAAGAAGCGTCTCGCTATCGCCGCGATCCTGGTCGCCGGCGCCATCGCCCTGACAGGATGCTCCTCGTCGTCGGGCGATTCCCTGGCCAGCCAGTACAAGGACGGCGGGACCAAGAACTACATCGCCGGCGACGGCTCAGTGACCGAGATCACCCTTAAGAACCGGGGAAAGGTGATCGACTTCTCGGGTACGACGGAGGATGGCCAGAAAGTCGACTCCGCCGACTATCGAGGACAGGTCGTCGTGGTCAACTTCTGGTACGCAGGGTGCCCGCCGTGTCGTTCTGAGGCGAGAGAGCTCGAGTCGATCTACAAGCAGAACCAGGGCACGGGCGTCAACTTCCTGGGCGTGAACATCTACGACTCAGCGGACACCGCGATCGCATTCGAGAAGAGCTTCGGGATCACCTATCCGTCGATCCTCGATCGCTCGACCGGCTCCGTCCTGCTGGCATTCAGCGGATCCGTGCCGCCGAAGGCGACCCCGACGACGATCGTGCTGGACAAAGAGGGTCGCGTGTCGGCGCGCATCCTCGGCCCGGTGCAGTCGCCGAGCATCCTGACCAGCCTCATTCAGACCGCGTCATCCGAGAAATACACCCCGTGAACGGGATCGGACAGGTAATCCTCAACGGCCAGTTGCTGATCGCGGTGCCGATCGCACTGCTCGCAGGTCTCGTCTCATTCGCCTCTCCGTGCGTGCTCCCGTTGGTCCCCGGTTATCTGGCGTACGTCGGCGGATTCAGTGACACTAACGGCTCGCGGAACCGCGGGCGGCTCGTGACCGGGGTCGCCCTGTTCGTCCTCGGCTTCGCGGTCGTCTTCATCGCCTACGGAGCAGCGTTCGGCGCCCTCGGCGTCTGGCTGATTCGCTGGCAGGACGTGGTGATCCGGATCCTCGGCATCGTCGTCATCCTGATGGGCTTCGTATTCATCGGCCAGTTCTCGTTCCTGCAACGCACTTTCAAGATGTCGTGGAAGCCGGCGACCGGTCTGGTCGGCGCACCCCTGCTCGGGATCGTGTTCGGGCTGGGGTGGACGCCGTGCTACAGTCCCGCGCTCGCCGCGATCAGCAGCCTGAGCGTCGGGACGGCTTCCCCATGGCGCGGGGCCCTGCTCGGCCTCTTCTACTGTTTCGGCCTCGGTGTCCCGTTCCTGCTCGTCGCCCTCGGGTACGGATGGGTGGCGGGGTCCGTCGCGTTCCTGAAGCGGCACATCCGTGCCATCAACATCATCGGAGGCGTGCTGCTGATCGCCATCGGGGTGCTCATGGTCAGCGGGCTCTGGACCTACCTCATGTCACAATTCTTGGCGGTGATTCCCAACTTTGACTCTGCCATCTGACCATTACGATGCTCTAGTCGAGAACGAGGGGCGCGACCTCGGCCAGCCGCGACTCGGTTTCGTCGGGACGCTTCGCTGGTTCTGGCGTCAGCTCACGAGCATGCGGACCGCTCTCCTGCTACTCCTGCTCCTGGCTTTGGCGGCCGTACCCGGTTCACTCGTGCCACAGCGCAGTTCCGACCCGAACGGCGTCACGGACTACTTCAACGCACACCCCGAGCTCGCCCCGCTCCTCGACAAGATCCAGCTGTTCGACGTGTACAGCTCGGTCTGGTTCTCCGCGATCTACATCCTGCTGTTCGTCTCACTGGTCGGATGCGTCATCCCGCGTACCAAACACCACATCGAGGCGATGCTCGCGAAGCCGCCGCGGACCCCCGCACGCCTCAGCCGCATGCCTGGGTACCGGACCCGGACGGTTCCGGCGTCGGACGCCGATGTCACGACTCCGGAGATGCTGATGGCCTCGGCGGAGCAGCTGATGCGCAAGTCGGGATACCGGGTGGTCCGTTACGATCAGCCGCATCGCAAGACGAGGTCCGTCTCCGGGGAACGCGGTTATCTGCGTGAGACGGGCAACCTCGTGTTCCATTTCGCTCTGCTCGGAGCGATCCTCGCGGTCGGGATCGGCAACGGGTTCGGATACACGGGGCAGAAGATCGTGGTCGTCGGGCAGAGCTTCGTCAACAACCTGGCGTCGTACAACTCGATCAACCCGGGTCGATTCTTCAACTCGGGCAACCTCTCGCCGTTCTCGGTGCGGGTCGACAAGCTCGACATCACCTACGACACGACCAATAAGAGCGCGCTGGGAAACCCGCTCGACTTCACGGCGTTCGTCAAGACCACGGGACCCGGTCCGAGCGCGAAAGACACCACGATCAAGGTCAACGCGCCACTCGAGATCGGCGGAACCCAGGTGTATCTGCTCGGGAACGGCTACGCGCCTACTGTGACGGTTCGGAATCCGCAGGGCGGGATCGTGTTCCAGGACTCGGTGCCCTTCCTGCCTCAGGACTCGAACGACACGTCCATCGGCGTGGTCAAGGTTCCGGACGGACTCTCGAAGCAGGTCGGCATGCTCGGATTCTTCTACCCGACGGTGGGTCAGAGCCAGACCTCGAAGGGCGCACTCACTTCGACGTTCCCGGCACTCAACGATCCCGTCCTCTCGCTCAACGTCTACGTCGGTGATCTCGGGCTCAACAAGGGCGTGCCGGTCAACGTGTACTCACTGGACACCGACAAGCTCACGGCTCTGACCGGGGGGACGACGGGGCTCCAGCCGCTGCAGATCAAACCGGGTCAGACCGTGCCGCTTCCGGACGGCCTCGGAACGGTCGAGTTCAACGGCGCGCCGCGGTACGCGACGCTCACGATCCATCACGACCCCGCTCAGGTATGGCTGCTCGTCTGCGCCATGCTGATCCTGATCGGTCTGCTCACCTCGTTGTTCATTCCGCGACGGCGTATGTGGGTTAAAGTTATTGAACACGACGACGGCACGCTGCTGGTGCAGTATGCGGCCCTCGCCCGCGGCGACGATCCGAAGCTGGACGACGCTGTGACCGCACTGGCAGAGAAGCACTCTGCAGAGTTCATCGGATCCCCGCAGCAGCCGGTGGATCCTGAGTTTCCCGAGAATGAGGCGTAGCTCGTGACCGCTATCCTGTCCCAGATTTCCGTTCTCCTCCTCTTCTCCGCAATGGCGGCATACGCGGCGGCCTTCGTGGCGTTCGCCATCGACCTGGCGAAGCGTTCGTCGCGGGTCGAGGTGGCCGAGAACCTCGAGGCGCCGAGCGCGGTCGCCCGACGCACGGAAGCAGCACAGCTAGCTGTGGAGAACGGCGGACGGTCGGTCACCACGACACTCACACGCACGTCGACCCGCGTCGAAGACGACATGCACAAGGAGGGCAAGGGCTCCATCAGCCTGCGAATCGCCTTCGCGCTGTCCATCTTCGGATTCGTGCTCGAGCTGGTCGCCGACGTCCTCCGCGGGATCGCCGCAGACCGGGTGCCGTGGGCCAACATGTACGAGTTCTCGATGACGGGAACGGTCGTCATCATGGCGATCTTCCTCATCATGAACCTGCGTTACGACCTCCGCTTCCTCGGGGCGTTCGTGACCGGGCTCGTCGTGCTGCTCCTCGGAATCTCGACCACACGCTACTACGTGAACGTCGTGCCGCTGCCCCCGGCGCTCCAGTCTTACTGGCTGCTCATCCACGTGACAGTCGCCATCCTCGCCACCGGGTTCTTCACCCTCGGCTTCGCTCTGTCCTGCGTTCAGCTCATCCAGGCGCGACGTGAACATCAGATCGCGGAGAAGCGGCCGGCTCAGTTACGATTCCTTGCGACGATACCGAGCGCGAAGACGCTCGAGAACCTCGCCTATCGCGTGGTCATCATCGCCTTCATCCTGTGGACGTTCACGCTCATCGCCGGTGCGATCTGGGCGGAGAAGGCGTGGGGCGCCTACTGGAGCTGGGACACCAAAGAAGTCTGGACGTTCATCGTCTGGGTGATCTACGCGGGATACATCCACGCGCGGGCGACCCGAGGCTGGCGTGGTTCACGGTCGGCGTGGCTGTCGATCATCGGCTATGCCGCAGTGCTCTTCAACTTCGGCATCGTCAACGTGTTCTTCCACGGGCTGCACTCTTACTCGGGGCTATGACCCGCGGGCCGCGAATCTCGGGGCTGTGGATTTCGCAGTCCTGTTCCGCGGGGCTCCGATTCGCGGGCGCTCAGCGCGGCTCGATGAGCAGCCGGTGACAGCGCGCGAGTCGCGCTAGCCACCATTCGCGACGCTCGGGCGACGCCGCCAGGGCATCGAGCGCGCGTTCGCTGACCTCGGGCCGTCGCACCGGGATCGAACCGCCCCGGGGAAGAAGCGGGTCGTCGCTCACATCCGACTCGAGCAGAGCCACTGTGCCCAGGCCGCAGTCGAAGTCGAGGCGCGGAACGGCCGCTGCCAGGTATGCGCCCATCGCGATGCCGACCGACGTGTCGATCGCGCTCGAGACGACGACGGGAAGGCCTGCCTCGGAGGTGATCCTCAGCGCCTCGTGGATTCCGCCGAGCGGCTGCGCTTTGACGATCAAGATGTCGGCGGCGCCGGCACGGGCGACCGCAAGCGGATCGGTGGCTTTACGCACCGATTCGTCGGCGGCGATCGGAACGCTCAGATGTGCCGTGCGTTCCCTGATCTCGACCATGTCGTCGATGCTCGGGACCGGCTGCTCGACGTATTCGAGGTCGAACTCGGACAGGGCATGGATCGCGCGTTCAGCCTGGTCGACATTCCAGAGCGCATTGGCGTCGACACGGATGCGCCCTTCTGGGCCCATCGTTTCGCGAACGGCCTTGACCCGAGCCACGTCATCGGCCAGTGTCTGACCCGGGTCGGCCACCTTCACCTTCGCCGTCCGGCAGCCCGGATAGCGGGCGAGGACACCGGGAACAGCTTCGGGCGGTACCGCTGGGACGGTCGCGTTGACCGGGATCGTGTCGCGATGGAGCTCGGGCGTCGGGGACCAGCCGAAATCGATGGTCGCCCTCAACCAGACGCTGGCCTCATCGTCTTCGTATTCGGTGAACGGCGAGAACTCGCTCCACCCCAGTGGTCCGCGAACCAGGAGTGCTTCGCGTACCGTGATCCCGCGAAACCGGGTCACCATCGGGATGGAGACCACTCTCGACTCGGCCAGAAGGTCGGTGAGGGAGGGCGGATCCGGGATCGAGCGGGGTGCGGACATCGGCGGGGTTGAGGTCACGGCTCCAGTCTGGCACGACGTCTCAAAACGCAGTCGGGACCGACCGCAGTCCGGCCGCCCCGCACGGCCGCCGTAGGCTATGAGCATGACTGAGGGCGTCTCCGAGATCTTCGATCCGACACAGTGGGCTCCGGCGCCGGGGTTCGATTCGCTGACCGATGTCACGTATCACCACGACTTGTCGGGACGGATCGCCCGCGTCGCATTCGACCGGCCCGAGGTCCGTAACGCGTTCCGTCCGCACACCGTCGACGAACTCTACGCGGCCCTTGAGGACGCGCGCACCAATCCCCGGATCGGCGTCGTCCTCCTCACCGGAAACGGCCCGAGCCCGAAGGACGGCGGATGGGCATTCTGCTCCGGTGGCGATCAGCGCATCCGCGGACGCGACGGTTACAAATACTCTGAAGAGGACACGGCGTCGGGCATCGACCACGGACGGAGCGGGCGCCTGCACATCCTCGAAGTGCAGCGGCTGATCCGGTTCATGCCGAAAGTGGTCATCGCAGTCGTCCCGGGCTGGGCGGCAGGCGGCGGCCATTCGCTCTACGTGGTGTGCGACCTTGCGATCGCGAGTGCCGAGCACGGGCGGTTCAAACAGACGGATGCGGACGTCGGCTCGTTCGATGGCGGGTACGGCAGCGCCTATTTCGCCCGGCAGGTGGGCCAGAAGGTCGCGCGCGAGGTCTTCTTCCTCGCCCAGGAGTACTCGGCGCAGCGCGCGTACGAGATGGGAGCGGTCAACCTCGTCGTCCCGCACGCAGAGCTCGAAGCGGCGGCGCTTGACTGGGCGCGCACGATCCTCGGCAAGTCCCCGACCTCTATTCGGATGCTGAAGTACGCCTTCAACGCCATCGACGACGGGCTGGTCGGCCAACAGCTCTTCGCAGGCGAAGCCACGCGCCTCGCCTATGGCACCGACGAAGCGGTCGAAGGCCGGGACTCCTTCCTCGAGAAACGAGAACCGGATTGGTCGCCGTTTCCTTGGCAGTTCTGAGCGAGGCGCCGCACCGATGAGGCGTTTGCGTGAATTCTCCGACGCAGATCCCGCGGAGCTGTACCGGGCACTGAGGGACGCGCTCACCGGCGACGGCCCCGCGGTTCTTCCGCGTGAGCGCGGCAGGGGTCTCGTGACAGAGGGCCATGCTGGAGCTCCGGCCGAAAGCGAGGTGCAGCAGAACGTCGCCCTCGTGATCGAGACGAGTGGTTCGACCGGCGTGCCCAAGCGAGTGGCCCTGTCGACCGATGCGCTGCTGGCAAGTGCGGCCGCGTCCGCTTCCGCCGTCGGGGGGCAGGGGCAATGGCTGCTGGCGCTGCCCGCGCACTACGTCGCCGGAGCGAATGTGATCGTCCGATCCATCGCGGCCGACACCGAGCCGGTATTCCTCGCCCCGGGACATTTCGATCCCGACCGTTTCGGTGAGGTGGCGGCAGAGATGACGGCCGATGGGCGATACGTGTCGCTGGTGCCGGTGCAGCTGTCCCGGCTGGTCGAAGCCGCGCAGGGGAACCGGAGGCTGCGCGATGTGCTGCGCCGATTCGACGGCATCCTGCTGGGTGGCCAGCGCCCGGTTCCCGACCTGCTGAATCGCGCGGACGACCTCGAACTCTCCGTGACCGTCACTTACGGATCAAGTGAAACGTGCGGCGGCTGCGTCTACGACGGCGTGCCGATCGGCAACACCCGCGCGCGGCTGGTCGACGGCCGGCTGGAGCTGTCCGGCGCCGTGCTGGCCGAAGGCTACCTCGGTGACCCCGGGCGTACGGAAGCGGCTTTCCACGACACAGACGGAGCCCGCTGGTATCGCACCGGCGATCTCGGTCGCATCGACGACGGGCGCGTGACCGTCCTCGGGCGTTCGGACAATGTCGTGATCTCCGGCGGCGAGAAGGTCTCACTGGACGGCGTAGAGGCGGCGGTACGCGAATTGAGCGGTTTCCGCGATGCGGTCGTGGTCGCTGCGGACAGTGCCGAATGGGGCCAGGTTCCCGTGGTCGTGGTCGCCGGGGTCGACGTGGCCGGCGCTCAGGTAGCCGGAGCGGAGGTTGCCGATGCCGGCCTCGCCGCTGTCCGGAACCATGTGTCCGGCCGCCTCGGCCGTGCCGCAGCACCCGCCCGGCTCGTCGTCGTCGATGCGATCCCGCTCCTGGCCAGCGGCAAGCCGGACCGGATCGCGTTGGGTCGACACGTCGCCGAGGACCATCACCCGTAGCGAGGACCACCGCCCATAGTCCGGCTGGATAGAATGCGCTCTGTGATGAGCCAGAACCGATCTAAGTCCGGGTCGAGCAAAGGGCCACGGAGCCGTCCGACCTCGCCGCGCAGCGGGCGCCCGGGCGCGCCCAAAACCAAGATCAAACCGGCCACTGCCGCCGATTGGATCTCTGGTGCGCGCCTTCGGACCCTGCCGTTGGCGGTCGGACCTGTGCTCATCGGAACCGGCGCCGCGTACCTGTCCGACGGACCTGGCATCTGGCATCCCGTTCGGGCCGCCATATGCCTTGTCGTCGCGCTTTGCCTGCAGATCGGCGTCAACTACTCGAACGACTATTCGGACGGAGTGCGCGGGACGGACGAGTTCCGCGTCGGCCCGTCGCGGCTGACCGGGTCAGGGAAAGCCAAGCCGAGAACGGTGCTCACCGTCGCGCTCGTGTTCTTCGCAATCGGAGCCGTCGGCGGCCTGGCGATCGTCATCGACACCCATCTGTGGTGGCTTCTGCTGGTGGGCGCTGCTGCGATCGCCGCAGCCTGGTTCTACACCGGAGGACGAAGGCCGTACGGTTATTACGGTCTCGGTGAACTGTTCGTCTTCGTCTTCTTCGGGCTGGTCGCGACGGCGGGGACGACCTACGTCCAGGCCGGGACGGTGAACCAGGAGTCTTGGATCGGCGGCGTCGCTGCGGGCCTGATCGCGTGCGCGGTCCTCATGGTCAACAACCTGCGCGACATCGAACCCGACCGCCAGGCCGGCAAACGCACGCTCGCAGTCCTGATCGGGCCGACCGCGTCGAAAGTGGTGTTCTGCGTCTTCGTCCTGGTGCCGTTCGCGATCCTTGCGGTGCTCGCGCTGCTCTTCCCGTTCGCCTGGTTCGGGTTCTTCATCCTGTTCGCGGTGATTCCCGCGTGCCTGATCACGGTGACGGCGCGCACATCCCGGGAGCTCATCCTCGCTCTGCAGCTGACGAGCCTGTCCGGTCTCGCCTTCGCGATCATTCTCGGAGTCGCGTACATATTCTGATCATGGCGCTCCACGTCAGTGCCAGGACGACAGCGCGCCTATGACCGGCCTTCAGCCTCGTCGATCTGTGCGTCCTCGATGGCGTCGTCGTACATGGGTGCCAACTTCTCGCGCCCGCGCACCTTGTTCAACTCGATGGCGACCTCGTGCCTCGGCCTGCTCAGAAGTATGTAAGACAGTGGAAGGGCGATGAGGGCGGCTGCCGGAACCGAGATCCACCACTCGATGCGCAACACCAGGAGGATCGCGAGCGGGATCGCGAACAGCAAGAGGCGCAGCACCGTGTACTTGAGCCAGGCCGGAAGAGCTTTCACTCTCCCAGCTTAGGCACGACACCTGAGAGTTACGATTGACCCATGGTCGGCCTGTGGATCATTGGCGGCGTGGTCGCAGCGTTGTTCTACGTGTACTGCGTGGTGGACTGCGCTTTCACCGAGCGTATGAGGGTGCGGGGTCTTCCGAAGGCGGTCTGGATCCTGGTCATCCTGATTTTCCCGATGATCGGTGGGATTCTCTGGCTCGTGATCGGACGCGCGCGTCGGGCGAACCCGAAGGCGGTCAAGCGCGGTCGCGCGCCGGACGACGACCCGGAATTCTTGCGCCGGCTCGGCCGGGACCGCGAGAGCGATGCCCGGATCCGGAAGCTCGAGCAAGAACTTTCCGAGCTGGACGACAAACGCAACAAGGGCAAGGACAACGACAAGCCCGGCCGTCGGGATGGCTGAGGCCCGCGGAGCGGGCACGGATCTCACGAGTGCGGGTGCCGCAGCGATGACGGACGCCGTCGAGGCCGATGCCATGACCGGCAACCCGGCTACCGACTACGCGATCGCACTCCTCTCCGAATTCGCGCGAAGCGGCGTTCGCGAGTTCGTCGTCTGCCCTGGTTCCCGGTCACAGGCGCTCGCATTGGTCGCCGCCGAACTGGCGCGAGCGAACGCTGTCGAGCTTCGAGTGCGCCTCGACGAGAGGGGCGCCGCATTTCTCGCGTTGGGAACGGCGGTCGAGACGGATGCCCCGGCGGTCGTGATCACGACGAGCGGGACTGCGGCCGCAAACCTGCATCCCGCCATCCTCGAGGCGCATCACTCGAATGTTCCGCTGATCGTCGTGACCAGCGATCGTCCCGCCGAATTGCGCGGGATCAGGTCAAACCAGACCACCATTCAGCCGGGGATGTTCGGTCCTGCCGTCCGCCTGATGGCAGACATCGCGGCGCCCGGAGGAGCTCCCGGCGAAATCCACGATGCCCGGCGTCTGGCCCGTGAAGCGGTCGACGCCGCACTCGGAACGTCAACCCTCGAGCCCGGCCCCGTTCAGATAGATCTCGCACTGCGCGAACCGCTTTCGGTCGCGGTGCCAGACCTCAGTGCGCTCGCTGACGAGGTCCGCGCAACGCGGGCAGCGCGCGGGGCGCGGCTCTCCGATCCGTCGCCGGCACGGGCCGGCACCGCCAATGACCGACTGGATCGGCCGCTTGACCGGACCGAGCACGTCCTGCGGCCCGGGCTGCGGACGGTGGTCATCGCCGGGTCGGCGGCCGGTCCTGATGCAGAGGCACTCGCGCGCGAGGGTGGCTGGCCGTTGATCGCCGAGATCTCCAGCGGCGCACGCTTCGGACCGAACACGATCGTCGCCTACCGGGAGCTCCTCGACCATCCCGACTTCGGCGGAGCCATCGAGCGCGCCATCGTATTCGGGCATCCGACGTTGAGTCGTCAGGTTCCAGCGCTCCTCGGACGCGACGGTGTCGAGGTCATCGTTGTCGCTCGGGTGGGTGCAGAGGTCTACAACCCGCGACATCGAGCGAGCATCGTCGCGAGGTCGGCCCGAGTGTCGCCGGACGTGGACCCGAGCTCCCGAGAGGCGCGCGCCTGGGTCGGGCGCTGGGTCGCAGCCAGCCGGAGCATCGTGGACAAGCGGACGAATGGCGTCCCGGCCGATGAGTCGGCTCGGTTCGCACCGGTTCCTAAGTCGGAGCGCGTCGCGGTGGCGCGGGAGGCATTGGCCGAACTGCGGGTGCCTGTCAACCGGGAGATGCTTGTCACGTCGATCTGGCGGTACACCTGGCCACACGACAGGCTCGTGCTCGGAGCGTCCCGTCTGATCCGCGATGCGGACCGGATCGTGCCAGGCAAGAAGATCCGGGTGCTCTCCAACCGGGGGCTCGCCGGAATCGACGGCACCGTGTCGACCGCGATCGGCGTCGCACTGGCTAGCAGGCGGCTCGCCGAGGAAACCGGAGGAGTCTCAGGGATCACCCGTGTTCTGCTCGGCGACCTGACGCTTCTTCACGATGCCGGTTCGCTTCTGATCGGATCGGGCGAGGCCCGGCCCCACCTTCAGCTCGTCGTCGGAAACGACGGCGGTGGAACGATCTTCGATTCGCTCGAGGTGGCGCAAACCGCCGATCGGGCTGCTCTGGATCGGGTGATGTTCACACCGCAGAACGTCGATTTCTCGGCGCTGGCCGCCGCCTATGGCTGGTCGTACTCTCGCGCAGTGACGAGAGGCGAGCTCGACGCGGCGCTGTCGTCGCCGCCCGCGGGGCCATCCATCCTCGAAGTCCCAATTGCGCGCTGACAGGCCGGGCGCTCAGCCGAACGCGCGCTGACAGGCCCGGCGCTCAGCCGAACGCTTCGACGACCGGACGGAATTTCATGGTCGTCTCTGCGAGTTCGCGATCCGGCTCGGACTCCGCGACAATTCCGGCGCCGGCATACGCGGTGATATCGCCCTCGGCAGAGACCTGCGCGCCACGCAAAGCGATCGCCCACTCCCCGTCACCGTTCGCGCCGACCCAGCCGACAGGCCCTGCGTAACGCCCGCGATCGAACGGTTCCAATTCCTGGATCAGCGCCATGGCCTTATCGGTCGGTGCGCCCGCGACCGCGGCCGTCGGGTGGAGTGCATCGATCAGGTCGAGCGAGATCGACCCATCTGCGAGGGTGCCGGCGACGTCAGTGGCCAGATGCCACAGATTCGGCAGCTTGAGGGTGAACGGCAACTCACTCGTCCGCAGGCCGCTGGTATGCAGAGCCAATGCCTCGGACACGCTCTGGACGGCGTAACGGTGCTCGTCCTGATCCTTGTGACTCATGGCGAGGCCGAGCGCCGCCTCGTGGTCGCTGGCAGCGTCTGCGCCACGCGAGACCGTTCCTGCGAGCACCCGAGCGCTCACCTGACCACGATCGACGCGGACGAGGGTTTCCGGGCTTGCGCCGACCAACCCGTCGACCGCGTACGTCCAGCAATCCGGGTACCCGAGGGCGAACTCGACCAGCGTGCGGCGCAGGTCCGACTCGAGCGGCAGATGCCCGACCAGATCGCGGGCCAGGACCACCTTGCTGAGCTCGCCGGCGTGGATTCGCTCGACCGCGTCGGCCACGTTTCTGCGGTAGCCGTCCGGCGACAGCGATCCCGGCAGCAGCGAGATCCGGTATTCGGATCCCAGCGGAAGCGGCGCGAGTGCCCCGTTGGTGAGCAGTGATCGCCCCCGTTTCGATCGGGGCGTGCGGACTCCGCTGGCGACCGCGGCGTCGGTGCCGCCGACGACCCCGGGCATGGTGTCCGCCCAATCGCCCGAGGGGTCGTCGAGGTCGCGGATGTGAGTGATCCACGTCCGATCGCCGTCGCGGCCGATCACGATGCGGGGGACGATCAGGACGCCGGGGTACCGGCTTGCGGGGGAGAAGCTGAAAGCTCCGAACGCGACGAGACCCGCGCCGGATGCGCCGACACGATCGTCGACTTCGGCACGTGAAGCCAGTGCGCGCCACACTTCGGAGGCGTCCCTCATCCGGGACTCGCCTCGGAACTCGAATCGTGCGGCCACGCCGATTCCGATGAGGCCGGAACCCTTGCGACTCCAAACAAGGGGAGCCCGCGGATCCGTGAAGGGAATCAAAGGTCGTGTGTCGTCGAGCGCGCTGGTCTCGACGCTGAGCCTGCGGACGACCGGCGTGCTCGCCGTGGTCTGAACTGCAGTCACCCGTCAAGCCTACGCCCGCGTATGAGTGGAGCCTGGGAGCACATAAGCTAGCACAGTGAGCAAGGCCGACTTGAGCAAACAGCCGCGTGACGTCGCGGCGATGTTCGACGAGGTTTCACAGCATTACGACCGCACGAACACATTGCTGTCGATGGGGAATGCCAGTCTCTGGCGGGTTGCCACCACCCGTGCGGTCGACCCGAAGCCGGGGGAACGCATCCTCGACGTGGCCGCGGGAACGGGGACTTCGAGCCGCTCCCTCGCGAGCACGGGCGCGCGCGTGATCGCCGCCGATTTCTCGCTCGGGATGATCCGGGTCGGGCAGGAGCGCCAGTCCCGCAACCCGCTGATCGAATTCGTCCAAGCGGACGCCACGGCCCTTCCGTTCCTCGATTCCGAATTCGACGCGGTCTCCATCTCGTTCGGCCTGCGGAACGTCAGCGATCCGAAGAAGGCGCTCGGGGAATTCCTCCGCGTGACCAAACCGGGCGGGCGCCTCGTGATCTGCGAATTCTCTCAGCCCCCGCACGCGCTCATCCGCACCGGCTATTTCGGTTACCTGAAATACGGGATGCCCGTCCTCGCACGGCTCGCCAGTTCCAACCCTGCCGCGTACGAATACTTGATGGATTCGATTCGCGACTGGCCGAGCCAGTCAGTGCTCAGCTCCTGGCTGAAAGATGCCGGATTCGAGCGCGTCTCCCATAGGAATCTGACCGGAGGCATCGTCGCACTCCATCGCGGGTTCAAACCCCGGAACGAGGGAAAGAAGTAGTGTCGCTGTCGAGCCAGCTCGGGTTCACGGAGCGTATCTTCTCGTCGGCTGGGGATCGCCGCCTCGCTCAGGCGATCGACAGCGGCCTCGCGCAGGTGGAGGACGGGCTCCGTGCCGAGATGCAGTTCGCGGACAACCTGGCGGACGTGACGGCTCGCTACCTTCTCGAGGCGGGCGGCAAGCGGGTCAGGCCCATGCTCATCCTTCTGACGGCCCAGCTCGGCAGGGGGACGACCCCGGAAGTGCTCAGGGCGGCGGAGGCGATCGAGATCACCCATCTCGCGTCGCTCTATCACGATGACGTGATGGATGTGGCTCAGATGCGTCGCGGTGTGCCGAGCGCACAAGAGGTGTGGGGCAATTCGGTCGCGGTCCTGACCGGGGACCTGCTGTTCGCCAGAGCGAGCCGGATGATCGCGACCCTGGGGGAGCGGGCGATCCGCATCCAGGCGGACACCTTCGAGCGCCTTTGCCTGGGGCAGTTGCATGAGACGATCGGCCCACGGACCGGCGAGGATCCGGTCGCCCACTACATCCAAGTGCTTGCAGACAAAACCGGATCGCTGATCGCGGCCGCCGCGCAGATGGGTGTGCTGTTCTCGGGCGCGTCCATCGACTACGAGCAGCCGGTCGTCGAGTTCGGCGAACGGATCGGCATCGCGTTCCAGCTGATCGACGACGTGATCGATCTCTCGCCCGAGGCGTCGACGACGGGCAAGACTCCCGGGACCGACCTGCGTGCGGGGGTGGCGACGCTCCCGCTTCTGCGTCTGCGCGAACTGGCGGAGACGGATGAGGACGCGGCGAAGCTGCTGGCGCGCCTGGACGAGCACGTGATCGGCGCGGAAGATGGTCTCGAGCCGACGCCGGACGCGATCGCGGCGATCGCCGAGCTTCGCGATCACGCGGTCACCCGACGGACATTGGACGAAGCCCATCGATGGGCGCACGACGCGGTTGCCGCACTCGCCCCGATTCCGGACGGCCCGGTGAAGAAGGCGCTGACCCGTTTCGCCGACACCATCGTCGACCGCTCGAGCTGACGCTCTCAGCTGAAGGGAAAGCAACATCCGCCAACGAAAGGACTTTTTGTGAAGGCACGCGTGGCCATCGTCGGAGCCGGCCCCGCCGGAATCTACGCCGCTGACATTCTGCTGAAGGCGGAGCGCGGTTTCGATGTGTCCATCGACATGTTCGAGCAACTGCCGGCACCCTACGGTCTTGTGCGCTACGGCGTCGCACCCGACCATCCTCGGATCAAGGCGATCATCACGGCGCTCCGCGAGGTTCTCGACCGCGGAGACATCCGTCTGTTCGGGAACGTCCACTATGGAACCGATCTGAGCCTCGACGACCTGAAGCAGCACTACCATGCCGTGATCTTCGCGACCGGCGCCATCCGAGACGCGGATCTCGAGATTCCGGGCGTTGACCTCGAAGGCTCATACGGCGCAGCAGACTTCGTGAGCTGGTATGACGGTCACCCGGACGTGCCGCGGACCTGGACACTCGACGCACGATCGGTCGGGGTGATCGGCAACGGAAATGTCGCCTTGGACGTTTCCCGCATCCTCGCGAAGCATGCCGACGATCTTCTGCCGACCGAGGTGCCGGACAACGTCTATCGGATCCTCAAAGACTCGCCGGTCACCGATGTCCACGTGTTCGGGCGCAGAGGACCAGCGCAGGTGAAGTTCACCCCGTTGGAGCTACGCGAGCTGGGCGAACTGAACGATGTCGACATGATCGTCTACGACGAGGACTTCGACTACGACGACGCCTCGAAGACGGCAGTCACAAGCAACAAGCAGGTGATGGTGATCGATCGCGTCCTCCAGTCATGGCGGCTGCGCGAGGTCGGGACGGCGTCCCGGCGGCTGCATCTGCACTTCTTCGCGAAACCGGTCGAGATCGTGGGCGACCCTGAGGGGCGCGTCTCCGCCGTGCGTTACGAGCGGACGGAGCCGGACGGAGAGGGCGGAGTTCGCGGTACCGGCGAGTTCCGCGAGATTCCGGTGCAGGCCCTCTACCGTGCCGTCGGGTACTTCGGTTCGCCCCTCGCGGGGATCCCGTTCGACAAGCGTCACGGGGTCATCCCGAATCGGGAGGGACAGGTCCTCCACAAAGGAGACAACGAGCTGATGAACGGCGTCTACGCGACCGGCTGGATCAAGCGCGGCCCGGTGGGCTTGATCGGCCACACGAAGTCGGACGCGATGGAGACGATCAAGCACATCATCAACGACCAGGGGAACTGGTGGCGACCGACCGAGCCGGGAGAGGACGCGATCGTCGAACTGCTCCGTGTCCGCGGCGTCGAGTTCACCAATCTCGACGGCTGGCACAACCTTGATCAGCACGAGCTTTCGCTCGGCGAGAGCGCGGGGCGCACCCGCATCAAGGTCGTTCCTCGAGACGAGATGATCGCTGTCTCGAACAAGCATCGGTAGGTATGCGCCACGTGCGCAGCGCCTGAGGCGAGCATCTCCGCGCGGGCTCGGCTGAAGGTCTTCGTGCGGAGCCGGCTGAAGGTCTTCGTGCGGGCCCGGCTGACCGTCTGAGTGTGGGCGGTGCCGAGGAGTCCCCGGCACGCCCGCCGATCAGCGGAAGTTGATGAACTGCAGGTCGACGTCGAGATCGGCGCCCTTGAGGAGCGCGATGGTCGACTGGAGGTCGTCCCGGCTCTTCGAGCTGACGCGCAGCTCGTCGCCCTGGATCTGGCTCTTCACCGTCTTGGGCGCCTCATCGCGGATCAGCTTCGAGATCTTCTTGGCCGCATCCTGTTCGATCCCGTTCTTCAGGTCGGCCTCGATTCGATACTCTTTGCCGGACGCATATGGCGTGCCCGTGTCGAGGCTCTTGAGCGAGATGCCGCGTTTGACCAGTTTGGATTCGAACACCTCGAGGACGGCTTTCACGCGCTCTTCGGTGTTGGCTTTCATGAGCGCCTTCTCGCCGCTCCACTCGATCGATGCGCCCACGTTCTTGAAGTCGTAGCGCTGATCGATCTCCTTGCGCGCCTGATTGAGGGCGTTGTCCGCCTCCATTTTGTCGACTTTGCTGACGATGTCGAAGGAAGAATCTGCCATGGCGGCAAGTTTACCCGTCAGGCGATTTCACCCGGCGGCCACGCGTGGGTATCCTTATCTAGCGCCTTCGGACGGTTCACCCGCACGGCGGGCGCAACTGGCGAGTTACCCAAGTGGCCAAAGGGATCTGACTGTAAATCAGCCGGCGTAGCCTTCGGGGGTTCGAATCCCTCACTCGCCACAATAAAATTCCTGGTCAGCCACGGAAATATGAGACGTTTTACCCCGCGCGGCGATAGGCGCTCGGCGCAGACCCGAGGATCCGTCTGAACATCGTCGAAAAGGCGGCGGGACTCTCGTAGCCGATCGTTGCCGCGATGTGTGCGATGGGCATCCCGTCCGCGAGCAGCGTCAGCGCATGCAGGACGCACGCCCGCTCGCGCCATCCTGCGAAGCTGATTCCCGTTTCCGCACGGAACATGCGACCCAGGGTCCGCTCGCTGATGTGGAGCTCAGCGGCCCATTCGGGGGACGACACGTGGATGCTGGGGTTGAGGAGGAACGCGTGACACAACGTCCTGAGGTCGGCGTTCGACGGAAGCGGTAGGTCCAGCGGAAGCGGGATGAACCTGCTGATCTCGCGCAAGATCAACTCTACGAGGACCCCGTCGCGGCCCCGTCTCCCATAGAGCGGCGGGATGTCAACTGCTTCGAGAAGCAGCTCGCGAAGCAGCGGAGAGACATCGACCGCGTGGCACCGGTCGGGAAACCAGGGGACCGCGGCCGGTTCGATGTAGACGCTGCGAGTGCTCACTTGACGCATGATGACGCGGTGCTCGGTCCTGGGAGGTATGAGGACCGCACGGTGCGTCGGGACCGTCCAGCTGCCGTCGGCGGTCTCGACCCGCATCAATCCCGTTGCGGCGTAGAGGAACTGTGCTCGCCGGTGCCGGTGCGACGGGAGAACGTACTCCGGCGGGTAGTCGGTTCCGATCGCGACGACGTCTCGATCGAGTTCGTCCACCTCTGCAATGGGGACATTACGCACGATTCAGCCTAAAGCCGCGGATGTCCGATCCGCAAAGGAATCTGGCTGATCACCGAATGCGCGACAGGCCGTCCACTCGTAGCGTCGAGTGAGTGGTTTCACTTCTCGTTCTTGTCATGTTCGGATGTCTCACCGGCATCACGACGGTCCTGTTCGGATTCGGCGGCGGTTTCATCACTGTCCCGATCGTCTACGCCGTGGTGCTCCGTCCGACTGGGGGCGAGGCCATGCACGTGGCCGTAGCCACCTCGACAGCGGTCATGATCCTGAATGCAACCGTTGCGACAGCCGGTCAGGCGCGTGCGGGCCGCCTCCGCCGCGGCTATCTCTGGCCCCTGGTGGCGTTCGTCGGTGTCGGTTCCGTTCTTGGAGCCTTTGCCGGGCTGTATGCGTCCGATCTGATCCTTCGCAGCCTCTTCGCGGCATACCTTGCGCTTACGATCATCGACAGCCTTGTGCGCCGAGGATTCCTGCGCGCGTCGAACTCGGTCGAACCCCGTCCTCTCGGCAGGGCCATCTCGACTGCGGGAGGTGTCGGCGTGGGTGCCGTCGCGAGCTTCCTCGGGGTCGGCGGCAGCGTCATGACCGTCCCGCTCCTGCGCCGTCGCGGGCTTCCCATGTCAGACGCGGTGGCGTTGGCGAATCCGCTCACCGTCCCGGTCGCCGTCGTCGGCACTGTCGTCTACGCATGCTCGGCATCGGGGGCTTCGATCACCGGTATCTGGCACGCCGGATACGTCGACCTCGGTGCCGTCGTCGCCCTGCTGGCCGGCTCATTGAGCACGATCGCGCTCGTCCGGCGATTCTCCGGGCGGATCCCGGACCGCGCTCACGCCGCCGCCTATATCGGTCTCCTCGGCGCAGCGCTGGCGGCTACCGTGCTCGTCTGAACTCTTCGTCTGAGCACTGCGGCCGAGCTGGTTGCCTGACGTGCTCATCTGGGTCGCTCGTCTGGATTGTCGCTGATCTCGCCGACGAAGGAATACTTGGTCGATCCGGGTTCGTTTCATACCCCTGGGGGGTACAGTCGTATCGATCTCGAAACAGAATTCGCACGACAGACCGGCGAGGAGGTCCCATGCTGATTGTCATCGGAGCAGTCGGACACGCGCTGGCGATGGCCGGGTCGATGGCCTGGGAGATACTGTGGCCGCTCATACTGGGTTTCACTCTTTCGGGTGTGATCCAAGCCGTCGTTCGGCGTGAGCGGGTCACGCGGTGGATGAGTGACGATTCGCCTCGCTCGCTCAGCCTCGCAAGCCTGCTCGGAGCAGCGTCGTCCTCATGCTCGTACGCCGCAGTCGCACTCGCGCGGGCGCTGTTCCGCAAAGGCGCCGACTTCGCGGCAGCCATGGCATTCGAGGTGGCCTCCACGAATCTGGTCATCGAGCTCGGGTTGGTGCTCGCGTTCGTGATGGGGTGGCAGTTCACGGTGGCCGAGTTCGTCGGCGGCCCGATCATGATCGTGCTGGTCGCCCTCGGATTCCGGGTCTGGATGCGCGGAAAGATTGCCGACGCCGCGCGCGCCCAAGCGGACAAAGGTATCGCGGGCTCGATGGAGGGTCACGCAGCGATGGACATGTCTGTCACCGGTCATGGCTCGTTCTGGCAGCGGCTGTTCTCCCGCCGAGGAATGGTCGCAGTTTCGGAATTCTTTGTGATGGATTGGGCGGCGGTCATCCGTGACATCGCGATCGGCCTCCTGATCGCCGGCGCGTTCGCGGCGTGGGTTCCCAAGGAGTGGCTGCAGGCTGTCTTCTTCGTCAAAGATCCGACCGCGGCCTTCATCCTCGGTCCGTTGATCGGCCCGCTGCTGGCGATGGTCAGCTTCGTCTGCTCCGTCGGGAACGTGCCGTTGGCGGCGGTCCTGTGGAACGGTGGCATCAGCTTCGGAGGTGTGGTCAGCTTCATCTTCGCCGACCTGATCATCATTCCGATCATCCTGATTTACCGGAAGTACTACGGCACGGCCGCGGCGATTCGGATCACTGCGATCTTCTACGGTGCGATGGCGATCGCCGGGTACCTGGTGGAATTGATCTTCCGGCCCCTCGGACTGGTCCCAACCGATCGGCATCGCGCGATCACCGACGCCTCCGTGACCTGGAACTACACCACGTGGCTGAACATCCTGTTCCTGTGCCTTGCCGCCGCGCTGCTGATCGTCTTCTTCCGCAACGGCGGTGGCCGGATGCTGCGCATGATGGGCGGGAGTCCCGTGGGCTCCCACGACGATGCCCACCACCACGGTGCCTCGCGCGACGACGCCTCGCACGAGCACTCGTCGGAGGTCCGTCCCACGCATGATCACGCTTCCCACGCCCGATCCGGGCGATCTGTCAAGGGGTCGTCATAGCTCACGGTGGGCGTACGTTGAGCCGCAGACGAAAGCTTGGGGATGGAACCATGCAACTGCAGTTGACCATCGACGCGGACCGTTATCTGCTGCCGGCAGGAACGCGCGTGTCTCAACTCAAAAAGAGGCTGCTCAACGCTGCCAGAGGCGGTGGCGGTTTTCTCCGCCTCATCTCGGCCAACCATCCGACAGCTGAGGTCATGGTGACGGAGCATTCACGGGTCCGCATCGAGTACCTCGACGACGAGGAAACCGCCGCGCCGAAATCTTCCGTGGAGGCCTGCAGCATCGACGAGTTCGAAATGGACCTCGATATCTGGTGACGACCTCGGCAGCGTCAGATCACCTCGGCAGGGTCAGATCACCCCGGCAGGGTCAGATCAGCTCGGGAACGGATCGGCTTCTCTCTAGGTGGAGCAGGAACTCCTTGCGTTCGACCCCGCCGCCGTACCCGGTCGGGGATCCGTCGGCGCCGATGACTCGGTGGCACGGGACGATGATGCTGATCGGATTCCGGCCGTTCGCGGCGCCGACAGCCCGGGCGGCATTCGGACGCCCAGCCATCGCGGCGAGCTCGGAATATGTGACGGTGGTCCCGTAGGGGATCCCTTCGAGCTTCGCCCAGACTGCGCACTGAAACGCGGTGCCCGTGCTCTTGGTCGAAAGGTCGAATGCTCGACGCTCACCAGCGAAGTATTCGGCGAGTTGATCGCTCACCGCCGCGAAGGGGCTGCGCGGATTAGTGAGAGCAAGGTATTCACCGAAGGTCTCGTCCGCGGGACGGTGCCGATGCTCGAGCATGAACAGACCGGTGAGCGCTCCCGTGGACGGATCGGCCCTCAGGGTGATGTCGCCGACAGGGGATTGGATGATGGTGAACGGCACTCTTCAATTGTGCGGGAATCCGAAGCTCGGAACCGGCGGGGATGCGACATGGACGATCGTGACGCATCAGTCGAACGCGTCACCCGAACGTGAATGAGTAGATCTTCAGACCCGGGCTCAGCGATACAGTCACCGTTTGATCCCGGGGCGATTTGGATGGCCCGTGGACGACCGCATAGATGTCGGGAGCTCCGGACACCGGAATGGAAGACGTCTTCCCGTCGACAGTCGCCGTGAGGGTTCCGGTGCCGCCTGTATCCAGGTACACGTCGGACGCCATGAAGCGAAGCTTGATGCTCGCGCCAGATCCGGCCGTCAAATCTTCGCTCGACGCAGTCCATTGTCCGTTGAGGGCGAACTCGTTCGCGGGCAACGTTGCCGGGAACGCGTAGGTCGCGGTTTCGTCGGTCAAGGTCCCGCCGACGTAGGCATCCTGTCGCGCGGACCCGAGGTAGGTCTCGGGAGTCTGATTCTCATCCGTGGGTGTGTTGTTGGGCACGTTCGTCGCTTTGGGCAGCGACACATTCGGGTCGGCGGCGGTCAGCAGTTTCCGGATGAGCTGTTCGGTCGCACCGTAGAAGCCCTCGCCCGTGGTGACGTCTCGGATCTCGCCCTGCGCGTCGATCAGGTAGTCGGATGGCCACGAGTTGTTCTCGTAGGCGTCCCAGGTGCTGTAGTCGTTGTCGATCGCGACCGGGTAGTGGATGCCGAGTCGTGCCGCACCCGCCTCGACGTTCGAGGTCACGTGCTCGAAGGCGTACTCCGGCGTGTGAACGCCGACGACGACGAGTCCGTCGCGATGGTACGCGTTGTACCAGGCGGCAATGTGCGCGATGGACCTCTGGCAGTTGATGCATGAGTAAGCCCAGAAGTCGACGAGAACGACCTTGCCCCGTAGCGAGGCGAGCGACAACGGTTTGTCTCCCGGGGTGTTGAACCACTGCTGGATGTCCGCGAAGGCCGGCGCTTTGCCGCAATCTTCCA